>ERZ781272.222-NODE-222-length-64802-cov-4.262699_pt1 | contig 64802 bp, 51 predicted proteins | sample MGYA00375850_ERZ781272 | MGnify/ENA primary metagenome ERZ781272 (study PRJEB29790, sample SAMN06051246) | human gut metagenome | host: Homo sapiens | place: USA: Cincinnati, Ohio | collected 2013-06-21 | study: EMG produced TPA metagenomics assembly of the Gut...
TCCGAGCCCGACGGCGACGTGCTCGAGCAGATAGCCTCGTACTACGGGCTGACCCGCCGCGAAGCCGAGGTGCTCCCCTACCTGGCGCGCGGGCGCTCGGCCAAGGTGATCGCCGAGGCGCTGTTCGTGTCCGAGAGCACCGTGCGCACGCACACGCGGCGCATCCTGGAAAAGACCGCCCTGCATTCGAAGCAGGATCTCATCGACCTTATCGAAAAGTACGAGTGATCGCCATGGATACCGTTTTTCACCCCACCTGGACTGTAGGAGTCATCCGCGTCATCACGCAGGATCAAGAACAGGCTGACGCGCATGGGCTGCTCATCGAGCGTGCGTTTCCTCAGGTGCGCGTCGTGTCGCGCTGCATTCCCGATCAACCCGAGGGCGTGCACGATGCCGCTACGAAGCGCACTGCCGAACCTAAAGTGATTGCGCTTGCCTGTCAGCTGGTCGAACAGGACGCGGACGGCATCATAGTGAGCTGCGCCGACGACCCCGGCGTAGCCGAAGCGCGCGCCATCGTGGGCGTGCCGGTGGTGGGCGCGGGCGAAAGCATGGCCACCGCCGCGGCGCTTCACGAGGGGCCGGTAGGCGTCATCGGCATCACGCCGGACGCGCCGCCCGCGTTCCCGCGCATCTTGGGCGAGCGTCTGTTGGCGAACCTCGTGCCCGACGGCGTTCGCGACACGCGCGATCTGAACACGCCCGCAGGTCAACACGCCGCTGTCACGGCGGCTCGACGCCTGCGCGAAGAAGGCGCAGCGGTCATCGCGCTCGCCTGCACGGGGTTTTCGACTATCGGCTTGGCGCCGCAGCTCGAACGAGCCGCCGGCATCCCCGTCCTCGACCCGGTGACCTGCGAAGCGCAGGCGCTGTTGGCGCTGCTAGCGTAAGAATCGCGCGCGCCTGACGCACCTCTGACACTCCCCGTCAGCCCTCGGTGACGTCGCCGGACTGATCGAGGCTGATGGGGTCGCCCACGAACGTCGAAGGTACCTTGAACAGCGTCTTGAAGAAGTCCTTCGTGCGCGCGGGGATCTCGCGCAGATCGTACTGGAGCTGCTTGGAGTAGTCATGGTAGTCGCTGGCCACGCCGAGGGAATCGAGGCCAAGACCCTGCGCGGCGTACAGCGCACGATACAGATGATAGGTCTGGGTGGCCACCACGATGCGCTCGGCGCCGAACACGTGCTTCGCACGATACATGCTCTCGTACGTGGAGAAGCCTGCATGGTCGCAGAAGATGTCGTAGCTCGGCACGCCTTGGGAAATGGCGTAATCCTTCATAACCTGCACCTCGTTGTACGACACGGTGCTGTTGTCACCGCTCATGATGAGCTTCGGCGCCACACCTTCCTTGTAGAGCGCGATGCCGTCGTCCAGCCGATCCCGCAAGATGCCCGACGGCGTGCCGTCGGCGAACACGGATGCGCCCAGCACAACGATCGCGTCGGCATCGAAGCCGACCGCCGCTTGCGGCTCGACGATACGATCTTTGGTCGTGGCGATGGTCGCCACGTTCGTCGCCGCGAACACGGCGACGACCACGAGCATGCATCCGAGCATCAAACCCAGCATCGTCTTCAACCATCCATGTTTCTTGCGTCGCGTCATAAGCGTCGATGATAGCAAATCCCGCACCGAACCCGCTACGCATTCCGCGGCCGTCATCGAAACTTGAAGCCGATTACATGAGAATTGCGCGGGTTCGAGGAGACAAGGGAGACAAGGGAACGAGGTTTACGACTCGTCGCGGGCTATGAGTCGTAAACCCCGTTCCCTTGTCTCATTCCAAGATGCAGCGATGGCCCGGCATCGTGCTGCACTTATCGCACGAAACGCAGCGGGGCTTCGCCTGCGGATCGACCCGCCAGCGTCGCGCCAGTCGCGGTTCGCAGATAAGCGGCCGACAAAGACCGAAACCCGCTATGCCGCCGGCGCTTTCAACAACAAGGCGCTCCATCGCATCGAGCCGCCGATTGCCTCCGGTAAGGATCAGGGGAATGTCGACCTCGCACGCAAGCCGCTTCGCATAGGGAGCGAAGAACGGCTCTCCATCGAAGTCGCGCACACGGCAGTTCCGCCAGTTCCCGCTCACTTCTATAGCCGACGCGCCGTGAGCCGCCAGCAGCTTCGCCGCTTCAATGCTGTCGTCCTCAGTCAGGCCGCCCTCCACGCCGTCGGAGCTGTTCAGCTTTACGATCAGTGGGAACGTCGCGCCCACTCGCAAGCGCACAGCGTCGACGACCTCGACAAGGAAGCGGGCACGGTTCCGCAGGGCACCGCCGTACTCGTCGCGGCGCCTGTTGAGCAAGGGGCTCAAGAACTGGCTGAGCAGGTAGCCGTGCGCCGCATGCAGCTCGACGCCATCGAATCCGGCAGTTTGAGCACGGGCCGCCGCGTCGGCGAATGCTTGGGCGAGCTCATGCAGATCGGCAACCGTGGCCTCCACCGGCACGATGCCGGTCTTCGGGTTGGCGACGGCCGACGGCCCGAGGATGCGCCTGCTGGGCGGCTGGAGCTTCGTCGCCGAGCCGCCGTATACGATCTGCGATACGATAGCCGTCCCATGCGCGTGAGCCATGTCCGTCAATGCCTGGAATTCGGGGACGAACGAGTCGTCGTAGATGCCCAGCATCCGAGGATTCGGCTGTTCGTTTCGCATAACGCGTGCATACCCCACGATGATCGTACCTACCCCGCCATCGGCAAGCTCCTCGTAGATCGCCGTCAGCTCAGGAGTCATATGCCCACCGTCATCGGCTAACGCCTCGTAGGTGGCTGCTCGCACCAGTCGGTTTTTCGCCCGCAACGAGCCTATTTCCATCTCCTCGAACAAAGTTTCCTTCGCCATCGCGCCTCCTTCAAACCGCATCGCAGCGTTACTCGGCGATGCCGAGCAATTCGTACAGCTCTTCGCGGCTGTGCACTCCCAGTTTGCGATAGATTCGACTCGTATGGGCTTTTACCGTACCGCGCGCCACAAACAGGTTCTCCTCGATCTCCGCCGTCGTCCCCTTCCGCGCAAGCAGTTGGAGAACCTCTTCTTCACGCGGGCTGAGACTGCATTCGCGCGAAAGATCGGATACGCGCATGGCCAACAGCCCCGGCGAAAACACGTCGTCCTCTCCAGGATCCCCCTTGAGATTGATGCCCCACTTCGCGGAAAGCCTTTTTTCGGTGAAAAACAGGATTACGAACGCCACCACCACAGATGCAACGATCCCGATATGAAGCATGTTCATGAATTCCCCCGGCAAGTACGACGAGCCAAATGCGAACAAGCTCCATCCTCCAGCTTCCACCAGATAGCGGATGCCACGCTCGATTCCGTTCAACCAGGCGGCAGAAATGCCGAAACGGTACGTGATGTTGCTCAAGACGATCATGATGAAGATGGAAAGCATCGTGTAACCCGCGTCGTAGCAGGTCGCAACCGTTTGCGCATCGAGAGAGAACTGCGGGGCGATCAGCAACAACCCCACCGTCATAAAGGGGAAGGCGAGCTGGTATATCGTGTCGAAGTTGAACCATCTTGACGACGACAATACGCCGAAGATCACAAACGCCGCCACCAACACAGTCCCGACGACGTTTCCGACCACCAGCGGCTGATCCGGCAACACGCCGAACCCTGTCGCGAAGGTACACACTCCCATAAGGAGAATGGGCTTCCAAGGCACCTCCGAGAGCCCGGCCTTTCCCATGCGCTTGGGCAGATCGACATCCGGCAGACGCTTCATCGATCGCCGAACCCAATCGATGGACGCAAGCGGAAGCATCACGGAAAACACGGCAATATACGCAGGATCCAACCCGCCGAACAGCCATTTCAACGCTTCCCCCAACACGATGGCGCCAGCATAGTACACCGCTACGCGCATAGGATTCAGCGATCCGAAGAATTCGGTCCACATGAGGATGAGCAATCCCAGCCCCGCTCCCGCCAACATGAGGCCGGCGTATTTGAGCGCGGCAACCTGCAGCCAGAAGCACGAGACCACGCAGAGCGCAGAGCCTCCGACCATGCCGATGGCGGTCAACGTCACCAACGCGTTGTTCGACCACAGAGGCGTGATACGTCGGGATAGGAGCACGACTGCAAACGACGCCACGCCTATGGCTCCCTCGAACAGCGCGTAATCGAAGAAATCGATGGTCGGAAACGCCTCATAGCGAAAGAACGTGGCAAGCCATGCACGGTACAACCCCACCCCGAGAAAAGAGACCGGCATAGCCCCCATACGTATAAACATGTCTTTCCAACGCGCGACGAACTCCCTCATGCAGTTCCTCCCCTCCCTGCAATTCCAGCTTCCATCTTACGCTTTCGCCCCGCGATATCGGAGGCGTTTTGCACGGGGTTACATTTTTAAACTCGGGTAGGGTTACACATTGAAACCCGCCGCGGGCTGCAAAGGCATTTTCCCGATGGTATGTTTCCGCTGTCCCGAGCACACAGGTCGGTACTCGACGCTCAACACGGTTGCGATGCCAACCAACCGGGGAGACGGAACAGATAACAGGGAGGATGGACATCATGGCTGAACTTTCACGCAGGCAGTTTCTCACCGGAGCCGCTCTTGCGACCGCAGGAGGAGCCCTTACCCTTGGCGGATGCGCGCCGAAGGGAAGCGCCGCGAAAGCACCTTCCGACGAAGCAAGCGTGGCAACCGTCGGCAGTGGCATGGGCAAGCACGGCTCCATACAGGTGGAAGTGATCACGAAAAACGGCGCCATCGAGCGCATCGACGTGCTCGATTCTCGCGAGTCTGCCGGATTGGGCGATGTCTGCATGGACAAGCTCGGCAAACTCATCGTCGAAGGTCAGACGTTGAACGTCGACGTCGTGAGCGGCGCATCGCTTTCCAGCATGGCCTACCTCACAGCCGTTGCCGAAGCGCTCGACAAAGCCGGAGAGAAATCATCGGAATGGAAGAAGCGCGACAAGGCACTTCAACGGCCCGATAACGACATTCCCACGTCGTACGATGTAGTGATCGTAGGCGCGGGCGGGGCAGGATTCACTGCGGCCATCAGTGCAGCGAACAAAGGCAAGAAGGTGCTGCTCATGGAGAAGCTCGGCGTGTTCGGCGGATCGACCGCGTTGTCGGGCGGAGAAATGGCTGTACCGGGCAACTGGATCCAGAAGAACTCAGGGCTTGAAGACAGTCCCGAACTGCTCGCGGCCGACATGCTGGAAGGAGGAGACCATCGCGGCGATCCCGAGCTGGTCAACGTCATCGCCCGCGGCGTGTACGATGCCGCGCAATGGCTCACGTACGAGGGCGGCGTTTCCTGGGAGCACAACCTGCTGTTTTTCGGCGGCCACACCGTCAAACGCTCCATTATTCCCTCGGGGCACATCGGCAACGCCATGACAACGCGACTGACCACGCGTGCGCGATCCATCGACAACATCACGCTCATCGACAACACGAAAGCCACCGATCTCGCACAAGATTCCGATGGAAAGATCAACGGGATAAAGGCAGTGAACGTCGTCACGGGCGATGAGTACGCTTTCGACTGCAAGGCCGTCGTCTTGTCATGCGGCGGGTTCGGCGCGAACCGCGAAATGGCCCGGCAGGCCAACCCCCGGGTTGGCGGGCAATTTCACTCGCCCCATTTAGTGGACGGCCTGACCATGGCTTCGGCCATCGGAGCCGATCTGGTCGACATGGAGCTTATTCAAACCTATCCCATCTGCGACGTCGATACCGGCGCGCTGCTCTACCTGGACGACATGCGTCTCGATGAGCGCACGGTCATGTTCAACAAGGAAGGCAAACGCTTCGTCGAGGAGCTTGGACGTCGCGACGTGCTATCGAAAGCTATCCTCGAGCAAACCGACGAGCGCGCTTACGAAATATGGGATCAAGCCGCCGCCGACGAGACCAAGGTGGTAGATATACATTCAGACGAGTTCGAGAACCTCGCATCGCGCAAGCTATGCGTGAAGGCCGATACGCTCGAGGAGGCATGCGAGCCTTTCGGCATCGATGCAGCCCAGCTTTCGAAAACCATCGAGCAGTGGAACGGATACGTCGACGCAGGATCTGATCCCGACTTCGCCTATCGCGGAACCATGCACAAGGTGGACACCCCGCCGTATTACATCATGGCCTACAAGCCCGCCGTTCATTACACCATGGGTGGCCTACGCATCAACACAAGCGCTGAGGTGCTCGACGTCCAAGGATCCCCTATTCCAGGATTGTATGCGGCTGGCGAAGTAGCCGGTCATAAGATGGGCACGAATCGTTTGGGGTCGACCTCCATGGCAGACATATACACATTCGGTCGCATAGCCGGCGACAACGCCGCCGATTACGTGGCATAGTTCCTCGCCACTCTCGATAGCCCCCTCCAAAACGGAACGGCTCGGAAACCCCAGCCGTTCCTCAATGTCCCAGCCTTATCGTGCGCCCTACTTCGCGACGATGTTCACCAGGCGGCCGGGCACCACGACGACCTTCTTAACGTCCTTGCCCTCGAGCGCCGCTTCGACGGCGGCGAGGCCTACGGCCTTGATGTCGTCCTCGGCAGCGTCCGCCGCTACCATGATCTTCGCTTTCACCTTGCCGTTCACCTGCACAGCCAGCTCGACCTCGTCGGCCTTGGCCTGCTCGGGGTCGAACTCGGGCCACGGCTGCGTGTGCACCGAGCCGTCCTTGCCCAGCACCGCATGCCACAGCTCCTCGGCCCAGTGCGGCGCGAACGGAGCCAGCAGCTTCACCAGCACCTCGGCCACCTCGGCATCGACCGCGCGCGACTCTTCGCAGGCGGCGCGCTGCTCGGGCGAGCGCTTGCGCAGGTAGTCGCTCGCCGCGTTCGTCAGCTCCATGATGGCGGCGAGGGCCGTGTTGAAGTTGTTGCGGTCGAAGTCGTCGACCACCTTGCCCACCACACGATGGCGCTCGCGCAGCAGCTGTTCGAGCGCTTTGATGCCCTCGTCCTCGGACGCGCCCGGCTGGAACAGCGTTTCCTCGTCGGCGGCTCCCATCAGGTCGTTCACAATGCGCCAAGCGCGGTTCATGAACTTGTAGATGCCCGCCAGGCCGCCCTCGTCCCACAGCAGGTCCTTGTCGGGCGGGGCCATGAACAGGATGTACGCGCGCACCGCGTCGGCGCCGTACTCGGCGATCATGTCCTCGGGGGCAATGACGTTGCCCTTCGACTTCGACATGGTCTCGCCGTGCTCGTCCTTCACCATGCCCTGGCACAAGAGGTTCGAGAACGGCTCATCGAACTCAAGCAGCCCCAGGTCGCGCAGCACTTTCGTGTAGAAGCGGCTGTACAGCAGGTGCAGGATGGCATGCTCGATGCCGCCGATGTACTGGTCGACGGGCATCCAGCGGTTCGCCTTCTCGGGCGCGAACGGCAGCTCCTCGTTGTGCGGATCGGTGTAGCGCAGGTAGTACCAGCTGGAGCATGTGAACGTGTCCATCGTGTCCGTCTCGCGCTTCGCCGGGCCGCCGCATACCGGGCACGTCGTGTTCACGAACGCCTCGTGCGTGGCAAGCGTCTCGCCTGCAGCCAGGTCGATGTCCTCGGGCAGGCGCACCGGAAGGTCCTCCTCCGGCACGGGCACGAGACCGCATTCCGGGCAGTGCACGGCCGGGATGGGGTTGCCCCAGTAGCGCTGACGGCTGATCAGCCAATCGCGCAGGCGGAACTGCACGGTCTTCTTGCCCTTGCCCTCGGCCGCGAGGTCGCCGATGATCGCATCGACGGCGGGCGAATGCTTGCCGCCCACCATGCCGGTGTACTTGCCGGACTGCACCAGCACGCCCTCGGCGTCGTAGGCCGCTTCCCAATCGACCGACGTCACGCGGCGCTCCTGCACGCCGTTGAGCTGGGGATACAGCGGATCGTCCTCGCCGAGGATGATGGGGATGATGGGCAGGTCGTACTTGCGCGCGAACTCGAAGTCGCGCTGGTCGCCGCACGGCACGGCCATGACCGCGCCGGTGCCGTAGTCGCTGACGATGTAGTCGGCCACCCATACGGGCACCTTCTCCCCGTTCACCGGGTTCACCATATAGCGGCCGGTGAACGCGCCGTGCTTCTCGCGGTCGCCCTGGGCGCGCTCGACGGCGCTCACCTTGGCGGCGCCTTCCACCACCTCGCGCACGGCGGCTTCGTATTCAGTGCCCTCCACCAGCTCCATAAGACCCTTGTACTCGGGCGCCAGCAGGAAGAACGAGCAGCCGAACAAGGTGTCGGGACGCGTGGTGAACACGGTGATCACGTCGTCGGCCGTCGGCTCGGCCGGAGCCTCGCCGTCGGGCCCGCACAGCACGAAGTCGATCTCGGCGCCTTCGGAGCGGCCGATCCAGTTCGCCTGCATCTGCTTGACGCGCTCGGGCCAACCGTCCAGCTGGTCGAGGTCGTCCAGCAGCTCCTGGGCGTAGTCGGTGATCTTGAAGTACCACTGCGTGAGGTCGCGCTTCTCCACCGCGCCGTGGCAACGCCAGCACTCGCCCTCGGTGACCTGCTCGTTCGCGAGCACCGTCGCGCAGTTCGGGCACCAGTTCACCGGGCTGTTGCGGCGCTCGACCAAACCGCGCTTCCAGAATTGCAGGAAGATCCACTGGCCCCAGCGGTAGTACTCGGGGTCGCACGCCACCACGGTGCGGTCCCAGTCGTACGAGAAGCCCATGCGCTTGAAGCTGGCCTTCTGCGTGTCGATGTTGGCGTAGGTCCATTTGGCCGGATGGCTGTTGCGCTTGATGGCCGCGTTCTCGGCCGGCAGGCCGAACGCGTCCCAACCCATGGGATGCAGCACGTCGAAGCCGCGCATCTTGTAGTAGCGCGCGACGACGTCGCCGATGGTGTAGTTGCGCACGTGTCCCATGTGGATGTCGCCCGAGGGGTACGGGAACATCTCGAGCACGTACTTCTTCGGCTTCGAGGGATCCTCGGTCACCTTGTACAGGTCGGCGTCGTCCCACTCCTTTTGCCAGCGGGGTTCGATCTCGTGCGGGTTGTACGGTTTCATGGTCATTGGTTTTCCTCGTCAGGCCAGCGCCCTCCCGCGCGCGTCCGCGCGAAGGGCCGATTGTTCGCGAATGTTCCTATTATAGTGATATTGTCCGATGCGCGAAATGGCGGCTTTCACATCCACCCGAAAACCGCCGGGATTCGAAAGCTCGATGCACTCCGGCGTGCGCAGCACGACAAGACCTCGTCGTCCATGGTGGTCCGCATTCGTCAGGCGGTTCACGAGAACCTCTCGCAAAGCTTTGCGCGCAGAGGAGTCATCAATTCGAGTCAAAACCGTTTGTTTGATTATTTGAGGTTATGCATGGCTATTTCTGAACGAATACATAGCAATCGTCGGTCGACCGAGCGGGATCGAACGCGTAGCCGAGCGCATCGAAGGCTTGCAGGTCGGCAGGTTCTTCAATGGCGTTCTCGGTACACCAGCGCACCATGGTACCGCGCGCGGCTTTCGCGGCGGTGGAGCGCTGCACGAGGCGATCGCGCGCGTCGACGGTGCCGAACAGGCAGGTGAGCACTCTTGCCCCGCAGCGATCCGCAGAGGGAACGACGGCCTTCGCGTATTCCACCGATGCCAGGTTCACGATGACGTCCGTTTCGGCCGCGAGCACGCGGCTCAGGCTGTCGCCCCAGAACTCGTAGAGATTGCGCGCGCCGTCCACCGCGAGCTTCGCCTGCATTTCCAGGCGGTACGGCGCCACGCCGTCGAGCGGGCGCACCACGCCGTAGAGCCCCGAGAGGATGCGCAGATGCTCCTGCAGGTAATCCAACTGCTCCATCGTCATCACCTGCGGCGCAAGGTTCTGGTACTGGATGCCCTCGTAGGCCAGCACCGCCGGCGTCAACGCGCCGGAGCGCACTTCGAGCGTGCGGAAGCGTTCGAAGTTGAGTTCGGCCAGCGCGTCGCTGCACTGCCACAGCGCCTTCGCCTCGTCGTACGAGAGCGCCCGCACCGCATCGGCCAGACGCGCAGCCCGATCCGCGAACATCGGCAGATCGCGCCATCCAAACGCATCGTCGACCACGTTCATCTTCTTAGCAGGAGAAACGATGAACCTCATATCCCACCTCACCTTGCATCCAGTTTCAGCAACACCGTTGTGCGGTACACGCCATCTTCCTGCACGGTTTCCAACGTGCCGTCGTGACGGTCGGCGAGGGTTTTGAGGATGTTCAGGCCCCAGCCGTGCTCGGGAAGGCGGTCGCCGCGCGAACGGCGCGGAGCGCGACGGGCCTCGCCAGGTTCAGCCGGCGCGCAACTGTTCTCCATCCGCACTGCCAGATAGCCGGCATCCACACGTGCTTTCAGCTTGATGAACCGCGCGCCCTCCGGCACCTTGCCGCATGCGCTGACAGCGTTGTCCAGCAGGTTCGAGAACACCGCGCACAGCTCCACGCTCGGCAGAGAGACATCGTCGGCCAGCGCCAGATCGAGCTCGAGTCGAATGCCTCGCTCCGCACATACGGCAGCCTTCATCGAGACGAGGGCATCGACCACCTGGTGCTCGCACGAGCGCTTGCAGGACGAATCCATGATGCCGACCGCCTTCATCAGCCCCCGCGATGCCTGTTCGGCCTCTTGCCGTTGCAGCAGATCGTCCACCGCCGCTAGCTCGCGTGCGACGTCTTCGCGAACGCGGCGCGCTTCATCGATGTCCGCCGATAAACGCCGCAAATACTGTTCCTGCGCTTGCAACTGCTCTTCCAGCAGACGCACACGCTCGCGGGACAGCTCGCGCTTCTCGGACTCCTCCAACGCTTTGAACAGCACGAGATCGACCGGTCCGCACAGGGCGCCCACGACCGCGACCAGCGCGAACATCCAAAAAGGCAGCTCGTAGGCAATCGCATAATAAAAGAGGAACGCAACGATGCACAGCTGGCTGAACGGGAACAAAAGGTTAATCAAAAGACGCGTCGGGGGCACGCCGCGCAGCCGGCGCGCCAGCACCGCCATAATCGCGCACATCAGCAGCAGCACGCCTACCGCGATGATCATCCGCACGATCATAAGACTGCCTCCTCGCTTCGGCGGGTATCGTTAAGCACCTCGGCCATGCAGGCAAGATGTTCGTGGGCCTCTTGAAAGTTGCCGCGTTCCGACAGGGCAAGCACCACCTGTACGTGGTTGCCCATATCGTGCCGCACCTTCAAGGTATGCTCAATGTCCGAAACGAACTCCCCGCAACGCGCTAGATACCGATCCAGCTGCTCTTCGAGCATCGTCGCACGGACATCGTCGCGCCGCTTTTGGGCGAAGCGACCCATAGCCTCAAACAGCAGCAGATCGACCGCGAAACCGACAAGCGCCAGCACCACGCTTGCGCCGTAATACGTCATCGATTCCTGGATGTAGCCGAGCGGTAAAAGGATCATCACGTTCACCAGAACAAGCTGTACCAAGGAAAAAAGCACGGGCAGCCATTCGCCCATTCCCCGTTCCTGAGCGCTGCCGAAACGGTTAAGCAGCATGCAGAGCATCGCGAGAAGCGGAACGAGCAGAGCCATATGAGCCGCATGAGTCAGGAAAAAAGCGCCAAGATGCGTTCGAACGGCCTCGTAATCGGCGACCGGCGTGCCGGTCATCGACATCCACAGGGCGCCGCCGGGCAGCTCTGCGAAGAAAAGCACCAGGTGCGCCAGCGTCACGACGAGAATTCTGCGCGCGAGGCTTCCCTGCGATAGGAATATGGGAATGAGGGCGAGCGGCACGGAGGCCGCCAGTCTGAACTCGACGCTCATGCTTGAACGAAACGAGGAGATAAGCAGCACGAAAACCAGTTCCAGCACCCAGAACAGGGAGAGTCTGCGAATATTGAGCATCTTGGTGAGCGCATAGGCGAACACCAATTGCACGGGAACGACCCCGATGATGTCGAGGAGAGCATCGGGCATACGAGAGCCTCGCCGTCCTACAGCTTGGATTGCACGCGCGAGAAGACAGCTTCGCGCACGAATTTGCGGCGCTTCTGACTCACGGGCACAACCTGGTTCGACGAGAGCACCACGCTGTCCGCTTTGAGCTCCTTGACGTGATCCATGTTTACCAGGAAGCTCTTATGGCATTGGATGAACGAAGCGGGCAGCTCGGCAGAGAGGTCGGACAACGACGCGTACGCTTCGATCTCCTCGGCTCCCGCATGGATGCGTACTTTGCGCCGATCGCTTTCGATATAGCTGATCCTGCTCGGCTCGACAAGCACTACCCTGCTTCCAAGCCGAACGCTCAGGGGCTTGCTCGCGTCGGCCTCGAGCCGCTCGAACGCGCGGCTCAGCGCGTCGTCCAAGTCGTCCTGCGCGAACGGCTTTACCAGAAAATACAGGTGCTCTGTGCGGTACACGCTCGTGCAGTATTCGACGAAGCCGGTGACGTAGATCACCTGCGTTCCGCACCCTGCGGGGAAATACCGCTTCACGAGGTCGATGCCGTTCGCGTCTTCCGAGCCCAGCTCGATATCCATCACGAGAACGTCAATGGCCGGTTCCTCCGCAAGACGCGCCGTCAAAGATTCGGCGTCGACAACATGCTCGATGGCGAGCTCGCCGCCACGCGGGGAGCATTCGATCATGCTCCGGATGATCTCGGCTTGGGCGGCATCGTCTTCTACTATTACGACCTGGTACATGGCATCGGCTAACGTCTCTGGTTTGCATGGAGGGGATAAGCGTGCTGCGCTCCACGAGATTATATACGATGAAGCCTTTTGCCCCTTCCGGGTTTTTCGGTCACTTCGGCAAATATAATGACCGAAACGATGATATATGATCACGGGCGCGCACATAGTCGCCTCTCTCGGCAAGCGCCATAGCCGCATGAGCCTGGTTTCGCACGTCGTGGCGCATCCTCGCCGTCTGCTCGACCTCCAAGACGAACGCATTGCACTGCGCAAGACACGCATCCAGCTGACCCTGCAACAGCGCGGCTCGCTGATCCTCATGCCGCTTGCGAGCGTAGCGGTCCATCGAAGCGAACAGCATCGCATCCACGACGAAGCACCCGATCGCAAGCACCGACATGCCGTAGAAAAGCACGCTGGAACCCAGGCGGGCATACACCCCTGCAATCAGGGGAACCGTCAGCAGAAGAGCCTGCACGACCGGAAACCAGAGGAACAGCCGCAAATTCATCGATCCCGCAGACTCGCCGCGATGCAGAGCAAGGCGCAGCGCGGCGAACAGCGCGATCAGCAAGACGAGGTGAGCCGCATGCATGATCGCGAACTCGCCGAGGTGCGCCCGCGTGTTGTCGTAATCGATGATGTCGATTCCCGTCATGCCGTACCACAATGCCGTTCCCAGCACTTCGGCGATCATGATTGCCACGTTCATGAGCGCAATGACGAACACTTTTCGCGCAGGACGCTCGTCTGCCATGAGGAAGGGCAGCACGCCTCCCGTGAACACGAGGTAGGCGAAGCGCATCCCTGTTCCCGCATCGCCGCGCGTCAACACTACCACGAGCATGCAGCTTGACATAAGAAGGTAGAATGCGGCCCTGTTGCGCATATGCAGCACGCGGCTCCAGGTGTAGATGATGACCGCTTCCACCGGAGCAGTGCCCAGTACGTCGAGCATCGTGTTCGACAGATGCATACCCTCTAAGCCTCCAGAGAGGCGACAACACAAGGCACGACGAGGGTGCTCATTGTTCGCAGGTGGGCGGCTTTGGCGGATGCATCCGCGATCATCGAAACTCCTTCAACCGGGTCTGTCCCCAGCAGGGTACCACGCCAACAGCGCTATAAACTGATGCCGTAGGTCATATGCATCATGTAGAACGCGAAACGCATCACGAAGATGCCGGCGAACACCAGCGCAGACGCGATGGCGGCCGATGCAACCGAGATGCCGCGCCCGCGCATGAGCGGAAGAGCGTCCACTGCAACCCCGGCTACAGCAAGCAGGAAGAAAACCGTCGCCATCGCGCCATACGTCGGTACAAGCTGTTCTGCGGACACAAGGTAGTTTCTCATCGTAAGTACGCTCATGCCTTGGGCGACGTACACGCCCGCATTCGCTAGGAGAGCTGCGGACGAGAGGGCGAGCAGCATCCCGCCCACCCGGCTTTCTAACGGCGACCACCGCGAGAACCGCAAGCAGAAAAGAGTCAGAACCGGGCCGCCCACCAGCGCGTTCAAGCACAACGCGACGGGAACGAAGGGCGTGTCCCAGGTGACCACCGTCCTGCTGGCGTAGGCGAACGCCACCGAGATCAGGAACGCGAGCGATGCGACCATGGCCGCTCCCAGCAGCACGTTCAGCACCCGCTGGCGCGCATGCTCGGCGAACTGGTAGAGCCAATGAAGACCCGATATGCCCAGGAACAACACGGCCGCGCACACTTCGTTCGATAGCGGGCTCGCACCTACACGCGAGAACACGTACAGCGCGTTATCGGGATTGCCCAAATGCGTAGCCGAGGCGACGAGCCCCACCAGCGTCACGAGAAACGGAATGAGAAGCGCACCGCTCAGCCGCTTGCGCTCGTCGCCCTGCGCGCGCAGCGCCGCCATGCCCATGATGACGTACGCCACCGCGCCCGACGGGGCCAGCGTGGTGAACAACACGAGCGTGATCTCGTTGAGCGCGGTGGCAAAGCCGGTCATCGCCAAAGCCTACCGATAGAAGCGCGGATACGTCACGTCGATGTCGCGTGCTTGCTGAATGCCTTCGAGCGAGGCCTTCGCAAGCCGGGCGAGCCCTTCATAGAACGGGTGATCCGCCGCCTCGACCAGCTGGTCGAGGAAGTGCGACGACCAGGTAAGCAGATGGATTTGCAAGAATTCGTCCAGGTCGTCGGGCTGGTTGCGCGCAAGGTAGGACATGAGCGCCAGCATGAGGCCGATGTGATCCTCGGGGGTTCGCTCATCGGTCGTGCGCCTCACGCCGTGCGCGCGCATCCACGCGCGCAGCTCCAACGTGCCCTCGCCGAACACCACGCATTCGCGGTCGGTGTACACCGAGCCCCAGGGCGGGGCCGGCTTCGGAGCGGGACCGACGAACAGACGGCGGTACTCCCACACGAGGTCGTCGGCGTCGATGCCGTCGGCCAAACCGTTCACCATCAAGCTCAAAGCGTGACGCGCTTCAGCCCCGTCGGCGAAAGGCCACGCATCAGCCGCTTCCTGTGCACGGAGCTGCGCCACCGCCTGAAACGCAGCGCCCGCCGTGCCGGTGCGGGGATCTTGCAAGAAAAACGGGGCGAGCGTCTCGCCCACGAAAGACACGGCCTCGAGTTCCGCCTTGACGGCATCCATGCGATCGTCCATAGGTGCTCCCCTCACACTAGTTCGCGAATATTGCAAACCGCGCCTTCCGCAAGCACGCGGCTCTCGTCCTCTTCCAAGCGCACAGGAAGGCTCAACACCAAATTAGGTGCGGTTTTCGATGAATCGGGAAGCGGGGGCATGTCGGCGACACGACCGTGACGCGCCCGCAAATCGGAGATAGGCCCGAACTCAAGCGCCCGCAGCGGACAAGCTTCCACGCAGACGGGAGCGCTCCCTTCTCGCGCACGTTGAGAGCATCCGTCGCATTTCACGCTGTGCCCCACGGTCCGATCGACCTTGGGCGCATGGTACGGACACGACAGCGCACAGTAGCCGCAGCCGATGCACCGATGCTCGTCCACGCTCACGAGTCCCAGCTCGTTCTTGCCCATGGCACCCGTGGGGCATACTTCCATACAGGCGGGGCTCGCGCAATGATTGCACGCCGAAGACACGTAGAACGCGAAGCAATCCTGCGCCCAGCACCCGCGCTCGTCCTTCGACCAGCTGCCGCCGACAAACTCATACACCTGGCGAAACGACACGGAGGCGTCCAGATTGCGGTAGTCTTTGCACGCGAGCATGCACGTTTTGCAGCCCGTGCATCGTTTCGCGTTGAAGTAGAAACCGAATTGCTCCACCGTGTCCTCCCCCGATCGTCGGCCATGCCGACGCGCCGCGCGTCCCCCTGCAGCGCACCGGGTGCCGCGCCGTCAGACCGCGCGGCACCCGCTTGATACTGCTCAGAAGATTCTACGCGATCTCGCGCTCGTTGAGCACCGACCCCGTCGTATCTCCAGCCGGCTTCGCGTTCACCGGCTCGGTGATCACGATGTTCGGCTTCGTCTCGTCGGCGCTGGGCAGCGGGGCGATGTCGGCCATCTCGCCGTACTTCTGGCGCAGCTCGGAGATCTCGCCGAAGTCGAGCGCGCGCAGCGGGCACGCCTCCACGCAGATGGGCTGCTTGCCCTCGGCCACGCGATCGGCGCACATGTCGCACCGTACCGCCTTCTTTATCTCCTCGTCCACCTTCGGCGCGCTGTACGGGCACGCGATGGCGCACGTACCGCACCCGATGCACTTCTCGGGATCGTTGTTCACGATGCCCGTGTCGGGGTCCTTCGAGATGGCCCCCTGCGGGCACTTCGCCATACAAGCCGGGCTATCGCAATGGTTGCACGCGACGGAGACGTGGTACACGTAGGTATCGCACGTCCACGCGCCCGCATCATCCTGCTTCCACGATCCTCCGCCGTATTCGTACACGTTGCGGAACGAGATAGCGGTGGAGAGGTCCTTCTTGTCCTTGCAGGCCAGCACGCACGTCTTGCAACCCGTGCACCGCGTGCCGTCGAAATGGAAACCGTACTGAGTCATGGTCTACCCCCTTAGGCCTTCGCGATTTGGCCGATATTGCTGTGCTGCGGATTCGCCTTGGCAAGCGGCGACGGACGATAGATAGTCAGCGTATTGATGTTGCCGCCATGGTCGATGCGATCGCCGTTCATGTCGGCATCGTGCCACATGCCCTGAGGAATAGCCACCGTGCCCGGAATGACGCGCGGCGTCACTTTGGCCTCGATGCGGATCTCGCCGCGATCGTTGAACACGCGAATGGTGTCGCCGTCTTTGATCTTGCGTTGCTCGGCATCCACCGGATTCACCCACGCCACGTGCTGCGCGGCAGCCTGGATGATCTCGTTGTTAGCGTAGGAGGAGTGCGTGTGAGCCTTGTAATGGAAGCCCGTGATGAGCAACGGGTATTCGTCGGTCAGGTTCACGTAGCTCTCGAAACCGGGATCGAACTCGGGGATGGGACTGACCACCTCGTCCTCAGCCAACTCCCACGTGTCGGCGAAGCCGGCGAGCGTCTCTGAATAGATCTCGATCTTGCCGGAAGGGGTTTTCAATGGGTTCGCCGCTGGATCGTCAATGAACGCCTTGAGGCTGATCGTCGGCTCGGGGGTACGCTTCCATACGCCTTGCTCCATCCCAGTATCCCAATCGGGCAGCTCGGGGTACTTCTCGCGCGACTCGTCGAGAATCTGGCGCAGCCAGTCTTCGCGCGTTTTTCCGCCGTCGGTGAACTCATCCTTGATACCCAGCCTATCAGCGATGTCGGTACACACCTCATAGATCCCGCGACGCTCGAACTTCGGCTCGTACACCGGGCTACCGTACACGATAGCTTCCATGTTGTCCGCATACCCGTTGGCCGACAGGCTGTACTGCTCCTGCAGCGTGAGATCGGGGATGATGATGTCGGAGTACTTCGCTGAATCGGTCATGAACACTTCACTCGTCACGATGAACTCGCACAACGACTCGTCTTGCAGCAGGTCGTGTGTCCCGTTGATGTCGGAATGCTGGTTCGTCAGCGTGTTGCCCGCATAGTTGAAGATGAACTTGATGCTGGACGACAGCTTCTCGGCCTTCTGCAAACCCGCATTGAGCGCCGTCAGCTCCTCGCCGCGACGGATGGCTTCAGGCCACATGAACGTCGGGAGGTTCGTCTTCACCGGGTTCTCGCCAGCAGGGAAGCTGGAAAGCGCGAAGGCCGACTTGCCTTCGCGACGCCCGTCCGAGGTGCCCGGCAGACCAATCTGCCCAACCAGCTGGGGAAGCATCATGATAGCGCGAGACGTAATCTCGCCGTTAGCATGGCGCTGGGAACCGTATCCCTGGCAAATGTAGACTGGCTTGGTGGTGCCGATTTTTTCAGCCAGTTCCTTGATCTTGGCGACGGGGATGAGGGTGATAGGCGCAGCCCACTCGGGCGTCTTCGGCGTCATATCGTAACCGGTACCCAAAATGTAGTCCTTGAACGACTTGTTCTGACCCTTCGCACTTTCGGGCATCGTCTCCTCGTCGTAACCTACGCAGTACGTGTGCAGGAACTCCTCGTCTGCCCAGCCGTTGTTGATGATCTCGTAGGCGAGAGCAGCACAGAGCGCGCCGTCGGTTCCGGGGCGGATTGGAATCCATTCGCCGCCCTGACCGCACACCGTGTCGTTCATGCGGCAATCGATGTTGACGACTTCGAGGTTCTTCTCCTCGCGCATCCATGCGAAATCGTGCGTATGGCCAGCGCCGCCCATACGGGTATCAGCAGGGCTGTTGCCGAACATGACCACCAGCTGGTTGTCCTGCAAGGTGAGAAAGTTGCTGCCGTACGTGCCTCCGCCATAGGTATACGTGCCCGCAGCCGAAATGTGCGCCGAGCTGTACGAGCCGTAATAGTTCAAGCAACCCCCGTTCAAGTTGATAAGACGGTTCACCACCGCATTCCCCATCAAGCCTGACGACACACCGGAAGCATAGTGCACGGTGATGGACTCGTCGCCGTACGCTTCGCGGATGCGCTTGAGTTCGCTAGCGATGGTGTCGATGGCCTCGTCCCAGCTGATCTGCTCGAACTTGTCCTCACCGCGCTTGCCCACACGCTTCATGGGGTAGTTCAGGCGATCAGGGCTCTGCAGCCAGCGACGCAACGAACGGCCGCGCAAGCAGGCGCGCAGCTGGGGCTGATCCATTTCAGCGCTGCCTGTATTGTCGGATTCTATGTACTTGATCTCGCCATCTGCCACATGGCACTGGAGCGCGCAGGTGCTGCCGCAGTTGACCGCGCAATGCGTCCAGACGATCTGTTCCTCCACCGGCTCGGTGCTTACAGCGTCGCCCCCTGAGCCTTCTTGCTGCGGCGAGCACGCGAACAGGGTTCCCGTGCCCAGCGCGGCGGTGCCCAGGCCGGCCAGGGCCGAACCCTTCACGAACGTGCGGCGAGAAACGGCATGCTCTTTCGTTTTCGTCATGATCCCTCCTTGATTCCCTCGTCTGCTCATGCGTTTCGTAGGGACGAAACACCGCGCATTGTAGGACGATCACCGGAACCGCGTGTTACATGAAATATGTACATTTTTAGTTTAGCCTGTTCAGAAGCTCACGATGTGCGAAACCGCTATCGGATTCCCCCGCATTCGCGCCAGCGCCCCCGCTATACTGATGCAGGGGATATTCTACCCGTCGAAGGCTATCATCCAGGGGAGGATCGTAGTGAACGCGACGACCGTACTGCGCGCTTTCAAACCGAATACCACGCTGTTCGGCTATGCGTCGTTCCTTGCCGTGAATGCCGCCGGAGCGTGGGGCGGCGTGTTCCCGCTCTTGCCGATGAAGCTTCAAGAACCGCAGACGCTGTTCTGGTTCTTCCTCGTGCAGTCGCTCGTGTTCGCCGCCTGCTTCTTTTTGAGCGTAGTAGGCTCGTACCATCTGCCGGGGCCCACGCGCTTGTTCATCGTCAGGTTGTCGGCCGTGCCGTATCTGCTGGGATGGTTCTGCCTTATCGGCGCCATGTATCTGGACGCATGGATGCTGCCCCTCGTCATCGCGGGCGGCGGGTTCATCGGCGTGGGATCGGCCGGTTTTTACACTCCTTGGCAACGAACGTTCGCAAGCCAGGACTCGGACGCGGGCAACCATGACCTCATCCTCGGCACCGCGTACGCTTCGGTGCTATACTTCGCGCTGCACCTCATCCCCCGCGCGGTCACCGTGTACCTGATTCCTCTGGTTATCACACCGTTTTTCGCTCTGGCGATATCGTTGAAGAGCCGCGAGATCAATTTCGACCAGCCCATGTTCGAGGACGTGCCGAAGAAGAACAGAGGCGTGTACCGCCAGGCAATCTCCACCCTTGCGCGCCCGGCGCTGTGCGTGGGCTCACTCGGGTTGTGCGCGGGGCTCATCCGCGCGCTGGCCATCGACGATCCGGCCATCGGATCGCTGGTGAACGCGTTGTCTATGGGCGCATCGCTGGTTACCGCCGTCGCGTTCATGGTGCTGTGGCAGTTCAAGAGCGTGCGGCTCAACGTAGTTTCGCTGTTCCGCATCGTGTTTCCGGTGATCATCACCGGATTCGTGCTGCTCCCGTTTCTGGGCGACGTCTACGCCCGTTGGCTCGCGGCCGTCTTGTACGCGGCGTACAGCGTCACCATCATGCTCATGATGATCCAATGTGCCCAGTCGTCGCGCGACCACGGGACGAACCCCGTGTTCGTGTACGGGTTCTTCGGCGGCGTGGTGTACGCCTTGCACGATGCAGGGTTCATCGGCGGAACGCTTGCGGGACAGGTGGCCATTCCGGGGCTGTCGTCGCACGCTGTGGTTGCGCTCGGCGCCGGGTACCTGCTGGGATTCATGTACTTCTTCGGCCAGGGCGGCTTCCATAGCGCCTTGCGCGGCGCACATCGATCGGTTCCGGACGTCGAGCTCGTGTCACTGGGACCGACGCCCGACGGTTCCGCAAAGCGAGAGGGAACCGTCCGACCAGCTCGCAAACATGCCGATGGCGAGCCTGTTTACCAGGACCGCATCTCCAAGCAGGCGGCCCGCATCTGCCAGGAGTTCCGCCTGAGCGCACGAGAAGCCGAGGTCATGGAGCACATCGTGCGCGGCAAGACCGTGGTGCGCATCGCCGAGGAGCTGGTGATCTCCGAGAACACCGTGCGCATGCATTCGAAGCGCATCTACGCCAAGCTCGACATCCACAAAAAGCAGGACCTCATCGACCTCGTAGACTCGTTCGACCCCGAACCAGGAAGCTAGCCGAGGGCTCTTGCTTGTTCGAGGCGTTGCTTGAGATATTCGTAGTGAGCGCTTTCTTCGGCGGTCCATGCTCCGAAGAGGATCCGCTCGAGCGCTTCGCTCGCTTGCCCACCATCGTCCGCGCTAGAGAAGAGGCGCTGCTCGCTGCGCGAGTACAGGCCGATATCGTCGAACATGCCCGACTCTTCCAGCACCTTCAAGTTGCCGACGATGCTCTTGACGATGGAAAGGTGATGGGCAGGATCGACCGCGCGCGGCTCCGTTCCGGCGATGCGCATCTGCTCGTATCGCAACTGGCAGCTGATGAGCGATATCTCCGGCTTCACCGCCATGAGCGCCAGCGATACGCTATACCCGCGATCACGTAGGAGCCGCGCAGTCTTCAGGGGGACTTCGGACGTGCGCAACGTCCCTTCGATAATGAGGTTGTATCCCATGATGGAGAGCGCATCGACAATCGCCTCGACCATCCGACCGGCCCACGCCGCCGTATGTGCAGGCGAGTCGATGCCGTATTGGGCGCAGATCTGACGAAACCGCGGGTGGACGGAGCGGTAGTCATCACCGTTAATCACAATAGCATTGTTTTCCTCAAGTGCAAGAAAGACATCGTGCAGCGTTGTTTTGCCCGCACCGCTCTGGCCTCCTAGCAAAACCGCACGCGGGTTATCTGACGGAGCTAGCCGTTTGTCGATAACAAGAGTACCGATAAGCGGCTTAAGCGCTGCAAGAAATTCTCTATCCGAATAGCTTTCGAGATCCGTCATACTAAGCTGCCTTAGCTTGACGACTATCCACCATATTCTTCAAACATTCGATTTGCCCTCTGATTTCTGAAAGCCTCACTGTATTCAAGTGCCCTTCTGAAATGATGCGTGGCTTGATGTGAGAAATCTGCTTAAGTACATCTTCGTACACCGCTTCAGCAATCGCATCCTCTTGCTCACGTGCGGCAAGAAGCAAATTGATCGTATCGCCCATGAGTTGCGCAGCCTGTTCGTTCAGCACTTCTTGCTGCAAGGTGATCTCATACATCTCGTTGATATCCATGATATCCCCATCCTCGTCGAAGGTTACCAGAGCGTAGATGATCTGCTCGGCCTTGCCGCGCTGCTCGTGCGACAGCAAATCTCCGTCGCGTTCGAAGCAATCCCGCATGAAGGCCGGGTTGTCGGCTGCGCGAATGAGGTTCGCGTTCGCCTTGCTGGGCGTCTGCCCGTTCTCGTAGCGCACGACGCTCGCCTCACCCAATCCAAGCAAACGAGCGAAACCCTGCTGCGTCAAGCCGTACTTCCTTCGAATGCGCTTGATGTCTTGAGCCGTCAAATCCTTCGACATGAGTCCTCCTATCAATCGTTTGATTGGTAGGAGTATATCATATGATTTGTTTTGTATCCGATAGAATATAAAAATGAAGGGCGCCGCTGCAAACGACGCCCTTCATCTTGCTCGTGCCGATATTGGGTCTCGCTACGCCCAGTCTCTCCGCATGACCTCCCACTTCGCGTCGCGGGTGGCTTCCACCTGGGCGATGTCCTCGTCGGTAAGAGCCTTGAAGCGGCCTTGCCGGCGCAAATAGGCTTCGACGCTGGCGAACTCGCGCGGGTTGCGGTTGAGCTTGAACGCCCCGTCCTCGTACTCGGCCAGATACCACAGACCGCAGTCGACGATGTCCTTCGAGATGCCCACCGTCTCGTCCACGTCGCAGCCCCACCCCGTCGGGCACGGGGCCATCACATGGATGTACTTCGTCCCACGGATCGTGGCGGCATGCTCCACCTTGCGGATGAAGTCGTTGAGGTAGCCGATGGACGCCGTGGCCGCATAGGGAATGCCGTGCGCGGCCACGATCTCGAACATGTTCTTCTTCTGCGTCAGGCAGCCGCGCATGTTCGACCCGGCAGGCGTGGTGGTGGTCTTGGCGCCGAACGGCGTGAGCGAGCTTTTCTGGATGCCCGTGTTCATGTACGCCTCGTTGTCGTAGCAGATGTACAGCACGTCATCGTTGCGGTCGATGGCGCCCGACAGCGCCTGGATGCCGATGTCGGCGGTGCCGCCGTCGCCGGCGAAGCCCACCACCGTGCAATCGTCGGGCTTCTTGCCCTGCGCGCGCAGGCCGGCCTCGATGCCGGTGAGCACGCTGGCCGTGGCCGCGAACGGCGTGATCATCGCGTTGTTGGCGAAGCTGAGCTGCGGGAAGTTGAAGCCGACGGCGCTCATGCAACCCGCAGGCAGCGCGCACACCGCGTTCGGCCCCAAAACCTTGAGCGCCGCGCGCACGGCCAACGACCCGCCGCATCCGGCGCACGCCTTGTGGCCGAAGAAGAACTCGTCGTCAGTGATGTTCTTGGCATTGACGGCCATGGCTACCGCCCCCTTTCCGACAGAGCTTCGGCTGACTCCGCACGAGATCCTTCGGCTCCGCGCTGCGCGCTACGCTCAGGATGACAATCCGCCGGAGAATCGATCCCGAGGAACGATACGCGCGGCAGGTCGTCCGCCCCTTCGGCCGCCTGCGCGAGCATGGCGTACATGCCCCTCACCTGCGCTTCCGATATATCGTCGCCGCCCAAGCCGCCCACGAAGTCATACGTGGGCACGCCCACGGCCGCTTGCTGCAGCGCGGAGTTCACATTCGTGAACACGGTGCCCTCGGCGCCGAACGACACGTCCTTCTCCAGCACTCCCACGGCCTTCGCGCCGCGCAGCGCCTCGGCGATGAGCGCGCTCGGCATGGGACGCAGGTAGCGGATGCGCAGCATGCCCGCGCGCACGCCCTGGTCGCGCAGCTGCCGCACCACCGAGCGCACAAGCCCCGCCGCCGATCCCAGCGTGACCAGGATCACATCGGCATCGTCGCAGCTCAACGCCTCGACCATGCCGGGATACTGCCGACCGAACACCTCGGCGAACCGCTGCTCCACCCGGGTGACCACGGCGGGCGCGTCCAGCATGTCGCGATGCTCCCAGTACTTGAAGTAGCGGTTGTACTCGGGACCGGCCGAGAAGCCGATGTTCACGGGATGCTCGAAGTCGAACCGGTTGCCCGCAGGCTCGTAGGGTGGCAGGAACGCGTCGGCCTCGGCGGGTTCGGGCACGTCAACCGTCTCGTAGGTGTGCGTGAGCGCGAACCCGTCGAGGTTCACCATCACGGGCGTTGCCACCGCAGGGTTCTCGGCCACCGCGTACGCCATGAGCGCCAGGTCGAGCGCCTCCTGGTTGTCTTCGGCGTACACCTGGATCCATCCATGGTCGAGCAGCGCCAGCGAGTCGCGCTGGTCGCCGTAGATGTTCCACGGCAGCGCGGTTGCGCGGTTCGCGTTCATCATCACGATGGGGAACCGTCCGCCCGCCGCGTAGGTCAGGCACTCGGCCATGTACAGCAAACCCTGGCTCGACGTGGCCGTGAACGTGCGCGCACCCGTAGCCGACGCGCCGATGGCGCACGACAGCGCCGAATGCTCGCTTTCAACGTGCACGTACTCGGCGGCCAGCGAGCCGTCCTCGACCATCTCGCTCAGTCGCTCCACCACCACCGTCTGCGGTGTGATGGGATACGCGGAAATCACCTGCGGGCGCGCCAAGCGCACGCCTTCGGCGAACGCTTCGTCGCCGGAAAGGAACCGTTTCATCGGGCATCCGCCTCGCTTTCAAGGATCATCGTGATCGAGTTGAACTTGCACGCCTTCGCGCAGATGCCGCAGCCCTTGCAGAAGTCGAGGTCGATAGCCACCGGCGCGCTCTCGGCGGCAGGGTCGGCCACCTTGTACACGGTGCCGTCGGGGCAGTGGAGGTAGCACTGGAGACAGCCGGTGCACAACGCGGGGTCGATCACGGGGCGCAGGTTGCGCCAGCCGGCGTTCTTCACCGTGAGGCAGCCGGCCTCGAAGCACGTGGAATGGGCGAAGTCGGAAGGGTCGAGGTCGGCGGAGCGCAGCGTGGGGATGCGAGACGCAGGACGCGGAGATACGACGACGTCGTCCTGAGCGGAGCCGCCGCAGGCGGTCAGACTCGGAGCGCTTTCAGCTGGCGCTGCATGGGCTCCTTCGACTTCGCGCGCCGCCTGGACTTCGCCCATCGCCTCCCGTGCAGCGTCCACGATGGCGATGTTCTTCGCGTGCAGCTTCGCTGGCATGTACTGGCGGATGGCCTCCTGCACGTTCTCGACGCTCACCCGATCGCACAGCGCCGACAGCGCACCGAGGAACACGGTGTTCGGAATCGACCGACCCAGAACGGCCGCCGAGATGCCGTCGGCGTCGAGCGCCACGATGCGCCGGTCGTCGAATACGCGCACGCTGTTCACCAGCACGACGCCTCCCGGCTTCAGCTCGTTTTCCCAGCCCTCGCCCAGCAGCGTATCGTCGAGGTAGATCACGTAGTCGGCCTTCGCCACGGCGCTGCGGTCGCCGATGGGCTCGTCAGACAGCTTCGTGAACGCCCGCATCGGCGCGCCGCGCCGCTCGGGCCCGAACGACGGAAACGCCAGAGCATGCCGACCGTCGTCGAGCGATGCCGCCGCGCCCAGCAGCCGCGCAGCCGTGAAGGCGCCCTGGCCGCCGCGACCGTGCCACAGTATTTCGATCATGGACTCTCCCCTTCGCATCTTTGCACGTTGGTCATGCAAGTATACCGCTGCGCACGAGCGCGGACGGCTTCGCGCTCGCCCACATGCCGTCAAACTCCCCCAATTGGGCAAAGCACCTCTCACCCCTCGCGCTTTCCGTCTCTTTCCTCGTCCGCAAAACCATTCTGGACGCAAAAGACGATCCATGACAATTTCGGAGGCCAAACAAGACGGCCATAGACGTATGGGATTGTTACGAGCTGGGAAAACAAGCAAACCTTTATCGCCATAACCGGAAAACGCCGCCTGAAATTGTCATAGCTTGCATTTTGCGTACACGTGCGCGCGCCATGGATTCGCTAAGCGGAGCGCTTCCGTTTGCTGCTGGTATGAATCTTGGCGTAGCGCCCACATGCGAACTATATAATGCTCCTTGAGAGAGAATGGGCATGCGACGCAGCGAAGGAGCCTGACGCGACATCATGGATCGCATTACGCGCAACGACACCAAACACGGTTCGCACGCAAAACAACCGACGGAGCCCTTGCACGACGACACCGTGATCGATGAAACGCCCGCGCCATCTGACACGACGCCGTTCCTCGGCGCTTCTTCGCGTGAGCGCCAGGCAACCAGCAAGCGGCGTAAGCCCAACTTCATCACGAAAGGCGTCAACCGCTGGTGCAACCGCTTGCTGGGCGCGGTATCCGAGCGCTCGCTTGCCGACCAGGAGGAAGAGTACGCCGCGCACCGCACCACGCGCGACTACGTATGGAACACGGTGGGCGTGGGCGCATGGGGCATGGTGTTCCCCATCCTCACCGTCGTGGTCACGCAGCTGGTGGGCGTGGAGCAAGCCGGCATGTTCTCGCTCGCATTCGTCACCGGCACGCTGCTCATGATCCTGGCGAACTACGGCGTGCGCACCTATCAGGTATCCGACGTGACCGAGGAGCATTCGTTCTCGGACTATCAGATCAACCGCCTGATCACCTGCGCATTCATGGTGTTGGTGGGCGTGGCGTACTGCATGGTGCGCGGCTACGAGAGCCAGATGTTCACCATCAGCTTGGGCGTGTACCTCTATAAAATGGTAGACGGCCTGGCCGATGTGTACGAGGGACGGTTGCAGCAGGTGGACAAGCTGTATTTGTCGGGCGTGTCGCAGGCATTCCGTTCCGTCGTGGTGCTGGTCGTGTTCTCGCTGTGCCTGCTGATCACGCGCAATCTGGCCGTGTCGTGCATCGTCATGGCCGTCGCGGCCATCGCTACGTTCCTGGTGCTCACGTTCCCGCTGGCGATGTTCGAAACGCCGAAGTCGAAGCGGTGGAACTTCGGCAGCATCGTCGAGCTGTTCAAACAGTGCTTTCCCCTGTTCATCGCGCTGTTCCTGTATGCGTTCATCGACAACATGCCGAAGTTCGTCATGGAGGGCGTGCTGAGCTACGACAACCAGCTGTACTTCAACGCGCTGTACTTCCCCGCGCAGGGCATTCTGCTGACCGTCGGGTTCATCTACAAGCCCCTGCTCGTGCGCATGGCGAACGTCTGGGCCGATCCGACGAAACGCAAGCGGTTCGACCTGATCATCGTCGTGATCATGGCCGTCATCGTCGCGGTTGCCGGCGTGACGGCGCTCGCGATGGCATGGATCGGCATCCCGGTGATGAGCTTTCTATACGGCGTGGACTTCGAGCAGTTCCGCGGACTGTGCTACATCATGCTGGCCGCAGGCGGCGTGACGGCGGCCATCGACTTCTTGTACCAGGTGATCACCGTGCTGCGCCAGCAGCGCGCCGTGACGAAGCTGTACGTGATCACGTTCGGATTCGCGCTGTTCGTGCCCATCCTTCTGGTGAACTTCACGGGGCTGCCCGGCGCCGTGATTGGCTACCTTATCGTGATGACCATCCTGTTCGTGCTTCTGATCTGGGAGTACCTGCGCATCCGCATGGCGCTGTCGCGCGATAACGCCGTCGCCGCCGAGATGCCCCACCCCATGCGCCCCAGCGAGGCGCGGGCCGAGCGCGCCCGTCGCGAGCAGGTGCGCGCCAAATGGGGAACCAGCACCGTCCCGCCCGTCAGCGACGAGGCGCTCGACCTGGCCGGCCGTCCCCGCCCCGCCGACTGGGACGAGGACGACGAACGCCAAGGGCTGGCGTAAGCTCGCGACGCACGGTTTGTTCATAGCAATGAACAAACCTTCTCGTTTCCGCATCTTGTCAATCGTAATGAACAAAAATGCCCCGCTTCGTAGGAAACGGGGCATTGGGTGAACATCGGCAGAAGGGCTCGCGCGAAGCGCGAAACAACCTACCGGGTTGGCGTAGCGAGTCAGCGAGGGCCGCTCTGGCGGCCCAGATTCGCGGGATCGCGCAAGCGACGCGTACTTATGGTACGCGAGCTTGCGGGATCGCGCGAAGATGGGGTGCCAGAGCGGCCCGCAGCGTCGGCAGCTTCCGGCGGCCGGCAAGCCGCCGAAACCCTAGAACCGGGCGTACTTCACGAGGTTCTTCTTGAGGGTGTCCACGAAACGCTGGCCGATGTCGCCCAGCTCTTCCCCCTTGCGCACCACGTAGCCAAGGTGCAGCTTCACGTCGGTGTCCAGCGGCACGGTGTTCAGACCCGCGCCGTCGGAGATGCCCACGAGGATGCCGCTGGTCACGGTGTAGCCGTTCAGCGCCACGATCAGCTCGGACAGCGACGCGCGGTCGGTGCAGGCGATGCTCTTGGCGCGCGGCACGCTGGCCAGCGCTTCCTCGGCGAACGCGACCGGCGAATCCTCGTCCTGCTCGAAATACAGGTACGGGAAATCCTCCATGTCCTCCAGCGACAGGCTGGAGGCGTTCACCATCGGGTGGCTCTTCGGCAGCGCCACGCGCGGAGCCGACTGGATGAGCTCGACGAATTCGAGGCCCGCGGCATCGAGCGCGGCGTTCACCTCGTCGGCCGTGGCCGACGTCTGGAACAGCACGCCCAGCTCGCTCCTCCCGCCGGCGACGTCGTCGATGACGCCCTGGGTGGTGCGGTCGCGCAGCGCGTAGGCGTACGCGTCGCCGCCCAGCGCCAGCACGGTGTGGGCGAACGTCTGCACATTGAACAGGTAGTGCTGCCCGGAAACGGCGAAGGTGGTTTCAACAGTCATAAGTGGTTCCTTCCCTAGCGCGTGACGCAGCCGCGCTCGTCGATGAAACGCGAGGCCTTGTGTTCGGACGACGTGCCCAGCTTGCCTGCATCATACACAATAACCTTGGCAGGACGCACGCCGGTGTGCGCCTTGAGCGCAGCTTCCGTGCGGCTTGCCACCTCGTCGTACGGCTCGTCGCTGCCCAGCGAGCGCTCCACGGACACTTCGTACTTGCAGGTGAAGTTCTTCTCGTACACACGGATGGAGTACTCGCCCGTGAGACCGTCCAGACCGCGCACCACGTACTCGATGTCGCTGGGGAACACGTTGACGGCGCCCACGATGAACATCTCGTCCTTGCGGCCGGTCACGTGAATGCGCGCCAGCGTGCGGCCGCATTCGCAGGTGTCAGTGCTCACGTAGCCGATGTCGCCCGTGCGGAAACGGATCATCGGGCGAGCCTTCTTGCACAGCGTCGTGTACACCAGCTCGCCCGTCTCACCCGGAGCCAGCACTTCGCCGGTCGTCGGATCCACCGTCTCCACGAGGATCTGGTCCTCCACGATGTGCAGGCCGTCGTGCGCCTCGCACGCAGCGGCGCAGGCACCGTAGATATCGGACAGGCCGTAGAAGTCGACCACCTTCGCGCCCCAGAGGTTCTCGATGGCCTCGCGCGTGGACTTGATGGAGCCACCCGCCTCGCCGGCCACGATGATGGTGTGGATGTTGAAGTCTTCCTTGGGGTCGAAGCCCTTCTCCTTGGCGATCTCGCCGAGGTGCCACGCGTAGGACGGCGACGTCCAGATGATGGTGGGCTGGTACTGCTTGAGCACGAACAGCAGGCGGTCGGACGGCACGGCACCCACCCAGATGGCCAGCGCGCCCAGGCGCTGCGCGCCGATGACGTCGGGGCCGCCCACGTACAGGGCGAAGTTCAGGCCGTGCACGTAGCGGTCGTTCGGGCGCATGCCCGCCTGCCAGAACAAACGAGCCTCGGTGTCCTGCCATAGGTCGAAGTCCTCCTGCGTGAAGGGGCTGACCGTGGGCACGCCCGTCGAGCCGGACGAGGTGGCCATGAAGATGACCTCTTCCTCGGGCACGGAGCACATCTCACCGAAGAAGCTGCCCACATGCTGCGTCTCGCGTTCCGTCTTCTTGTCGCAGAAGGGGAACTTCGCGATGTCGTCGAGCGATTCGATGTCGCCCGGCTTCACGCCGGCCTCGTCGAACGCGCGCTTGTAGTACACCGTGTTGTCGTATGCGTAGGCCACCATGTCCTTCAGGCGCTCAAGCTGCAGCGCCTCAAGCTCCGGCCGCGGCATGCATTCGATCTCCGGATCATAGTACTTCTGATCGTAGGGGATGTCCTTCGCCATGGTTACTCCTTGTTCGTCATGCGGTTTCGTCGCTGCCAGCGCGTTCGCCCCGCCGAGTTGAGCTTCGGAATGTTTCACGTGAAACATTCGTTCGCTACCAGGACATATGCGCGCAATGCAGCGTATTGCATGAAACCACGAACGCGGCTCAAACACAACCTTTCGGGTCATTCGATGTTTTGATGGTTTGCTATCGATTCAGCAGATAGCTGGGTACAATGAGAGAAAGAACGTAGATCGAACCACCTGACGTCCCAACTCGGAAGGCATCTTCAATGACCTTGCAGCAGCTGCGCTACCTCATCGCCATCGCGGAGTACGGCTCCATCAACGCGGCGGCGCAGAACCTGTACGCGTCGCAGTCGAACCTCTCGACCGCCATCAAGGAGCTTGAGCAGGAGCTGGGCATCACCGTGTTCACGCGCAGCAACCGCGGCGTGACGCTGACGAACGACGGCACCGAGCTTCTAGGCTACGCGCGCCAGGTGATCGAGCAGGCCGACATGCTGGAGATGCGCTACGCCGATAAAGGCTCCACCCACCTGCGGCTGGCCGTGTCCACGCAGCACTACGCGTTCAGCGTGCAGGCGTTCGTGAACGTGGTGGAAGGCTGCAAGGGCGAGGAGTACGAGTTCATCCTGCGCGAAAGCACCACGGCCGAGATCATCGACGACGTGCGCACGTTCCGCAGCGAAGTGGGCATCCTGTACACCGACGACTTCAACCGGCGCGTGCTGCAGAAGGCGTTCGACGACGCCGACGTGGCCTACGCTCCCCTGTTCGACGCGCGCGTGCACGTGTTCGTGGGCGAGCACCACCCGCTGGCGGGCGCCACGCTGCTGCGACCCGACGACCTGGCCGACTACCCGCGCTACTCGTTCGAGCAGGGCACTACGAATTCGTTCTACTATTCCGAAGAGCCGCTCAGCCACCTGCCGCACAAGCGCAACATCCGCATCTCCGACCGCGGCACGCTCACCAACCTGCTGACCAGCTACAACGGATACACCCTGTCCACCGGCGTGCTGTCGACCGAGATGCACTCGGGCATCGCCAGCATCCCGTTGGACGTGGACGAGACAATGCAGGTGGGCTACATCATGCACAACGAGCGCCGCCCGAGCGACCTGCTGCTGCGCTACATCGACGAGCTGCACGCCATCATCGGCGCCGACCCCACCGTAGAGCCGCACCTTTAGCACAAGTGTTCCACATGAAACTCTTGTTACGCCCCCTCGCGGCCCGTGCGCACGCCCGTCCTCGAAGCCCCGGAGCATCGCAGCTGGGCGCGCTCCCATCGCGACTCGCGTGCGCTCCCGCCCCTCACGGCCCAACGAGCTCGGGCACCCTCGAAGCCCCCATCCCTCTCGGCACGCAAAAAAAACGCCGCCCGTTCGTCCGGGCGGCGTTTCCAGTGCGTGTTCCAAGCAGACAGGTTTAGTGGATGCTGCTGCTCACGTAGGGGGTCTTGTCCTTCAGCACCACGTCGTGGGCGCCGCCCTCGACGATGGACGTGGACGAGACGATGGTCAGCTTCGCCTTCTCCTGCAGCTCGGGGATGGTCAGCGCGCCGCAGTTGCACATCGTGGACTTCACCTTCGACAGCGTGAGGTCGACGTTGTCCTTCAGCGAGCCGGCGTACGGCACGTAGCTGTCGACGCCCTCCTCGAACGACATGCCCTTCTTGTCGCCGCCCAGGTCGTAGCGCTGCCAGTTGCGCGCGCGAGCCGAACCCTCGCCCCAGTACTCCTTCATGTAGGAGCCGTTGATGTTCACCTTGTTCGTGGGGCTCTCGTCGAAACGGGCGAAGTAGCGGCCCAGCATGACGAAGTCGGAGCCCATGGCCAGAGCAAGCGTCAGATGATGATCGTACACGATGCCGCCGTCGGAGCAGATGGGAATGTACACGCCCGTCTCCTCGAAGTACTCGTCGCGTGCCTTCGCCACTTCGATGGTAGCGGTGGCCTGGCCGCGGCCGATGCCCTTCTGCTCACGCGTGATGCAGATGGAGCCGCCGCCGATGCCCACCTTGATGAAGTCGGCGCCCGCATCGGCCAGGAAGCGGAAGCCCTCGGCGTCCACCACGTTGCCCGCGCCCACCTTCACGTCGTCGCCATAGTGCTCGCGGATCCACTCGATGGTGAACTTCTGCCAGTCGGAATAACCCTCGGAGCTGTCGATGCACAGCACGTCGGCACCGGCCTCCACCAGCGCCGGCACGCGCTCGGCGTAGTCGCGCGTGTTGATGCCCGCGCCCACCATGTAGCGCTTGTGCGCGTCCAACATCTCGTTGGGATTCGACTTATGAGAGTCGTAGTCCTTGCGGAACACCAGGTACATGAGGCAATCGTCGTCGTCCACCACGGGCAGGGAGTTCAGCTTGTTGTCCCAGATGATGTCGTTGGCAACCTTGAGGCTGGTGTCGGCCGGAGCCACGATCATCTTCTCGCGCGGGGTCATGAAGTCGGCCACCTTCGCGTCCATGGACATACGGGACAAACGGTAGTCGCGATCGGTGACCACGCCCACCAGCTTGCCGTGCGCCGAACCGTCGGCGGTGACGGGCATGGTGGAGTGACCGTGCTCCTCCTTGAGGGCTACCACGTCGGCCAGCGTCATCTCGGGAGAGAGGTTCGCGTCGCTGGTGACGAAGCCGGCCTTGTAGTCCTTGACGCGAGCGACCATAGCGGCCTGGTCCTCGATGGTCTGGGAGCCGTACACGAACGACAGGCCGCCTTCGGTAGCAAGCGCGATGGCCATGCCGTCGTCGGACACAGCCTGCATGATGGCGGACACCATGGGGATGTTCAACGAGATGGCGGGCTCTTCGCCGCGCTTGAACTTCACGAGCGGCGTCTTCAGGCTGACTTCGGCGGGAATGCACTGGGCCGAAGAATAGCCGGGAACGAGCAGGTACTCGTTAAAGGTTCGGGACGGCTCGTCGAAATAGTATGCCATGACTCCTCCATCTGCGGTCGGTGCGGTGTCGGGGTGCCGCGAAGCGCATATCGCTCCGCCGTGCATCCGTTACTCAGGTGTTACCCGCTATTATAGCCACGGGAGCCCCGCCCACGCGAGCAATCCCCAAGGAATATGGAGAAAAATATGCGCGCGGGGAAAGAGCGGGACGCTCGCGGGATGCGGGGGACGAAGACCGGGGGCGTGCGCCCCCGCGGCCCGCACCCCCGTGCAGGAACGCGCGCGACGAACCGCGCCCTCCTCACACCCGATCGGGCCCCACCCGCTTGAAGTCGTACACGGTATAGCTGACGCCCCACTTGAACTTCTACGGATGGTACGAGGTTTCGAACGCGCACAAGGTGACGCCGGGCACGACCTTCTCCGCCTTGATGTCGTGCACATCGCCGAGTATAGCACCCTTCGAAAGCACCCCGATGAGCGCCTGTCGCGCACGTGCGCCGAACGACGTTCGTCGCGGAAAAGCCGACGCTCGCAGGCCCTCGCCTCACGCACGCCCGCTCGCTACGTCCCTGTCGAACGCCTCCACGTAGGCGCGCACGCAATCGGCCAGCTCCTGGCGCGAGTGCACGTCGAGCTTGGCGTAAATATTGCGCGTGTGGGCCCGGGTAGTGTACAACGAGATGGTCAGCGCATCGGAAATCGACTGCGACCCGTAGCCGCGCGCCAACATGACCAGCACTTCCTTTTCTCGCTCGGTCAGCTGCCGCTCGTCGCCCAGCTGCATGCACAACTGCTTCCAGCGCCCGCGATGCTCTGCGGCTGTCGCGTCCTCGCCCTCCACCGCCGAGACCTCCGACGCATCAGCAGACGCCACGCCCTCATCATCCTCGTCCGGAATAGGCAACAACAGCTTATCCACCTGGCGTTCGGGAAAAACGAAAAACACCGCGATAACCGCCGCGAACAACAGCACGAACACTGCAGTTGCCAACGGCGCATCCTCAATCCCCATGCCGGCGCACCGCGCACCCAACGCGTCTCCCATCGTCACGCCCAACGCGATAATGGCGCGACCGAGCGCCACCACCTGCACCGCACTCGCCTTGGACTGATACACAATGTAGGAGAACATGTACCAGGTAACCACGTCGAACAGCTGAAATGCCACGCCCACCAGCACCACGCCCACCACGGCGCTGCCCGGAAAGAAAAACGTCACGGACAGCGACAAAATAATAACCAGCGCCATGGGATAGAGCAGATGCTCGAAGTTGAGCTCACGTCGCCGCAGCGAGATGAACAGCAGCAGCGCCACCAAGCACACCACCGTGAGCAACGTGGTGATGCTTCCGTCCTCGGCCAACTGCCCGGGCGACACGACAGCCCGATGCATGCCCTTGCCGAAGTTCGCCGCAGCGCTCAAAACGCATACCACCAGCAAGAACAGACCGAACGCCTTCGAGGGCTTCAAGCGCTGGCTCTCCTGCACAACCGGCTTCGCGCGCTGAGCCGAACCTACGACGAAGCACGCCGCAGAAAGCAGCGGCAGCGCCACGAACAGCGCCAAATCGAATGGATCCGGCAGCCCCAGCACCATGAACTGCAGCAAAGCAGCCAACAGCTCGCAATACAGAATGACACGCAAGGCCTGCCGGGGCCGAACCGCGCACAACAGCAATCCCGCGTTGATGCTGAGCGCCGCCGTTCCGATGCCCGTCAGACAGCTTCCCGCAACGAACAGCGCGGTCGACGACACCAGCAGCGAGCCCGCCTGCACCACGCACACGCAGCCCAACGCCGCCAGCGCGCCGGCGCTCGCCAAAAACCAGGGTCGATCGGCCACCTTCGACACCGCCTGGGAAAAGCATGCGCACGCCAGCAACGCCGTTGCATGGCTCAGAGTGGAGTACAAGAACATGTCGGACACGACCGAAGCCGTCTCCTCCGCGCCTTCAACCCACACGGAACTGGAGTAAGCCACGCTGAACCAGGCCACCCAACATGCAAATCCGAAGTATTTGAGCAGCGGCATATCGTCGTCAAGCCGCAACAGCATCTGCGTCCACGGCTTCTTCCCGAGCTCCCGCTCGCACCTGGTTTCCGACACCTGTCCCCCTCCGTCGTGCGCCGCCGCGCTCGCCCCTCGATTTGCGGCTATCCTAGCACAACGTCTCCGCCGCATCATCCATCATGTCCTCGTCCATGTGCACGAACCCACGCGTGAGCTTGGCAACTCCGCGATAGAAACGCGTTTGCGCGCAGCTTTGCAGACAGTCGCAGTACGCGTCAATCCAGTTCAGCAGATGGTCGCGATGAAACTCGCGCTGCGTCCGAAGGGCAGATGCCGCAGCCGCAGTATCGCCCGCATGCAAAGCCCGCGCCTGCTCGCCGGCCTGAGCAGCCATGAACTCGAACTCGAAACTCAGGTGATCTTCCGGGGTGCGCAGTCCCTCGTCCACCGCCACGCGAGCCTCGCAAAAACGGCGATACACGTCGTCGCGCGCCTCCTGCATCAAAAGACCACTCTCTGACGTGAATACGCTCTCGTACGGCGTCGCCCTGCGGTCGTCATACGACCCCGCCGCCAAAATGGCGCCCGCGAAATCGGTTGCCAACTCTTGCCGCGTACCGCCGTCGCGATGCTTCAAATAGGCCGCCATGTCGGCGTACCCCTCCTCCATCAACTCGTCATCCACGCCCGTCGCAGTCAAGTCCTCGTTCGAGAGCGCATCAATGCCCGCCTGGTCAAGTTCCTTGAAATAGAGCGAAGCCAACGTTCGGTAAAACGACGCACGCGTCTCCGCTTCCCGAGCCATGTCCTCATGCGTTTCCCTGTATGCACCCATCGGATCCCCGTCTTTCTCTCGCAAGCACGAATGAACCCAGTGTAAAAACCGAAGGACCGCTCCGGCATCGCGCGTTTCGTTCTATCTTGACCGCGCGTTGCGCACGGCCTAGTCAACGATTGACTAGACGCCCGGCAACCCTGCTGCAAGTTAGAACGCGGATGACGATGCCCTTCGCCTTGCCCAACCGTAGGCTGACTCCATCGAACGGTATCGAACGAGAGGGGGCGCCGTGGCGAATCCATCTGAGGAGTCCATTGCGCGGGTGGTGGAGTGCTTGTTCAACCACCCGCGCCATCGCGAGCTTTTGTATAAGGCGCTTGTCCACTGCCAAACCGAGCGCACGGAGCATGCCGCCGAAGAATTTCTGGCGCGGCAGCCCGAAGCGGCGCAAGCGCTGCAAACGCCGTACACGTTGCTTCGCAACTTGGCGGCTGCCGGGGGAGTCACCGTTATCGCCCACGATGCGCAAGGCCTCGCCCTCGATGAGACGCGCTGCGAACAGCTGCGTGCGGAAGGCCTCGACGACGACGCGCTGGCCGATCTTGTCGCCGAGCGTCGCGTTCTCACCACGCCGGCAGGATGCGCCGCATGCGAGTTGCTGGCCCCCGAGCATCGCACCCTCGCCGCCATCTACAAGGTGCCCGAGCGCCGCGCGACCTTCGTGCGCCTGCTGGACTTCTGCCGCACGCCGCGCAAGCTGGCCGACATCAATCAACTGCTCGCAGACGACCCCGCCCTGGCTCCCAGCCAGCGAACCGCGGGCCAAAAGCTGCACGCCTGTTACTTCATCGACCGCCTGGAAGAAGCAGGCGGCTTGGTGTGGGACGGATCTTGGGTCACTACCGATGCGGGGAAGCGCGCCCTTGCATCGGTCTGACAGGTTGGCGCTATTCCGCCAGCCCATAAAGACGAGTTAGAGAGAGAAAGAAGGAGGGAATATGTCACCAACGAACCTCACCCGACGCAGCTTCATGAAAGCATCGGCCTTAGCCGCCGGCGCTGCTGCACTGGGGTCTGGCGTTGCCACCGTGAACAATCTGGTCGAAAGCGACCAGGCGTACGCGGCTGACGAGGTCAAGCTCGTGCACACGTCGTGCCGCGCCTGCATCTCGAACTGCGGCATCATCGCGCACGTGCAGAACGGCCGCGTCATCAAGCTCGAAGGCGACCCTGCCGACCCCATGTCCGAGGGCCGAGTGTGCCCCAAGGGCCTCTCGGGCATTCAGGCGCTGTATCACCCCAACCGCAACAAGTACCCCATGAAGCGCGTGGGCGAACGTGGCGGCAACCAGTGGGAGCGCATCAGCTGGGAGGAAGCCATCGACACCATCGCCGACGCGCTCATGGACATGAAGGACAAAACCGGCCTCGAAGGTCTCCTCTGCTCCACGGGCGGCGGCGGCAACCCGCAGTTCTTCAGCCCGCCGCGTTTCCGCAACTTCTGGGGCGCGGGCAACGTGTTCGAGCCGGGTTGCGCGCAGTGCTACCTGCCGCGCAACTACACCATGCCGCTGATCAACGGCGTAAGTGACACCTCCATCGCCGACTCCGGCTGCGCCGAGCTGTACAACCCCACCGTGTCCATCGACACCTACGTGATGTGGGGCACCGGCCCGGCTCAGCATGCACCCTCTTCTGCCGGTCGTGCCGTAGTTGAGCTGCGCGCCGCGGGCACCAAGACGGTGGTCATCGACCCGCGCTACACCCCCGACGCTGCCCGCGCCGACGTGTGGTTGCCGGTTCGCCCCGGCACCGACGTTGCCATGATGCTGGGCTGGACGCGCTACATTATCGACAAGAAGCTCTACAACGAGGAGTTCTGCTCCAAGTGGACCAATCTGCCCTTCCTGGTGGACCCGAGCGACCCGGCAGGCGCGCTCTTGCGTGCCAGCAAGGTGTTTGCCGACGTCACCGCCGAGAACGAGGGCTATGTCTACTACGATGAAAAAACCGGCGAGGTAACCAAGGCGTTCGCTCTGGGCCCGGACAACGAGGCTTCCTATAACCCGGCGCTGTTCGGCGCCTACGATGTCACCTTGGCCGACGGCACCGCCATCAAGGCGAAGACTGCCTTCGAGGCCTACAAGGAGCAATCCGACGAGTTCACGATCGACCACGTGGCCGAAGTGTGCATGGTTGATGCAAGCGACTTGGAAGAGGCCATCAAGCTCTACGCCGAGTGCGAGTCGGGCGGCATCAGCCTGGGCGTGGCAACCGACCAATACCCGCAGTCAACGCAGGCTGCCATCGGCGCGGCGGCGCTCGACTGCATGATGGGCTACATCGACAAGCCCGGCAGCCCCGCCAACAGCCTCCCGCGCTCGGCGGAGTCCACCGTGTTCCCCACGGGCTTCTTTGGCGATTCGCCTTACCAGTTCCAGACGCCGGAGAACATCCAGAATCGCCTGGGCTACGTGGAGCACAAGGGTCTGGGCGGCTGGATGCACAGCCACATTCCCACCATCTTGAACGCCATCCTCACCGGCGAGCCGTATCAGCCGCACATCTGGATCGAACGCTCGGGCAACAAGATGGCCATGCTCGGCAACGCCGCGTCGTGGGTTGACGCGTTCCCCAAGCTTGACCTCATCGTGCACATGTACATGTATCCCACGTCGTTTTCCACCGAGGCTGCCGATCTCTTGCTGCCGACCGCCGAATGGCTGGAAACCGCGTTCATCCAGGGTCGTTTGTACGCGGTGCTCCTGCGCCAGCCGGTAACGAACCTGTTCGAGTGCATCGACGAGACGTTCATTTGGTCGATGCTGGCCAAAGCGCTTGCCGAGCGCGGCCACGAGGGCATGCAGAAGTCCTTCGACCAGGACGCCTGCGGCCCCGCCCCGGCGTACTGGGATTCCATGGAGGACTACTACGAGTGGGTTGCCTCTAACGTGAACATGACCTGGGACGAGCTGGTTGCGAAGGCGCCGTATAACGCCGTCGAGCCCGAGGAATACTGGAACGCCCCCTACGAGCAGGCTTACCGTGGCCTCTCAAGCGACGGCTCCTCCTACATCGGCTTCGCGGGCTGCGCCGCCCGCGACATCAAGGACAACCCGCTCAAGTGCGGCCCCTACGGCGACACGATGATCTACCTCGGCCGCCACGGCGCCGAAAGCTTCGAGATGCCGGCAGCCTCCGCAGAGTACCTGCCCATGCCCTACTTCCACGATCCGGACGATCGTCTGGAATACGGCAACGACTACCCGCTCGTGCTCACCGAGGGCCGCATCCCCTACTTCCACCACGGCACGCTGCGCAACAACCCCTACATCCGCGAGATCTACCCCGCGCCGGAGGTGTGGATCAGCCCCGAGTACGCCGAGGAGCACGGCATTGCCACCGGCGACTGGGTGAACGTGAAGTCGCCCCGCACCGACGGTTTGGACGTGTTCTCGAACCTCAAGACCGGCCAAGAGCTGACCGCCGAGGGTCAGAGCCTGGTCAAGGACGGCATCTACGGCGTAGCCCACGTCACCGAGGGCATCGCAAAAGGCAGCGCCTACATGGAACGCTTCTGGAACCCCGAGTTCTTGGAAGAGGGCCAGGACCCGCGCAAGAGCTGGACGCTGTGCAACATGAACGTGCTCACCAAGAACACGGGCTACTACAACCCCGAGTTCGGCACGTATACCCTGCGCGGCATCAACGTGAAGGTCGAGAAGGCGTCGCGCCCCGAAGGCGTGTGGCACGAGCCGACCGACTTCGCGCCTTGGTTGCCGCAACCGTCTGAGAACACCGGAGGAGGTGCCGCATAATGTCGCATTACGCTATCGTCGTCGATCTCGACCGTTGCATCGGCTGCCACGGCTGCGAGATCGCCTGCAAAAACGAGAACGAAGTGGAGCTTGGCTCGTTCTGGAACAAAGTGGTGCAGGTGGGCCCGTTCGGAGACTACCCGCATCTGCACCAGTACTTCTTGCCGGTTATGTGCCAGCAGTGCGACGACTCGCCGTGCACGCACGTGTGCCCCACCGGCGCCAGCTACAAGCGCGACGACGGCGTGGTGCTGGTGGATCACAGCAAGTGCATCGGCTGCCAGTACTGCGTCATGGCCTGCCCCTACGGCGTGCGCGCGTACGACACCAGCAAGGACAAGGGCGTTATCGAAAAGTGCACGATGTGCGCGCATCTCATCGATAAGGGCGAGAAGCCGGCGTGCGTGAAGCACTGCCCGGGCCAGGCTCGCAAGTTCGGCGACCTGGACGATCCCGAGTCCGATGTGTCGAAGCTGCGCGCCGCAAAGAAGACGTACAAGCTGAAGGACGTGGGGAACCATCCGGGCGTGGACTACGCCATGGACAAGTGCGCCTGGAAGGGAGATGAGTAACCATGGAAATCCAGTGGCCACTTCTGATTTTCAGCGTGCTGTTGGGCGTCACCTCGGGTTCGTTCGTGTTCCTGGCCGTGGGCGAGCTGCGCGGCAAGTTCCGCGAAGTGCGGTTCTCGGGCGCGCTGATCGCGCTCGTCTGCCTGGCCGTGGGCGGCTGCGTGTCGGTGCTGCACATGGGGCACCCGGAGCGCGCGACGCATCTGCTGGGCAACCTGGGATCCGGGCTGTCGAAGGAGCTGTTCGTCGTCGCCATCATGGGCATCATCGCGTTGGTGTACCTGGTGCTGGCGAAGAAGGACTACCCTGGCGTGTCGAAGGTGTTCGGCGTGCTGGGAGGCATCGTGGGCCTGGTGCTGCCGTTCGTGGCAGGGTCGTCGTACCTGATCGCGGCCCGTCCTGCGTGGGATAGCATCGCGCTTCCCCTGATGTTCTTGGGCGCCGGCCTGGCTTTGGGCATGACGCTGATGGCCGGCCTCGTGCTGCTGCGCGGCAAGGCCGCCGAAGAGGGCGGCTTCGCGCTGAAGCTGGCGCTGGCGGGCGTCGTCATCATGGCGGTGACCACGGTGGCGTACGTGGTGTGGATCGCCATCGCTCCGTACCAGGCGCCGACGCGTTCCATCGATCGTCTGATCTCGGGCGATTTGGCCGTGATGTTCTGGGCGGGCGTCGTGGTGATCGGCATCGTGGTCCCGGTTGCGCTGACCGTGCTGGCCTGCGTGCAGGCGACGAAGGGAGCGGGCGACACCGGTTCGGTCGCGCCGAAGCAGCTGGCCATGTACCTGCTCGGAGCGTGCGCCTGCACCGCCATCGGCGCCATCGTGATCCGCATCATCATGTACGCCGTGGGCACCAGTGTGGAGCAGTTCATCTACCACTGATACAGTTAGGGGCGCGCCGCCTGGCGCGGCGCGCCCCCCTCATCCGCCTTCCCCCGTGCCTGAACGCTGCAACCCCCTCCGCAGCGTTCAGGTACGAAGGACGGCCGACGAGATCAGACATCAAAACCCAAGGAGGGCAATCATGATCGAAACCATGCCTGCTGAGCTCGCTGAGAACCTTATAGACTTCTGCGAGAACCGCAGCCGCGTGTACGCACTGCTGTCTCGCTGCTACGAGACCGAGATCGACGCCGCGTTCGCCGAGGCGCTGGCAGGGGAGGCCGCGCTGGCCTCCGACGACGCCGGCCTGGCCGCCGGGTTCGCCGCGCTGCAGGCCGACCTTGCCGGCTGCGACGAGGACGCGCTGGAGCAGCTGGCGGTCGTGTTCGACCGCGCGTTCTTCGGCATGGGCCCGCGCACTGCGCAGAAGGCCTTCCCGTACGAGTCGGTGTACACGAGCGAGGGCGGCCTCATGATGCAGGACGCCTACGCGGAAGTGCTGCATGTGTACCGCGGCGCGGGCTTCGCGAAGAACCCCGGTTTCAAGGAGCCGGAGGACCACCTGGCCGTCGAGCTGGCCTTCATGGCGCTGCTGTGCGGGCGCGCCGTGGAGGCGCTGCGCGCAGGCGACGAGGCGGGGGCCGAGCGCCAGCTGCGCGCCCAGCGGGAGTTCCTGAGCGACCATCTGCTGAACTGGATCGACCGCTTCACGTCCGATGTGCGCAAGGCTGCCGAAGACGGTTTCTATTTCGACTTGGCGACGTTCACCGAAGACTTCCTGACCGCCGACGCGGCCGAGCTTGCCGAAGTGCTGGGGTAGCAGCATGCGATCGTGGCACAAATTTTCGGTTTGGGCATGGTGGAAGGCGGGCGGGAAACAGCGACCAGGCATTACGTAAATGCATGGTTTGCTATTCGCCAAAAAGTAGAAGGAATTTGCGCCCAAACCGTGTATTTGTGCCAGATTCGGCCGACCTGACCGACGGCTGAAGCGTTTCACGTGAAACATCGAGTTTGTTGTTGAGGGGATGATGAGTGTGGAGACGATTTCCCGACGCGGGTTCCTCGCCGCGGGGGCCGTGGGCGCGGCGATGGTGGGCGTCGGCGGGTTCGGCGCGGTGTCGCGCCAGGCCGACGCCGCGTTCGTGCGCCCGCCCGGCGCGGAGTCGAACGCGCAGCTGGTGGCGGCGTGCGACCGCTGCGGGCGCTGCCTGCAGGCGTGCCCCTACGGCATCGTGACGCCGGTTCCGCTGGCCGAGAACCTGGTGGCCTACGGCACGCCGACGCTCGCCTTCGATCACGGGTGCTGCGACTTCTGCATGCAGTGCGTTGACGCGTGCCCCACCGGCGCGCTCGCCTACGGCGGCCCGCGCGAGCGCGACCTGGGCGTTGCCGTGGTGGTGAAGGACGCGTGCGTGGCCTGGGACTGGGCCGGCTGCACCGTGTGCAAGGACGAGTGCCCGGTGGAGGGCGCCATCACGCTGGACGACCACGACCGGCCGGTGGTGCATCCCGAGTACTGCGACGGCTGCGGCAAGTGCGAGCAAGTATGCCCCTCGGCCTCGCTGCGCGCCTACGATGCGAGCGTCGAGGACAAGGGCATCGTGGTGGTGTCGCGCTCGAGCGAGGCGGCACAGGCGACGGGCGCCGTGTCCAGCGAGGAGCTTGCGTCCAAGCGCACGGTGGCCGTGGCGCAGGCGAACGCGGCGAGCCCCCACACCAAGGGCGTCCATCCCGACGGCCCCGACGCGACGCGAGAGGCGGGAGCCTGACATGAAGACGCGCATCAAAACCATCCGCATCCTCGTGGCGACCGGCGTGCTGGCGCTGGCCGTCGTCGCGGCGCATCTCGGCGGCAACGCCGCCATCGGCACCCTGTGCGCGCTGTGTCCCGTGGGCTTCGCGCAGATCGTCGTCGCTTCGGGCACCGTGCCGTGGGGTCTCGTGCCCGGCGTGCTGGCCGTGCTGGTCATCGTGTTCCTGCTGGGCCGGGCGTTCTGCTCGTGGCTCTGCCCCTCGCAGCTTCTGAAGAACGTGTTCGGCGGCCATACCCCGCGCGGCGTTCTCGGCCGCAGCGGCGAAGCGGTGCCCGTCTCCCGCGGCGGGTCGGAGGCGAACGGCCCGTCCGAGCCTCCCGCATCGGTTGGAAAATCCTCCGGCTCCGGCTGCTCCACCTGCTCGTCCTGTGGTACTTCCAGCCTCAAGACCCAAGGACTCGTCCTGGTCGTTCTGCTGGTTGTGTCTTTCGCCGTGGGGTTCCCGGTGTTCTGCCTGCTGTGCCCCATCGGTCTCGTGTTCGGCACGCTGTGGGCCCTCAACCGCGTGTTCGTGCTGCTGCAGCCGGGCTGGGAGCTGATCGTCTTCCCGCTCATGCTGCTGGCGGAGTTGTTCCTGTTCAAGCGTTGGTGCTCGTCCATCTGCCCGCTCGGCTTCTTCTTCGGGCTCATGGGCAAGCTGCGCGCGAAGCTCGGCTTCGGCGCCCGCCCTCAGGCCGGCTGCGCCACCTGCATCTCGAAGGAGGGCTGCCGAACCTGCTCCACCGTGTGCCCCGAGGGCATCGACGTGGCGGATCCCGGCAAGGCGACGCTGGAGGCCTGCACCTTCTGCCTCGACTGCGTGGAGAACTGCCCCACGAAGTCCATCAAGGTCAAGGCGAGGGCGGGGAAGCCGATACCCGGCTCTTTCGACGAGCTTTCCGACGTTGAGGAGGTCGAACCGTCCGTCAGATAGCGCACGAGTCCGATCTCGTTTCCGTCTTGGCAAGTCGGGCTTCCGCTATCATGAGTGCGAGCCATGATAGCGGGGTCGAAGGGACGGCGTATGAAGTTCACCATAGTGGCGGTGGGAAAGCTGAAGGAAAAGTTCTGGACGGCTGCGTGCGCCGAGTACCTGAAGCGCATGCAGCCGTACGGTAAGACCGAGGTGCGCGAGATCGCCGACATCGATCCTGCGCGCGCGGGCGGCGTGGATGCAGCGCGCGACCGCGAGGGCGCCGCCATCTTGGCCGCGCTCGGGCCCTCGGAGCATGTGGTGCTGCTGGCCATCGACGGCAAGCAGCGTTCGAGCGAGAGCTTCTCGCAGCGCATCGACACGCTCAAGCTGAACGGCGCGAGCGATATCGCGTTCGTCATCGGCGGCTCCGACGGCGTGAGCGCCGCGGTGCGTCAGCGTGCCGACGAGACGCTGTCGTTCGGCCCTATCACGCTGCCGCACAACCTGGCTCGTGTGGTGCTGCTGGAACAGCTCTACCGCGCCCAGAAAATCTCACGCGGCGAGCCATACCATAAATGAGACAAAGGGACGGGTTAATGTCTCGTCGTCGCAAGAGCGCCCGTCCCCTTTGTCCCCCGAATGAGTCATCAACCCCATTCCTTTGCCTCATTTTGCCTCATGAGTGCGAGGAGCGCGGTGGCCAGCGCTGCCGTTGCCAGGGCGGCAAGCGCGAGCGCATTCGCGCGGTCGCCGGTAGGCGCGAGCTTGCTTGGGCTGTCGGGCTGGTCGTCGGCTGGTTGCGGGAGCGGTTGCGGTTGAATGCCGGGATCGGCGGGGTCATCGCCTGGGTTTGCAGGAGTTTTGTCAAGTTGCGTCGTTACCACGTATCGGGCGCGCTTGGATTCGTCGACCTCGCCGCCTTCGGTTGCGCCGCCGGATTCCGTTGCGACGGGCGACCCCTTCGGCCCGTTTGCCGCTGCAACGCTCATTCCCACGTCGAGCCAGCGTCCGTCGTCGAGCCATGTGCCCAAGCCGGTGGATGCTGTAGTAAGCACGGAGAGCGGTTGCAGGTTCACATCGCAGAACAAAACGTCGCTGCGGGAGATGGGCGGTTTCGTCATGTCGATGCGCCGCGACAGCGCCACGGTGCCGTGGCGAGCGACCCGAAGTTGCATGTATACGTCGGATCCGTCCACCTCGATAGGAGATCGCGCCCGTTCCGCTCCCGTGCTGTCGAACTCGATCAGCAGGTTCGTCAGCTTCGCGGGATCCAAGTAGTCCGAAGAAAGCAGCGCGTAGAAGCCTTCCTTCGCGCGCTCGACGGCCAGCAGCATGCGGCTGGCGCGCAGAGGCAGCGTGGCCGCGGCGCGCTCGGGCGTGCACAGCTCGCCATTGTCGGCGGCATGCTCGAGAAGGGTTGCGCCATCGCGCAGCGCCGCGACGATGGCGTCGGCGGGCAGGATGCGCGCTTCCTCCGTCAAAGCGCCTGCGTCGTCCATGAACCCGAAGGCGAACGCGTCGGCGTCGACGGGAACCACGGTTTCGGCCTGGGTCCATCCGTAGCGCGCTTCCACGGTTCCGTCTTCAAGCGGGGTGAGCGCGGCGATCGTTCGGCCGCCGCCTGGATAGAAAGACGCCGCTAATACGGTGGACCCGCTGCCTGCAAGCGAGAGGGAAGCGGCTTGGTCGAAGGGATAGGACGCGATAACGGTTCCGCGCTGGAGATCGATCCAGTATCCCGCGCTTTCGCCTCCCGCTGCAGGCATGAGCACGAACGCGGTCTCGTTCGATAGCGGCACGACGCGAAACGAAGGGCGGTAGTCCAAGACGGCAGGAACGGGAACGCCCTCGACCGTGCGCGAGGATACGCGTGCGACATCGGCGGGGTCGATGGCGTGCAGCTTGAGCTGGCCGTCGGCTATCTGGAAGAACCGTTTGCTTCCGTCGGGGCAGGCGAACACGTTGCTGAGCACCGTGGAATCTTCGGTGTACTCGGTGCCCAGGTAGCCGCCCGCGCAGTCGACGGGGGTGAGCAGCGGGCTTGCTTTCAGCTCGAGGCGCACTTCGGGAGAATATGCAGTCGTGCCGCCTGTTTGAGCCAAGACGAACATGCCGGCAGGGAACACGATCTCGCACGTTGACGAGGGCCCGATATCGCCGGCATCGAGAAAGTACGGAAGGCTGACCGTGGTGCCGTCCGTCTCGATGTTCAGCAGGGCGTGGGGCTGGCCGTCCACGATGAGCTGCGTTGCCGCGGGCAGCGGCGTGGCGAGGGCGGGCTTCGTGGACGCTTCGAACGACAGCGTCCCCGTGTTCGAGACGCTGTCGAACAGGGGCGTAAGCGTGAAATCGTCGGGCGGTTCCGGCTTGCCGGCGTTCGAGTACGAGATGTTCAGCGTGCCGCCATCCGCACGGCTTTCGGTGACGGCGATGGTCAGGCCGGTGAATCCGACGTTGGCGTTTTCGAAAAAGTTGGTTGAAGGGTAACCTCGGGGAGACACCTCGTCGCCTGCGTACAGCATGCAGCCGTATTCTCTCGAGCCGATTGCGGCTGGGACGAGGTCGGTGCTTTCCGCGTGCGGTTCGTTCATATCAGGGTCGACCAGCTCGATCAGCTGGTTGTGCACGGTTCCGTACGTGTTCGAATGAACGAAATACGGTCCGCCCGATCCTAGGTCGGCCTGAACTCTGAAGAGGCGAAATCCCGACGGAAGCTCGGCGGGTTGGCCATCTTGCTCGTAGCGAACGCTTTGGTTGCCGGCGAAGCGGTCGTACTGCAGCAGGTAGTAGGACGAGAACATGCTTGCGTCTTGGTTCGCCACCACGACGATACCGCCGGTTTCATCGATGTCGTTCGAAGCGAACGCTTCTAAAGCTGCTTCTACGGACGAGCTGCCGTCGGCGGTTGCGTCCACGTGTTGCACCACCTTGCCGTCGCGTTTGACGTCGATGCCCGTCTCGTTCGCGAAGATGCGGGTGATCTTGCTGTCGGGCAGCCAGCCCAGCATCCATTTCGAGAATCCATTGTGATCGCCCTGGTTCTGCATCATGATGTCAAAGGTGAGGATTCCCGTGCGGTCGGTGGAGCCTCCTTGCTGGCTGGCGTACTGGTAGTAGTCGGGCAGGCCCAGCACGTGACCCGTTTCGTGGATGATGGTCTGCGCGGCCCACGGCTGGTCGCACGGATTCGACAGCGCCACGGCGTTCCATAGGCGCACTGTGCCGTCAGCGTACACGGCGTCGGGGACGTCGAGCACCTGCTCGTTGCTCCACCAGACGCTGCCCCAGCCGGTGTCGCCGCCGGCGAAGTGCAGGTAGACGGCATCGATGCGCCCGTCGCCGTTCGCGTCGAATCGCGCGAGATCGATGCCGGATGCCTCGAGGTGGTCGAGCGCCTCCTTGTACAGTTGCCCGATGTTCGCCGTGTAGAAATCGCGCTCGTGCTGGGCCGCGTAGTCGAACGCTTCGCCGGTGACGGTAAGCGCGCCGTACGACGCGCGGAGGTAGTAGTCGTGCAGGTTCTCGTAGGGAAAGCCGCCGGCGCTCGGCAGCGCGGCCTCGCCGACGGCGCGCGGGCCTATGAGCGTCTGAAGCGCTTCCAGCGTATCTCCTTCCGCGAAGGGGCGGTCGGGGAACGACACGCGCAGCGCCACCACGTGTGCGTTGCCGATAGCGGCCATGCCGCCGTCGTCGCCGGGAACCGCGTTCGGGGCGATGCCGTTTTGTGCCTGCTCGCGCGCGAGGGCCTGTTGGACGAGGCCGGGGGAGGGCTCGTCGTTGCCGAGGCTTTCCTGGAAGGCTTCTCGTTCGTCCAGCGTGCCGTCTGCGGCATAGGCGGCGCGTTGCTCGACGGTGGCGATGCAGGGCGAGTGCGCCGCGTCCTGCGCATGAGCCGACGCGGGCGCGAGCGCACCTGCGAAGGCCGCTGCTAGAAGCGCGGTCAGCAAAAACGCGGCCCAGCGCGCGGCCTTTGAACGAGCGAAGCATTGCATGCGGTTCCCTTCGTCTTCCGGTGTGATGGAACCATACTACCCGCTGCCGCCCCGCTCGACACGTGCTTTTTGAGAATGAGGCAAAGGGGCGGGGTTAACGTCTCGTTTGGGGATATGGGGGACGGGCGCTCTCGCGACGACGAGACGCCAACCCCTCCCCTTTGCCTCATTCCGCCCGTCATCCGTGTTGGTGATCTGCGCGGTATAATGACCGAGTCGTTGGCGAATCGGGAAAGGAACTATATGCGCTTCGTCTCGTGGAACGTGAACGGCTTGCGCGCCGTGCTGAAAAAAGGCTTCGAAGACATCGTGTGCGAGCTGGACGCCGACATCGTTGCCTTGCAGGAAACGAAGCTGCAAGAGGGCCAGGCCACGCTCGACCTGCCGCAGTACCGCGAGTACTGGAGCTATGCCGAGAAGAAGGGTTACTCCGGCACGGCCATATTCTGCAAAGAGCAGCCGCTGCAGGCGCTGCACGGCCTGGGCTTCCCGCACCTGGATACCGAGGGGCGCATCGTGGCGCTGGAGTTCCCGAAATTCTGGTTCGTGGACGTGTACACGCCGAACGCGCAGAACGAGCTGGCGCGCATCGACCATCGCATGGAGTGGGACGACGCGTTCCGCGACTTCTGCAAGGGGCTCGAAGAAGGCGTGCTGCCCGCCGGCGTGCCGGTGGAGCGGCCGGCGTTGGGCGAGGGGCACGTGGCCATTTCCGAGCTGCCGCTGACGCAGCCGGGCGAGACGGCCGACCCGAAGCCCGTCGTCATGTGCGGCGACTTCAACGTGGCTCACCAGGAGATCGACCTCAAGAACCCGGGTCCGAACCGCGGCAAGGCCGGTTTCTCGGACGAGGAGCGCGGCAAGTTCACCGACTTGCTGGAGGTCGGGTTCGTCGACTCGTTCCGCCACCTGCATCCTGACGTGACGGGCGCGTACTCGTGGTGGAGCTACCGCTTCAAAGCGCGCCAGACGAACGCGGGGTGGCGCATCGACTACTTCCTGGTCAGCGACGAGTTGGCTCCGAAGATCCAAAGCGCCTGCATCTACGACGAAGTCTACGGCAGCGACCACTGCCCCGTGGGGATAGAGCTGGAGCTGTAGGATCGCTTGCAGCTCGAATGCTCCGTCTGGGGCGTTCGAGCTGCGGCCGGTGACGCCGAAAATGCTTCCGTATGGTAAAAGCGGGGGAGTTTGGTAATCCTATGAAAACCGTGGGATATCTCTCGGCTCTTCTTCACCTGGGGATATGCAGGATGCTGCGTTCGGTCCTTGGAAATTCGGGTCGGAAGGCAGGCGGGAGATTGCCAAACCGCCCCGTTTCTGCCGCCGAGCTTCGATTTCTCCGTCATCCTCCGCCCCGCCCCCGCTCCCCCCGCCCCCCGCTCCCCGTTTTCCACTTTCCAAGAAGCTGACTGTCCGAAGGATCCTTGTCTCTCGAGGCGGCGGGGAGCTTGCCGATCTTGACGTCGCGAATGACGGGGCGCGCGGCAAGCGGTTCTGCAACGGCGTTCGCGGACACCGCGTCATCTAGAGTCCCTGTGGCGTGTGCCTCAGCGGAAAGAGCGCTCATGGTATGATGCTTCTCGTTGTATGACGGCAGAAAGACGGTTATGGATAGAGCGAAAATCGAAGAGGGCGTGCGGCTGATCCTCGAAGGCGTGGGCGAGGATCCCGGCCGCGAGGGCCTGGTCAAAACTCCCGAGCGCGTGGCGAAGATGTACGAAGAGGTGTTCGCGGGCCTCACCGAGGATCCGGCGCAGCATTTCGAAACCACGTTCGACGAGCACCACGAGGAAATGGTTCTCGTGCGCGACATCCCCTTCTATTCCATGTGCGAACATCATCTCGCGCCGTTTTTCGGCGTGGCGCACGTGGCGTACATCCCGGCATCCGATGGACGCATCTGCGGATTGTCGAAGCTCGCGCGCCTGGTGGATGCGTTCGCGAAGCGCCCGCAAGTGCAGGAACGTCTGACCTCGCAAATCGCCGACACGCTGATCGAGCAGCTGCACCCGCAGGGCGTGATCGTGGTTTTGGAGGCCGAGCACATGTGCATGAGCATGCGCGGTGTGAAGAAGCCCGGCACGACCACCACCACCAGCGCCGTGCGCGGAGCCTTCGAGAAAAGCCAGGCGACGCGCGCCGAGGCGCTGTCGCTCATCTTCGCGCGACGGAACTAGGGCGCGCCCCGAAAGGGCCATCGCGAATGTTTCACATGAAACATTCGTTCGCAATCAGGTAGCGCAGCAGGCAAGGAAAGGAACCAGCCAATGAAGTGTGTAGTCTCCGTTCTGGGCAAGGACCGCAGCGGCATCGTCGCGGAGGTTGCCACCGCGCTTGCCGCGTGCGGCGCGAACATCGACGACATCAGCCAGACCATTCTGGACGACATCTTCTCGATGACCATGCTGACCACGCTCAATCCCGAGGTCGCCGACTTCAACACGGTGCAGGAGAAGCTGGAAGCTGTGGGCGAATCCCTGGGTGTCCAAATCATCGTCCAGCGCGAAGACGTCTTCCAGATGATGTATAAGATCTAACGTCCTAAAAGGGGCAATTCCCATCCGGGGCGTTTTCGTGGGCATCGGCTAGGGCTCTATAGCGAAAGGCGGCCTTTGGATGTTAGGGATGGAGCGAGGCAGGCGGTTCTACCGGCTGTTCGACGCTACGGATGTCCTAAAAGGGGACAGGCCCCTTTTAGGACATTTTCGTGGAGGTCAAGCGGTGAACAGGTCGATTATCTCCTGCTTGGAGTGTACGCCCAGCTTCGCGTAGATGTTCTTGATATGTCCTCGCACGGTGTTGGGAGACAGGTACAGAGCCTCGCCGATATAGGTGGAGCTCCTGCCGCGAGCCAGCAGCAGGAGGATTTCCGATTCGCGGTCCGTCAGGCCATGCCGAACCGTCACTTCGGTGCCTTTGGCGTCGAATGCGTCTTCGCCTCGGACGGGCTCGCCGGACGCGGCCGGCCGTTGCTCGCGTTCCGAGCGCTTCCTGATGCGCAGCATGAATAGCAGGACGATGGAAAGCAGGTACAACGCGATGCAGAACACCAGCATCGTCTTGAACGACGGGTTGAGATCGAGCCCCGCGATAACCGTGCCGCCTACGATTCCCGACACCGATGCAAGCCTGATCAACAGCACCGACGCACCCATGAACGCATACGGGTTCAAATCGCTTTCGTGCGCTTCGCGAATGATGAGGTACATCACGCTGGTGGAGATCAGGCTGTGACCGGCGACGAACGCCGCGCCCACGAAGTAGCTGTACTGGAAGTTCGCGAACGGCCAAATGATCAGCACGCCGGTGAGCAGGGGGAAAAGCGCGCGATAAGCGCGGGAAGCGCTGAACGTCTTCGGAAAGCCGTATGCCATGACGAAGAACGCCATCGAGGCTGCGGCGATGCCCATCGCCGATGCCAAAGACGAGCCGTCGAAGTCGTAGTGCTGCACCACCATGAATCCGTTGATGATGCCCACGACGCATCCGAGCACCAGCAGCGACAGCAGGCCTTCCCCGATGGACACGAATCCCCGAAGGTACGGTCGCAGGGAGGTTCGATCCCTCTTCTGCTCCGCGCCCGCCGTCACCTCGTCGCCTCCCTTCGTCTTGCCGCTGGCAAGCGCGTTGCCTGCAATTCCTTTCGCGCGTCGATAGAGCAGTGCGCTCGCCACAAGCGTCGCCACGACGCAGGGAAGCATGACCAGCGAAGGGCTGTTCTGCAAGGCCAAGGTGACCGCGGCGGCCAGCAGCATCGACGAGGCCAGCGTCTTCATGCTGGTGGTGAGCTCCATTTGCGTCATGATTTCTACCCAAGCCAACGTGAGCATGACCGTGGCGGTTCCCTGCGCGAAAGCAAGCGCCATCAGCGAGACTGCTGGATCGACGGACGAGAGAGCGCCGCTGTACGACAACACCGCGGTGGCCGCCAGCACCAACGAGGGCGCGACCACTGGCATGGATAGCCTGGGCAGCCGACCAAGCAGGGCCAGCGCGACGATGACCGCCTCCGTGAGGACGACGAAAGCAGCCGACGCGATGCTGAAGTCCAATCCCGCTATGAGGACGGTGGTCGTTTCCGACGTCAGCATGGCCGTGGAGTATAGGGACGACTGGGCGACTTTGAACGAGGCGAATCCAAGCGCGCAGCGCGCGACGAGCAGACGGCGCTTGTCGAAGCGCGAAACATCCATCGGCCGACCCCTCCCCTCGATACGTCGCCGAATCTGCGCTCATTGTCCGATAGTATCGTCTCTCTGCCAACCCCTGTTCGTGCAAAAAAGCCCTGCTGGAGGCAATTCAACCCAAAATGAGGGAGGGGTCGAGTCGCCGATTCGACCCAGAATGGGAGATGCGTCGCGCCTGTTCTCCGGCCTATGCTGAGCGGGTCGTCAAGTAGGGCGGGAAGAGTTCCGACGACAAGGATAGCAATCGAAACTGAACGGTCGCCAGGGGAGGGCATTGTGCCCGCAGGAGCGGCGGTTCGGCCCGAGCAACAGGAGGGATGTCATGAACGAAGGAATTTCACGGCGCAACTTCATCGGCGGTGCGGCGCTGGGCGGCGCAGCGCTCGCATTGGGCGCGCTTGCGGGCTGCGCTCCGCAAGGCGACAAGCCCACAGGTTCCGAGGGTGCTTGGGATGCTGAGGTCGACCTGCTGGTGTGCGGCTGCGGCGGCGCCGGCATGGCGTGCGCGGTCGAAGCCAAGGACAATGGCGTGGAGAACGTGCTGATCATCGAAAAGGGTGACCAGATCGGCGGCACTACGGCTATGTCCCAGGGCATGATTGCCGGTTGGGATACCCAGCTGCAGAAGTCGCAGGGCGTCGAGCTCACCTACGACGCGATGTATGCGAACCTGATGAACAACGCGTCGTATCATCTTGACCCGGCGCTCACCAAGATCACGGTGGAGAACAGCGGCAAGACCATCGACTGGCTGATCGACCGCGTGGGCGTCAAGTTCACGGATCAGATCGACATCTACTACGGCCCCCTGCAAATGATGCATAACGTCGACGGCGCGGGCGGCGGTTTCGTCACGGCTTTCACCGCCTGCCTGGACCAGCTGGGCGTGGAGATCCAGAAGGGCACGAAGCTGGTGGAGGTCCTGCTGGACGCCGAGGGCAAGACGGAAGGCGCGGTGGTCGAGGCGAAGGGAAAGACGCAGCGTATCAAGGCGCGCGCTGTCATGATCGCCACCGGCGGCTACGCCCACAACGCCGAGCTGGCGGCGCGCTTCGATCCCGAGAAGGCGGGTACGTTCGGCATCGGGCACCCGAATTGCGAGGGCGAGGGCCTGGTGGCCGCTTCGAACGCAGGCGCGCTCCTGTCGCACACCAACGACATGATGTGCGTGGTGAAGGACTACACCATCATGAGCGAGCATGACGGCACTTCGGCCAGCGCGAACCTCAACGGCTTTACCAATCTTCCCAACATGATACTGGTGGGCGCCGACGGCAAGCGCTTCGTCGACGAGGGTAAAAAGGGGTTCATGAGCCAAGATCTGAACGGCCCCATTTTCGACAAGATCCATCGCGACGGCATGGGCTACGTATGGGAGATCTCCGACGAGGCCACGGTGGCGGCAGCCGGCGGCAAAGTGAAGCGCGGCGAAGGACTCGAATACATCAAGGGTGCCGATGCGACTGAGCTCGCGGCCAACATGGGCGTGGATGCCGCAGCGCTTGCCGAGACCATCGAGGCCTACAACGCTGCGGTGGACTCGGGCGTGGACCGCGAGATCGGCGGCTTCCCCACGGCCAAGCTGGAGGCTCCTTTCCTGGCCGTGCCCGTCGTGCCGTGCGAGATCATCACGTACGGCGGCGTGGCTCGCACCGAGCAGGGCGAGGTCATCCGTGCTGATGGCGAAGTGATGCCGGGCCTGTTCGTGGGCGGCGAGGCTAGCTGCAACTCCGCCTACATGGGATTCACGCTTTCCAACTGCTTCACGTGGGGTCGCATCGGCGCCCAGAGCGCGGCGGCGTACCTGAAAGCCTAGACCCTTTCCTCCTTCATCCCCTCCCTGATGCGGGTGCAGCGCAAGCGCGTTGCACCCGCATTTTTTTCGCGTGCGCAGCGTTGCCTCGCTTTCGGCCGAAACCTGCCAGAAACGGCAAGCCTTTTCGCACGGGCGCCGTCGAACGCACGCAGCAAAGCGCGTCGACCCGATCCAGCGGGACCCGGACGACGCGCTTGGGGAGGAGGGGTGCGTACAGGTTAGTTGAGCTTGCCAGAACCTAGATCCTTGCCCAAAACGTAGGGCAGCGTAATGCAGGTGGCTCCGTAGTTCATGCCTTCCATCGCGAACGTGTAGGTGCCGGAGTAGAAGTTGCCGATCATGCATCCGGCGTTGAACAGGCCTTCGATCGGCTGGTCGTTCTCGTCGAGCACCCGAAGATCGCTGTCGGTGCGCAGGCCGCCCAAAGAAGTCAGGAAGCCGGGAGAGAAGGATGCGCCGTAGAAGGGACCGTCGTCTGCTCCAATGGAGATGAGCTTGTCGGCGGTCTTGTAGAAATCAGTGTCCACGCCTGCTTCGCACATCTTGTTGTAGCGCTCGACGGTGTCGATAGTCGCCGCCGGCAAGCCGAGCTTCGAGATGACCTCTTCGCGCGTGTCTGCCTTGACGATGCCGAAGCCGTCGGCATCCGTATCCCAACGTTCGATAACCTCTTCCGTCGTGAAGTATTCGCCGTGAGGGTAGTTGATGGCGCCCCAGGGCCCACCTGCTTCGGCGCGATTAGCGCCCCAGATGCAATAGGCGGTCTTCTCGGGCAAATGCATGATGGTCGCGCAGGCGAGGCCTCCCAACGCGTCCTCGTTCATGAAGCGCTGTCCCATGTTGTCCACCATGAGGCCGGTGTGGCTCGTGTAAGGTTGGTCGCCGGGAAGGTTGGGGCGGCCGAGCATGATGTTGTTGGGCTCCTTTTGCCAGGCGCCGCCCACCCAAAGCTCCATTTTGTGGCCGTCTCCGGGCATGAGCCCGCCCATCCAAATGCCCTGATCGTAGTTGATATCGGTTGTGAAATCGCACAGCTCGACGGCCTGGGGGCAATAGCGCTCCATCATGTCCTTGTCATGGGAGAAGTCGCCGGTTGCCATGATGACGGCTTTGGTGCCGACGTATTTGGTGTAGGCGCCGTCGGCATCGGACGCGATGATCGCGTCCACGCGACCTTCCGTGCCGTTGGCAAAGCCGCCGCGAACCAGCTGCTCGCCTTTGACGTTCCAGCGCACGTCTACTCCCAGGTCTTCGGCCACGTACCTCCCCATCTCCGCAGCGATATGCCCTTCGCCGTTTCCGATGGATCCTTTCAGCTCGCTGTCGTCAACGTAGAACGCGTGAGCTGCGGGCGGGGTGAACATCGGGTCGCCTTCTTTGTATTCCGGACCCGACTCGATGGTGGTCTTGATGCCGGCCTTGGCCGCGATGTCGATGATCCAGTTGATGGCCTCCTCGGAGTTGTTGTAGAACTTGTACCACAGAGCCGGTTTGAAGTTGCCGCCGTTGGCGAGGTACTCCTTGCGGTAGAACCACGTGGGATCCATGCGGGGGATGCCCATCTCTTCCATGACCTTCGAATACACGCCGTTGTTGGATCCGCCGCGGCTCACAGGAGCCTTCGACGCGCTGATGAGCGTCACCTTCAATCCGTTTTCAGCGCATGATGCAGCTGCGACCAGACCGCTCATGCCGCCTCCCACCACCACGACATCGGTTTCAACCGTTTCGGTGACGAGGTCGTCGCCGATAGGATCGGGCGCGATCTCGAAGCTCCACCGCTGTTCGGCGTTGTTCGCGCCCGTCGTTTGGGCGGAGTCGGACTTGCTTTCGGATGTTCCTGCTGCGGGCGAGCATGCGGCCAGCGCGCCTCCCGCAATGAGGCCTGCAGCGCTCAATGCCGCCCCTTTGACGAAGCTGCGACGGTTCAGATTTCCCTCCATGATGAACTCCCTTTCCTAGCTTATCTCACCAAGGCGCTGCTTGCCTTGCGGGCGCTGTTTGCGCCTTGGACTGATCGCAGCCTAATCGATCAGGGAAAACAAGGCCTCACCCAGCCTAGGTGGTTTTTCGTCCAGAAGGTCGGACATCGCGAGCGTCCGCTAAGGAGGTCGAGGGGTGCGGTACAATGGGCGCGCGGACAGCTGGCGCGGAAGTTCGAGCGCATGCTGTTCGCGCGCGGAGGGGAGGTGCGGATCCATGAGATTCATTCTGAAAAACATGAAGCGAGAGCAGGTGCTGGCCGCGCTCGCCTATGGGTTCTTCCTGGCGTGCACCTCGGTGACGCTGTGGGGAGGGTATGTGCGGTTTCTGACCGGGCAGGTGGATCCGGGCTCTTTCATGCTCGAGTATTTCGTGCGAAGCGCGACCCTGCCTCTCTCGCTTGCGGTTTCCGGCTTGGCCGCCTTCTATTGGCCGAAGGCTCGGCTGTGGCGTTCTCCGATACTGGCGCTGGGGCTTTTTCTTGCGGGTTCGCTGCTGGTTGCCTTGCAGCATGGCGGCGTGGTTTCGTCCGAGTGGTCGCTTGTCGTGGTGGGCGCGTGCTTCGGATGGGGAAGCGGGATCATGTTCGGCGCCTTGCAGGAAATCGTGGCTGCGCAAAAGGTGTTCACGGCCGGTATCGTCGTGTTTGCCGCCGCTGGGATTTCGGCGTTGCTGTTTTTCGCTGTTGAGGTTTTGCCCGCCGATGCAGTACCGTGGATGTCGCTGTTCGTGTTCGTCAGCGCGGCGGTGGCGCTAACCTGTGCTGCATGGAAATGCGCTCCGAAGGTGCATCCCATGTTCGACACGGTTCCCGATCAGCGACGCGATCGGTGCCGCGAAGCGGTTTCCGAGTTGTGGCGCCCTTTGCTCTGCGTCGCGTTCTCCGCGTTCATTGTGGGTATCGTGCGCGTCGGTTCGGCTTCGGGTGGCGGGTCGATAGGGCAAACGAATGAAAGCAACATGATCGGGCTGCTTGCCGCTTCGGTCGCGCTGCTGGCAACTTGGAGGTTCTTGTACGAGCGCGTTACGCTCATGCGTTTGTATCAGATTCTGTTTCCGCTTACGGCGACGGCGTTTCTGCTGTTACCGCTTCTTGAGGGAACGTTTCGCCAGGTGGTGTACTCCCTCGTGTTCCTGGTGTTTTCGGTCACGTCTTCGCTCATGGTAGTGTCGTGCGCTCGGACGGCGCGCAACCAATCGCTCACTCCCGTGCTCGTGTACGGCACCTTCGCCAGCATCGTGTATGCAAGCTCGCTGGCGGGTTCCGTCGTGGGCTTGTTCGTGGGCGCGGGTCGAGGCGTTGGGCTGGCGGAGCTGTCCGTGGTGGCATTGGTGGCGGTGTACGCGCTGTCGGTAGCGATGGTGGCGCCGCATGGGAGGAAGGCGGGTAGCGTGAAAGCCGCTTCGGGAGAGAAGCTGGCTCCTGTAGTCGGAGCTGTAGGCGATTCCGTGACTGCAGGCTGCGCGGTTGCTGTCGAGCGTTACGGTCTGTCGCGTCGCGAGGCCGAGGTTCTCGACCTCCTTGCCCGTGGCCGCGATGTGCCGTATGTGGCCGAAGAGCTGGTCATATCGAAGAACACCGTGCGGACCCACACGAAGAGCATTTTCGCGAAAATGGGGGTTCATTCGCGCCAGGAGCTTATCGACCTGGTGGAGTCCATCGAAGCGTGAGCACGTTCCTGCCGAACGCGAACTTTGCATCGCGAAAGGTTCTGCGCGCCCCATTAGCCATATGTCCTGCAGTGCAGAGGAATGCTTCACGTGAAACATTCTTGCATTGGATTTCCCCTGTCGAAAATACTAGTTTTTAATATAGTATTTTATGCAAATTGCAAATCGTATAAAATACTATACAAGAATATAGTATTAACGATAGCACGGAGGCGACGATGTTCAACTTGACGGTCGAAGATGCTTCCAAGCGCCTTGGCGTGGGGCGCGCACGCGTCAACCAGCTCATCCGCAGCGGCATGCTGGCTGCCGAGAAAGTGGGCGGGATATGGCTCATCGACGAGCAGAGCGTGGAAGCGCGTCGCAACGCCGCTCCGAAGGCGGGGCGTCCTCCTGCAAGTTCCAGCAAAGGGGATGTGGGGCGCTACGTGCTGATGAATCGCACGCACGAGGTGCTTTCGTTTCGCTACGATGAGGCGGCCGGTGCGTTCGTCGACGCAGGGGACATCGTCGATCCTGCGCGAGCCCCGCTGGGCATGATCTCCCCCCGAGGTCGAAAAGTCTCGAAAGACGCGCTGTCGTTCTGGTGGAAGCATCGCTGCATCCCCGGAACTAGAGAAGGCATCGACGCGAAGCTGGCCGAGCTGGGCGTCGATTCACCTGCGAGGATTCCCTTCAAGAGCCTTGGGCTGTCTTTGTCGGATCAGTATTGGATTCGTCCCGAAAACTGTGAGATCGCCTGGGAGGACGTGAACTATTTCGACAACGATTTCTGCGAGATGCGAAGCGGCAGAGGCTGGCTCGACGGGGTGGGGCTCGACTCCCCGGACAACACCTCGGAAGGCGAACTCCCGAAAAAATGGGTATGCGACGGCGCGAAGCGCTTGCTGGTGAAGGGCGGATCGGTTCTCAACCAGGAGCCGTTCAACGAGGCGGCAGCGAGCGCTCTATACTCACGGCTGCTTGCCCCGGACGAGTATGTGAAATATCGCTTGGAGAGCCGGGCGGGCGGTGCCGTCTGCATCTGCGAGAATTTCGTCGGCTCCACCGAAGAGTACATCCCGGCCTACTATGTTCGCCAGACTATGCGTCAGCCGAACCATCGCAACGATTACCAACACTACCTGGAATGCTGTTCGGCGCTTGATGCGGAGCGCGTCGAGATCGCGTTGTCCAAGATGATCGTGTGCGACGACATCTTGGGAAACTCCGATCGGCATTGGCGAAACTTCGGGCTTGTGCGAGACGTGGAAACGCTGCGCTACCGCATCGCGCCGCTGTTCGATACGGGTGGCAGCCTCTGGTGCTCGTCGACGCTCGAAAGCCTGCGAGCGCACGATTTCTCGTTCACGACCAAGCCGTTCTACGAAGACGCCAACCGTCAGCTTCGGTTGGTGAACGACTACTCGTGGTTCGATCCGGCTGCGCTCGAAGGGTTTGCAGACGAGCTTTCGGCCATCCTTTCGGACAATCCCGCGTTGGTCGAGCGCGTGGACTATATCTGCTGCGCCGTCCAAAAGCGCATCGATCGCATTGTAAGGATGCTGTAGTCGGGTCCGTGAGGGGTGTTTCACGTGAAGCATTTGTACGACAGCCTCTTTCCGGCGCATCTTCGCTCCAAAAACACGCCTCAGCGCCGGGAGCGTGTTTTCCGAGCGAAGATGCTACTCCGAACCGCCAAAATTGTACCTTTAATGAGAATTAATATCAATTAGTATTTTATTTCGAAACGGATTGCCGTATCGTAGCCCCCATCAAACAGAACGCCGCCAATGCGGCTAAAGGGAAAGGCTCGATACCATGGCCGACCGAATCGACACCACAAGGCTCACGAACGAGGTGGGCAACCCCGTCGCCGACAACAACCATACGCTGACCGCGGGCGAGCGCGGCCCCATGATGCTCCAGGACAACTGGATGATCGAGAAGCTGGCGCACTTCGACCGCGAGGTCATCCCCGAGCGACGCATGCACGCGAAGGGCTCCGGCGCGTACGGCACCTTCAAGGTGACCGGCGATATCAGCAAGTACACGAAGGCGAAGGTGTTACAGCCGGGCGCCGAGACCGAGGTGTTCGTCCGCTTCTCCACCGTGGCGGGCGAGCGCGGCGCGGCCGACGCCGAGCGAGACATCCGCGGCTTCGCCATGAAGTTCTACACGCCCGACGGCAACTGGGATCTCGTGGGCAACAACACGCCCGTGTTCTTCCTGCGCGATCCCAAGAAGTTCATCGACCTCAACCACGTGGTGAAGCGCGATCCGCACACCAACATGCACTCGGCGCAGAGCAACTGGGACTTCTGGTCCAGCTTGCCCGAGGCGCTGCACCAGGTGACCATCGTCATGTCCGACCGCGGCATCCCGGCCAGCTACCGGCACATGCACGGCTTCGGCAGCCACACGTTCAGCCTGATCAACGAGGACAACGAGCGCGTGTGGGTGAAGTTCCACCTCAAGACCAACCAGGGCATCAAGAACCTCACCGACGCCGAGGCCGGCCAGATCATCGCGGGCGACCGCGAGAGCCACCAGCGCGACCTGTTCAACGCCATCGAGCGCGGCGAGTTCCCCAGCTGGCGCTTCTGCGTCCAGATCATGGACGAGGCCACGGCGAAGAACTACAAGGAGAACCCGTTCGACATCACGAAGACGTGGAGCCAGAAGGAGTTCCCGCTGATCGAGGTGGGCACGCTGGAGCTGAACCGCAACCCCGAGAACTACTTCGCCGAGGTGGAGCAGGCCGCGTTCGCGCCGACGCACCTCGTGCCGGGCATCGGGCTGTCGCCCGACAAGCTGCTGCAGGGCCGCCTGTTCGCGTACGGCGACGCGCAGCGCTACCGCCTGGGCGTGAACCACAACCACATCCCGGTGAACCGGCCGCGCTGCCCCTACGCCGAGTTCCATCGCGACGGCATGATGCGCACCGACGGCAACTTCGGCGGTACCATCGGCTACGAGCCGAACAGCTACGGGCAGTGGCAGCAACAGGCCGACGCGGCCGAGCCGCCGCTGGACCTGTTCGGACCGATGGACGCGTGGGATCCCGCCGACGACCCCACCGACGACACGTTCTACCAGCCGGGCGACCTGTATCGTCTGATGGGCGAGGATCAGCGCGCTGCCCTCATCGACAACACGGCGCGCAACATGGACGGCGTGACCGAGAACATCCGCCTGCGCCATGCGGCGCACTGCTACAAGGCCGATCCCGAGTACGGCGATCGTTTGGCCGCAGCGCTGGTCGTGGACGTTGAGCGCGTGCACGAACTGGCCGCGATGACTCACGAAGAGCGCATGGCCGCCACCGGCCAGCAGGTTCCCGCCCGCAAGATCGGCGGCGAGGTGCGCGCCTAGCGCTACGCGCCTGAAAAGCGCCCGCCATGTTTCGGGCGCCACCTAACCAAGCTATTCCGTTGACGGTCGCTTCTGCTCCTCCCTCTTGCAGAAGCGACCCGTTTTGTTTTCCGGCTTATTGGAGAAGTTATTAGGCGCAAAAGCTCAAAAATAGCTTTAAGTAAACATTAATGATTTGATAAAAGCTATTAATTGCTTTTATATGCTATTCTTCAAGGAAAAACAAAGCGAATCAAAACGGAGGCGTCCAATGGATATCCCTTCAAAAGAAAGCCTCACGGTTGAATTCAAAAGCGACACAACGGGAAACGCCTCGAAACACGGGGTTGATGAAAGTTTGCTTGTTGAAGCAGTGGTTGCGATGTTCAATTCCGAAGGAGGGGTCCTGTATCTCGGAGTCGAAGATGACGGAACTCCTACCGGACTGAACCGAAAGCATGCCGACCCAGTCGGTCTGGCGGCTTTGCTTGCCAACAAAACGATGCCTCCCATCAGGGTCGAGTCTGAGCTCAATACGATGTCTGGCGTCGAAGTCCTCAGGATCGTCGTTCCGAAGGGCACTGTCGTGGGCGCTACCTCGGATGGGCGTATTTTGAAAAGGGTCGTGAGGGTTGATGGTTCTCCCGAGAACATTCCAATGTACCCTTTTGAAATAGCAACGCGACTTGGCAACCTTGGCAAGCTCGATTTTTCAAACGAAGCAGTTTCAGATGCAAGCGTGGAGGATTTCGATCCTGTAGAAGTAAGCCGTCTTCGCCGGCTCATCGGAAGCCTGCCCGATTCCGACAGAACGCTGTTGGATTTGGACGATGCAGAACTGTTCAAGGCTCTTGGCCTCGTTCGATCCTTCGGAGACCGCATGTATCCCACCGTTGCAGGCCTTCTTATGGTGGGCAAGGAGGACGCCCTTTCTCGTCATGTGCCGACGGCAAAAAGCAGCTTTCAAGTTTTGGAGGACACCGAAGTGAGGTTGAACGTCGAGACGGCGCTTCCTCTCCTCGCCGTTTTCGAGAAATTCGAACAGTACTTCTCTGCGCAGAATGCTTCACGGGAGGTCGACCGAGGTCTTTTCCGCTTGTCTATCTCTGATTACGATGCACGTGCATTTCGCGAGGCTCTGGTGAACGCCTTTGCCCACCGCGATTATACTATTCTGCGGCCGACCCGCGTGCTTATGGACTCCGAGGGGATGACCATTTCGAATCCTGGAGGTTTTGTCGAAGGCATCACGTACGAGAACCTTCTTACGGTGCCCCCTCATGGACGAAATCCCCTGCTGGCCGAAGCGCTAAAGCGCGTTGGGCTCGCGGAAAAAACGGGCCGCGGTGTGGATCGTATATACGAAGGTTCCCTGCGGTTTGGCCGGCCGCTTCCCGATTATTCTGCTTCTACCGTGAATGACGTCGTCCTCTTCACGCCTCGTGCTCCTTTCGATGCGGCGTTCACAACGATGATATTTGACGAGGAGCGTCAATCGGGGCGTCCGTTCACGGTGTTTGCCTTGATGGTGCTCTCGGTCATTCGCGATGAGCGCAAGGTGAATTTCGGGGCTTTGCGAGAAGCGACCCATATCGATCAGGGGCGATTGCACCGAGTGCTTGGAGAGCTTGTGGAGCGAGGGTTGATCGAGTCGCACGGTACAGGGCGAGCTACCACCTATCTTCTCTCGGCGCGCGTTTACAGAGAAACGGGTCATGCGCTCGGGTACGTGAGGCAAAAAGGAATCGATGATGTTCGCCATCCGGAACTGGTCATGGAGTTGGCTCGCGTTCAGGGCTCTCTGATGCGCTCCGATGTGGCGGAGTTACTTCGCGTCTCGCCCTCGAAAGCTGGATCGATCATCAAAGAAATGACTGCGTCGGGAAAGCTGCGACTTGAGGGGCATGGGCGAGGAGCGCGCTATTACCCTGCCGACCCTGATGGGGAACGTCGAGAATCTGCAATCTAAACGAATGGAAGCCATCCTGCATCAGCTGCGTCACAAACGCCGTTCCTTGCATTGCGCTCCACGCACTCGGTATACGCTCGTCCTTTCAAGCGAAAGGAGCGTCTCATGCGCGAGATATCCGGTTTGGCAAAATTCGGCTACTTCTGCGTCGGCCTCTTCGGCGGCCTGTTCGGCGTGTTGGCCGCATGGTTCATGGGCAAGGATGGTTGGGGTTGGAGCGAGGGCGGCAAGCTGTTCGCCTGGTTCGGCTGCCTGTTCTGGCTCATCGTGTGGGTTGTCATGGTCGTGACGGGAGGCATCGCGGCGTTTCTGGGCATGCTGTTTTAACGCGTTCCCGACAATTCGGCCGCTTCGATCGTGTTACCCTTTGACGGATCAAATAGCCGAATGGAGGGAACGCCATGGATGGACGGGCGAAGCGGGGCGAAAGCCTTGCAGGAAAGACGATCGCGTTGGCTGCAGTGCTGGTGACGCTGCTGGCAGCCGGCACGTTGTTGAGCGCATGCGCGCAACAACGTACGACGAGCCAGTTCGCCGTGGCGCAGCCTGCTATCCCTCAGAAGGCGTCTGAGAACAATCCCGAAGCATGGCTGGACGCGCTCGAGCAGAACCCGATCGATCAATCCTTCGTAGACTCGCTTGCAGCGTTCGCCTACCGCAGCACCGCTTCGGTGTTGGGCGACGGCGCGGACGATGCCAAGGCGAACCGCATGTATTCTCCGCTCAGTTTGTACTACGCCCTGGCGCTTGCGAACGAAGGCGCTGCGGGTCAGACGCGCGACGAGATCGCCTCGGTGCTGGGTGCGCCCAGCACCGTCGACGTGCCCCAGCAGTGCGGCAACCTGTTCCGCGTGCTGACAACCGATCCTTTCTCCACGGTCGATCTGGCGAATTCCATATGGATGGCGAAGGACGCCTCCTTCGAGCAATCGTTCATCGACACGGCGATCGGTCAGTTCTACGCCACGCCGTTTTCGGTGGAGTTCGGCACTGACGCTGCCGACCAGGCCATGGCCGCATGGATTTCCGAGAATACGGGCGGCACCATCGACCCCCAGGTGAAAACCGAGAGCGACCTTCTGCTGTCCATCATCAACGCGGTGTACTTCAAAGGCGGTTGGATGGATACGTTCGATGCGGCGAACACCGCGCCCGCCGTGTTTCACGCCGCATCGGGCGACGTCGAAACCCAGTTCATGACGCAGCGTATCGACTCGCTGCAAGGCTTTCGCCAGACCGACGACTTCCTGCGCGCACGTCTGGCGTTCACGGGCGGCACGATGATGACGTTCGTGCTGCCGGCCGAAGGCGTGTCGGTGGACGACCTGCTTGCCGATGAGCAGCGCTTGGCCCAGGCTTTTGCCGTTGACGCGAACGAGGACGAGTACGGCTTCATAACCTACGTGGTGCCCAAGGTCGCCTTCGATACCGAACTTGATCTGATTCCGGCTCTCGAGCGCTTGGGTATGAAGACGCCGTTTAGCGACAAGGCGGATTTCTCGAACCTTACGGCCACCCCGGCCTTCATCTCGATGGTGAAGCAGGAAAGCCATATCTCCTGGGATGAGGAGGGCGCCGAAGCCAGTGCGTACACGGATATGGGAATCAGCGCCACATCGGCGATGATTCCCGAAGGCGAGGAAGTGGAGCTGCGGCTCGACCGCCCGTTCCTGTTCCAGATCACGTCGTCGCACGGCGTCCCGCTGTTCATGGGCGTGTGCGGCAATCCGGCTGCGTAGCCTGACAGCTTGCCGTGCAGTCGTCCGCCGGCTGCACGGCGCCTGACAGAGCGCCCGTCCCGTCCCGTCCCGTCCCGTCCCGTCCCGGTGGGATCCTTCGATGCCGATGTTTCACGTGAAACACTCGTTCGGTTTACTATTCGAAACATGCTTTGCCCGCAACGCCGCCACTCAGCGGCGCACTGCGTGCGCTTCTTGCGAGCCGGCTCGTGTGCAGTGACCCGTTAAGCGCCCTTGCGGATGCGGCGGGGGAAAGCGCGTTCTTTGCTTGATAGCTGCTTTCGGTAGTCTGTCGGTGGAGACGGCCTCGCTGATTCTTCAAGCGCGGTCGAAAGAAGAACCCCGGTCGTCCCAGCAAGGGGACGACCCGGGTCCAAAATAGAATCCGAACCGCCGAAGCGGGTTCGAGAGCCGTGGGGAGTAACCAGCTCCCTGCGGCTCGCCTGCATTATACGCGACACGCCC
>ERZ781272.224-NODE-224-length-64667-cov-42.894664_pt1 | contig 64667 bp, 54 predicted proteins | sample MGYA00375850_ERZ781272 | MGnify/ENA primary metagenome ERZ781272 (study PRJEB29790, sample SAMN06051246) | human gut metagenome | host: Homo sapiens | place: USA: Cincinnati, Ohio | collected 2013-06-21 | study: EMG produced TPA metagenomics assembly of the Gut...
AAGTTTTATTTGGGACACAATTTGTTTGATAAGAGAAAAGCAGCTCTGGAAAGTTTATCCCGGAGCCGCTTTGTCTACAGTCTAAAACCGCAGTGCATTTACACTGCGGTTTTTATCTGGTGGAGATGAGGGGAATCGAACCCCTTACCTCTTGCATGCGAAGCAAGCGCTCTACCAAGTGAGCTACACCCCCATATGGACTTGTCTGCAAAAGGAGCGCTTTTGCGTAGATTATTATAGCGCCCTCCTCTGCATTTGTCAATAGAAAATTTCGTTCCCTTTCTTTTTCTCAGAGCAGGGCAAGCAGCAACAGCTGCGCTGGGTAAAACAGGTAGAAAAACCACTTGCCCCAGTTGCCCTCTGAAAAACGCCCCTTTTGATGGTTATAGAACAGAAGCAGCACAAGCGCCAGAAAAACGCCGAGTGTAAAGAGGCTGGAGAGCAAGCCGGATATCAGGCCGCAGCCCGCCTCTAGCTTTTGGGATAGTGTAAAACAAAAATAGAAAATTGCCACAGCGGAAAAGGCCGCTGCCCGCTTCTTTTCATCCTCCCGGAATATCCAGAAGGTGAGCGCAAACAATACGGCGGTGACTGGCCAGTCGCACCACCAGGTAGCAGCGGTACAGCTGAGGACCGCAATCCACCGGAGCGTACCGTTCTGGATTTTGTCATAGGAAAGTACCGCCAGAAAGCAGAACAGCAAAGTAAAGATCACATTCAGGTCCGGCGTGTACCAGGGGTTTCCTCGAAACATGGCGTAAGGAACTTGCGAAAGCAGGGCAAAGAGCAAAAGCCGCAGGCCATACTTCTTCTTACTGTGCGTATAGCCGTACCCTTCCGCAATAAAGAAGCACATGATTGGCAGCGTGATGCGGCCCACCGTATGGAAAAGCTGCGCCAAAGGGCTCGAAAAAACAAGAAAACGCCAGCCGATGTGGTCGACCAGCATTGCAGCCGCGGCGATCACTTTCAGCATGTCCCGATTGAACAACTGCAATCGACGGCTCGCTTCCACATTGTATTCCCCCTTGCCATCTGGTTTTATCAGCGCTGCCCGCCCTTGATCTTGTCCCAGTAGGCCTTTGCGGCCTGCTCGGTCTTATTCTCTCCATATTCGTAATACCGGACGTTTTTCAGCGTGTCGGGCAGATACTGCTGCGGGAGCCAGTGATTCGGATATTCATGGGGATACTCGTAAAACTGCCCTTTCTTCGGATTGTCCGCGCCGTCGTAGTGGACATTTTGCAGCGTGCGGGGGATCGGCCCGCTTTTTCCGCGGCGCACGTCATCCATGGCACGATTGATTCCCTCATAGGCGCTGTTGGACTTTGGGGCTGTCGCTACCAGTACCACCGCATCCGCGAGCGGGATGCGCGCTTCGGGCAGGCCGACCTGCAGCGCCGTGTCCACCGCCGCCTTGACAATTGGGATGATCATTGGATAGGCAAGGCCCACATCCTCGCAGGCGCAGACCATCAGCCGGCGGGTGGCGCTGGGCAGGTCGCCCGCCTCCAGAAGCCGTGCAAGATAGTGCAGCGCCGCATCCGGGTCGGAGCCGCGCATGGATTTCTGGAAGGCGGAGATGATATCGTAATGCTCGTCTCCCGCCCGGTCATACCGGAGTGCGCTGCGCTGGGAAAGCTCCTTCGCGTGCTCAAGCGTGACCGTGCGCGGCTCTCCCGGCGCGGGCATCGGGGATGCCAGCACACAGAGCTCCACCGCATTGATGGACTTGCGCACGTCACCGCCGCAGGCCTGCGCGATATAGGGGACGACGCCCTCCTCCGGCAGAATCTTTTCGCCGCGCTCCTCCTCCAGAAAGGAGAAGGCACGCTGCACGGCGCGCTCGATTTCCTGCGGTTCGACGGATTTAAATTCAAACACGGTAGACCGGCTGAGGATCGCATTATAGATATAGAAATACGGGTTTTCCGTGGTCGAGGCGATCAGCGTGATCTTACCGTTTTCGATATGCTCCAGCAGGGACTGCTGCTGCTTTTTATTGAAATATTGGATTTCATCGAGATACAGCAAAATCCCGTTGGGCGCAGCAAACGTATCGAGCTCGGCAACGACATCCCGGATATCTGACGTGGAGGCGGTGGTGCCGTTGAGCCGGTGCAGGCGGCGGTTCGTGGTGCGGGCAATGATACCCGCAAGCGTCGTCTTGCCCACGCCGGAGGGGCCGTAAAAGACGAGATTGGGCAGTTCGCCGGAGAGGATGATATTGCGCAGGGGCTTTCCCTCCCCCAGAAGATGCCGCTGCCCGACGATATCGTCGAGCGACTGCGGACGCAAGCGGTCGGCCAGTGGAGCGGACATGAAAGATTCCTCCTCAAATGGGGCTTGTTTCTTCAGTATACGGGATTCAAACGCACAATGCAAGCTGCCTATTTTTTCACGTATACCGATTTTATCCTCAAGAGGGGCGTTGCAGCGTGGTTGCCCCTGTTCGCCGATGTTAACCGAATTCAGATTAGAGATTGTTCCAGACTCCCATGATGACAATCCTGAACAAGCCCGGTTCGATATTTTTCCATACATTGAAACCTATTATAACACCAAACGCATCCATTCTGCACTGGGATGGTTAAGCTCTATCCCGTTTGATTCCCAAAACGCTTAACATTCTGTCCAGTTTTTCTTGACCTTTCTGCTTTGAGCCTTTTTATATGAGATCGGTTCAAGGCCTTATCCGATCACTAGAGGCATTTCTTTTAACGCCGATTGGTTTAATGGAATGCATTTTGCTTCGGCTTTTTTGATTTTTTCCTGCATTTTGTGTATACTCGGTAACAGATGCATTCAGAAAGGATGACGGATATGGATGCCTGCCGCATTCTGGTCGTGGAGGACGACTCGGATATCAATGCGCTGCTCTGCCGAATTTTGTCCGGCGCGGGTTACCGGTCAGACAGCGCATTCTCCGGGACGGAGGCACAGCTGCGCCTGCAAATGGGGGAATACGATCTTTTGCTTTTAGACCTGATGCTCCCCGGCCTGGCGGGCGAGGAGCTGATTGTTTGGCTGCGCGCGGAGAAAACGATGCCGGTCATCGTGATTTCCGCGAAGGCGGGGCTGGATGCGCGCGTGAATGCCCTGCGGCTCGGCGCGGACGATTTCATTGCCAAGCCCTTTGAGAATGAAGAGGTGCTCGCCCGGGTAGAGGCTCAGCTCAGAAGGTACCGCCTGTTTTCTCCCGCGCAGCAATCGGCCCGGCTGCATATCGGGCGGCTCACGCTCGACTGCGAGACGTTGGAGGCGGAGGCAAACGGCCGGAAACTCTCCTTGACGGCGCGGGAATTTGCGATTTTGGAGCTTTTGATGCGCTATCCGCGCCGCGTATTCACCCGGGAGAATCTCTACGAGCAGATTTGGGGAGAGCCGTACTATGGAGAGGATAATACGGTCAACGTGCATATCTCCAACCTGCGGGCAAAGCTTAATAAGGCGGACCCGGGAGAGGAATATATCAAAACGGTCTGGGGAATCGGTTTTAAGATGGCGCAGGAAGATTGAGGCCAGAGGAAACAGATTGTATCCAGCGTTTTACGCCCGCTGCCCGGAAAGAATCATTGGAAAGTGGTCGCAGGCAATCTTTAAACTTTCTTTAAGCTTTTTTATGCCTTTCTTGTTGCCGGTGCGATATTCTTTGTACAGTCCCGAAGCGTTGGGATGATTGAAATCAGGAAAGGTGATGAAGAATATGGTGCAGACGATACTGGCAACCCGCCAGATCACAAAGCGCTATGGCTCCGTGGTAGCAGTGGACCAGGTCAGCCTCACGCTCCAGCAGGGGCAGATTTACGGCCTTGTCGGTCAGAACGGGGCTGGCAAGACGACGCTGATGCGGATAATGACCGGCCAGACGATCCCCACTTCCGGGGAATTGGAGCTGTTTGAAGAAACTTCGCCGCAGGGCGTCGACCGCATGCGTGCAAACCTAGGCGCGGTTGTAGAAACGCCGAGCTTCTTTCCGTTCTTCACGGCGCGGGAGAATCTTGAATACTACCGCCGCCAGCGCGGGATCGCGGGCAAGGGCTGCATTGAAGATGCGCTCCGGCAGGTGGAGCTGAGCGATACGGGCAAAAAAAAGTTTAAGGATTTTTCCCTTGGCATGAAGCAGCGGCTGGGCCTTGCGCTCGCGCTGATGAACCACCCGGCGCTGCTGCTGCTCGACGAGCCGATCAACGGGCTCGATCCGATGGGCATCGCGCATTTCCGCACGCTGATCCAAAAGCTGTGCGAGGAAAACGGGGTGACGGTGCTCATTTCAAGCCACATCCTCAGCGAGCTGGAAAGCTTTGCAACCTGCTATGGCTTTATCCACCGCGGCAAGCTCATCGAGCAAATTTCCGAAAAGCTGCTGCGCGAGCGCTGCCGGGAGTGTTTGGAACTCACGGTGGACAGCACGGAGAAGGCTGCCGTTTCCATAGAACGCGAGCTTGGCTGTGCAAATTATGAAATCCTGCCCGGCGGTAAAATGCGGCTGTATGAGTATCTCGACGCGCCCGCGAAGGTAACGCACGTTCTGGCGGCCTCCGGCGTGGAAATTTCCGGCGTGGTCAATCAGGGGTCGAATCTGGAGGAATATTTCCTCTCGCTCATCGGAGAGGGGGGCCGCGAGAATGCTTAACTATATCGGCAGCGAGCTTTATAAAACCTTTCGCCGGAAATATACGAAAATTACGCTGGCCGTCATTGCACTGCTGTGCATTGCCGGCAACGCATTGGTGCGCATGATTTTTTCGATGGCAGGAACTCTGGATTCTGCTTATCCGTTCTATCTCGGCATTATGCTCATGCCACTGTGCTTTGCAATTTTAACCATCGTTGTAGATGCAGTGTTTTCCGATGAATATAAGTACGGCACGCTTAAAAATACCATTTCGTTCGGTATCAGCCGCGGAGAGATGTATTTCGGCAAGCTGATTGTGGAAATCGTGCTGATGCTCGTCATCGTCGCCTGGATCCTGGTGGTCTATACGGCGAGCGCGCTGGTTTTCTCGCAGCTTGGCGCGCATGATCCGATCGAATGGCAGGCAGTAAGCCTTTTTTTGCAGAAGACAGCGCTTTCCCTGCCCCTATGGCTTGGCATGCTCGGCATTCTGAACATGCTTGTCTTTGCATTTCGCAGCAATGCGCTTTTTGGCATGAGTGCCATGCTTATATTTTCCTTCCCCGGGCCGGTGCTGGGCATGCTTGTGAACCTACGGCCGTCGCTGGAGGCGGTTTATAAGCTGACAATCACCAGGCAGTTTACCATGTTGACCGGCGGCGCAGGATTTGTGATAGGCGGCCCGGGCCCGGCCGCGCGGCCGGTTCAGCCGGAGATCATCCCGTGGTGCATCCTGGTGGGGCTCAGCTGGTTCGCGGTTTCTTCCATCGCCGGCTATCTGCTGTTCCGGCGCAGGGAAATTAAATAAATCGACTGAAGAAGAGGGCGGAAACAATGATGCTGATGACAATTCTATTTGGGGCATTGGCGGCGGTGTTTGCCGCCCTGTTCTTTTTGCAGCGGGGCAACCTCCGCAGGGCGCGCAGGGACCTGGTGCAGATCAACAGGGAGGGCGGCAACCGCCGCCTGCACCTCTCCTCCCCGGATCGGGATATGGAAGCGCTTTTTGAGGCGATCAACCAAACGCTCGACCAGCGGCAAAGCGAAGAGATCAAGCACATGCTCGCGGAAAAGGAGCTGCGCCGCCAGATCGCGAATATCTCCCACGACCTGCGCACGCCGCTGACCTCGATCCTCGGCTACCTGCAGCTCGCGCAGGACAGCCGAACTTCGCAGGAGGAACGTGTGCACGCCATGGAGGTGATCGGCTCCCGCACCCGCTCCCTACAAACGCTCATCAGCGGTTTTTACGACCTCTCCCGCCTAGATGCAAACGAATACGACGTCAATCTGCAGCAAATTGACCTGGGCGGGATTCTCTGCGCGCAGCTGGCGTCCTTCTACGATGATTTTACCCACAGAAAGCTGAAGATGCATGTCGATGTGCCGGAGCACCTGCCCGCCGTTTTGGCGGATGCGGATGCTGCGCAGCGCATTTTTGCCAATCTGTTGCAGAATGTGCTGCGTTACGCAGAGAGCGAGGCCTGGGTGACCGTGCGCACGGACGCCTATGTATCCACCGTATTCGCCAACGATACACATTTGCTAACGCAAGAGGATGTTCCCCATGTGTTTGACCGCTTCTATACCGGCGACCAGATGCGCAGCGGACGCAACACCGGGCTTGGGCTGGCGATCGTAAAGCGGCTGGCCGAGCAGATGGGTTGTGAGATCACGGCTTCCCTGGATGGAAACCGGTTTTCCATCACGGTGATATGGTCCAATAGTGCGTCTGATTGAATTTTTTAGAATACGGGTAGGGATATTTTATACTGAATATCCGTTTTGTCGATCATTTTGCTACTGTCTTTCTGAAAAGGGTCTAGAATAAAAGTGTATGGCGAAAACACGCGCAAAAAAGGTGCCCGCTGCGAAGCGGATACCCATCATAGAGAAGAAAAAGGGTGTGTTGCAAATGTGCATGTTTGCATTTTGCAATGCGTCCTTTTCGTTTATGCGGGCTTATGGATTTTCCGGCCATAGAATACGCCCATAGCGATCACCAGAAGGCAGAAGCCCGCATAGAACAGATGCGCCCGGCTTTGCAGCCCGCCCCACAGGACGACCCCCGCGCCGAGCAGCGCCAGACCGGGAATCAGGACGCCGCGCAGCGGCCCGTCAATTTGCCCGCTCCGCCAGAGGCGGATGACCTGACCATACAGCGCGGCATAGAGCAGATAGCCTATGACGATCGGAATTTCTGAAACGTCCGCATTGGGAAGCCACATATACCGCTCGCTACAGAAATTAACCGCCGTCCAGATGCAGCTGGCCGCATAGCCCGGCAGGGCGCGCATCAGCGGGGAGGGCCCTGCAAAGATGCGTGAAAAAGGCAGCATGCCCCGCTGCGCAAGCGCATACGGTAGGCGGAGATAGCCGAGAATCACGCCGTTGAGCGTTCCTACCACAGCGATCAAGATGAAGAGAAGCATCAGTTTTGCGCCGGATGTCCCCAGCAGACGCTCCGCAAGCAGGGCGACATGCCGGTCGCCCAGAGACAGGATTGTTTCAGGGCCGAGCAGGCTTGAAACGCCGAGGAAATACAAGATATAGACGGCGGTGACGAAGAGCGGGGCAATGAAAAGCGCGCGCGGCATATTCCGCTCCGAATGAGTTACCTCATGAGAGATGGCGGTCGCGATAATCCAGCCGTCGTAGGCGAAGGCGATTGGCCCGATGGCGGAGAGCCAGCCCGCTGATGCGAGGCTGCCGGGAGAAAGGGAAAAAAACGATCGTGGATTTCCAAAGAACAGTCCGCAGACAGCGACGAGCAGAAGTGGAATCAGCTTCAGAAGGGTTGCCGCATTTTGGAGAAACCCGCCCAGCCTGGCAGAGAAGCTATTCCAGAGAAAGCAGAGGGTGAAAAAGAGAAACCCGATCAGGTACTGCGTTCCCAGCGTGTCCGTGAGCGGAAACAGGCTGCAGAAATAATACCCTACCGCGCGGGATATGGCGGCGACAAGTGTGGGAAAATATAGAAACACCTGAAACCAGCCGACCCCGCACGCAAAGCTGGGCCCGACGAATTCCTCGGCATAGGCGACGATCCCTCCGGAACGGCTGGTGCGCGCCGCCAGCTGCGCAATGCTCAATCCCCCGAAGATGATGCCGATGGCGCCCAGGAGAAATACGAGAATGCCGAGAAAGACGCTGCCGCCGGTGGCAGCGAGGATGTTGTCACTTTTGAAAAAGATGCCTGAGCCGATGCAAATGCCGACAATCATGGCAATCGCAGTGGGCAGGCGATAGGTTTTTTTGGATTCAGTCATAGGTTTCCCCTTTTCGGCATCGATCAGAGTTTGATCCTTCCCTGCTGTTAGGCTGTCCAGAATTCTGGACAAAATCAGTCCTGCCGCTCAGAGGATAGAAAAGTGAAAACAGCCCCGGGTTTCCGGAGCTGTTTTCACTTGTTTACCGTTGCTAGAAGTCGAGCTGGCCGAGCTTCTGGCCGGAGGAGAGGGAGAATGCGCAGACGCGTCCATTCGAGAGCGTATAGAGCGTGTCACCGATATAGGTACCGCGCAGGATGGGGCGGTTGATGCTGTAGCTTTCGGAGCGCAGCTCCTCCTTCGTGTAGTTGCGCAGTGTATGCTGGAGTTTAATCTGATTCTTTTGGATGGAGAAGATGCAATAGCGGTAATCCCGATAATAGGCATGGAAGGACTGGTCAAATTCCTCCTGATAGATCGGGAGGGCAAACGAATTCTGCCCCGGGAGGAAAAGGATGCTCTTATATTCCAAGGGTGCATCGGTGTGGGTGCCGTTTGGCAGGATCAGGCTATCGACTTTCCTTGGCTTCGCCGGGTTGCTGACGTCGAATAGGGAGAGCTTTACGCCGCTCGTGGTTCCCTGGAGATCCGTATCCTGGCCAATGCCGAGCAGAAGGTTTTCACCAACCGGATGGAGATAGCTCGAAAAGCCGGGGATCTTGAGCTTGCCGAGAATTTTCGGCGCGCCTGTATCAGATAGATCGATGACAAAGAGCGGGTCGGTCTGACGGAAGGTGACGACATAACCCTTTGTGCCGAGGAAGCGCACCGCATAAATTTCTTCTCCAGGCGCAATGTTGGCAAGCGAGGAAAGCGTTTTAAGGGATGAATCCAGAATGGTGATCCGGCTGCTGGAGGTCCCCTTTACGGTTTCCGTGGTAGCGATACGCAGCGCGCCGTTGAAGCTGTCGAGGGAAAACTGATTGAGAATGTGGCCGCGTACCCGGCCGGAAACGCTTTTGCCGAGGCCATCCTCCGTGAACGGGAAGCCGAAAATCGTGGTAAACTCCGTCTCGCCGTCATACGCTGAGGATGCTGTGTATAGGGCGTCTGTATTGCAGTACACCTGATCTCCGCTGCCGAGGACGGCCTTGCGGGCGGGCTCTTTTGTTTCGTCTCTGGTATCCAGAGCACTGACGACCAAATAGTTGGGCGTTTTCGCATCCGGAAGAATCTGGATATCGGCGGCATTGAGCTTTTTGGAGGGTTCCCCATTGTTTGTCGTGGTGGGAATATAGTCTTTGAGCTCGCCGTCACCGGACAGCGCCACGGTATACTGTGTGACGAGATACAGCGTATCGCCGATCATCCGGGTGGAAAGAATCCCGCCGTCCTGCGTGAAGGTGCGCAGCAATTTCGGCTTGGAGCGGTCTCCAATGTCATAGATCAGGATTCGTGCGTCGCCGTTGAAAACGGACATCATGCAGCTGTTATAAACGGCGTCCGCGCTGATGCCCTGCTTTCCGGAAGCGCTGGCATCCGCAAGATTGCACACGGCAATCAGACGGTTCCCCTTGACATAGAGCTCGGAAACGGACAGGCTTTTGCCAGATTCCTGTGGGACGGAAATCGTGGAGAGCACCTTCATCGAACCAGCGGGCCGGGGGGCGATGATCTGGATCTTTGTGCCTCCGGAGGGGACGAAATAGAGGCAGGCACCGTCGTTTTTTAGGATATCGGCTTCGTCGACATCGGCAATCTGTGTATTGGTTTTGCCATATGCTGTTTGTGCGTTGTTTTTCGGAGCAGAATTGGCGTTGGCATTCGGGGCGGCGGAAGCGCCCGCCTTGGGAACCTCTCCCTTTGTGGTTGGATGGATGCTTTCTGCCGGCGCTTCGGCAACGGCTTGATCGCCGGGAGGGCCGTAGGATCCTTCCTCAAGATTATCTTTGAGTGCCTGGAAGTATGCCTCAATCTTTGAATAGTCCTGCAGGACCTCCACCAGCGGAGCGGCGTCGCCGGTCTCCTGATTGACAATCTCCAGGTACGGTAGGCCCTTCCACAGCGCGATGGCGCCAATGACGATTGCCAGCACGGCTGCGGCCACCGCCACATGGCGCAGGGTAAGAACACGGCTCTTTGCCGCCCGGGGCGCTTCCTGCTGCCGCAGGAGGGCGGAAATCTGCGCAGGGGTAAGGGAGGGGGGAAGTGTATTGATTTGATCCAGAGGCCTGAGCGCTTTTTGAAGCAGGTCGGTCTGGCTGTTACGCTTTTTCTTCATCATGAGGACTCCTTTTCTGCGGTCAGGCGAAGCCTCGCAAGGGTTCGGGAAAGCTTCGAGCGGACGGTGCCGGGCGGGCAAGAGAGGGCTTTAGCGATTTCATGGCTTTTATAGCCGCCGATGACGGAGAGCAGGACAATGCTGCGCTCCTCGTCGCTGAGCGCATAGATGGCTTCCCGCAGCTCCAATGCGAGCGCAAGCGCTTCAGAGCATTCGCCCTCGCCCAGACGGCGCGCCTCTTCCAGCGGCGTGGTTAGACGACGCTCTTTTACGGCTGCAATATGGTGCCTGCAGGTGTTGGCAAGAATGGAAAACAGCCAGGCCCTGAAGGAAGCGGCGCTGCGCAGCGCGCCGACCCCTTGAAAGGCAGCGCAGATGGCATCCTGAACGGCGTCCTCCGCCTCCTCGCGGGAACCCAGATAGTAATAGGCAAAGCGATAAAGATCCTGTGCATATTGGGCATAGAGCTGCCCAAAGGCCTCTGCATCTCCGGCCTTTGCCCGTTCCACCAATCGAATTTCCGGTTTTGCCATGAAAAGCATCCCCCTTTTCCGTCCCCCGTATCAATAGTGTCAGAAAGGCGCGAAATTGTTGCAGCCGCCTCTGGAAAAATTGCAAAACAAAAAGAGGAGCCCGAAAGCTCCTCTTCCCGTCGTTTGAAATACCTTACGATTTATGCCTCGTGAGGCGCTCCTACCGGGCAGGTGCCAGCGCATGCGCCGCAGTCGATGCAGGTATCCGCGTCGATAACATACTTGCCGTCGCCCTCGGAGATTGCAGAAACAGGGCAATCTGCCTCGCAGGCGCCGCAGGAAATGCATTCGTCAGAAATTACATATGCCATGGATGATGTACCTCCTTCTTTGTTCAGAACCGGGCGGAAAAGGGCGATAATTGGAGAACCCATTTCCCATCAGTATGGTTCCTTGTCTTTCTCATTGTAACATAACGGACGAAAAAAGCAAGAGCTTGCCATATTTTTTCAGGGGAGGCCCGGCGGAAAACGGGATGCTCTCACATGCTGGAAAGCAAAAAAGTGCTTCTATCAAACAGCCTAAAACATGGAATTCCGAAAAATCAGAGATATTTATGAAAAAGAATTTATTTTCCATCTGGAATTGTTTATAATGTCGATAGGAAACGATGGGCAATTTGAGAGGAGTGATTGGATTTGAGAAATCATGAGGTGACTAAGAGGCATCCGCTTTTGGACGTACAGGGCCGTCTGGTTGAGCCGGGCTGGTCGAAGGATCTGGTGCAGGTGTATGACCGCGGGGCGATCAAGGCACCGAAATTCCGCATTAAGGAATGGGATTATTATCTGGTGCTCAGCGACCGGTTCGCCTGCGCCTTCACCCTGTCCGACGATGGGTATATCGGGCTGCAGTCCGTTTCTCTGCTCGATTTTACAAAGCCCTGGGAGCATACGGAGACCATTCTCAACGCCTTCCCGATGGGAAAGATGAAGATGCCCTCCACCTCGGCCAAAGGGAATGTCGTTTACCGGGATAAGCGTTTGGCGATGGAATTCATCAAGACCGATGGGAAACGCCGCATCCGCTGCGATTTCAAAAATTTTTGCGATGGTAAGCCCTTTTCCTGCGATATCACGCTCGAGCAGCCACCGATGGACACCATGGTGATCGCAACGCCATGGCAGGAGAGAAAGACAGCCTTTTATTATAATCAAAAGATCAACTGTATGCGCGCGAGCGGAAAGGCAGTCTTTGATGGAAAGGAATATGTCTTTCATCCGGAGACGGATTTCGGCACGCTCGACTGGGGCCGCGGCGTATGGACCTATGATAACCGCTGGTACTGGGGCTCCGGCAATGGGATCGTCAACGGGAAGCCCTTTGGCTTCAATATCGGCTATGGCTTCGGCGACACCAGCGCGGCGAGCGAAAATATGCTTTTCTATGATGGGCAATGTCATAAGCTCGATGATATCGAATTCCATATCGATAAGAGCGACTATATGAAACCTTGGACGTTTACCTCCTCGGATGGGCGGTTTGAAATGGATTTTGTTCCAGTGCTGGACCGTGCGGCGAAGATCGATGTGAAGCTCATTGTTACGGATCAACATCAGGTGTTCGGGCGGATGTCCGGCAAAGCCGTGCTCGACGACGGCACGGCTTTGGAGCTCAAAGACCTGATGTGCTTTGCCGAGGATGTGCACAATAAATATTAGCATCGGCAAACAAGGGGCAACAGCGCCGCCCGGACTGCCTGCCCACGCCCTGTTGCAGCCGTCTGTGTGACCGGCCAGGCGGCGGACATGGATCAGTTCAGTGGCTTTTCTGAATGGTTTGCAGATAACCAGTGGCTAGGATCAGAAGCAGCGCGGCGAGAATCAGCGTATCTACCATATCAATGTTCATCCTTTCGCTGGCGCCGGCGGTTCGCCCGATTCTGTGAGTTGACGAGATCAGCCAGAAAAAACGGACAAAACCGCCGGATACACCCATACAGGCGACGAACAGACAATTGTTACCGGGCGGCGCATACATATATTACAATAATATTGCATAAATGTCAATAATTATCAAACAAAAAGGAGAAAGGGTGCTTCTGATCGAAATAAACGTTCTGCGGGGATGCGGCCTGGCACTGTTTTGTCGTATGCAGGCGAAACGGCCGGTATCCGCTCAAGCATCCGTATTACCTTAATATGCACGGTACCCTCGGAGGGCGGCTCGATCAAATCCTTTTCCGCAGCGGTGCAGCGTTACGTTCCGCATAGGGTCCTACCGTGTTGGCCCGATGGGTTTTTATCATCCGCGCCGCGGGAGGATACTGCCCGACCATATGCCGATGTGCATCGTATGAACTGATGACATTGAGCGAAGGCGGCAGGATCCGACGCTATAAAAACAAGCTCAGCTCCCTGAAGGTTTTCAGAGAGCTGTTGTTTCTGTTATAAAGTTATGTAGCAACGGTTCTGGTCAGTCCAGCAGCTTGACTGTCTGATAGCCGTCCTCACTGAAATAGACAAACAAGTGCTTCTCAACCTGTTTACCGCTCTCGAACTGCGCGGTGACGGTGATGGTGGCGGAGCCGAAATCCTCATAGGAAAAGGGGCCGGGCTCATAAATCTTTCGATAATCCTCCTCGTTGGGCTCCCAGTTAATCATCGCATTTTCCTGCGGGCGCAATACGGTGATCGAGCGCCCGGCAAGCCGTGGAAGCGGGTCCTCGGTCCAATCGGCGCGCAGCGCGCAGAAAACAGCGCCCTCCTTTGACGATTGCAGGATGGAAAAGCTGCAGCCGGATAAGTCGATTTGACCTCCCTCAAAATAGTGATCCCGGAGGAACTGGTACCTGTGATCCTTCAGGATATTTTCAAAATAGGCTGCGTCCCCTGCCTGTGCATGCGCCAGGGCATCCTGATAGGGGATCTCCGGGGGGAGGAAGATACAGGACATATAACGGGAGTCCGCAGGCTGCCCGCTGTTTTGAAACAGCAATTTGCTCAGGCGCTGATAGGAATCGGGGTAATAGACGAGTTTTCCGTTGTCGCAGGAAATGGTGTAGGACTGTAAGCCCTCTCCCTGGACGCCGAGCGCACTTTGCTGCTCCTTGCGGATTTCAAAGCTCTCCACTTTTCCGGTTTTGTCCGAAATATTTGGATAATCGCGCCAGATCCCCCACATAGAAAGCTTGACCTCGACATTTGGCTCCAATTCCAGGGCGCGCTCCGGCGTGGAAGTGTTCCCGGAGGCGAAGAGGTGGAGCTGTGCGGTTTCTACCACCTCCGGGCTCTTTTCCGATGTGCGCCCGGCGAGATGCCAGATCGCGCCGAAGCCGGCGACAAGCAGCACCGCCGCGAGTGCCGCCGCTGCAGCCCGCTTTGCGGGGAAACGGCGCCTGACCGGAGACGATTCCTCGGACAGAACGGTTTGTAGTATTTTTTCGCGGTCAGGCAGGTGATCGTCAATCGCCTGATGAAATAGATTTCTTCGTTTCATGTTCAGCTACCTCCTGCCATTGGAATATCGCTTCCAATTTTTTCAGAGTACGGTACAGGCGGCTTTTCACAGTGTTTTCATTCACATGGAGCATCTGTGCAATCTCCTTCAGGCCAACATCCTGTGAGAAATAGAGGATGAAAATCCGGAAGGTCAGCAGGTCCCCCCGTGATAGGTACTCCCAAATTTCATCACAGAGCACACAGTCATCCGGGTCCGCTTCCGTTTCCAATAGTTCACGCTCGATCGCCTCAAAATTTTCCTCCCTGTCATGAGGAGAAAAGACGGGGAGACAGCTTCGCATCATACGGGTTGCGCCATAATGATGGTTGAGCTCATTGCGGGCGATACGCATGACATAGTGATGAGGATTGCGCACCGTTTCTCCCGTCCGGCGCATGCGCTGGTAGAGGCCTAAATAGGTATTTTGCACCAAATCCCCAATATCTGAAGGGGAGGCACAGTGGCAAACGATATAGCGCAGCACGGCGTCATAGGTTTCTTCATATAGCTGGGTAAAAGCTGCATCCAACGCTTCCTGCGTCAACTTCCTCACCCTTTTCCCTCTTCAGATGCTCTGTTTCGATGATAAACGTCCATTCTAATAGAGTGCGTTGAGCGGCAGTTAGTTTCCGATGGCGGTCATTTTGTTTTCTTTGGATTTACACTACTATATTGCCCTTTGCCCCCGGTTATGCGGAAAAAGCGATCAAACGGAAAAAAACGCCCGCTTGCCGCGGACGATTCCCTCACACCGCACTATGCCATATAGCACCGGGTGATCTGCTCGAGCTTTGAAATTTGCAGCCCGACATCCTCCGGCCGGTGGGCGTCAGAGGCGGTCTGGACCCGGACGCCCCTGCGGAGCATGGCCTGCAGCAGGGCCGGCTCCATCCCAAGCCGTGCGCCGCTCCGGCGGGCGATGCCGCTGCTTTGTTCGGCGTACATCCCGCTTTGCGCCAGCGCTGCGGCCAGCTTTTCATAAAATGGTTCTAGAGAAAAAGAGGGGTGGTGACCAAATAGCTTGAGACTGTCAGGATGCGCCAAGCCATCGTAAACGCCGCATATGAATTGACAGTCAATCATAAAAATCCCCTTATGCTGTTCCCTGAAGATTCTGTTATCCCTGTGCCATAATGGAAAGCTCCTCATAAAATTTTTCCTTTTTGATACGGCCTGCCGCGGAAATGGAAAGCTGATCGAAGCGCAGAAACTCCCCGGCAAGTGAGCGCACCTCATCAAGCGTGACCGCGCGTACGCGCTCCATAATCTCATCCGCGCTTTTTACCTCGTTATAGAGCAGCTCGCCGCGCCCCATCTGGGCAGCGAGCGACTGTGTGGATTCCAGATTCATAATCAGTCCGGATAGATACTGCTCCTTTGCGCGGGCAAGCTCCCGCTGCGTGAGTAAATCTGCAAAGCTATTGACAATGCGGAAAACTTCCCGCAGGGCCTTCTTCTCATTATGGGGTGAAAGCGCCATATCGACGCCGAGAATACCTGCCTCGAGATACGAGGCCGAAAATGCTTCGATCTCATAGACCAGCCCCAATTCCTCCCGGATGCGCTGGTACAGCCGGGAAGAGGAGGAGGTGCCGAGGATCGACATGAGCAGGCGCATCGCAAAACGGCGGTCGTCCTGCGCGCCGATGCCGGGCATTGCAAGTGCGAGCTGTGTCTGCTCAAAATCCTTTTTGCGCAGTGTGATACACCGGTGGTAGGCCGCTGCATCTGCGACGATCGGATTGCCCGTATTGGCCAGGGCGCCAAAATTTTCCTCGCATAACCGCACGATCTCATCCCGGTCAAAGCGGCCACAGACCGCGGCCACCATGCGTTCCGGTGTGTAGAACCGGCGCATATGGGCCTTCAAATCCTCCGGCGTCAGGGATATGACAGTTTTTCGTTCACCAAGGATATTGGAGCCAAGCATATCGCCCTGCCAGACGCCCGCATATAGGTTGTCTGCACAGATGTCCTCGGGGCTGTCCTCATACATATGCAGCTCCTCGAGGATGACGCCGCGTTCCGTCTGCAGGTCCCTTTCCGTCATGGCAGGTTGGGTGAGCATATCGCAGAGAATGTCAAAGGCGGTGCCGACATGCCGGTCGAGCGCGCGCGCATAAAAGCAGGTGTATTCCTTGGTCGTATATGCATTCAGCACGCCGCCGATTTCATCCATCTGCTCCGCAATCGCCAGCGCAGAGCGGCGGGTGGTTCCTTTGAACAGCATATGCTCAATAAAATGGGAGACACCTGCGGTTTGCGGCGTTTCATAACGCGAACCGCTTCCGACCCAGATGCCCATGGTGGCGCTGTGCGCCCAGTCCACAGGCTCCAACAGGATCCGGAAGCCGTTTGTTAAAGTTACTTTTTCCATTTTCAATCCCGTGCCTTTCCAGAGATCTTTTTTATTATACAGGATTTCAAACAAAAATCAAGACGGATTAAGCCCATAAAACAGACATAATTACAAACTTTGCCAGATATTTTTCTTTACCTGAAAAGAGATAAAATTGTTTCCGATTCTTTGACAAATTTTCTTTGCTTTTTACATATAAATCTGATAAACTAATAAGCGTTTCCATAAAAAACAGAAGGGAGGTTACTTATGCTCAAAACCTCAAATAAGCATGTTGGTATCTTTTCTTTTATCGGAAATAATATTCTGATGTTTATTTTTACATTGGCGTTTGGTGCGCTGATTACCTCGCGCGGAATCGATCTTTCCGCAGTGACGCCGACGAAGATTTTTTTCTCCGCCATGTACATAGGCCTGGTGTTTGTGGTGTCCATCGTATGTGGCTATCACAATAACCGTGGCGGACTGATTGCACTGCTGCTGGTCTCCCTGTATCCGATCGTTGGTACGATTGGCTCCACGATGGCTGCGCAAGCGGGCGTGAGCCTGTCAGGTGGTGCAATACCGTTCTATTTTGTTTTTCTCATTGGCAGCACGCCCTTGATGCCGGTGATGGCGGCGGCCAATCTGACGCAGCTTTACGGCATCGAGCTGCTGGCGGTCTTTATCGCGCAGAGCCTTTTGATCGTAGCAGTCTGGCTGGCGGCAAGGGGCTGGCGGAAAATGAAGAAAAGGCTTGGAATTGATGAAAAAGCGGATAACGCAGTAAAAGTTTCATAAAAGCTCCTAATTGCCGCCTGCATTCCTGCCGGCGGCATTTTTTTGAAGAGGAAACAGCAGGCGGGCCGGTTTTGCCGGCCCGCCTGCTTGGCTGTATTGGCATATCGCCTGCGCATTATGCGCCCTGCGCGGAAGGGTGATCGAACTGGCTGTTGTATAGCTTCGCATAGAAGCCGTTTTTCGCCATCAGCTCGTCGTGTGTGCCCTGCTCCACGATGTCGCCGTCCTGCATACAGAGGATGAGGTCCGCGTCGCGGATGGTGGAGAGACGGTGCGCGATAATAAAGCTCGTGCGCCCCTCCATGAGATGATCCATCGCCTCCTGGATCAGCAGCTCCGTGCGGGTGTCGACGGAGCTGGTGGCCTCGTCAAGAATGAGGACCTTCGGATCGGACAGAATCGCGCGCGCGATGGTCAGAAGCTGCTTCTGGCCCTGGGAGACGTTGCTCGCCTCCTCGTTGAGCACCATATCATAGCCACCGGGCAACGTCTTGACAAAGTGGTGCACCTGCGCCGCCTTCGCCGCTGCGATGACCTCCTCATCGGTCGCATGAAGATTGCCGTAACGGATGTTGTCTTTAATGGACCCGTTATACAGCCAGGTATCCTGCAGGACCATCCCGAAGACCGAGCGCAGCTCATTGCGGGAGAAATTACGGATGTCGTAGCCGTCGATCAGGATTGCGCCCTCATTGACGTCATAAAAGCGCATCAGCAGCTTGACCATGGTGGTTTTGCCGGCGCCGGTCGGGCCGACGATGGCCACCTTCTGGCCGGGCTGGATATTGGCGCTGAAATCGTGGATGATGATTTTATCGGGTGTGTAACCGAATTTCACATGTGCGAACTGAACGCTTCCCTTGACATGGATCAAGCTGTCCGTATCTGGCGTGTTGTCGTCCGGATTGATATGAACCACGACCTCCTCTTTGCTCTCCTCCTCTTCCGCAAGAAATTCGAAAACGCGTTCGGCCGCCGCTGCGGTCTGCTGCAAAACGTTGCTGGAATTGGCGAGCTGGTTGATTGGCATCGTAAACTGGCGGACATATTGCATAAACGCCTGAATATCGCCCACGGTCATCGCGCCGTGCGCCGCACGCCAGGCGCCGAGAATGCAGACGGCCACCCAGCCCAAATTTCCGATGAAATTCATCACCGGCATCATGATGCCGGATAAAAACTGCGATTTCCAGGCGGAGGAATACAGGGTGCCGTTGTATTCGTCAAAGGTTTTGACGGCGGCTTCTTCACCGTTAAAGGCTTTCATGACCATGTGGCCACCGTACATTTCCTCCACATGCCCGTTGACATGCCCCAGATAAGCCTGTTGCTGCGCAAAGTATTTCTGTGAGCGCTTAACGATCTTCAGGATGAAGAGAAACGAGAGCGGCAGGATGCACAGCGCCACGAGCGTGAGCTGCCAGCTGATGGTGAGCATCATCACGAGAATACCGACGAAGGTAGCTGCAGAGGTGATGATCTGCGTCACACTCTGGTTGAGCGACTGGGTTAGGGTATCGATATCATTGGTCACGCGGGAGAGCACCTCGCCGTGGGTCACGCGGTCGAAATAGCTCAAGGGCATGCGGTTAATCTTCTGGACGATATCGTTTCGCAGGTTGTAGGTGACCTCCATGGTGATGCCGGTCATGATCCAGCCCTGACCATAGGAGAAGAACAGGCTCGTCAGATACAGGGCGAGTAGCGTCAGGAGAATGCTTGCGATTGCGTTAAAGTCGATGCCGGTTCCTGTGCCGGTGATCTTGCCCATAATGCCATTGAAGAGCTCTGTGGTTGCGTTGCCGAGCACCTTCGGCCCGACGATGGTGAAGATGGTGGAGGCAACGGCAAAAATCATAACGAGAATCAGGCGGAATTTATAACGGCCGAGATAATGGAGCAGCTGCTTCATCGTGCCCTTGAAGTCCTTTACCTTGGGCTTCCCATGCGCCATGGCGGCAGGTCCGTGTCCTCTCATTCCAATTCCTCCTTTGACAGCTGGGATTGTGCGATTTCGCGGTAGGTCGGGCAGGTTTTCAGAAGCTCCTTGTGCGTCCCTTTTCCGACGATGCGCCCTTCGTCAAGCACGATGATCTGCTGTGCGTTCATAATGGTGCTCACGCGCTGCGCGACAATCAGTACAGTAGAATCGCCGGTATGCTCCTGCAAAGCCCGGCGCAGGGCGGCGTCTGTTTTAAAATCGAGGGCAGAGAAGCTGTCGTCGAAGATATAGACCGGGGCTTTTTTTGCAAGCGCACGCGCAATGGATAGGCGCTGCTTTTGCCCGCCGGAGACATTGCCGCCGCCCTGTGCAATGGGCGTATGCATGCCCTCCGGCTTTTCCTGGATGAATTCCTTCGCCTGGGCGATTTCAGACACCAGGGCAATGTCCTCCTCACTCGCATCCGGCGCGCCGTAGCGCAGATTGGAATCGATATCGCCGGAAAACAGGACGCCCTTTTGCGGGACATAGCCGATTTTTTCGCGCAGCTCATGCTGCGGGATTTTGCGCACGTCCACGCCGTCAAAGAGGATCTCGCCCTTTGTCACGTCGTAAAAGCGGGGGATGAGATTGATCAGCGTCGATTTCCCGGAGCCGGTGGAGCCGATGAATGCGGTGGTCTCGCCCGGCCTCGCGGTGAAGGAGATATCGCTGATCACGTCCTCGTCTGCGTTTTCATAGCGAAAACACACATCGCGGAATTCGATCTCCCCGCGCGGATGCGCACCCAGATGGACCGGCTGCCCCGCATCGCGGACGGAAGGCTCGGTGGCGAGCACTTCGTTGACGCGGTTGACGGATACTGCTGCGCGAGGCATGAGGATAAAGGTCATGCAGATCATCAAAAACGCCATGATGATTTGTATCGCATATTGCATGAATGCCATCATATCGCCCACCTGCATGGCGGATTGCTCGATCTGATGCCCGCCTACCCAGACGATCACAAGGGACATCAGGTTCATCAGGAACATCATCGCGGGCATCATGAAGGCGGTGACGCGGTTGACAAAGCGGTAGTTGCGGGTAAGCTTGCGGTTGGCAACTTCAAAACGGTCTTCCTCATACTTTTGCGTGCCGAAGGCGCGTATGACCATCATGCCGCTCAGATGCTCGCGCACGACGAGATTCAGACGGTCGACCAGCTTCTGGACGAGCTTAAATTTCGGCATGACGATCGCATAGATGACGGCGATAAACCCGATCAGGATCAGGACGCATACGGCAATGATCCAGCTCATGGATGTGCTCTTCGACAGTGCCATTACGACACCGCCCACGCCGATGATCGGTGCATACAGAAGTGTGCGGGGCACCAAAACAAAAAGGAACTGGATCTGGTTAATATCGTTTGTCGTGCGCGTGATGAGAGACGCAGTCGAGAATTGGTCAAACTCCCCATTGGAGAACGAGGCAACCTTCTGGAAAACATCGTGGCGCATATCGCGGCAGATGCCGGCGGCAAAGCGCGCGGAGCAGAAGGTAACGCCGATAACGGAAAGCACCATGCCGAGCGTCATGAGCAGCATTTTCACGCCCGTGATCAGAATGTAATTGCGTTCGATCCTGTCTGTATTGACGCCGAGCTCCTGATAGAGCTGTTTGGTCATGACCACGCCCATCTGCGCGCCGATGGAATTGTCGGAGCCAGCCGCCGCCTGCTGCGCCTGCTCAAGCAGTTGCCGGGGCATGGTCTGGATCAGAGCGCCCATCGCATAGAGCTTAGACATATCCATTTCGGCAAGATCGGTCTGATCGGTCGAAATGGCCTGCCCGCTTGCCTTGGCCTGCGCCTGCAGTAGGCCCATCAGCGTCGTCATGCTGCGGCCATAGGCGGCTGCTGCGGTGGAATCGTCTTCTGCGGTCAGGATTGCGACCGCCTCTGTTTTGAGCAGGGGATAGTCCTCTTCATATTGCTGCGCTTGATGCGAGCCGGGCTGTATCGTTTTATAGCTCGCCTCCATCTGCGCTTTGTCCTCTGCCGTCATCAGCGTCTCGAAAAAATCAAGTCCCTTCCGGCTGATTGCCTTGGGCGCCTGTTCGGAGATACCTCCCTGCTGGATGCCGACATTGACGATATCCGACATCAGGTTCGGCAGATTCAGATCGCAGGCCGCCTGTACAAACAGCAAGACGACGCAGATGAGAATTGGCAGCACATAAGGCTTTGCATAGTGCAAAAGCTTTTTCATTCGATCACCCTTTCCTTGCAGCGTACCCTGCACGCTGCCTCCGGGTTTCCTCCGGATAATAGTTAACATGATTAATTGATATTATAGTATCTAAAATTTAAGTGTCAAGACGAAATGGAGCAATTCCAGATTCTTTACAATCCGTTCATAATGAAAGCACACCTTTCATTCAATCCTTCCGCTTTGATACTTGACAAGCGGCTCGTAACGAGATAGACTAAAATTAATTAACAAATGCAATTAATTTAGGCGTTGGGGGCGGATTGAATGGAAGAAATGGAATATGAGCTGATTGAGGCCGTGTTTGAGGCAAAGCACAGCCTGCACCGGGTGATCCATTTTGCCAATGTCCCACGCGGTACGTTCGCAGCGATGTTTTTGATCGATCAGATGAACCGGGAGCCGCAGCAGGAGCGAGCGGTGCCGGGCGTGACGGTTTCCATGCTCAGCGAGCGGCTACACAATTCCCGCCCGGCCGTTACCCGGCTGATCAATGACTTAGAGGAGCAGGGCTATGTTGTTAAGCTTACGGCCAAGCAGGACAGGCGCTTTGTCTACCTGATGCTGACACCGGATGGACAGGCGGTTTTGTCAGAGGCGAAGCGGACCTTTTTTACGGCGGTGCATCAGATGACACAGCTGCTTGGAGAAGAAGACTCCCGCGAGCTGCTGCGGCTTTTGCGGCGTATTTCGGCGCTTCGGCCACAACGGAAGGGATTAGATGCTGAGGCACATGAAAAAACAAATGAAATAAGATGACCGGAAACGTTTTGCCGTGCTTGAAGAGGGTGATAGCGTTTCGGTGGGGAAATGTCGAAAAGCCGGGCAGCTCCTTTCACAGAGCTGCCCGGCCGTGTATTTTGCAATGGAAAAGTTTATTCCAGCTCCTTCAGCGCCTGCTCCTCTTCCTTTGCCACGCGGATCTGCGTATCTTTTACGATGCGGACATCCCGGCGGTGGATGGAAAGTGGGGCGGCATCCGGCCGCTTATTGAGCCGGATCTTAAGCATACCGGTCAAAAGATTGGTATCGATCACGACGCCGCGGCCCTCCTTGGTGTCCACGATCGCACCGTTTTTCGGCGTGACACGCAGCAGATGCTCATAGGCATTCTGCTCGTATTTCAGGCAGCACATCAGCCTGCCGCAGGTACCGCTGATCTTGACGGGATTGAGCGAGATGCCCTGCTCCTTTGCCATTTTAATCGAGACGGACTGAAAATCGCCCAAAAAGGTGCTGCAGCAAAACGGCCGCCCGCAGATACCGAGCCCGCCGAGCAGCTTCGATTCATCGCGCACACCGATTTGCCTGAGCTCGATGCGCGTGCGGAATACGCTCGCAAGATCCTTGACTAGTTCGCGGAAATCGACGCGCCCGTCCGCTGTGAAATAAAACATGATTTTGCTGCGGTCGAAGGTGTATTCCACCTCGACGAGCTTCATCTCCAGCTTGTGCGCCGCAATTTTTTGCAGGCAGATCTGATATGCATCCTTTTCCTTGGCGCGGTTTTCCGCCACGATCTTCAGATCCTCTTGAGTAGCAGCACGGATGATCATTTTCAGCGGCTTTACGATCTGGTCGTCCGGCACCTCACGGTTGTCCATTGCGACCTCGCCGCATTCGATGCCACGCGCCGTTTCCACGATGACATGATCCCCCTTGGAGAAGGGCTTTTCGTCTGGGTCGAAGTAATAAACCTTTCCAGCGCCCTTAAACCGGACGCCTACAATTTCGGCCATATATCTACAATTCCTCCGTTATCATTGAATCTATCGCTATTTTCCCACCGCGCGCCTGAGCGTACTGCAAAGCCGCGTGATGAGCAAATTTTGATTGGCGTTATGTAAAATACTGAGATTGAGAGCGTCCAGCGCCTCTATGGCGGCCAGCAGCCGCTCCTGAGTGAGGGCCCCGGCGAGATAGCGGGCGGTTTCGTTTACCGACTCCATTCCGCAGCTGATACGGATCGCCTCGCGGAAGAGAAGCGTCATGCGCGCAAGGCATGCGGCAGTCAGCTCTTTGTCCTTTTCGAGCTTTCCTGTCAGGGAGAGAAGGGGGAATTCCGACGCGGCGGCAACTGCACGGGCCATCTGCTCGGAAAGGTCGTTTATTTTTTGCTCCTTTTTGCCGGCGGCAGCCGTGAGCTCCTGCGCAGGAGCGTCCAGCGTGACTGTTATCACGCGGGAGAGGATGGTGGCCAGCATTTTGGTTTTGGAGTCGCAGGTCAGAAGAAAAACGGCATAAGCGGGCGGCTCCTCCAATACCTTGAGCAGCGCGTTTTGCGCCTGCGGCGACATGGACTGGGCATTGAGCAGAAGATATACCTTGCTCAGCGCCTCGTTGGGCAGGATGGAAACGTCCTCCCGCACTTCGCGCACTGTTTCAATATGAAAGGAGCGGGCAGCCTCTCCACCCTCTGCCTCAAGGATATCCGGATGCGCCTGCGCCCAGGCCTTTTGGCAGGCTGTGCATTTCCCGCATGGGCGTTCACCGGGAGCGGTGCAGACAAGCGCCTGCGCAATGAGGCGGGCCAGTTTTTTTCGTTCCTCCGCTGTCCCGCTTTCGATGAGGACTGCATGCGGAAAACGGCCTGTATCCATCAGGCCCGCAATCTGTCTGCAGGCCTGCGGGCTTGTATGAAAAGAACCAAAATTCATAGCGATATCCTTATGCCCTTACAGCTTATAAAACTGCGCAACGTCCAGCACGAACACGGTTGCGCCGCCTACGGTGATTTCGACGGGTGTGGACATGAGCGGCTCGTTAATATAGGTGGAGGCCGGCTGGACGAGCTGCGTACGCTTGCGGCTGAAGCGACCGATCAAGTCGATCAGCTCGGAGACACGTTCGTCCTCCACGCCGATGAGAAGCGTGACGTTCCCTGCCCGCAGAAAACCGCCGGAGGTGGAAAGCTTGGTGGCACTGAATTCAGCGCGAGTAATTTCCGACAGAACCGTATGGCTGTCGTCATTGTTGACGATTGCAACAACCAGTTTCATATTCATAACCATCCTTTCACGAAATCGCAGGGATGTTTGAGCTACTAATGAAGATCAAAGACGGCCCGTAGTTTGTGCCGGCAAGCATATAACCTGATTACATTATAATGCACCGCGCGTTATTTTACAACTTGAATCTCTAAAATACCTGATTGCGCCAGCATGGTGGCGCATTCCTCTGTGATGCTTTCGCCCGGCATCACGGTAGGAATGGCGGGTGGGCAGGGGCAGGCGACCTGTGCGGCAATGCGCCCAGCGGCCTGCCGGACGGAGATGCGTTCTCTGGAGGCAAGGAGCGCCTCGCGGGGCGTCATCGCAACGGGGGGCGGCGCAGGCAGCAGGCAGGACGGTGCAAAGGGAGTTCCTGTTGGCATAGTTTTCACTGCATGCCGCAGGCGGCTGAAATCTTCCTGCGTATTGAACGGGGAGAGCAGCAGGATCAGAAAGGCATCGTCCGCATATTCAGCCTCAATCCCTGCTTCTCGTAAATGAAAAGCGGCCTGTCTCCCGCTGATCCCTGCCTGCGCCGTATTCCAGACAAGATGAAGCGGATCGCATTGCCCCTCAGGGGCGAGGAAGCCGCGCGTGCGCGCGTATGCATTGAGCAAGGCGGCCTGGGCGGCTGTTTCAGCCAAGGCGGCTTCGCCCTGCTCCTCCAGCCAAGCACGGCAAAGGTCGAGTGAGAGAAGAATGGGGAAGGACGGGCTTGTGGATCCGAATAGGGCCATGGCATCCCGCACATCGGGCAGATATCGGGCATCGCCAATCTGTAGGAACGCGCCGCCGGTCAGGACGGGCAGGGTCTTGTGTGCGGAATCAGCGCACATCGCGGCCCCTTGGGAGAGTGGATGCAGCCCCCGGTCAAGAAAAAACAGGTGTGCGCCATGCGCGCTATCAACAATAACGGGGACCTGGTATTTGGTTGCCTGTGCGCAGATCGCATGGAGATCGCTCATTACGCCGTAATAATCTGGAGAGGTGAGATAAACGGCCCTGGCATCCGGATTTTTCTGCAGCGCATCTGCCACATCTTGCGCATTCATCCGCCCCGCAAGGCCGGGCCCCGCATCCTGCCGGGGCCATACCCAGATAGGAGTAAGATTTAAAAGCGCCATCGCGTTGACGGCGCTGCGGTGAACAACACGGTCCATAATGATCTTACCACCGGATGGGGCGATAAGGCGCAGCATGGCTTGAATACACAGGGTGCAGCCTCCGGCCGAGAAAAAGGTGCCCGCCGTTTTAAAGGCCCTTGTGGCGGCTTCTTCCGCCAGCAATGTGGGGCCTTCTGCATCAAAAAGGCTGCCAGTGGAGGGAAGCTCCGTAACGTCAAAGCCGAGGATACCTGCAAGTGGGGCGAGGCAGTCGGCCTTCCCCTTGTGGCCGGGCATATGCAGGCTGGCCTGTTCCGTTTTCCTATGTTGAATGAGCGCCTGATAGAGCGGTATGTCAATCGTTAGAATCCCCCTCCCTTCCATGTAGGATATGGAGATTGCGCTCGATCACATTTCGGCCTCTCCATGCGTAAGCGCGGCCCTCCAGAGGGCTGTTTTTCACAGCGGCGGGATGGAAGGTGTCGATAAATTCCGGAAGCGGGCGAATCACAGCATGGGCGTTCATCGGACAGACCTCCTGGCAGATGTCGCATCCCCATGCACAGCCGGAACGGCGGATCAGGGCGGCTTCCTCTTCGGTAAGCGTCCCCTTGCGCTGGGTAAGCGCAGACATACATTTTGTGCGATCAATTCCTTCCGCGGATAAGGCGCCGGTGGGGCAGAAAAGCAGACAGCGTCCGCACCCTAGGCAGGGCCGGATGTCATGCGGCGGAGCTTTGAGAGACAGCGTGGAAACGATCTCACCGATGAAAACCCAGGAGCCGTAGGTTTCGTGAATCAGAAGGCCATTTTTCCCGACGCAACCGAGCCCGGCCATCGCCGCAGCGCGGACCTCCGGGATGGGGGAGTTATCGGTAAAGCTTTCAAATTGTTCATCAGGGAAGCTTTGCCTCAAGCGGCAAACCGCGCGTTCCAGATAGCAGGGAACGATATCGTGATAATCCCCTACCGAAGCATAACGAGAAAGGTTGCCACCCCGATAGGCCTCCCGTTCCATTGCATAGGGGAAAAGAGCGACAAGCACAGTCTGTGCCTTCTGAGGAATTCGCTGCTGTGCACGGCAGTCGATGAGAAAGGGGCGCAGGGGCGCAAACGCGCAGCTTCCAAAAACGGGAATACCGGATTCAGAAAAAATGGTTTCGATTTTTTTCAGGAGTTCCATCAGAAGCTCTCTCCTTTTGCATCGTCAGCGGGTCCTTATTTATAAAAAGAAGAATTTTTAAACGCATGCAGACAAGGCGATCATAACGGGCATGGTCAGAATCGAGAGGAATGTGATCACAGCGACCGCCTTGGAGGCGAGCCCGGTATCGCGGCCGTATTTTGCAGCAAACATCACGGTATTGTTCGCTGTGGGGGCACTCGCGGAGATGATGCAGGCGGTCAGCAGCGCACCGGTGATGCCGCAGAGCCGGAAGATCAGAAGCATGAGCGCCGGCAGGACAAGCAGCTTAAGCGCAGCGGCCAGATAAATCTTTTTCTCCCGGAACATAGTTTTTAGATCGGTGTTCGCAAGATAAGTGCCGAACATAATCATCGCCATCGGCGTATTGAGCCCCGCGATAAAGGAGATCGGGTCCGCCAGCACAACAGGCAGCTGGATCTCCAGCAGATAAAGCGGCAGGCCAATGGCCACGGAAATGGTACCTGGATTAAACAGGAGCTTTTTCCCGTTGAAATGTTTTGCGCCGGACATGACGGCAACGCCGTGCGTAAAGCAGACGACATTGAAGGGGATCAGGCAGGCGGAGCAATAAAAAACGCCGGGCGCGCCGAGCAGGGCCTGCGCCATGGGAAGTGCCATATAGCCAACGTTTCCATAGACGCCGGCATATTTGTAGATGGCGTTTTCCTCCATGCTTCCCTTTCGAAAAAAAGGAAGTGAGATCAAAATAGCGACGCCGTGCATGGCAAAACCGCAGGCGGCGGAGATCAGGAGTGCCGTTGCGTTTTCTCTTGTCAACTCCATGGAGAGAAAGGACTGTGTGATGATCGCGGGCGTAACAATATAAAAAAGCAGGTCGTTCGTCATCCGAGCGGCCTTCTCTTTGTAGAGCCCTGTTTTGTCCGCGAGAAAGCCAACGGCGATCATGATGTACAGGATGAATACCTGCTGCGCGGCGGTGGCCATGTTTTCTAGAAACAAGCAAATTCCTCGCTTTGCATTGATAATCAACGGAAAGCGCAAGGGGCGGGCTCATGCCCGCCCCAATTGCATACCACTATTTATACGATGCTTTTGCTCTTTCTCAAAGGCGAGAAAGCTGCCTGCGTGAGCACAAAGAGGATCAGGACCGATGCGATGAGATCGCACAGCTCAAACGGAGACTGCGCCGTCAGCTGGGAAGAACGGCCAATGACGATCAATACCAGGCGCGGTACAGAGCAGGTTAGTCCGAATAACGCCGCCGGAAGACCAAATCCATAGAGACTCCACATAACGCCGCGGTCATCCACGCGGGAACAGACGCGTGCAAAATTTAGGAAAAACAGGAGCATTGCAGCGAGCATAAACAATTCGAGCAGGAGCTCCGACACATTTTTGAAGTTGATCGTACGTGAAAAACGGAAAATCATACGAGCCATGGCCCAGCACAGGGGCGCAACGGCTAAGATCTTAAACTGGGAAAAGTCCAGCTTGTTCGTGATATAGTGATAGCCAAAAAAGAGGAAGTAAACGCAGCCAAGCACTGCAAACAGCGCTTCGAAAATCAGGGCGAAGCCGCCTGTTTTGATCAGGTAGGCAAAAACGCTGGTAGTCTGCTGCAGAGCAATCGTGTTGCGTTCGGAGAGAATGTTTAAAAAATTTTCCGTTTGGGAAATGGCGTCCAACACAAGGGAAATGGAAAAGAGAAGAGAAACGACGCCCAGCCCGATATTCTTTCCCCGTAAGATTCTCAGCGGTACGCGCCCACTGAGATAGGAGAGCGCTACAAGCACTGCCGTCAGGACTGCGAGCAGAATATACAGCGCGGGAATGGTAGCGCTGCTCGACGCATAAAAGCCGGTTTCCGGCTCAATCAGCCGCATGAGCTGATAGGTGCGCAGCGGTAAAACGGCCACAAGCCCCGCCGCAAAAACACATAAAACGGCCATCATTGGAATGGATTTCACACGCCCTTTGAGCTTCATAAATCAATCACTCCTGCTTTTTTGTTACGTACGAATGTATTCGTTTCGAACGCAGTGAGTCACAAAGCAAAGCTGGTTGTTCTCACATGGATAGAAGGGATTCCAAATGCTTTTAAAAGGTGAATACGAGCGGCTGTTGCTGAGGATTCTGCCAAATAGAACGGATCAGGGTTTCGGACACTGCCTGATCGCAGCGAAAAGCTGTTCTCAAGCCCCTTATAAACTCCTTTGTGAATTTTGGGCGCCGCAAAAACGCGTGCCGCCGGGTATCCCATAACAACAGATAGCAGAGTCAGATTCGTTCCTCCGTGGGGACATAAACGGCAGAACGGGGCTGCGCTTCCGTGCGCTGCGCAATCGGGGTGTAAGAGCCTGGCAGAGAAACGCTCTTATAGGCCGGGCGGATGATCCGCCCGCCGCTGATGAGCTCCTCCAAACGATGCGCAGACCATCCGGCCATGCGCGCAACAGCAAATAAAGGCGTAAACAGGTCGACCGGGATGCCAAGCATCCGATAGACAAGGCCGGAATAGAGGTCTACATTCGCGCACACGCGCTTCATATTGCCCTTCTCACGGGCGAAGATTTCGGGCGTGAGCCGTTCCACCAGCTCGATGGAACGGAATTTATCCTCGAATTCCGTGCCGGCGGCAAATTTGCGGGCCTGCTCCTTGAGCAGAACAGCGCGCGGGTCAGAGAGGGTGTATACCGCGTGGCCCATTCCATAGATCAGGCCGCTGTGGTCGCCCGTCTGTTTATGAATGATGCGCTTGAGAAAATCGGCAACCTGCCCTTCGTCCGTAATATCGGAAACCTCCCGCTCCATGCAATCGAGCATTTCCGTCACCTTGATATTGGCGCCGCCGTGCCGGGGGCCCTTGAGAGAGCCAATACCTGCGGCGATGGCGGAATAGGTATCCGTACCGCTCGAGGTGAGCACCCGCGTGGAGAAGGTGGAGTTGTTTCCGCCGCCGTGCTCTGCATGCAACATTAGGCACAGATCCAGCAGCTTCGCCTCCTCGTCGGTGAATTTTCGGTCGGAGCGGATGGAGTGGAGGATGAACTGTGCGGTGGTATGTTCCTTCTTAATCGGATGGATGTACATGCTCTTATGGTAATAGTGCCGGCGTTTGACCTGATAGGCATAGGTCATGATGGTCGGCAGCTGTGCAATGAGCTGGATTGACTGGCGCAGCACGTTTTCAATGGAGGTGTCATCCGGCTGCTCGTCGTAAGAATAAAGCGCCAGCACTGAGCGGGCAAGCTTATTCATGATATCGGGCGAGGGCGCTTTCATGATCATATCCTCGATGAAGTCCTCCGGAAGCTCGCGGCATTGGGCCAACGCCTGCGTGAAGGCGGTAAGCTGGGCCTGTGTGGGCAGCGTGCCGAACAGAAGCAACCAAGCGACCTCCTCATAACCGAAGCGGTTTTCTGCCTCGCAGCCATGAACCAGATCGAGCAAATCAATCCCGCGGTAGATCAGCCTGCCGGGCACCGGGACGCGTTCCCCGTCGCTGACATAATAGCCCTGGACGTTGCAGATACGGGTCAAGCCCGCCATCACGCCGGTCCCGTCGGGATTTCGCAGGCCGCGCTTGACGGAATACCGCTCGAAATCGGCGGGGTTGATCGAGTTATTTTTATCCAGCTCTCTGCATAAACTGGAAAGAGAATCGTTGGAAAGGGGGGAAATGTAATTTGCCATAGGCACCACCGCTCTAAAAATGTAATCGTTCCTAATATTGTATAGCAGCTACAAAATAAAGTCAAGGTTTTCGACGAGAACATACAAAGACAGGATCGCAGGAGGTTTTGTGTTTTTCGGCCGGAAGGGTGAGCTGACTTCGTCTTCGCCAACTACCCAAAACTTCCGCCCTGTATGGAAAGGATGACGAAAAATATGCGCAGATATGGCGTCTTATGCGCGGTGCTGCTGCTGATCATGGTGGTCACGCCGCTGCTGGCAATGGGGAAGGGTTCTGCACCGATATCGGACAGCCCCTCCAGCGGAAAGACCACCGCTGCGGCTCAAGGCAGCACAGGCGGTAAGGATGGAACGATGAAGGTGCTGCGCGCCTCGAGCAACCGGGTGGAAACGATGAGCGACCTCGATTATGTCATCGGGGCGGTCAGCGCTGAGATGCCGCCCACCTATCACATAGAGGCGCTCAAAGCGCAAGCCGCGGCCTGCTATACCTTTGCGCTGCGAAGCCGGAACGAACAGCTGGAAAAGCCGGACGAAGCGCTTTCCGGCGCCTACCTCAATGATGACAGCGCACAGCATCAGGGCTATATCAGCAAAGAGGAGAGCAAGGCAAAATGGGGCGATAAGTTCGATACCTACTATAAGAAGATCAGCGAAGCCTGTGAGGCAGTCGTCGGCAAGGCGATCCTCTATGACGGGGAGCCGATCATTGCGGCCTTTCACGCGATCTGCAGCGGACAGACGGAGAGCGCGCAGGTGGTCTGGGGCAAAGATATTCCCTATCTGCAGTCCGTTTTGAGCACGGGAGATAAGCTTTCGCCAGACTATACGTCGACGCTCTCCCTAACGAAGGAGCAATTCAGCAGCATGGCGAAAAAGCTCGACAAGGTTTCTCTGGAGGGCGATGCGGCAAAGTGGTTTGATCAGATGGAGACATCCAAGGCAGGTACGGTTACCTCCATCACCATCGGCGGGCAGAAAGTGACCGGACAACAGGTTCGGGAGGCCTTCGGCCTACGCAGCGCATGCTTTACCTTGGAATATAAAAACGACCGGTTCATCTTCCACGTCAGCGGCTATGGCCATTGCGTGGGGATGAGCCAGTACGGCGCGGATTATATGGCCCGGCAGGGCAGCTCCTGGGAGGAAATCATCAGGCATTATTATAAAGGAGTAGAGATCAAGGAGCTGTGAGCGTGTTATCTGCCTGATTTCTTTTGCGGATGCTCCAGCCGGTTCATCAGGCTCTTCCGCGCGCGGGAAAGCTTGACGCGCGCCAGCTCCTCGGAACAATTGAGAAGGGCAGCCATTTGGGCACTGCTGCAGTCGTAGGCATATTTCAGGGAGAGGATATACCGGTAATCGGCCGGAAGGCAGCGGATGGCCTCCAGGATTTTCGCCTCTTCCTCTCGGTGGAGCAGAAGCGTATCCGGGCGGGTTTCCCGGTCCTCCGGGTCGGCGTCGAGCTCTGCCATCTCCTCGAGGGACGCAGCGGGCTGATTTTTGCCCTGCTTTCGCTTGATGTCGTATGCGATATTTTTGACGACGGTCATCAGGAACCCGGCTGTTTTGTGCTCCTCCGCCTCGTCGATTTTGTCCAGACAGCCGATGATCCGGATGAAGGTTTCCTGCACGGCGTCCTCCGCCAGATGCTCGTCCCCAAGGATGTTCTGCGCCGTGTATTTAAGGCAGCGTTCGTATTGGTGGAAGAGGCGCTCAAATTTACCACGGTCCTCCTGCGTGTCGATCATGGAAAGATAAACAGAAAGCATGCGCCCAACCCCCTCGCCGCATGAATACAGCCTGTTTAACAGCTGTGTAGCAATGGCCTTGATATGGATTATTTTAGCATGCTTCCCTGTAGAAGGCAAGTTTCGAGCAGAAGAAATCCGTATCGACAAATTTTTGGGCGCAAGAAGGGCGCGTTGCAAAATGTATGTTGATCATTTTGCAATGCGCCCTTTACGGCCGATAACGGAAAGTGTTTTACAGCAGACAATTTTATGATTTTTTGCGCAGGATGCGGGCGGAATTGAGCACCGCGAGGACCGTTACACCGACGTCGGCAAACACTGCCGCCCACATACCGGCAAGGCTCATTGCGCCAAGCACAAGGACGATACCCTTTACGATGAGCGCAAAGGCAATATTGAACCGAGTAATCCGCATGCAGCGGCGGAAGAGAGTGATCGCCTGCGGCAACTTGGAGGGCTGGTTGTTTGTCAGGACAACGTCGCCCGCTTCGATCGCCGCGTCTGTGCCAAGGCCCATCGCAATACCGACGTCCGCCGCGGCAAGGACAGGCGCGTCGTTGATCCCGTCACCCACGAAGGCGGTGACCCCGCTTTTCCGCTTGATCTGCTCCAGAAGCTCCACCTTTTCCTCCGGCAGAAGGCCGGCGTGATATTCTGTGATGCCACAGGCCTCTGCGGCTGCTTTGGCGGCCTCTTCATGATCACCCGTGAGCATGACAATGCGGTTCACGCCCAATGCCCTGAGCTGTTTCACAGCGAGGGCAGAGTCCTCGCGTAGCTTGCCGGAGACGGAGATCGCGCCCAGAAGCTGACCGCCGCGCGCGACGTAGATCATCTCATCGGGCAAAGCGGAGAGATCGATATGGTGCGCCTGCATCAGCCGCTTTGCGCCGCAGAGGATTTCCGTGCCGTCCACCGTGACGCGGGTTCCGCCGCCCGGCGTCTCGGAAAAGTCCTCGATGCGGGATTCGTCCACTGTTCCAAAGGCTTCGACGATCGAGCGGGCGATCGGATGGCTGGAGCGGTATTCCGCGAGCGCGGCAGCCTCCAGCACCTCCTGTTCAGAAGCGCCGTTTACAGCGGCGACATGCGTGACGGCGAATTGATCGGTGGTCAGCGTGCCTGTTTTGTCAAAAACGATGGCCCCCGGCTTTTCCAGTGTTTCAATATAGCTGCCGCCCTTGACGAGGATACCGCGTTTGGCCGCGGCGCCAACGCCCGCAAAAAAGCTCAGCGGAACGCTCAGGACGAGCGCGCAGGGGCAGGAGGCCACCAGGAATACGAGAGCATTATGCGCCCACACTCTCCAGTCTCCACCCAGAAGAGGCGGCACAACAGCCAGCAGAGCCGCCATTGCGACGACGACCGGCGTATAAATTTTAGCAAATTTTGTGACAAGCCGCTCCGCCGGCGCCTTACGTTGGGCGGCATTTTCCACCATATCGATGATACGGGATGCGGCGGACTGCGCATATGGATTGATGACCCGCATCGTCAGGGTGCCGGAGCCGTTGATCATTCCGCTGAGCAGCTCGGACTGGGGGCCGACATTTTGCGGGGCGCTTTCTCCTGTGATGGCGGAAGCATCCATCGTGCTCTCCCCGGAGAGCACCTCCCCGTCGAGCGGAACGCGCTCAAAGGGCAGGATTTGCAGCGTTGTGCCCACTTCCACCTCTTTGGCGTCAACCTGACGCGACGTGCCGTCCGAAAGAAGAAGATTGGCGGTGTCCGGACGGATTTCAGATAGGGCTGCAATGGATTTGCGGGAACGGCCGACCGCATAGTGCTCAAACAATTCTCCAACGCCGAAGAACAGCGTGACCGCAGCGGCTTCTGCAAACTCTCCCATGAAGGAGGCCGCGACAACGGCGATGGTGACGAGCAGGTGTTCGTCCAGGCTGATATGGCGCAGGCTCTTGACGGCATCCAGAAATACGGGCCAGCCGGAGAGAAGAATGCTCAGGACGAACACAATGGGGGATACGATCGTGGGAATCAAACTGATTTCTTTGCAGAGATACGCCACGACGAAAAGGACGGCGGATGCGATAACGGTGCCGATCTGCCATTTCCCTTCGGCTCCCTCATGCTCGTGGCTGTGCGCATGATCCTGCTCATGCGCATGGCCGTCCGTATGGGAGGTGCCGCTGTACTGTGATAATTCAACCGCAACACATTCCGGTTCCACACGGCTGATTTCCCGGTTGATCCGGTCGATCAGCTGATCAGCCTCCCCATCGGCGGTCAGGGTCAGCATAGCGGTCGGGAAGCTGACACTGACCTCGGAAAAGGTGTCGACAGCGGATAGTCGCTCTTCGATTTTGGATGCACAGCTTGCGCAGTCCAAATTGCATAATTTATATTGCCTTCGCTCCTTCATAAGGAAATACCACCTCTCTTGTGCAGAATATGCTGCAGCCCCGCTGCAAAGATCGAATGGACGTGCTCGTCGTCCAGCGCATAATAGATCGTTTTTCCATCGCGCCGCGGTCGAACCAATTCGGCGGCGCGCAGGATGCGCAGTTGATGGGAAATCGCGCTTTGGCCCATGCCGAGCAGCTCCGCTAGGTCGCATACGCACAACTCATGGTCAAGCAGGGCGCTCAGGATGCGGATACGAGTGCTGTCTCCAAACACCTTGAACAGCTCGGCCACGTCATAAAGAACTTCTTCGTCCGGCATCTGCGCGCGGGTACAGGCGACCACGTCCTCGTGTGTTTCCAGCTCTGCGCAGCAGCCCTCAGGGATCGCAGGCGTTTTGTTTTCCATGTGGAAATCCTCTTCTCTTAGAAAAATGAATGTTTACATGATCTATCATATGATCATCTGTTCATATGATGATTTTAATATAACCCGATTTTCTGAAAAAGTCAAGAAAAATCAAAATTTTTTGCTTTCTAATTTTACCATTCCTCTTCCTGCCCGGTCTGGGCCTGCAAAAGAGAGGCGGGCGTCTGAAGCGCCTCAGATCTAGGCAGCACGCTTTCTCCGGCACCGCGTTTTGCTTGTGAATTGCAGGGAGTTGTGATATAATGACCTCACGAATCTCTAAGGAATCAAAGCTTCCAAGAGCTTCGGAGAATATGGAACCACTGATTCGGGCTGCCGCCCTGCGGCGTTGCAGCTCATTGCGCTAAAGCGCAATGGATTATGGTATAATCGTATGCATCAATTGATTAGAAGGAAACCAGCAGCGTAGAATAGGGGATTGGAAATGCCGGTATTGAAACATGCAAAGCGCATTGTCGTAAAGGTGGGCACCTCCACGCTGACCTATGAGACAGGGAAAACGAATATCCGCCGGATGGCGAAGCTCGTCAGCGTCCTATCGGATTTGCTCAATTCCGGGATGGAGATCGTGCTGGTCACGAGCGGTGCCATCGGGGTCGGCGTGGGGAAGCTTGGGCTCCGCCAGCGCCCGGAGGATACGCCGGGCCGCCAGGCCGCCGCGACCGTTGGGCAGTGCGAGCTGATGTTTATGTATGATAAGCTGTTTGGCGAGTACGGGCATACTGTCGGTCAGCTGCTTATCACCCGCGGCGACATTGAAAATGAATGCAGGAAGACCAATCTGGTCAACACCTTTGAAAAGCTTTTTGCCTTCGGCGCGATTCCTATCGTCAATGAAAATGACAGTGTGGCGGTAGAGGAAATCGTCTTCGGCGATAACGACAGCCTGTCCGCCATTGTGGCGAGGCTCGTGCAGGCGGACGCGCTAATCATCCTCAGCGATATCGACGGCCTGTATGAGAGCGACCCGCACAAGGATGCGGACGCACGATTGATTCCGGTGGTGGAGGAGATCGACGACCGGATCCGGGCGCTTGCTGGGGGCAGCGGAACGCAGCGCGGCACTGGCGGAATGGTGACAAAGCTGCATGCCGCAGAGCTTGCCACACAGGCGGGTATTGATACCATCGTGATGAACGGCGATGCCCCGCAGGATCTTTATAAGATTCTGGAGGGGCGGCAGATCGGCACATTTTTTAAAGCGAGGAGGGCTCGGGAATGACCGCATTGGAACAGATGGGGCAGCGCGCGAAAGAAGCGGAGCGCTTTTTGCGCACGGCGTCTACCGCGTGCAAGGACAAAGGCCTTGCAGAGATCGCAGATGCCCTGATGGAAAACCGTGATGCGATTCTGGAGGCGAATACCCGCGACATTGCAAACGGGGAACAGGCGGGGATGAGCGCGGCGCTGCTCGACCGCCTGCGACTGAGTCAGGCTCGTATCGCCGGGATGGCGCAGGGTGTGCGCGATATCATCGCCCTTGCGGACCCGGTGGGCCGGGTCCTGGCCGGCGGCAACCGCCCGAATGGGCTTCAGATCGTAAAGGTGGCCGTACCGCTCGGCGTGGTGGCCGTGATCTTTGAGGCACGCCCGAATGTGACGGCGGATGCGGCGGCGCTGTGCTTAAAGTCCGGCAATGCGGTGATCCTGCGCGGCGGCAAGGAGGCCATCCACTCCAACCGCGCGATTGCAGGCATCATGCGCCGCGCACTGGAAAAAGTGGAACTTCCGCAGGACTGTATCCAGCTGGTGGAGGACACATCGCGCGATTCTGCCAATGAGTTGATGCGGCTCAATGATTATGTGGACGTTTTAATTCCGCGGGGCGGCAGCGGACTGATCCGCGCCGTGGTGGAGCATGCGAGCGTTCCGGTGATTGAGACAGGCGTGGGCAATTGCCACGTATATGTGGATCAGGCGGCGGACATCGGGATGGCGGCGGATATCGTCTTCAATGCGAAGACTTCGCGCCCCTCGGTCTGCAACGCCTGTGAAAGCCTGCTGCTACATCGCGATATCGCGGAACAGGCGCTGCCCGCGATCAAACGCCGCCTCGACGAAGAGCAGGTGATCCTGCGTGGAGATGAAGCGGCACGCGCGATTCTGCCCGGCATTGAAGCCGCGCAGGAGGCGGACTGGGGCACGGAATATCTGGATTACATCCTGTCCGTGAAGGTTGTTGACAGCATCGACGAGGCAATTGCACACATCGGCCGCTATGGAAGCGGGCACAGTGAATGCATCGTGACGCAGAGTTATGCGGCAGCGGAGCAATTCCTCAATGAGGTGGACGCGGCTGCAGTCTATGTCAACGCTTCCACCCGCTTTACGGATGGCGGCGAATTCGGCTTTGGCGCGGAGATTGGCATTTCCACGCAGAAGCTGCACGCACGCGGCCCACTTGGGCTTAATGAATTGACAAGTGTAAAATATAAGATTTATGGTACGGGGCAGATCCGGTGAGCGGGAACCCGTACTATGCTGAGAATAGGAGGATTTGCCCATTATGGATACTAAGGCAAGGCCGGCTCGGAAAAAGAGAAGGGCCTGGGCGTTCCCGCTGGGATTGCTCATGATCATATTGGTGATCGCAGGAGTCGTTGCAATCGTAGGCGCCGGCGTCAACGGTGTCAAGAGCGTTGTGGAAAAACGGGAGAGCGCGCTGAAGGAGGAATATCAGGCGTTCATCGCGCCCGTCGTGATGAATGATCCTGCGCCGTTTGACGATCTGAGTCAGGCGAACATCAGTCAGCTGATGGAGGCCTCGGTCTGGTCCCTGCTGCGCAGTGATCTGAATCCGGATCAGTATCCATATGAGGAGGGCGGCTATATGCTCATCCCACAGGCGGATGTGGAGAAGCAGTTCGAACGCCTGTTTGGGACAGAGGTAAAACCGCAGCATGCCACGATCACCGGCTATGGCTATGAGTTTCCCTATGATGCGGCGACCAAAACGTATCATATCCCGGTTGCAGGCGTCGATCAGCTCTATACGCCCCAGATTTATGACATCGAGAAAAGAGGGGCGACGACTTATTTGACAGTCGGATATATTGCGGGTGGCCAGTGGTGGCAGGATGCGCAGGGCAATATTGTGGCCCCGGAGCCGGATAAATATATGAAAATTACCCTGCGCGAAAAGGGCGATTCTTATTATATCAGCGCGATCCAGGCGACTGATCCGCCTGAGACGGCGCCGACAAAGCAGCAGCCGTCCGATCCGCCGGAGGAAACGACTACCGAGCCCTCCTCCGGATCAGAAGTGGATTCCTCCACTGCGGCGGCAACAACTGCTGCTGCGCAGACCACTGCCGGGTAAGGAGATTATAAATCAAAAAGGGCGCGCTGCAAAAATGAAAAACTTTGCAGTGTGCCCTTGAAAAAGCACTTGCGGGCCTTATATTATGGCCTGCATTTTTTTACCTTTATAGGTGCAAAGCCATGCTTTCCCAGGCTCCTGTGCTTCTTTATACATTCTGCAACAGGCCATGATGGTTATTGAAGCTGTTTTCATGAGTGGGAGCGGGATAGCGCCCCGTGAAACGCCGGGCGGGGCTGCGTCATACACGATCAAACCCTTCCGGCCCGATTCATTAGGAGTTGATTATATGTTCAAGCTCTTATTTATTCTACTTTATGTGCTGACGATCTTAAGCGTCATATTTTTTGAAAGAAAGCAGCCGAATGAAGCGCTGATGTGGGTGCTGATCGTCAGCTGTGTGCCGTATGCCGGGCTTATTTTTTATCTGGCGTTCGGCAGCACCTCTGCGATCAAGATGACCCGGTACTTCCGAAGCAAAAGGCTGCGTAAAAATATGCCCCCTCTGGAAAGTCAGGACGAAGAGCATATCGATACCATGGGCGGAATCGATGCCGATGTTGCACGGTTCAATTACCATTATAATGACGCACCGCTGTGCGCCTATGAGCAGGCGGCCTTTTATACAAGCGGGGAAAGCCATTATAAACAGCTGTTTGCCGATATTGAAGATGCGCGGAAAAGTATTTATTTGGAATTCTATACGATTCAAAACGACAGGGTCGGGCAAGCGCTGCTATCTCTTCTGACGCAAAAGCAGAAGCAGGGCGTGGATGTGATCGTCCTATGTGATTTTATCGCCAATCTTTCTACGCCGGAATCCCTATTCCGGCCGCTGAAGCAGGCAGGCGGCACGGTAAAAAGGCTGAAGCCCTATGTCAGCCATTTCAGAAGCCATCGGAAGATTGTGACGGTGGACAGTGAAATCGGCTATATCGGCGGTATGAATATCGGACTTCAATATGCGAATGGCGCAAAGATCAAAAATCCATGGAGAGATACGCAGGTGCGCTTCACAGGAGACTGCGTGCATGCGCTTGAAAACGAGTTCCTCCTAGACCTGTCCACCGCTTTAAACGGTCGTTTATTCCGGCAAAGGTTTTCCTCCCTTCGCCTGCGGGAAGTGAGACTGCCAGGGAATGAAAAAAACCTTTGCCAGTTTGTGACCGGTGGAGTGGATAACGATAAGGAAAGCGTCAAAATGTGCTATATGAGCATGATTCGTTCCGCACAGCGGCAAATTCGGCTTCAAACGCCGTATTTTATCCCCGACTGTTCCATCCTCGACGCGTTGAAAACCGCAGCGGCCTCTGGAATCAAAGTTGATATTATGATCCCGGCGATCAAGGCCAACTTTTTTCTGGATCCAGTCACAAATTATTTTGCCGCTGAGATGATGGAGTATGGGGCACATGTCTATAAATATAACGGATATATCCATGCAAAGACTATGATCGTGGACGACGAGATCTGCTGTATCGGCTCTGTCAATATGGATATGCGCAGCCTGCTGGTAGACGATGAGGTCTGCGGGATTTTTTATGAAAACGGGCTGGTGCGAGAATACAATGCAATCTATGAAGAGGATCTGCGGCATACAAAAGAATATGTTTTGGAGGAGTTTGAGGAGCGCAGCATCTGGACGAGGCTCTCGGAACGGATTTTCATGCTGTTTACACCGCTGATGTAAATAGTGATTTTTCTTTGATAAACCTGCTTCTTGTACGCGGAAGCAATTCTTTGGATCAACCAATTAAAGGGGATGCCGCATTCAACCAGCGGTATCCCCTTTGTCTTGTTATGCATATCTTATATGTTATGCCTTAATCGAACTTGTTGCGCTCCCGGACGAGCTTCATCGAGATATCGAATGCCTGGACAGAATGCGTCAGAGCGCCGATCGAGATGATATCGACGCCGGTCTCCGCGACGGGGCGCAGGGTGTCGAGCGTGATGCCGCCGGAGGCCTCGAGAAGCGCCTTTCCATCTGTCATTTTCACCGCTTCGCGCATCATATCGAGCGTCATGTTATCCAGCATGATGATCTCCGCGCCTGCACGCAGGGCTTCTGCCACCTCGTCGAGATTGCGGGTTTCCACCTCGATCTTCACCATGTGGCCGAGCTTTTTGCGCAGCAGCGTGATGGCGCTGGTGATGCCGCCGGCCGCGTCGATGTGGTTGTCCTTGAGCATTGCACCGTCGGAAAGATTATAGCGATGATTTTTTCCGCCGCCGCAGACGACTGCGTATTTCTGCAGGGAGCGCAGCCCAGGCAGAGTCTTGCGGGTATCGGTGATTGAAGCGCGAGTACCTTCTACCAGCCGAACGGCCCGCGCTGTCGCGGTGGCAATGCCGGACATATGCTGGATGAGATTGAGCGCAGTGCGCTCGCCCTTGAGCAGCATGGCGGTGCTGCCGCTGATTTCAGCAATGATATCGCCCTTTCTGAGCGCGTCGCCGTCCTCATAGAAGCACTGCGCTTGGAAGGCGGGGTCCAGTAATTCAAAGACACGCAGCGCCACAGGCAGACCGCAGAGCACGCCGTCCGCCTTGGCAAGGAAGCGGGCCTTGCCCGCCTGCTCCGGTGGGATCAGATAGTCCACAGAGGTGTCAATATAATTGATATCCTCGCGGATTGCCTGCTGAATGAGGTCGTCTACGTAAAATTGAGGGAGCATCATGAAGGAACCATCCTTTCTAAAAAAACCGGTTGCAGGGCTCACGATTCGTCTACTTCCCGCAGGATAATCGCCGCCACGGTCGCAAGGCTTTGCGCTTCGCAGAAATCGCGCGTTACGGCGAAATGGCCGCTCTTGAGGCGGCGGCGGATTTCCTCGACCCGGCGAAGACCCGTGTGGACCGCCATCGGGTTTGGAATCACGAAATAGGCGCGCTGCATGATATCGCGAATTTCCGTGCGCAGACCGTGCGGCAGGGGGGCACCGTCAAAACGCGGGGGATCGATTTGCGCGGGGACCTCTACCTGCGCGTAGCCCTTTTCCATGCAACGCAGGATGTCTTCCGCCGCATGGCGGCCAAATACGAGCGCCTCCAGCAGGGAGTTGCTGGCCAGGCGGTTAGCGCCGTGGACGCCCGTATTGGAGCATTCCCCAGCGGCGTACAGGCGCGGTACAGCCGTGCGCCCGGTGAGGTCGACCGCGATCCCGCCCATGAGATAGTGCTGGCAGGGAAAGACGGGGATGAGATCCTGCGCAATGTCCACGCCTTCCTCCAGACAGCGCTTGGAGATGGCGGGGAAGCGGTTGTATAAAAAATCCCGGCCCTTATGCGTGATATCGAGGAAGAATTGATTGCTGCCCGTACGGCGCGATTCCAAGATGATGGCGCGGGATACGACGTCGCGCGGGGCGAGCTCCAGCCGGTCGTCGTAATGGGACATAAAGCGCTTGTGTTCACAATTGAGCAGATAAGCGCCTTCGCCGCGAACCGCCTCGCTGATGAGGAACTGCTCGCGCTCCTTTTCAGAGTGGAAGGCCGTGGGATGGAATTGGACGTAGCTCAGGTTTTTAATCTGTGCGCCGAGCTCATAGGCGAGGCGGATGCCATCGCCGGTGGCAATTGCGGAATTGGTGGTGTATCGGTAAACGCGGCCAATGCCGCCTGTCGCCAGAATGCAGTAGCTGCAAAAAACGCTGCCCGGTTCGTCGCCACAAAGCAGATCCAGGCGAAAGCCGCCACGTACTTGCGCCATTTCACAGACCGTGCTATTTTCGATCCGCTCGATATTCGGCCTTGTCCGGACCTGTGCCAGAAGCTTGATGACGATCTCATAGCCGGTCTGATCCTTGTGATGCACGATTCGGCGGCGGGAATGGCCGCCCTCTAGGGTTTTCTGCGGACGGCCATCAGGCGCCTTATCAAAATCCACGCCGAGCTCCATGATATGGCGCACATCGTCCGGCCCCTCGTGAACCAGAACGTTGACGCTTGCGGGATTGTTTTTATGCCCGCCGGCGATCAGCGTATCCTCATAATGCAGATCGAAGCTGTCATTTTCAAAATCGAGCACAGCCGCCACACCACCCTGGGCAAGCGAGCTGTTGGAAAGTGTATCTTCCCGCTTGGAGAGCATCAGAACCTGTGTGTTGTCATCAAACTGCAACGCGGCATATAAGCCTGCCACGCCGCAGCCGACGATGACAACGTCGTATTTCTGTTTCTTGACCATCGTTTGGCATCTCTTTTCCCGTGCGGCGGTCATCCGCCATATTGGAGCATGTTGTCAAGGCTGTGTTTTGCAGCCTTGCGCAGCTCCTCTTCCAGCACGATTTCCTCGCCTGTCTCGCCCGCAACTGCCGTATAGACGTCCTGCAGGGCAGTCATTTTCATATCCGGGCAGACGAGCTTGTCCCCACGAAGCTGATAAAAATGCCGCTGGGGATATTTTTGGACCAGATCGTCATACACGCCGCATTCCGTGCCAAAGATGATATCCTCCTGACCGTTTTGCAGCGCATAGTCAATGATCGCGCTGGTCGCGCCGATCATATCCGCATGTTGCAGGGCATCCGGCGGGCATTCGGGATGCATGGCGAGCTTTGCATTCGGATGCTGAGCCTTGGCGCGCAGAACGTCCTGCTGCGTGATGCTGTTATGTACCGGGCAGCAGCCATCCCAGAGGATGATCTCTTTTTCAGGACATTGCCTGCGAACCCAGGCGCCCAGATTTTTATCCGGGATAAACAGGATTTTTCGTCCGGGCAGCGCGCGGACGATTTTGACTGCGCTCGAGGAGGTGACGCACACATCGCACTCCGCCTTGAGCGCAGCGGTTGTGTTGATATAGGCGACGACCATAACGTCTGGATTTTCCGCGCGGAACGCGCGCACCCGCTGGGGAGAAATCTGCTCCGCCATCGGACAGGTAGCGCGCTTTTTTGGCAGAACGACGGTTTTATCAGGAGAAAGAATTTTGACCGTTTCCGCCATAAAGCGCACGCCACAGACAACAACCCGTTCATTCTGGTAGGCGGTGGCGGCTTTGGCAAGGGCGTAGCTGTCGCCGCATACGTCGGCAGCCGCGAGGATTTCTGGAGCTTGATAGGTGTGCGCGAGGATCAGAGTTCCGCTTTTTTCCTTTTCGCGCGCAAGCAGGCGCAGTAGTTCTTCTTGTTTCAAAGAAGTCCCCCCATTTTACAGAAGAGCCGCAAGCGCCGCAGGCGGCTTCTCTGCCCGTATGATTTCGTTTTATTGTACCACCATTTCAACTTACGTACAATATTTTTGAAACGTTATTGCATAAAAAAACAAAGTGGGATATGATACAAATGACCATCTCATTACGCTGGATTGAAACGAAGAAAAGGAGCTGTCTATGGCTTATTTTGAAAATATAGAACGCCCCGAACGGGCGCTTCTTGTGAGCGTGGATACGGGTGACTTTAATGCGCAGGCATCGATCGACGAGCTCGAGGAGCTCGCGCATACGGCGGGGGCCGAAGTGCTCGCAAAGATGGTACAGAAGCGTGACACACCGGACGCGGCAACCTTCATCGGCTCCGGCAGGATTGCGGAAATCGCTTCCTTCTGCCGGGACAATGAAGTGGATCTGCTGATTTTTGACAGTGAGCTGACACCGTCACAGCAGCGTAATGTCGAAAAGCTCACAGATGTGCGCGTGATCGATCGGACAACGCTGATCCTTGATATTTTTGCCGCCCGCGCCCGTTCAAGCGAGGGTAAGCTGCAGGTGGAGCTCGCGCAGCTCAAATACGCCCTTCCACGTCTGGGTGGAAAGGGGACGGAGCTCTCCCGTCTGGGTGGCGGCATCGGTACGCGCGGCCCGGGTGAAAGCAAGCTGGAAAGCGACCGCCGCCATATCCACCGCCGTATCGACGCGCTGGAAAAGCAACTCAAGGTTGTGGAACGCAGGCGCGTCCGCCTGCGGGAGAGGCGCAATAAAAACGGAGTGGAGACAGTGGCGATCGTTGGCTATACCAATGCCGGAAAATCCACGCTGATGAACACGCTGACCCATGCGGGTGTGCTGGCAGAGGACAAGCTGTTTGCGACTCTCGACCCTACGGCGCGTGCCTTGACGTTGCCGGACGGGCGCACGGTGATGCTCATTGATACGGTGGGCCTGGTGCGCAGATTGCCGCATCAGCTGGTGGAGGCCTTCAAATCCACGCTGGAGGAGGCGGCAAGCGCCGATGTGATTCTCAATGTGTGCGATGCTTCCAGCCCGGAATGCGCGGAGCACCTGGAGGTTACGGCAAAGCTGCTCGACGAGCTCGGCTGTGCCGGAAAACCGGTGATATCCGTGATGAATAAATGTGATCTGGCGGGCGACGTTTACGGCCTGCCTTCCATTGGGCATACGGTGATGATCTCTGCGCTGCAGGGCCGGGGCCTTTCTCAGCTGCTTGATGCGATCGTGGCTGCATTGCCGGCCTCGCGCCGCAGGGTAAAGCTGCTTCTGCCGTTCGATATGGGTGCATTTGCCGCACGGCTGCGCAGGGAAGGTGTTATCCATAGGGAGGAATACCGGGAAGAGGGGCTTTATTTGGAAGCGACGGCCGATGTTTCGCTGCTTGAGCAGGTGAAGCGGTATATCCTTCCCTGAATTTTTAAAACTCCTGATGGCGCGGGAAACCCATTAAAGGCTCGGTATTAAAAAAACCCGTGGGATCCAGCCTGTCAAAAAAGGACATCGTTTCGTCAAAATGCATAAGAACCATTTCATAACATTTCTGCGTTACGCTTGCCTTTTTTGATTGCCTTGACAAGGGAAGAAAAAATTGGAACGCGCTTAGGCCGCGCGGGCCCTTCCTTTTCCGTTCGGCCGGAAAAGGAAGCAAAAGGGGCCGTTTTGCACGGCACGTCGGCAGCAGAAAGATTGAGGCACGTGAAAACCCGTTCGGCGAACCTTCCCAAACTCGACAATTCACATCGTCTCAAGCACATGGGAAGGTTCGTTTTTGCCCTACGGGCAAAAATCCCCTCACGAGCCATGCAGCAGGTAGAGCGATATGCTGCCTTGGCCTTCCGTCAGCGGTTACGCTGATGAAAGTAAGGCGTAAGAACTATGCGTAGCAAATCCCTGTGTGCCAAAAATGGTTCCATACAAATCACTAGCACTGACAACTTCCTGCGGCTCAAGAATCTTACTGAAGGCCAAGGCAGCGCCCAGCGGCGCATAAAGATGCCGGTTCTAAAAGTGATCAAAACCATGCTTCTTTGTCCACTTTTTTCTTCTCTTAGACGTTATCGACAAACTGAATCCCGTGGAAGCATTCCTTTGAATGCTTCCGCGGGATCGTTTTTTATGCTAGGGATCTTAAAATCCAAAGGGATTGAAATAGGTGTTGGTCGTTGCGTTTTCAGTCGGTTCATTAGAGGAGGCAGAACCCTTGTCTTCGACGAGCTTCACCTTGACATCGAATTTTGTGGTTTTGTAGTTGCTATCAATCCGGCACAGCGTCAGAGTAAGCGTATCGCCGACCTTGCTCTTCTCGATGAGATCAAGGAGCGTATTGGAGTTGTCAAGGTTTTTGCCGTTCACTGCGATGATCATATCGCCTGCCTTCGCATCTGTATTGGCGAGGTCGCTGTCGGAACTGATACTCTTGATAACCAAGGTGCCGGCGGGCAGCTCCTTGAGTTGGACGATCATTCGATAGCTGGACTGCTGGCTCGCCGCATAATAGGTGACGCCGAGCTTCGGCCTTCCAGGGACATAGCCATTGGCAATGAGCTTATCGACAATTTCCTTTGCAGAATTGATCGGAATGGCAAAGCCGATTCCTTCATAGCCTTCTGCGATCTTGGAGGAATTGATGCCGATGACCTGGCCGTACATATTGACGAGCGCACCGCCGGAGTTGCCGGGGTTGATCGCTGCGTCGTGCTGGATGCATTTCATTGGATAACCGATTTCGCTGCTGATGGGGCGGTCAATCGCGGAAACAATGCCGCCGGTGAGCGTGCCGAAGAATTCCGTGCCAAGCGGGTTGCCGATGGCGAAGACCTGCTGGCCGACAGCCAGCTTGGAGGAATCGCCGAAGGAGGCGGCCTGCAGGCCCGAGGCCTTGATACGCAGGACGCCGACATCCGAGCGCTCGTCATAACCGACGACGTCGGCGTCATAGGAGGAGCCATTCTCCAGCTGAACGGTAGCCCTAACATTGTTTCCGCTGATGACGTGTGCACAGGTGATAATATAGGTGTATTCGCCGGCTTTATCTTCACCCATGATGATTCCGGTGCCCTCACCGGATTCATTCTGGCTCTGGCCGATCATGTTTTGTGACGTTTGAGAAACGATAACGCCCACAATCGAGGGCTTCACTTTCTTGGCGACCTCTTCGGCGGTCATTTCCCCTTTTTCATTGGTGGTAGACTTGCTGTTCGGGGTTTCCTCAATGGAAAGGGTGGGCCCGTTTTTATTGATAACGTCATTGTCACCGTCGCCGTTTTTATCCCGCGTGAGGCCGATTGCAATACCGATGCCCGCGGCGATGAGTGCAATGCAGAGAATCACGATGAGGATAATCAATCCTGTTTTTTTCTTTTTCTTTGAACCATCGCCGCCCTGCTTGCCGCCTCCCGCGGGGGCCTGATTGTACTGGTAGGGCGACTGGTAAGGTGGTTTTTGCTGATAGCCGCCGTTCGATCCATAAGGGCCCTGATAAGAGGTGTATTGCGTATAGGGCGGCGTCTGGTGTGTATCGTTTTCTATATGGATGTCGTTTGCGCTGCCTGGACGGCCTGCATCCGAGCCGGAAGTGTTTGTTTTGTCCTGATCGGCGCTATTGTTTGCTTTATCCCATTCATCCATTGTGAATGCCTCCTTGTTTGACTGCTGTTTCAAGCATAAAAGGTACCTTTCGCTATTTTGTCACGGACGTATGAACAGTTTTTAAACATTATTGAAAATAATTTTGACTTGAGGGGATTCCTTAAAATAATTTTCCATACTGCAGCGGAAGCCAGAAGACAAATTCCGTGTATTTGCCTTCCTCGCTCTTTGCAGTGATCTGCCCGCCGTGCATTTCGATGATGCTCTTGACGATATAAAGACCCAGGCCTGCGCCCTTGACGTCGAAGCTGCGGGATTTGTCCACCTTATAAAAGCGCTCGAAGATTTTGCCGATCTCTTCGGAGGAAATGCCTGTGCCGGTATTCCGAATGCGGACAATCACTTTCTCCGAGTCGGACAGGATCGATGTGGTGATCTGTCCGCTCTCCTGCGTAAATTTTACCGCATTATCAATTAGATTATACAAAACCTGATGGATCATATCGGGATCGGCCTCAACGGTTACGCTCTTCATATCCTCAAGGCCGACGATTTCGATCTTTTTTCGTTCGATGCTTTGCTCAAAGAGGAGGAAGACCTGGAACAGCTGCGCGGAAATATCAAATTTGCTCGGCTGGAGCTTGAGTTCGCCGGCTTCGATCTTTGACATATTGAGCATGGTCATGACGAGACGAGAGAGACGCTTTACCTCTGCGGAGACGATCTCCAGATAGTGCTTTTGCTGACTGGGCGGGATCGTGCCGTCGAGCATGCCGTCGATAAAACCGCCGATGGTTGTCATTGGCGTTTTCAGCTCGTGAGACACGTTTGCCACAAAGCTGCGCCGTGAGGACTCCAAAACGGCCAGTGCTTTTGCCATGGAGTTGAGTGCATTGGCAAGCTCCGACAATTCGCCATTGCCGTGCGAATCCACTCGATAGGAGAAGTCCCCGTGCGCGTAGCGCTTTGTGGCTATGTTCATCTCGCGTAGGGGACGGATGAGATTATAGGTTAGGACATAGACTGCCACAAAGGCAAGCAACAGCGCCATTAGCGCGGAAAACAGGAACATTTTGAAAATATTCCACAGATATGGCCCAAGCCCGGAGGACGTGGGCTTCGTGGCGAATACCAGCGCCGCGGTTTCACCATTTACCTTGACCGGTTCCCCAATGATAAAATGAGAATCGCTGTAAACGCCGTCAAGCGTGCCTGCCCGAATATATTCCTTTTTGATGGTCTTCTGCACAACTTCCTCCGGGAAATGTATCCCGTCGTGGATTTTGCAGGCGCTTGCATTGAAAACCTGCATTTCAGGCGCAAAAAGATCTTTACATAGAATGACAGAGCCGTCGAGATTGCAGATGAACACATCTGCCTCAATGGCGGAGGAGACGAGCGTCAGCGTGTTGCACAGGATGGCAACAGTACCCTCGCCGTCCTTGTCCAGCATCCCGGAGCTGAGCAGATCGGCTGTTGTGGATGCCACCTTGAGCGCGTTTTCCTTGAGCAGATTTGTTTTTTCAGTGCGCCAGTAGTTGGAAACAAAGAGCAGAAGAGAGCAGCCGAGCACGGCAAAACAGATGAAGATCACCATCGTGATGACAAGAAAATATTTTGCAAACAGATTGAGATGCTTTTTTTTGATCCGTTCTTTCAAATCATGTCAGCCTCGCTTTCATAGCCCAAAGCCAGAGAGATTGTGCAAGGCGCATCATTCCTTGGTTTCGAATTTATAGCCGACGCCCCAGACCGTTTTGAGCGCCCATTTATCGCTGACGCCCTCCAGCTTTTCGCGAAGCCGCTTAACATGAACGTCGACGGTGCGGGAATCGCCATAATAATCGAAGCCCCAGACCTCGTCGAGCAGCTGGTCGCGGGTGAAAACGCGGTTGGGATTGCTGGCAAGGTGATAAATCAATTCGAGCTCCTTGGGCGGCGTGTCGATCTGCTTGCCATTGACGCGCAGCTCATAGTTGGTGAGGTTGATGACCAGCTTGTCATAGCGAACCTCCTTGATCTGCTCGGAGCTGCTGTTGGCCGTACGGCGCAGCACCGCTTTGACACGCGCGACAACTTCCTTCGCCTCAAAGGGCTTTACAACATAGTCGTCTGCGCCAAGCTCCAGGCCGAGCACCTTGTCAAAGGTTTCTCCCTTTGCCGTGAGCATGATGATGGGCTTGTCCGAAAAACGGCGGATCTCCCGACAGACCTGCCAGCCGTCGAGCTTTGGCAGCATAATATCGAGCAGAACCAGATCAGGCTGTATGGACTGAAACGTTTCTACAGCAGACATTCCGTCGTTGACGATCTCCACTGCATAGCCCTCTTTTTCCAGATATAGCCGCAGCAGCTCGCAGATATTGGGGTCGTCGTCGACCACCAAAATTTTTTCCAGGCTCATTGCAAATCCTCCTTCTCCACTGCCGCACAGGGCGCGGACGGATAAAACTTCTATAAAAAACTTTATCACAATTATATCGCGAAAAGAAAGGCTTTGATGAATATTTTTTAAATTTTTAACAGCTCTGAGAAAAGAAAAGGGGCTGTTACCAGGCGCATTCATATACAGACCAGCCGGAAAAAGACAAAATGCGAGCCGTAATGGGTGGCTCGCATTTTGTTTTTCAAGGGCGCCCGCGCCCTTATGATCGGTTACCGGTTAAAAACGGTTTTTCGGCTTTTTGGGCTTTTTCACTTTTGACCGTTTGCCCGGATGGAGAAGCTCAGGCTTCTTTTTATAGATGATAATCACCACCACGGCAATTAAAACCGCGCAGATGGGAAGCACAATGCTTACCACCTTCTGCCATACCTTGCTGTTCCTTGCGCCGGTATTGGCCGGTACGTCCGCCGTGGTCCCCTCCGTGCTGTCGTCATCGAGGACGGCCAGGCCATCATTGAGGCCGATGACATTGCCGCTTTCGTCGGTAACGTATTCCGCGCCCTGCGGCAGGGCGTATTCTTCGCCGTTTTCATCAATGTAAATGAGTTCGCCATCCGGGGTCACCATAGATTCCAGCTTCCCGGTGGGAATGTTATAGGAGGGCCGCTTGATCGGCGAGAGGGTTTTTCTGGTTTCATCGGGCAGATCCTTGCTGCCGTTGACGATCTTCACGGAGTATTTCATGGATTCCGTTTTTCCGTCCACCGTATTTGTCACCTGATAATTCAGCGTTGCGGATTGGCCGATCATGGAAAAATGGATTTCCGTGGCGCTGCCGCTCTTAATCTCCTTACCGTTAACAGTGATCTTTGCGCCGTTTTTCAGCGCAGTGGCACGTACGCGGACATCGCTGATTTTGTAAGGCAGGTTGACATGATAATCAGAAATATCGCTGTAAAACTGATCCTCTAGCGGGAAGTAACCAAGGCTGATCACCTCTTCCCAGGCCTGCTGTTTGGTATAGCTTTTGGTAATCTTGTCGCTGCCCTTTTCCTTGGCCATCTGACGCAGAACCAAGCGGGGCACGTCGTTATTGGCGAGCGCCTCCTGCATATTCCAGGTGGCATCCATCGCAGGAATATAGGGGATCGGAGCGTTTTTCAGCTCGTAACGCTGGCTGAGCATGGCGGAGAGGTAAGCAAGGCCCAACTCCTCATCGGAAATATCGTCCGGATTTTTAATATCCGTCACCACGCCATCCTTGTAGAGCGGATATTTCATATCCACGATCAGGGTGCGGATGGTCATCAGCTTCAAAACCTTCTCCTCCGGCATATCGGCAGGTACCTGAATGCTGCCGTATTTCGGCTTTGACAGATTCCATTTTGCCACAACAAGGACAACCTCACGAATGGTCTTCATCCCTTCCGGAAGCACCAGGGATTCATCCTGCGCCTTCATCATAGCAGCCAGATACTGCACAAGCGCCTCCTCAAGCGGGGTGCCGGGCTTGATGGTCGGAACCACCATGTTATCCAAAGAAGGATCTAGTTTATAAATTTTGTTTTTCATCAGGGCATAGAGCAGGGTGACATAGGTATCTGTGTTTTCATCGTCCTCCGGCGGCATGACGATCCCGTTCTCAACCAGCCAAGCACGCATTTCCTCCTGCGTCGCATTCTCTGTGACGCCCATGTAACTCATAACGTCGTTGGCAAACCGCAGTGCAAGGATATATTGCTCATACCGCATATCCTCATCCATCGTATAGGACTTGACCCAGTAGGAAATATCACTTTCAAACTCGCTCAGGCTCTTATCGTGCCGATAATTTGTCTGCGGCACCATCGTAGCGCTCTCAAACGCATAGTTTCCCTTATCATAAGTGACCATCAGACCCTGCAGCCAGGCGCTGCTTTCCGGTGTCGACTCAAACTGCTGCTCCACCTTGCCGGCATATGCGATCCATCCGGCGGTTAGGCAGCCAGCGGCCAAAACAGCGGCGAGCAGAAGGCTGAGTACTTTCTTCGTTTTCATCGGAACACTCCTTTGCAGGCGCATCATGCCTGTTTACGACAATACTCCCAACGATACGGTATCCATTTTAGTCGCTTGGAGAAGCAAAGTCAAGGCAGGGAAAAAGATTCCCGACCATCTCCCCCTTTTTCAAGCGGATAGACAAGTGCCCCGCACACGGCGGGGCAGTTCACAGAGATGATAGGCAGCTTATTTCTGGGCAATCGAGCTGAGTAAGCCGCCCTTTGCAATGATATTCTGGATAAAGGGCGGGAAGGATTCGGCCTGATAGCTTTCTCCGGTCGTCAGATTGGTAATAACACCTGTGTCGAAGTCGACACTTACATCGTCGCCATCGCGGATGCCGTCGCTCGCCTCGGGGCATTCGAGGATAGGCAGGCCGATATTGATGGCGTTGCGGTAAAAGATACGAGCGAAGCTCTTGGCGATGACGCAGGAGATACCGGCCGTTTTGATGGCGATGGGCGCATGCTCGCGGGAGGAGCCGCAGCCAAAATTATTGTCCGCCACGATCAGGTCGCCCTGTTTTACCTTATGAATAAATTCCTTGTCAATGTCCTCCATGCAGTGCGCCGCGAGCTCCTGATGGTTGGCCGTATTGAGATAGCGCGCCGGAATGATGACATCCGTATCGACGTTGCTGCCATATTTATGTACAAGGCCCTGTGCTTTCATTGCTACGATCGTCCTTTCTTTGATGAGGCGTTATATTTGGGCTGGATCAGCGATCCTGCCCGCGATGGCGCTTGCCGCCGCAACGGCGGGGGAGGCGAGATAGACCTCGCTGTCCACATGGCCCATGCGGCCAACAAAATTACGGTTGGTCGTGGAGACGGCACGCTCGCCTGCGGCCAGGATGCCCATATAGCCGCCCAGGCACGGCCCGCATGTCGGCGTGCTGACGATTGCGCCGGCCTCGATGAAGATTTCGGCCAGGCCTTCCCTGATGCATTGCAGGTAGACCTCCTGCGTGGCGGGAATCACAATAGCGCGCACGCCCTTGTGAACCTTGCAGCCCTTCAAGATTTCCGCTGCCGCGCGCATATCTTCCATGCGGCCGTTTGTGCAGGAGCCGATCACCACCTGATCGATCGGCACGTCGCCCGCCTCGTCCACAGTCTTCGTATTTTCCGGCAGGTGCGGGAAGGCAACGGTCGGGCGCAGGGCGGAGAGGTCGATCGTGATCTCTTCATCGTATACGGCGTCCGCGTCCGCCTCGTAAACGCTCCACGGACGCTTTGCGCGGCCCTCCACATAGCGAAGGGTCGTCTCGTCCACTGGGAAAATGCCGTTTTTCGCACCGCATTCGATGGCCATGTTGGCAATGCAGAGGCGATCGTCCATCGAGAGCGCCCCGACCCCGTCACCCGTGAATTCCAGCGAGCGGTACAGCGCGCCGTCCACGCCGATTTTTCCGATCAGATGCAGAATGACGTCCTTACCGCTGACATACTTCGGGAGCGTTCCCGTCAAGGTGACGCGGATGGCGGAGGGCACCTTGAACCAGGCTTTGCCTGTAATCATGCCCGCGGCCATGTCCGTGGAGCCAACGCCTGTGGAAAACGCGCCGAGCGCGCCGTAGGTGCAAGTGTGGGAATCCGCGCCAATGATAGCGTCACCAGGGACGACGATGCCCTTTTCCGGCAGCAGGGCGTGCTCGACGCCCATTTCGCCGACATCGTAGAAATGCTCAATGCCGTACTTCGCGGCGAATGTGCGCACTTGCTTGGTGTTTTCTGCGGATTTGATATCCTTATTCGGAACAAAATGATCCATGACGAGAGAAATCTTTCCCTTGTCAAATACGGAATCCGCGCCGCAGCGCTCAAATTCATTGATCGCGACCGGGGAGGTGATATCATTGCCCAGCACCATGTCGAGCTTTGCCTCAATGAGCTGACCGGCCTTCACCTCGCTAAGGCCGGCGTGGGCGGCCAGGATTTTTTGCGTCATTGTCATTCCCATGAAAAGACCTCCAGATAGATATTAGACTTTCGATATTGGATATTAGATTGTAGAAGAGCACTGTGGGGAGGGCTGGCCGCAGAGCTTGTGCTCGATGGAATCCACCAGCGCAATCCAGCTCGCCTCAATAATATCTTGCGAAACGCCGACCGTCGTCCAGATATCGCTGCCGTCAGCGGAGGAGATCAAAACGCGCACGCGCGCCGCGGTGGCGTCCTTCGGCTCCATCACGCGCACCTTATAGTCGACCAGGCGGACCTCGTTAAGGCACGGATAAAATTCCGCGAGCGCCTCGCGTAGCGCCTTGTCGAGCGCGTTCACCGGGCCATCGCCGTCGGAAGCGGCGATTTTCACCTTGCCGCCGACGCGGATTTTGATGGTGGCAGTTGCGCTGTGATTGTTGTCATAGGGGAGCTCGTCGAGCACCTTATAGCTGATGAGATCGAAGAAGGGCTCCACTCCCTCAATGCGCTTGCGGATGATCAGCTCAAAGCTGGAGTCCGCGCCCTCGTACTGATATCCTTCGTGCTCCTTTTCCTTGAGCTCGTCGACAATCGATGAAAGAACGGGGGAATCGCGCGTGATCTCCGGATAAATCTTCTGCACCCGCTGCAGGACGGCGGATTTACCTGTCATCTCGGACATCAGAAATCGCCTATGGTTGCCTACGAGCACCGGATCGATATGCTCAAAGGATCGCTTGAGCTTAAGCACGCCGTCCGCATGCATGCCAGCTTTATGTGCAAAGGCGCTGCGCCCGACGAAGGGCATGTTTTTATGTAAGGTGATATTAGCAATTTCCGCAATCCGCATGGCCGTGGCTGTGAGTGTATGCATATTTTCAGCGGGGATGCAGGAAAGCCCTCGCTTGAGCTGAAGCGTGGGGATGACGGCGGAGAGATTTGCGTTGCCGGTGCGCTCACCGAAGCCGAGAAAGGTTCCCTGCACGTGGGAAGCCCCACCCTGTACGGCGCAGACAGAATTCGCAACCGCCATGCCGCAGTCGTCGTGCGTATGGATGCCGATTTCCGTGCGTGGAAATTCTGCACATACCCGTGTAGTGATCGTGAGGATGTCGCCCGGCATGCAGCCGCCATTGGTATCACACAGCGCAAGCGTCTGCGCGCCGCCGCGGGCCGCAGCACGCAGCGTCTCCAGGGCAAAGTCCGGATTGGCCTGATAGCCGTCGAAGAAATGCTCCGCGTCGAAGATAACACGTTTTCCGTGCTCCCGAAAAAAGCGGCAGGTCTCCTCGACCATCCGCAGATTTTCCTCCGGTGTGGTTCTGAGAATCTCGCGCACATGAAGATCCCAGCATTTTCCAAAGATTGAGACCACAGGCGTATTTGCCTGCAAAAGTGCCAAGCAATTTGCATCCTCCCCGGGCGAACGATCTTTGCGGCACGTACTGCCAAAAGCGACGAGAGATGCATTTTTTAGATGAAGGCCTGCGGCCCGGTCGAAAAATTCCAGTTCCTTTGAATTGGAGGCCGGGTTGCCTGCCTCCAAATAGGTAACGCCAAGCTCGTCTAGCGCACGCACGATGCCGAGTTTATCCTCCACGGAAAAGGAGATCCCTTCTCCCTGCGCGCCGTCGCGCAGAGTGGAATCCAGGATGGTTACACGCCGCTGCAAAAGCGCCGCCTCCCTTCGAAAGCAATAACAGAGCAACGAGGATGAACGCCCCATTTCGTCTTAGTGTATCACAGAGCGCTTTCTTTTGTCCATATCAAGGTATTAAGTTCCCGCTTGGGAAATGCCGGCGGCCTCATGGTCGCGGATTCCCTCGTCGCCGCTTTCCAGCGCCGTCATGCCGGAGCGGGACATTTCCACAATACCATGGATGCCCATATCCTCAATAAAGCTGTCGATGCGGTCGGTTGCACCGGTCAGCTCTGCAGTGATGGTTCTGTGACCAATATCCTTGACGCGCGCGCCGTGCTTGGAGATCGTGCGCAAGACAGCGGGACGGTCTTTATTGAGCGCGCGGACCTTTACCAAGGCAAGCTCGCTTGCAATCAGATGACCCTCCTCCAGGCGGATAACCTTGACGACGTCCTCCAGCTTTAACAGCTGCTTTTCCATCTGGCGGAAGGTGACAGGCGCGGCCTCGGAGACGATTGTCATGCGGGAGAAGCGTGGATCCTCCGTTTCAGATACCGTGAGGCTCTGGATATTATAGCCACGGCGGGAAAACAGGCCGACAACGCGCAGCAGGACGCCCGCATGGTTATTGACCAGCGCAGAAAGCGATAATTTTTCCATGAGAAGTCCTCCTCTTATTCTACAAAGACATTGATGGTATCCTGTACAGCGCCGCCTGGTGGAATCATGGGGAGCACCATTGCGTCGGGCGAGATGCGGCAATCCACTACGCACGGACCCTCGCAGGACAATGCATTTTTCAGGACGGGCTCGACCTCCTCGGGCCGCTCGATGCGGAAGCCCTGTGCGCCGAACGCTTCGGCGAGCCGGACAAGGTCCGTCTGCCGGTGAGGCGCGGTCTGCGCATAGCGATGATCATAAAAAACCGTCTGCCACTGGCGTACCATGCCCAACACGGTATTATTCATCACCAGATCCACGATGGGGAGCCGGTAGGAAACGAGCGTGACCAGCTCATTGAGATTCATATGAAAGCTGCCGTCGCCGCTGACGAGGATGGTTTTTCGATCCGGGTTTGCAAGGCAGGCGCCCGCCGCGGCCCCCAGGCCGAAACCCATTGCGCCCAAGCCTCCGGAAGTGATAAAGGTGCGGGGCTTTTCAAAGGTATAATACTGCGCCGTCCACATCTGATGCTGGCCTACGTCCGTGATGATCTGCGTCTCGTCCGGCGTGAGGCGGTCAAGTGTTTCGATGACCTGCTTCGGCGTCGGAAAGCCGTCCGGAGGAGCGGAGGGCTGCAGCTGGCGGAAGGAGGCGGTTTGCGTGCGCCACGCGGCATGCTCCATCGGGGGGAGTTCTTCGTTCAGCCGCCGGAAAACCTCCTTGAGGTCGCCACGCAGATGGTATTCGGAAAAAAGATTTTTGTCCATCTCCGCCGGGTCAATATCGATATGGACGATTTTTGCCTTGGGAGCGAACTGGGCGCGGTTGCATGCCACGCGGTCAGAAAAGCGCGCGCCCGCCGCGATCAGAAGGTCGCATTCCTGCGCGGCCCGGTTGGCTGCATAAGCGCCGTGCATCCCGATCATGCCGAGGTAGAGCGGGTGGTCGGCCGGGAAACCGCCCAGGCCCATCATCGAAGAGGCGACGGGGATATCCGCATGCTCTGCCAATTGCAAAAGCTCCCGGGAGGCACCGGAAGAGATGACGCCGCCGCCAATATAGAGCAGTGGCTGATGTGCATCACGAATCGCCTGCACCGTGCGTTCGAGGCAGACCTCGCGCGGCGGTTCCGGAGGCGCCATTTGAACGGCGGGCTGGGGCGTATAGTCCGTGCTGGCCAACGTAATATTTTTCGGGATATCGACCAGGACGGGGCCTTTCCGGCCGGAACCTGCGATGCGGAACGCTTCCCGCAGGCTGGGAGCCAAATCCTCGATCCTTTTGACAATGAAGCTGTGCTTTGTAATCGGCATCGTGATGCCGGTGGTGTCAACCTCCTGAAAGCTATCGCGCCCGAGAAGCGATGCGTCCACGTTGCCCGTGATGAAGACCACGGGGATCGAATCCATGAAGGCGGAGGCGATGCCCGTGACGAGATTGGTGGAGCCGGGTCCGGAGGTAGCGAGGCAGACACCCGTTTTCCCGCTGGCGCGCGCATAGCCCTCCGCCGCGTGTGCAGCGCCCTGTTCATGCGCGGTGAGGATGTGGCGAATCTTACCCTTGTAAGCGTAGAGCGCATCGTACACCGCGAGGACGGTCGCGCCCGGATAGCCGAAAATCGTGTCCACACCCTGCTCAAGCAGTACCTCCATAATAATCTGTGCGCCTGTTTTTTCCATGCACGGTCACCTCCGTTATTGTACCCTCGTCGGACAGGGATAAGCAACCTCGCCGGAACCCCAAGCCGGCGACGGCGAATTTTTCCTCCCCGGCTTGTGGAATGATATCAAAAAACGCCTTCCTCTTCCTTACTCAGAAGACGAAGGCGTGTCAAAACAGCTTCCGCGGTACCACTTCAATTGCCCCTTTTGGGGCCGCTTACGGCATCGGGCCTCCCGGCCGAATCCCTGCCCGTGTAACGGCGGGCCTCCGTCTCCCCTAGCACGCCTTCCAGCGCTTTCAGTTTGCAGCTCCGGGGCGAGTTCACCAAATCAGCGCCGCCGCCTTACAGCGACCGGCGGCTCTCTGCGCGCGCGGATAAGGATACTATTCCCCATCAAAGCCTTTTGCTTTTTGGATATCGTAGCACGGCTGGGGCCGCTTGTCAAGGGAAAAAGCGTTATCCCGCACACGTCAGGTATGCGGGATAACGGAGACTTAACCAAACGGAGAGCGAGCGGCTGGCTGGGGTGGAGTCATATCTCAACCATGCCTGAAACTAGGGACGCATTTCAAGCGGGCAGCAGACTCCGTTCGGAGAGCGGAAAATGTGGTGCAGATTCACGAAAGAAGAATATTGACGAAAAAGAAATATTTTAAAAACTTACAAATCGCAACATAAAATCAAAGAAAAACATGAAAAAAAGGTTTTCATCCCTGTGTACATTTTTATTATAACATTAAGCAATGCGAATTGCAATGCATAAATTTCATAAGTTTCGCATTACACTATATCTTACAAAATGTACTACGGTGGCCGTTTGAAAAAGGTGTGAATTTGCCAGCCGGTCAAATCGGATGGCGCCAGATAAACATCTCGAATTCTACGAAAGGATGGCTGTTTTTATGAGCCGATTTAAAATTCCAAAAATGCCGTCCACGGTCAATAAAACCATCCGGTTTCCGCAGGCAATTGTCGATCAGGTAGAATTGGAGCTGCAGGGAACCTCCTGTAATTTTTCACAATTCGTTATTGAGGCTACGCGCGTTGCCCTGGAAAACCTGGCGGAGGACAGGGAGATGGAAGCCGGGCGGGAAGAGCGACAAAACAAATCGGAAAAGGATTGAAAGCGCATTGTGTTAGGGTCAGACGCGCTCGGCTTTTTTATGGATTCCACAGAGCACATAAAACCGGAATAAAAGGAAGCGGGACAGGTCGCCATGTGGCCTGTCCCGCTAAATTTTACGCCTTTATGTCTATTAGCAGATGTCCAATTTGGAGATTACGATTCATTATATACGAGACTAGAACTTAAGAAAATAAATATCTATAAAAGGCAGCCTGTCGATAACGTCTAAGAGCAGAAAAAAGTGCACAAAAAGCATGGCTTTTGATCGCTTTCGTAACCGGCATCTTTATGCGTCGCTGGGCGCTTTCGGGAGGCCGAGGCAGCGCCCGCAGAATCTTTCTGCGTGGCTCGTGAATGGACAAAGATAAAAACGAAGCGTGAAAAGTGTCGGTGACGCTTCGCGCAATGAGAAAAGATACCGGATCGCCTGCGTGAGCACAATCTTTCCAGCGAAGCAGGTGGCTTGCGGAAGGCTGAGGCAGCAATAGAGGTCGCTCATTGCATTTTTGTGAGGTGATTTTGATGCTGCTAAACGCTGCCGATCCCTTAACGCATTCCCACTGTGATCTTTTTATACATTTCAACAACAGGGGGCTTTTTAATAGCGTGAGGAACCATGTCAGGCCGACATGGTTTCCTCTGTTGGTTTTGGATTTCAGTCTCCGGTTGGGTTATCGATCAGGGTTGCAGCTCTGAATTCGTGTTTATGACCGTCTGCGGGCCTGACACACCCCGCGAGGAAATGAACGTGCCGGTCGCCAACGCGAATGGCCTCAGAGGTCCGGCCGCAGAATTCATGCTCATGATCTTCATAGGTGTCTGTTTTGAATGTGACATCATGCACATGGTTACCCTGTCCGGAGGGAATTGCTTCTCCTGTTGTCAGTGCAAAGCGGTGGCTGTGGCAGTCGCGGTCGACCTCTGCGGTGAACGTGCTGCCCAGCAGCTCATGGACATGCCCTTTTTTCCAGCTTTCTTCATTACAGGAATAAGACATTGGACTTCACCTCATATCAGATTTTAAGACAATCATCATTGTCCGCTATATCTTATGAGGAAGAAGATCGATAGGTGACTGTCTGATCAGAAAAAGAAAAGAAATCGGCTGCCCTTTCGTCGAGAGGCTTTATCCATCTGTGCGTCAAAGAGGAGAGCGCATCTCCACATTTTGTGGGAGCGTCATCGTTTTTTACTCCGAAATGACCATGCCCTGTTCTTCCCGCCGCTTCTGCAGCTCTTGTGTGATCTTCTCCTTCTTCTTTTCCGTCAGATCGTAGAAGAACATCGGAATCGTGCACAGCAGCAGGGAAATTGCCGGGATCAGCGAGACGATCATGAAGATACCGCCGCGTACGTTTGGCGCCATTTCCAGCGGGTTCGGCGTGTAGGAAACGCCGATGGTATTCAGGTCGAGCTTGACGATAATATACATCAATACGATAAACGAGGTCGCCACCGCATTGCCGAGCTTTGCGACAAATGACTGGCATGCGGAGCCGAGCCCTGTTTCGCGCCGGCCGGTAGACCATTCCATATAGTCGAGGCAGTCGCCCACCATCGCATAGGTGAGGACGTTGATCGAGCCACAGGGGATACAGGAGAGCACGAGGAAGGGCACACACGCCCAGAAGTGATCATAGCCGATAAAGAACATGATCATGCTCGAGACAAAGCCGATCAGGCAGGTGGAGATGAGGATCGACCTATAGCTGAAGCGCTTCATCAGCTTCGGCATGAGCAGCATGGTGCCGAACATGCCTGCCGCCGTAGCCACGGCGAAGACCGTGCTGATGAGCGAAATGCTCTGCTGGATGGCGGCTTCCTTTGCCGCCGCGGTTAAGCCTTCAAGCGCCGGGCCGGTATAGAAGGCGTAGCGCGCTGCATGGATCGCGCCCGCCTGATACATGTACCGTCCAGAGGACAGCACGCCCATGGCGACGACGAGCATCATCGGCTTGCAGGTGAAGAGAAGCTTCAGCGCGCCGGGCTGCTTCTTGTCGCGCGCCGGGGGATGCGGGATCGGCACGCGCTCCTTGGCATGGAAATAGACGTTGACGAAGAGAAGGTTGCCAAGGACCGAGGCAATGATTGCGATCGTCATATATTTCGTCTTTTCAAGCTCCAGCCCGCTCAGCCCAAGGGAAGGCAAGATAAATCCCAACAGCATGAAGATTGCCATGGGCAGGGCGGAGCCGACGCCGTTGGTCGTGCGACTGATAGAAATTAAATTGCCGCGCTCGGCGGGGTTGGGCGTCATCGCATTGGGCAGGCCCCAGAAGGGGACGTCGGACATCGTATAGATCATGCCCCAAGCGACATAGGTAACCGCTGCATAGACCATCTTCGCCGTATCGGAGATATCCGGCGCGAAGAAGAGTAGGAAGGTCAGAATCGCAATGGGCACCGGCGTTAAGATCAAGTAAGTGCGGAATTTGCCGTGCTTGGGATTGAGCCGGTCGGCAATCATGCCCATGATGGGATCATTGATCGCGTCCCACACGCGTGCCAAAAGCATGAGGAACAATACGAACAGCGGCGTGACGCGCAGGATATTCAGATAAAAATCCGATATGTAGGAGGACATGATGCTATAGACCATGCCCTGACCAAGCGAACCTGCTGCAAAGGATAAAAATTCCTTTTTGGAGATATACTTTTTCTCGTCTGCCATGAAGCGCACTCCTTTCATTCACACAGCATAATCTGCATCCGGTTATGATTGCTATTGTATACTATTAACATAGAAAATACAATAATGTTTATAATTTTATACAGTCCGCAGAGATTAAAGTTGAGTTAAATGGAGGAAACGTTTGCGATGGGAGATGCGGAAACCGTTTGATTTCACGCCACATTTATGCTACACTTTTTTGGGAAAGAAAGGGGATGCAATGCAGCGTGCGTCATTCATGATACGGAATCGTGTGCTATGCAGGGGGATAAAAACGACAGGCGAGCGGCTTGTTGGCGGCTATGAAAAGGCAATCAGTGTTTCTGGGCGCCACTGCGCTCTATGATATTTTATAGTCAAGAGAGGAGAAACTGGTTATGAGTAAGCTTTGTGTCCTGACCGGCGCGACCGGCCATATCGGGTATGCCCTTTTGAAGGAACTGCTCGACAGCGGGGAAAGGGTGCGTATCCTCATTCGCAAGGATATTCCGCTGTTTGACGGGCTCGACTGCGAAAAATCGTTTGGTGATGTGACCGATCCCGCGTCGCTCGAAAAGGCGTTTGCGGGGGCCGAAGTGGTTTACCATCTCGCCGGTGTGATCGACATCAACTCGGGCGATGAGAGCCTGATCTGGAATGTAAACGTTCAGGGAACGAAGAATGTGGTCGAGGCCTGTAAAAAGTGTGGGGTAAAAAGGCTCGTCTATGCGTCCTCGGTGGATGCCATCCCGCCGCTGCCAGGCAATCAGGTGATGCGGGAGCTTGACCATTTCGATCCAGACATCCTCGACGGTACCTATGCCAAAACCAAGGCGACGGCGACCCAGTATGTCCTCGATAGCCAGTGTGACATCCTCGACGTGGTCGTTACACACCCGGGCGCATGCTGCGGGCCGTATGATTTCAAGGTGTCGAGCGTAGGCGAGATGGTGCGCATGTATATGCGCGGCAAATTCCCGGTATCGCTCGCCTTCGGCATGTATAATTTTGTCGATGTGCGCGACGTGGCAAAGGGGATGCACAGCGCGGCGGAAAAGGGCAGGCCAGGTGAGAGCTATATCCTTACCTCAGAGGCAATCACGGTCGACCAGCTCCTGCACATTCTCGCGGATAAAACGGGAATTCCGGCCTCCCATTTCAAGCTGCCGCTATGGCTTGCACAGGCCGCCGCGCCGCTGATGGAGGTCTATTACAAGGCGGCGCACAAGACGCCGCTGTTTACGCGCTATTCCCTGCGCAAGCTCAATTCCAACTGCAATTTCAGCATTGAAAAGGCGCAGCGCGAGCTTGATTATCATCCCATGGGCGCGCGCGAATCCTTCGACGATATGGTGGACTGGATTGCCGAGCATGAGCACATTCCGCTGAAAAAGTAACAGGCCGCCCCTGCTGTGGGCGGAAAAGGAGGGCTTTCGATGGCTGTAACAGGCTTTGTAGCCGGCATGATCCTGCTCTGTGCGTTGGGCGTCCTGCTGACGGCCGCCGGCGTGATTGTGATGATCCTGCTGCGTAAATCGTTCAGGAAGAAAAAGCTTCTGCTGCTGATCCCGATTCTGCTTTTGATTGCAGGGCTTTTGTGCGTGGGCATCCCGTGCGCCTATTTCGCCACCGTTTCCCGTGCGAAGGGCGAGCGGGAACAGGTGCGTGGCGCGCTGGTGACGGCGATCGAAAAAGACCCTTCCGATGTGGAAACGGTGCGCGATTTACTCGACGGCGGCATGGATCCTGACGAGGGGACAGAAAACGGCTATACGCCGCTCATGGCGGCCTCCTTCCGGCAGGGGACCGAAATCATGGAGCTGCTCATCAAGGCGGGGGCGGACGTCAACCGGCGGGATGACAGCGGCTACAGCGCGCTGATGCTGGCATGTAGCCCGCCGGCGGGGCATCTGCCGGATCCGGAGGGCATCCAGCTCCTTGTGAAGAGCGGCGCGGATCGATCCCTGCGGGACAACAACGGCCGTACCGCCTACGATCTCCTGATGCTGCGGGCGGAGGACGACCGGGCGGCGCTGAAAAAGCAGCCGGCGCGGCTTGTGGCCTATGAGGAGGCCGTGAAGGCGGTAAAACCGGGATAATATCTTTTTGCCGGAGTCCGAACGGTCCCCATCATCACTTCGACTGAGGATATAGACGGGATTTTTTCGGCTGTTTCAGCGCTTGAGCGCTAATATTGGAACGGCTGGGTGGAAAATAGAGGCCATTGTAGGCCCATGGTGAGTATAGAGGAAGCGGCATTTGCCGCTTCCCCTTGCTTTTTTATCTGATTTTCGCCATTACGGCCTGCTGTCCCCCGTGATCGAAAAACTGTGGAGAAAGGATGCGAATTTTGCTAACGAGATTGCAAGCTGTTGTATTTGTTTGCTGTGCCTCATATAAAGGTACCGTTGGCGGGCCATCACAGCTTGTAACAAGCGGCAGCTTTTTTACGGCCGGTCTTTAAAGCGCTTCCATTACCCGTTACAATAAAAAAACGGTGCAAAATGTAACAGCTATATTTTGCACCGCCCTTGCTTCTTTCGCGATTTAAAGGCGTTTGAGAACCTCGGGGCTTAAAATTCGTTCTTCAGTGGCACGCCGTTCGCATCCCTGTCGATCGAGCCAGTCAGGAGCTGAACCGCCTCTACCAGCGCCCAGATGCCTGCCGCGATCGCTCCCGCGCCGCACAGCCATCCGCCGATCAGGGTTAGAAGAAGCTGTGCAATACCTTTATTGGTATAACCGAGATAAAAATTATGAATGCCCAGCGTGCCGAGCAAAAATGCCAGGATCACAGCGGCCAGCTTCGATTTTGGCTGCCCATAGGGCATGCCGCCCGGCGGCGTCTGCTGACCTGGCCGTCCGGAGGCATTTTGTGGCGCGCCGCAGTTCGAGCAGAAGGGCGCGCCATCCGAGCACTGCCCGCAATTGAAGCAATATTGGTTGCCAGCCCCTACAGGAGCACCGCATTGCGTGCAGACATTTGCACCCTCCTGAAGCATGGCCCCGCAATTCTTACAAAACATATGCTATGATCATCCTTGTATTATAGAGTAGTAGTTATTAGAGCCCCTCTCCAAGGGCTGTGCTACACTGTAAGGGATGCTGTGGATTGGTGATCAACTCCTACCACAAGATGGTTCCGGAAAGGTTCCAACCACAGCCCCTTACACTTTTGTTAATCAGTTAAATACCGCCAGACGGTTTATGTGGAACAAGGCTACAAAAGTAAGGCGCTCTGTGGATGCAGCATCACAAATTTACCGTTGGAGGTTTTATCATGGTAGTTTCTGTTGGAATTGATGTCTCAAAGGATAAGCACGACTGCTTCATTGTCAACTCGGAAGGTGAAGTCCTGGCGGATGTGTTCACCATCTCCAATACGATGGATGGCTTCAACAGCCTGCTGGAAAAAATCCAGAACTGCACCACGCCCCAGGACAACATAAAAGTAGGGCTTGAGGCGACCGGGCATTACAGCTACAACATCCTTGGGTTTCTTCTTGACAACGGTCTGGCCACCTATGTCTTGAACCCCTTGCGCACCAATCTGTACCGGAAAAGTCTCAGCTTAAGAAA
>ERZ781272.227-NODE-227-length-62937-cov-5.904742_pt1 | contig 62937 bp, 63 predicted proteins | sample MGYA00375850_ERZ781272 | MGnify/ENA primary metagenome ERZ781272 (study PRJEB29790, sample SAMN06051246) | human gut metagenome | host: Homo sapiens | place: USA: Cincinnati, Ohio | collected 2013-06-21 | study: EMG produced TPA metagenomics assembly of the Gut...
TGTCACTGCTTTTTTGAAAAAGAAAAACTGCGCCACAGCCTTGGCAAGCCATCGCGCAGCGATTTTGTTCAACATGAATTTTTCAAACATGCTCTAAAGCAGAGGAGGATAAAATGCCATACACATTTCAATCAGTGAAAAACATGGAGAAATTAACAGACAGCAGTAAACTATATAATTTTATTGAAAACTTTTCAGATTATGGAAATCAGTTTTCACTCATATGCGGTAAAATCAAAGCGCTATTTGGTCAACCAATTTATGAGACGGAAAATCTGGAGAATCTTTTTTCATACTGTATTCTGGCGACATCGGAAGAAGTGGAAGAAGTTTACTTAGATATTTACTGTGCAGGCTCAGGTCTTGCAGTTGGCGGTATGTCGGACGAAAAATCCAGAAAGGCAGCAAAGGCTTTAGTAGATTATGTCCGACAGGCAGAGGCGATTGACTACGCATATAAAGCTTACTACTTAGACGGACCTACTGCTCTTGAATTCGGAATCAGAGATGGTCTTCCTTATTATAACGAAACAGAGTTAAGACTTTCGGAGAAAGAATTTAGAGAGCTGTATGCACGTTTATTGTAAAACCGAGCAGTATAATCCTGACAGGCGGTATTTCTTCGGTAACAGTGCAGTTTCCATCCAATAACTTCCAGCCTGTCAAGCCAAAAATTTGAATTGTGATTTAAACTTAGAATGATAGGGTATGGAGGGACAATTTATTGAAAAAAGGAAACATTATTTTTTTAAACGGTGTATCAAGTTCTGGAAAAACAACATTAGCAAAAAAAATACAAGAAAAATCTAACAGCAATCTTGCATGGATCTCGATTGATACTTTCTGTAATATGTGGTTGGAAAAAAGATTTGAGGAAAATTTCCTGAAACTTATTTACAGATACAAACAGTTATGTACCATACAATCAGGCTTTTTGCAGATAGAGGAATTAGTGTGATTGTTGACAGCATTCTTTTAACACCATACAATTCTTTGGAAGAATTGATTTCAGTTTTAAAAGATTATTCAGTTTTGTTTGTTCATGTCACTTGTTCTATAGAGGATTTACGCAAAAGAGAAATTGAACGTGGCGACAGAGAACAGGGACAAGCCGAAAGCCAATTGCAATATTTAGTTCCAAAAGATATATATGATTTAACAGTTGATACATCGCTTTTTGATGTTGATAATTGTGCTGAAAAAATACTTGAAATAGTAAAACATCCTAATCAATGGAAGGCATTTAAAATGTTATGTGAACAACCTTTTATAGATGAATGATTATCTGTTTGACAACTCCTATCTTGTGAATGTAAGCCAAAAACAATTTTATAAGCAACATATTAACGAAACGCTCACTTTTAGTGGGCGTTTTTTATGCCCTGAAAGGAGGCGATTATTATTTGGAACATACTGACACACTTATTTACTTTCACCGGAGGCATGGTAGTGGGCGTTACGCTCATGTGCCTTCTGCCAGCAGGAAAACAGGAAGATCAGCAGATGGAAGAAATGCAAAGGAGGAATGAAGATTGAATCAGGAACTAATGGAATATATCAAAAACCACATAAAGGAATATCTGCCCTTAGAATATCAGGATGCCAGTATTGTGCTGGAAGAAGTCACCAAAAATAATGACCGGGTATTGACAGGGCGATTGTGCGAAGGGATGGTGAAACAACCGCACCCGCAGTCTATCCGGAACAGTATGCCGAACAGATTGACAACGGACGTTCTTTAGATTCTGTCATGCAGGAAATTGCCACAATTCAAACTGACTACCATATTCCGGCATTTGATCTTTCTTCTCTGGAAGATTATGAAAAGGTAAAGCCGCTTCTGGCAATCCGTTTATATGATCCGGAAAAGAATCAGGATTGGGCTGCTGGTAGATATAGAGGCGGCGGTCCGCACCGGGAAAGGTCCTGGCTATGAACGCTGGGCGCGGGTGTTTAATATCAAGCAGCTTTCCCAGGCAGTAATCTATCTGAAAGAACATGCGATATGAGCTATGCGGATTTGCAGGAAAAGGCATCTGCTGCCACCGCCAGATTTAATGAGCTGTCCGATCTGATGAAAGGCCTGGAATCACAGATGAACGCCAACGGAGAACTGCAGAAACAGATCGTAAACTATGCCAAGACAAGAGCCGTCTATGTGGACTACCGCAAAGCCGGTTACAGTAAAAATTTCCGTGCGGAGCATGAGGCAGATATACTGATCCACCAGGCGGCAAAAAAATATTTTGACAGCCAGGGAATTACAAAGCTACCCTCTGTCAAAGTATTGCGGGAAGAATATGCCGGGCTGCTGGAACAGAAACGGAAAGCCTATGCCGCATACAAACAGGTACGGTCTGATATGCGGGAACTGCAAAATGTCAAGGCGAATGTGGATTATCTTCTGGATATTCCTGCTGGACGGGAAACACAGCCTGATATGCAGAAGTCACGGTAATCATAGGTTCTTTGCTTATGCGTGATTGGTTATCCCCTTCATTGGAGTTCATATATCGGAGATTAGGGGCATGGAAACAGCCAGCCCGAAAAAGTTTACGGACTGGCTGTTTCAGCAGAGTAATATAATTGTGGAGCTGATGGATTATTAAAGAGTTTTCACCGGCTTTATGGCAATGCAAATTTATATCCGATTCCGGTAACACTTTTGATATAGCCGGGATCGCCTGGTCTTATCTTCAATTTTTTCCGAAGATTACTTACGTGGTTGTTGATTGCTTTCCGGGAATAGTAGGTATAATCCTCATTCCAGACCAAATCCATGATAAGCTCATAGGTAAAAACCCGTTTTGGATTCATAATGAGCAGCACCAGAATATCAAACTCTTTTACTGTTAAAGCAATTTCCTGTTTATGGGCTATTACCAGGCGACGCTCCAGGCAAAGATATAAATCACCTTCCCGTATTTCTGTGAGAGGACTATCTTGATGCCAGTTATGCTTTACTGAATTTATATCTGTAGAAACAGTTGATACCATATCCCCAAGAAGATATTGTCCAAGTTCTTTTCGCTTTTTTTCATCAAGCAGAAGGGCCAGCTTTTCGCCAATCTGTATGCCTGATTCGGATATATCAAATACAGCTAATTTCCCATGAAATCACCTCACAATCATTTACTAGTTCGGCTGTACGACGGCTTTTTTCTTTGCCGCCACGCAGCAAATACATTATTTATGACATTGATTTATATTACAAAGCATTTAGCCAAGCAGTAAGATAACCAAAATACCAAGTACAATACGATACCAGCCAAATATCTTGAAATCATGCTTTTTGATATATCCAATGAAAAATTTAATCACCAAAACAGATACAACAAAAGCGGTTATCATGCCGATTACCAAAAAAAGAAATTCTATACTTGTGAACGATATTCCAAATTTAAGTATTTTAATTGCGCTTAAACCAAACATCACTGGAACGGCAAGGAAAAATGTAAATTCTGCTGCTGCAACTCTTGATACACCCAGTAAAAGCGCACCTATAATTGTGGCTCCTGAACGTGAAGTACCAGGAATAATGGAAAGCACTTGAAACATTCCGATTAAAAAAGCAGTTTTATAACTTATATCTTCTAAGCCCTGTGTAATAGGAACCTGCTTTCTATTCCATATTTCAATCACAATAAAAGCTAAGCCGTAAACGATAAGTGTTGCTGCAATTACCATTGGGATATGCAGGTGTGCTTCTATATAATCATCAAATAGAATGGTTATAACAGCACCCGGAATACAAGCAATAATCACTTTCAACCAAAGAATAAAAGTGTTCTTTTTTATCATTGGCTGTGTTTTATCTTTTAGTTGAAACGGAAACATCTTTTTCCAAAACATAACGACTACTGCTAAAATTGCACCAAGCTGTATCACCACAAAGAACATTTCCTTAAATGCGGTACTCATGTTGAGATGGATAAATTCATCTACAAGAAGCATGTGTCCGGTGCTGCTGATGGGAAGCCACTCTGTTATTCCCTCGATGATTCCAAGAAAAATCACTTTGAGTATTTCTATAAAGTCAAATTCCACTATTTTAAGTCCTCCTTTTTGAAATGAAAAAATGTTAAATATAAGCCCATTGCTGATACAAGAGCAATAAACCCTATGGACAAAAACATAGGATAACCTGTGTTTTGTATTCTTCCGTTGACAAGGAAAAATGTGGCTGTCCAAGGGTACAATGCCCCAATATCCTGATTGCTAAGAGCAGCACTTCCCATAACGATAACAGAGGCAATAATAATCGGCACTACAAATCCTTTTGTTTTTTGTGCAATATAAGCAAATGGCGAAACAGTCGCAAACATCAGAATACTACCGGACAGGAATTTAAGCAGCCATACGCTTGCTGTAAAAAGGCTATATCCCTCTAAGTGAAATGCAATATGGTATATGCCTGATAAAATGAAAATACCTATCCATGTTACCCCGGTAAGCATGATAATCCAAAGGAATAAAGTGAAAAATTTTACAATCAATAACCTCGTTCTCGAAATTGGGACAGGCAATATAGTTTTAAGGGTATGTTCCGAATATTCACGACTAAACAGATAAGCGATGATCGCAACATAAATTATCATGTTGGTTAATAGCATGACATACATCAAACTATTGCTGTAAATATCTGATAAAGTAATCATACGTTCTGGATGTCTGAAATGATTTTGCAGTGCCTCTGCAAACATTAAACATGGAGTGGATAACACCCCTAATATACTGATCAGTACCATGTTTGACCGTTTCAGTTTTAACAGTTCACAATAAACAAGATTAAGCAATTCCACCACCTCCGATCAAATTTGAAAAATATTCTTCCAAGTTTTCCTCTCCTATCACTATGCCTGTTACCGACAATCCGTTTTTTACGAATGTCTTATTGAGTTCTTCAACAGGAACAGAAAAATCAAAAATTTTGATCACCTTTTCTTGTCTTGAATATTTGGTAAGTCCATAATTCTCAATTATAATCTTTTCTGCTGCTTTACTGTCTGATACTTCAAATTCGATATACTTTCTGTTACGTTTATGAAGTTCTGCCATATTCACTTCTTCTACTAAAGAACCTCTGTGCATAACACCGATAATATTTGCGATTTGTTCTATTTCACTTAGAATATGGCTTGAAATAAAAATGGTAGTTCCTTTCTTCTTATTTAATTCAGATAAGAATGAACGAATTTCAGATATACCAATAGGATCAAGTCCATTTATCGGTTCGTCCAGTATCAAAAGTTTAGGCTCGTGCAAAATTGCCGCCGCAATACCAAGACGCTGTTTCATGCCTAATGAATAGTCTGAAAATATTTTATGGTTTTCATTTTCTAAGCCAACAGCTTCAAGAGCCTGTGCTATCTTAGACGTAGAAAGCCCACCACGCAGCTTTGCAAGAATTTGTAGATTTTCCCGCCCTGTCAGATTATCATAAAAACCCGGCGTTTCTATAATAGAACCAATTTGTTTATAAGCAGTTTGTGCGTATTCTTTTGAGTTGGTACCAAAGAGTTGGATTACTCCTGTGGTTGGATAAACAAGCTGTAACATCATTTTCATGGCTGTTGTTTTTCCTGCCCCATTTCTTCCAAGCAGTCCGTAGATTTTTCCTTTTGGCACATGAAGGTTGATATTATCAACAACCGTTATAGCACCATACTGTTTTGTTAAATTTTCTGTTTCAATAACATACTCCATATACATCAGTCCTTTCTTTTTTGCTGTATGTGTTAACCACAATTTCATTATCATCTGTTATGTAGGAAGAAACAAGAAACGTACTTTCACATCAAGGGAAAACGGCGAAACTTTCCGTTTCACTGCTCAAAATTAGCAAATTTATAAAAGAAAAAGCCCCGACACTTATCGTGTCAGAGCTTATTTACAATGATTTTTCATTATTTAGACTGTATTTCTTTAATGAGCAGGACGACTTTTGTCGCAAAGAGCAAGAAAAGCAGAGGTGTAACATAAGGTTCTCTTGCTACGGCAAATAAGCAGATTGCCAAAGCACCCAAACCAATAGAACCTTTTGTAATATAGCTGCACCATATATCTTTATGGAGCTGCATGAATATCAGTTTCGTAATTCCAAGACATATTAACAGAATGAAGATTGTCCAATATATGAAAAGGGTAAAACTTGTTATTTCTGTAAAGGATAGCAGATTGACGGAATAGATAAAATTCCCTTGTGTTTTTCTGTATAGTGGAAAAAAAATAAATACAATAGCTAATAGATCTACAACACCGCCAATGATGTTATAAATGCGTTTCAAGTTAGAACGATTTTCAGTTTCAGCTAACTCTAATAATTCGTTACCGGAAAGTAATTCGTCAATAGAAATAGCAAACAAAGAGGAAATAGCTTTTAATGATTCAATATTTGGATAGCCTTTTCCACTTTCCCATTTTGAAACGGCTGCTCTTGTTACATATAACTTTTCTGCAAGTTGTTCTTGTGTCATGTTGTGTTGTTTCCGTAAGTGCTGCAATTTTTCGTTAAATTCCATTTATATCATTCCTTTCACATCTCTTTTTTCGGGCATCAAAAGGTTTTTGTCATATTGGTACATTCTCATATCACCCTATATTATTCTATATTTTGGATAAGGCTATGAGAACGAAATTCAATTTTGCTTTAAGTAGTATTTTATTTCGTATTAAGCGACTTTATAGCATCAAACCCAATTTCCATTTGCTCGACCATAAAATGATTGTCGCTTAAAGAATAGATTTGTTTTGCTTTTTCTATCTCTGCTATACCTTTTTCTTCTTCCCCGGTTGCATAATGAAATAATCCCTCATAGTAGAATAATGGAACCTTCCATGCAAGCATATTTACATCATCTGTTAGTTCCCGTAGTCTATCAATCGCTTTTTGAGCCAAATCAAAATGATTATAATAGATAAGTTAATATAAATTTTATATCGTATAATCCTTTTTCAAAATCTATTGCAAATGATTTGCTTAATATCCCCGTATATATTTCTTTGTGACTAAAGCCTTTACTAAGTCTGATTTGGCAAATAGTCAAACCATAATTTTCCATACTATCTTCCTCCTCGTTTTTATATTATACCACATACAAATGCTATTTGGTATGAATACTCGGACTTTTAATGCGTGATGATGTCGACTTAGTCAAGAAAAAGAAGGTGGTAAAATGAAAAAGCAACTCATTCCCGGTACAAAGATTGTTAAAGTTATAGCTGGCAAAGACAATAGCGGAGAAAAGTTGAGAAAGGATATAGAAAAAATCGGAAAGATTGAGCTTCTAGGAAAAACTGTAAAAAGCATTTTTTCAATCTAATTTAACCCTGCCGCACGACGGCAAAAGAAAAAAGACGTCGTGTAGCAGAGCTATTGTGTAGCACATAAACTATTGCCGATTGACGACAGAAAGAAAAACTATATATCATTTTAAAAAAGTTGTTGAAAATCATTTTAATTGCCCTTACTATTTACGTGTTGAAGTCGACATCAATAATTTTATTCTTGGAGGTAAAATATGAAAATAGAAAAATTTAAAGATGTTACAATCGCTTATATGCGTAATACTGGTGAATATGGCAATAAAAATGAAAAGTTAATGGAAAATTTCAAAGACTTTTTGAGAAAGAATAAATTGTTTACAGATGAGACAATTATTTTAGGGATTGCATTAGACAATCCTGCCCTTACACCTACTAATAAATTAAGATATGATGTAGGTTTTATCATAAATAAAAATGTGGAAATAAACCTAGCTACTCGCAAAATTGATGATGGAAAATATGCAATATTTGAGGTCAAACACACTAAGCAAGACATATTGCAATTTTGGAAGAATATACAAAATTTTACCGCGGATTTGTTAGTGGACGATAAGCGACCAATTATTGAACGCTATGCCTATAATAAAATTTCTAATCATTTATGCGAATTTTGTATTCCTTTAAAATAAAAGATGGTGTTTCAATGGAAGGTCAATTAAGGGGATTATGTCCCATTTGCAATAACAAGACAAGGAAAAAAGTTGTCATTCTTACTAAGATAGCCGGGGTGGAGCCGTATTGATTGCCCAATATAAAGGAGCAAATGATAAAAAGGGACAAGCGGAGTCCTTTCAAATGCTGGCCTTGCTCTCGCTGGTGTCTTCTTTGCTTGTAACTATTGTGAGTTTGGCAACCTACCAGCCGTTATTCAAGACGTTAAATGTTCCGGCAGACGTATATCAAGACACCTTCGATTATATGAAAATTATTTGCTGTGTAACGGTATTCGTCTTTGGATATAATGCTGTCTGCTCTGTACTCAAAGGGCTTGGAGATTCTAAATTGCCTCTCTACTTTGTGGGAATTGCTACTATCATCAATATCGTATTAGATATTATTTTGGTAGGTCCTTTTAGAATGGGGACAGCAGGAGCAGCATACGCAACAATTACTGCACAAGGAATTTCATTTGTGATTTCTCTATTCTATTTGAGGCGGCATAAGAAATTTTTGTCTGTGGAAGATCACGGAAAGTTTACACTTCAATGGGATAAGCTTGCCGCCATTGTGAAAGTTGGTCTGCCCACAGCAATTCAGATGGTCGTAGTCAACACCGCCTATCTGCTTGTGGCTGGTATGCTCAATCAGTTTGGTACTGCCGTATCTGCCGCTTCTAATGTAGGTTTGCAAATCAACACCTTTGCTGGTATGCCTTGCTGGGCTATCGGACAGGCGGTAACGGCAATGGCAGGGCAATGTATAGGGGCTCGACAAATCAAGCGTGCCCGAAAGGTGGTAAAAATCAGCTTGGTGATAAATGTTGCTGTAACTCTCATTGTTGTAATTGGCGTACAGCTTTATGCTGAACCATTGATTTTGCTTTTTGGTAGTACCAGCCGGGAAGCAGTAAATGATGGTGTTTATTATCTTCGTATCTGTTGCGGCATAAATAGTTTGATTTATGCCATTATGTACACTTTGGATTCCTTCGCCATTGGTGTCGGTGCGGCAAATATCGCTATGATTAACGCTTTACTGGACGCAGTTATCGTACGTTTGCCTGTGAGCTGGTTCTTGGGCTTTGCACTTAATATGGGTTTTCCCGGCATTTATTACGGCCAAGCTCTTTCGCCAGTCTTGCCTGCTATTGTAGGTTTACTTTATTTTGTAAGCAGAAGGTGGGAATACAAAAAGCTCATTCAATCAAATCATAAAGGGGTAAGTTTTTGATGATTCAAATGGTATGACTTCTGGTGATTGCGTTCCTCGGCCCTGTTTAATCTGCTGGACAACGCGGTGAAGTACACCCCAGGAAGAAGAGTTTGTGGCTGTGGTCGGCACAGCCGGTTCCGGCCAATTCCCCTGTTGCACATGATGGGCGGGCTGGATCCCCCCACTTCCGGCAGCGTCATGGTACGGGGCAAGGAATTGGCAAAGATCGTCAAGGAAAAGAACCGTACCTATTACGAGGTCTATTCCTTGCCCCAGTGGAGACGCCTCTCGGAAGATTACACCCAGGAAGGCGGTGAAAACGCCGAAAACACCGAAAACATCAGTGTTTTCAAGAGGTATAGAATTTTTAACTGAGAAAAATATATTTTATATCTATCTTGCCAAAACTATGATGATTCAGGAAAGGACATATAATTTCCCGAAAAGGAGGCTGATGAAGGATAAGCCTTCTGTGCTTCCTTTTCGGGGAGGGCGCGCCCAATTTTTTATGGGCGCGCATTTCATATATTAGCGGCTGTTACGACAAGGGTTATCCGCGCTGCCGCTCCCCCCCCTAATTTCGATTTTGCTTACCAACCTAAAAATAGAAATTGGAGGAATTACCCATGAAAGAAATCAATCTGCGGGATTATTACCCGTTTTATACACAGGACGTTATTGTTGAAATACCGGACGAGGCAGCGCTGCTTCTTCGTGAATATATGCTGTTGGAAGAAGCATATCGGATTCGTACATACCGCTACAAAGCATTTTACTCTTTGGATCGTGATGAAGGTATTGAACGTGAGTTATTGCAAAAGCCGATTAGCCCAGCAGAAATTCTGGAACAGCGTCAAATGACGGAATCCCTCTACAAAGGGCTTGCCATGCTGCCGGAGAAACAGCGTCAGCGGATTTATGCACATTTTTTCCTTGGCATGAGCAAAGCAGAAATTGCCAAAGCAGAGGGAACACACAAAAGCTGGATTACTCGTTCTATCGAAGCTGGATTGCGCCGCCTGGAAAAATATTTCAAAGAGATTTTCTAACAGACGGCAACTTTGCCCCGAAAAATGTACTTAATAATAGAGGGACATATTTATCCGGTAGGACAAGCCTAATGGGTGTGGCTATGTAACACATACGACTGACCACCCCAACAAAAAAGCTTTCATAACTGCCACGCCTCTCGCTTGCTCCTTGACAACCGAATATACGCTGTTATAGGCACTTCATTCTGTGTTCCGAGCGGCAGATGGGGCGGTGCCATAACAGGCAGCTAAGGAGATGATGAATTCCCCGCTGTCCGAGCGATCCACGCAACCCATTGACCCTGCTGTGGCAGGCAGGGCGCGATAACGGCATAGATCATAATATTACTTTCTCACGACCTCCTAAGGACTTGGGAGGGGGAGTTCCTGCGGCGTGTGCCTGCTCCGGCAAAGCGGCGGCGACTGCGGGGCTATGATGCGGCGAAGCTAACCGCAGCCTGTAACAGCCCCGCCCTGACTGCAAGAACGCAGCTCCGACTTATTCATGTGGTTTTGATAGACACAAAATAATTTTCCAATATGGATAAATCGCAAATTTTTTATTAGCAAGCAGACAAATCACATCTGGCGCGGTATAATAATTGCAGGAAGTTATTTCTGCACATTACCTGACCGGCTGAAGAAAGGCGGACACTATGAGTCAGACCTCAAGGATGTGCAAAGGAATGTTCCAGAACAGAGAACATATAAAGTTGAGGAAATAGCCGAGATTCTTAATATTGGTCGAACTTCTGCTACAATCTTGTAAAAGAGGGACATTTCAAAATTGTACGAATTGGTAATGCCATACGAGTTTCTAAAAAATCATTTGATGAATGGTTAGACGCGCAGGCGTTCTAACTAAGAAAGGAAGATCGTATATGGCATCTATTATTAAAAGAAAAAAAGCATATTCCGTTGTTTATAACTATATTGATGAAAGCGGAGAAACAAAGCAGAAATGGAAAACCTGGCATACACACAAGTATCATCGAGAAAGAGTTTTCTCTGCTGAAACAGCGTGCAGGGCTGCCTAACGTGGTATTTCACTCTTTAAGACATTCCAGTACCACTTATAAGTTAAAACTCAACCACGGCGATTTGAAGGCGACACAGGGCGATACAGGACATGCTGAAATAGACATGATTACCAAAGTTTACGCCCACATTCTTGACGAGGACTGTAAAATCAACGCCCAAAAGTTTGAGAGTGCTTTTTATGCCAATCCTGATCTGCGGAATGTGAAACCTCCACAGGAAACGGAACAGCCTCAGACACAGACCGTTGACCTAGCAGCCTTGATTGAACAGCTTCAAAAATCACCAGAACTGGAAAGCACTCTGGCAGCCTTGATTTCAGGCCAAAATCAAGCACAAAGCTCCAATTAGCAAAAAATGCACCGAAACGCATAAACAATCAGTTACCCCTCACTTGGCGGAATATGGTTTTGTTTAGAGCTTGCAGTAAATAAAAAAGCTGCAAACCCTTGAAAACAAAGGCTTACAGCGTTGTTTACTGGCGTCCACGAGAGGATTTGAACCTCCGACCCCACGCTTAGGAGGCGTGTGCTCTATCCAGCTGAGCTACGTGGACATTTGTAAAAATATAAACTTCTGTCACAACCGTAATTGTACTATATCTCATTCAAAAAAACAAGATATGAAATCATTTTTTATTTAAAATAATATTTATTTTGTGGTCAGATTCATTTAGCATCCTGTCTTTGAGATAACGCAGTATATGAGCCAATCATCCCTGTCCCCGGCTTTTCTAAAAATGCAGTTGGCCCTGGAGCCAAATATTTCCTTTAAACCGTCTCCCCACCTTCGGTTCACCAAGCAAATCTGCTTTGTTGATACAGATATCAAACTGCATATCATTGCTTTCTACTGTCATCTGACAGATATCTTCGCCTGTAAGAATATTTTTAAAGGTCATAACATCCAATATTTCACCCATAATATTGTACTGATCACATTCAATTCCATATGGCATAAAATAAGAATCTACAATCGAAAAAATATCCTCTGTAGCAATACGCTGGGAAATCATGGAATAAGTATCCATATCTTCCATAGTCAGGCTTTCCATAGCTTCCTCATCGCCATCCCGGGCTGCAGCAATCAGATGATTCCTGTTTTTTGTCAGTTCTCTCTCTACCTTAACTGCCTCTTTATCCTTTTGAACAGGAAAAAGGATTTTTCCCTCTGCAGCCAATCCGGAAAGCGTCAAGGGCTGATTGCCCAAAGACACATTTCCCTTATATCTTTCCAACATATATTCTGCCGCATTCTGCAGATAAAAAATTAAAGTAATTCCTATCCGCAAATCATCACAGGCGCCTGCAAAGGATTCCTTCTCCGCATGCCTCTCAACAGTCACATGTTCCTGCGTTGTAATTCCCGTACCCCGGAAAAACGGAAAATAATATTCCACATGAAACTCGTTTTCTTCGTCGTACTGTCCACAGACAGTAATTCCGCAATCACACCCATAATTTTTAGAATACTCCACAAATATACCTTCCGGATGATTCTCTACAGCAATCTTTTCATCGTAATTTTCAATTACATCATGGATAATCTCTTTGATTTCATTTCTCTTCGTGATCTTGGAAAAACCAACTGCTTTTAAATAACTGTGCACAAGAACACCTCCCTGAAAAAGCCCTTGTAAAACTTATGCACGGGCCTTTTTCTCAATTTTCTTCATACCGCCCATATATGGCTGCAAAGCTTCCGGAATGCTTACGCTTCCATCGGCATTTAAATTATTTTCCAAAAATGCGATCAACATTCTCGGAGGAGCTACTACTGTATTATTCAAAGTATGTGCGAGATATTTCTTACCGCCTTCACCGTTTACACGGATTTTCAAACGCCGCGCCTGTGCATCACCAAGATTAGAGCAGCTTCCAACCTCAAAATACTTTTTCTGTCTTGGAGACCATGCCTCTACATCTACAGATTTAACTTTCAGATCAGCCAGGTCACCGGAACAGCATTCCAGTGTTCTTACCGGAATATCCAGGGAACGGAACAGATCTACGGTATTCTGCCATAATTTATCATACCACATCGGGCTTTCTTCCGGTTTGCAGACAACGATCATTTCCTGCTTCTCAAACTGATGGATACGATAAACACCACGCTCCTCCAGACCATGCGCGCCCTTTTCCTTACGGAAGCATGGAGAATAGCTGGTGAGAGTTTTCGGAAGCTCTTCCTCCGGGATAATCTGATCAATAAATTTACCGATCATAGAATGCTCACTTGTTCCAATCAAGTATAAGTCTTCTCCCTCAATCTTATACATCATAGCATCCATTTCAGCAAAACTCATAACACCTGTTACTACGTTACTGCGAATCATAAACGGCGGTACACAATATGTGAAGCCTCTATTGATCATAAAGTCACGGGCATAAGAAATTACTGCAGAATGAAGTCTTGCAATATCTCCCATAAGATAGTAGAAGCCATTGCCTGCAACTCTCCTGGCACTGTCCAGATCAATGCCATCGAAGCTTTCCATAATATCCGTATGATATGGAATTTCAAAATCCGGAACCACCGGCTCACCATATCTCTGCACTTCTACATTTTCGCTGTCACCCCTGCCGATGGGAACAGAAGGATCAATAATGTTCGGAATCACCATCATATTCTTCAGCAGTTCTTCCTCAACCACTTTTTCTCTTGCAGAAAGCTCTTCAATACGTGTACCGGAAGCTGCAACCTGTTTCTTCACTTCTTCAGCTTCCTCACGTTTTCCCTGTCCCAGCAATGCACCGATCTGTTTGGAAATCTTATTTCTTTTGGCTCTTAAAGCTTCTACCTCCTGTTTAATGATTCTGTTCTCTTTATCCAGCTCCAAAACCTTATCTACCAATTCCAGTTTATTATCCTGAAACTTATTCCGAATATTGTGTTTTACAATCTCCGGATTTTCCCTTACAAATTTAATGTCTAACATTTGTCTTCCTCCTCAAAATGTTTCTTGATTTATTTGCTTTCTTCACTTTCTTCTAATTCAGCCAATCCGAAATTTACTGCTTTACGAAGAGCTTCCACCTCTTCCTGGCTAAGCATAACATAAGATTCACCCTTTACAATTTCCTTTAAATAAAGAAAACAATTATCGCGGCTATGCACTGCATTCAGAATTAGCCCTGTATTTTCTTTATCAAGCAGCGCAAGCGCAAAACTCAGTTTTCCTCCTACATCATCAAAAGCATCATACTTTTCCACACCATATTTACTGAAAATCACACCAAAGCTTTTCTTAATAAAATTAATAGAATGCTCGTGATCCTCTTTTGCTTCATAAAGACGATCGATCTGTGCAAATTTTCTTACAAACACTTTTTCTAAGGACTGTGCATCACTGCCCTTCATAAACATTTTATATTTTCTTTCTAAACGGCTTAAACGCATATTACTGCTGAAAACGTTCACTATCAGGATAATGACCAGAATCAGCAATACAATAATGATAATCCCCGGATCAATTCCAAGATTTTCAAAAACACTGCTCATATCATACTCCTCTTATCCGATAGATTCAAACAAATCAATGATCCGTTCCAATTCATCCTTAGAATAATATTCTATTTCTATTTTACCCTTATTGTTCTTCTTTCTGTGAATAAATACTCTTGTGCCGATAATTCCTTTAATTTTTTCTTCCAGGCTTTCATAGATTGCATCTTCAGACGTATTTCTTACAACTTCTTTTTTCTTTGCCGGCTCCAAAATATTTTTTACAAGCTTCTCTGTTTCTCTGACACTCAATTTTTCGTCAAAAATTTTCATGGCAATATTTGCCTGCGTATTTGCATCGGAAATCCCAAGAAGAGCACGAGCATGTCCTGCTGAAATCATTTCATCGATCAGCATTTGCTGCACACGCTCATCCAGCTTAAGAAGCCTCATGGAGTTCGTAACCGCTGTTCTGCTTTTAGAAACACGTTCTGCAATTTCATCCTGCTTCAGGTGAAATTCCTCCATAAGACGCTTATATGCCATAGCCTCCTCAATCGGATTCAAATCCTCTCTTTGAATATTTTCAATAAGAGAAATTTCTACAATTTCCTGTTTATTAAATTCCTTAACAATAACAGGTATCTCTTTTAATCCGGCTATTTTTGCAGCTCTCCAACGCCTCTCTCCCGCTATAATTTCATAAAAGTCCTTTTTATCAGACACCAATAACGGTTGCAATACACCGTACTGTTTAATGGACTCTGATAATTCTAAAAGAGCGTCTTCATCAAATTGCTTTCTCGGCTGACCACGGTTCGGCTCTACCTTTGAAATCTTCACCAGCATTTCTGTATTTTTAATCTGAGTTTCCGCCTCTTCCGGTCTTACCTTGCTTTCAGTCTTTCCACTTACATTTTTGGGGGTCTTCGGCTTCTCCTGAACCGATTTATCAGGGAACAAAGCATCCAAACCTCTTCCTAAACCTGATTTTTTTGCCGCCATTTATTCTTCCTCCCTGTTAATTACTTCTTCTGCCAGAAGACGGTAGCTTTCTGCTCCGGCAGACCTGGAATCATAAATTGTGATGGGCTGCCCATAACTGGGGGCTTCTGCAAGACGTACATTTCTCGGGATTATAGTTTTATAAATATTTTGCTGTAAATTGTCTTTCACATTTTCTACCACTTGAAGAGAAAGATTCGTCCTTGCATCATACATAGTAAATACGACACCTTCGATAATCAGCCCATTATTCAAACGGTCTTTTACCAAATCAATTGTATGAATGAGCTGCGACAATCCTTCCAACGCATAATACTCACACTGTATTGGAACCAAAACAGAATTTGCCGCCGTCAATGCGTTAATCGTAAGCATGCTCAAGGATGGAGGACAATCCATAATAATAAAATCATAATTCCGACGAATACTGTCTGTATTTTTTTTCAATATGTACTCTTTTTCATCTATTCCGATTAATTCAATCTCTGCACCGGAAAGATTCACATTTGACGGTATCAAATCTACATTTTGTACAACATTTTTGATAATTACATCTTGTACATTCACCTCTCCCAGGAGCAGTTCATACAATGTGTTACCTACCGAATTTTTATCAACACCTAATCCACTTGTTGTATTTCCCTGCGGGTCTATATCAATTGTTAAAACTTTTTGTCCCCGTTCCGCAAGACAAGCTGATAGATTAATTGCAGTTGTTGACTTTCCCACACCGCCCTTTTGATTGGCAACTGCTATAATTCTTCCCAAATTTATCCCTCCTTTTCATGAGGATAGATTTATTATATCACTTTTGGGTTTATACTTCTACATATTGTTTCACGTGAAACATAAAAAAAGTGGTTCTTTTTTCTTTCTTTATTGTATAGTTTTATATTTTTGAGTTAGCCGACAAATAGGCCAAATATGATAAATCTGAATTTCAGAATACGTAACTTAACAATTTATCCAATCCTGCTGCATTATTACTTATTGATTATTCCCTTAATTGACTATATATAAACCATAAATAACAGCAAGTTTCAAGTAAAACCTTTTATTATTCTAATGAATTTATTTAACCTGACGCCCCACTTCCGCTTTCTTAATCTAAATCAGATTGTAAAACATAAAATCTCTATATAATTATTACTCATACAGTCGTAAACACTATTATAGCATTGATTGCTCATACCATTTCAAGAACGAGCTGTAACCAATTTCCCCAAACTCTATAAAAACATTGTAAAATCAAGCAATTTAGCGTATAATATAAGCAACAAATTGGATTAGCAAATGTGTACGAATCAGTAAATTTCACATTTCTAAATCCAGTAAAAAGGGAGGTACCGCATGAAAAAACACAAATACAAACTACTTACCTTTACAGCACTATTTGCCATAGCTACATTTATTATCCATGTTTTAAATAAAATTATTGCAGCTTCTGCATCTTTAAAAGAAATGTTGGATACCGGAAACAAAAGCATTTATGAATGGCGCTTTGGCAAAATTCATTACACAAAAAAAGGTAAGGGCAGTCCCATTTTATTAATCCATGATACACTGCCAGGTTCTTCCGGTTACGAATGGCATAAAATAGAAAAAGAATTATCCACCGAACATACCGTATATAACATTGATCTACTAGGATACGGACGTTCCGAGAAGCCCGGAATGACTTACACCAACTTCGTTTATGTCCAAATTATTACTGACTTTATTAAAAATGTAATAGAAGAAAAAGCCGATGTCATTGCCAGTGGATTTTCTTCCTCCTTCGTCATTATGGCATGCCATAATGAAAAAGAATGCTTTAACAAAATTATGCTGGTTAATCCACCAGGCCTTGGGAAACTTAATCAAACACCTTCTCACAGAGATAAGCTGCTGAAATTTTTCTTAGAAATTCCGGTATTCGGCACACTTGTTTATTATATGATTGTTTCACGTGAAAGTGTTAAAGATTTGTTTATTGAAAAACTATATTACGATCCATTCCATATAGACGAAGATGTTTTAGATGCTTATTATGAAGGAGCACACAAAGGCAGCGTTTATGCTAAATCTGCATATGCTAGTTTTGCTTCAAAATTTATGAATATTAATATTTGTCATGGATTAAAAAGTATTGACAACAGCATCTACATCATAGAAGGAGAAGCAGAAATTAATGGAACTTCTATCATAAAAGAATATCAGGAAGCAAATCCTTCCGTTGAAACTGCAACTCTTAAAAAGACAAAACACTTACCTCATATTGAGAATCCGGAATATTTCCTGGAGCAAATTAGTATTTTCTTCTAAAATAGAAAGTACTTTGGTCAATGTCATTAAGTTAGCATTGCACCCGAGACAGTTATTTAGGAAAAGAGGTTGAAAATTTATTTTTTCAACTTCTTTTTCTGTTTTTGAGCAGCACAAATAAACAGATTTGCATCTATCTGAAAACTCTATTATTCAAATTTATGCTACTCTGTATAAAGAGGCCATGAAAGTCCTTTGCAGTTAATTTTCGTTCCCTGTGCCTGTCTGGTCGTATGGGAATAAGGTTTCTGGCAATTATGGTTTCTAAATCAGGTAATGTTGTTTTCCCACGGCAGAACACCTGCACAAATGAACTGCAATCGAAAAGTTTGCCTTATATGTATGCTTCCTTTGCTTTTTTTCAATGACTACGTGCGAGGTAATCATTTCTGCAAAGTTATACATAATCATGCGTGCGTATATTTCCTGCTGGATGCACATCACCTTTTTTGAATGGAAATCCAGCATCCCAACCGTACATTTCAAATCCCGAAAAGATGTTTTACTTCCCCAGCGGGAAGCATACAGCTTCTTTATCCCATCAGGCGGATATTACTTTCCGTTTAGATTTGTTACTATTGTTTCGTAAGAATCCTGTTAAATAGGAAACTGGATGATTGGAAAGTTCAGTTTATAAAATCTGGTCGGTTCCGCTTTCCTGTTTTTCAGCGGCAGATAATCAAAGGGCTGGGTAGAGGTACCGGTAATGGCTTTTATCTTTGAAAAGTAGTAAATTCAAACCATTTCTTATACCGTTAATTCCATCATTAATCCGGATAAGAAAGAACAACCTTTTTCCTGAATGTGTGCCATACTGTTGAAAGATTCATAACCCCTGTTGGCTATCACAAGTGCCTTCGAGATTTTAAAACAATCTACCATTTCCTGCAGTTTTTTATGCTCATTTGTTTCTTTGAATTTTTGGATGATTACATCAGCATAAATGGTACGGCCTATGTTATAAAGTGCATTTATATGCAGAAGATTATATGGCTTTTGTCCATTTTCCCCTGCATAAAAAGACTTTAAGCCATGAGGATTAGTGGCAATCTGGACATCTGAACCATCAACAGCAAGTATAGGCATTCTTTCATTAGAAATAGACATAAGCCTGCTCGAAAAACCATCAAATACTGCCTTAAAAGCTTTCGGCTTATTTTATCCCTTTGTCGGATGAATGCTGAAGCAGATGGCATTTTTGGTGAGGCATTGAAGAGGTCTATCAGTTCATTTGAAATACTTCCGCTTTCCATGCCAATAATTCCGGTCAGCATCTTCTCCATAGGAAACTTTCTATTCCTTGTGAAATCATGTTACGACTCAAAACAATATTCCTTTGAGCTGCATGCAATTTTTTTGATTTTCGACAGCAAAATATTTTTTATGTGTTCTGGTTTCATAAGCGACCTCCCTGCAATCAAGTTTTTTAATTACAAAGGCCGCTCTCGCTACTTTCTAATTAATAGCGAGAGCGGCCGCTTATTTTTACCTCTGTGTCAATCATTATTTCATTTTTTTCAAAAATATTCCTACACCATTTCTAGTATAGGAATCTTGATTCTGTTACTTTAACTTAATGACATTGCCAGTTTCGCCTCCGTTTACAATATCTCACAAACCTGTCTCATATTAATCACAGACAATCTTTCGTTTATACCATTAGTAAAGAGGATGTGATATTTACACATCCCCTTCGCATGCACAAGCAAATTTGTCTGCTTCGCTAAAACTCACCCTTCCTTTCTTTAATAATGGCCTGAATAATCCCATGATAGCGTAAAGATGAGTTTTTGTATAATATTTATCCCGCACCCGCTTAGCGAATGTCATTACTCATCACTATCAGTTTCAGCACTATCTCCTATCATCTCTTCATATGCATCCATCATTTCTCTTACTGTCATTTTGTTTATCAAAAATACTTTTGAATCAACAACCGCAGCATAAAAATTAGTATCATACTCATAATAGTCAACGGTAGTCTTACTTCCATCCATATTTGTAAATACAACGCTCATTTCAGGACTTTCCGTTGATGCAAGTTTCTCTGTAAGCCGCTGCTGAGCTGCCATATTGATCAGCTTATTATAGAAAGTAGTAAATAATATTTCATTCTCTATTTGTTTACCATCAAGTTGGTAAGTAACCGTTTCTTCTTGATCTTCTGAAGATGTTTCACGTGAAACAATTATTGTATGCTCCTCATTACCTTTGTCAATTGCAAGACTATCTAAATTATTTAAAGACAAATAATTCACTGTCATATTCCAAAAATCAGAAGCATTCTTACCTATAACAGTATCCAAATTTTCTTTTGGTATTGTATAAATCTGTTTACTGTCATTTACTCTCACATAGCGATTTTCAGCTTCTGTTTCATCACCCACAAATAGTACAAGCTCCTTTTCCACAGTTACAATATTTTCTTCATTATTACTATCCTCATCGTTTTCATCCTCCGCATCCACTTCACTATCTGTATCCTTGTCAGTCTCTTCAACTTCTTCTGTATATGAAACAGTTACTACAGCATATGGCTCCTCTAATCCATATTTTGATAAGTCCTCTGCCTGATAATCAACAAACTCATCAAATTCCAAATTAGCAATGGAAGAAGTCAAATTACTGATCGCAGCGGTATCTGCTTGTTCCGATTCGTCCCGGTCATCGGAAATATCCCAAAGGCCACCATCACCTTTTATGAGTTCATAAGAAGAATCTCCTTTTTTCACAGATACTTGTGTAATTGCTGATGCATCTACATCGGGAAATCCTTCTTTTTCGGCATAATCATAAAGAGGATTCATAAAATAATTGATATTTACATCCGGTACCACATAAACAGTATGACGGTCATCATCTTTACTTACATAATACTGGCTGGAAATCTCATTTTCCATCCCGACGCGTATTACCATAGTAGAATTATCATCCATAGTAACTGTAATGGTATTCTGTGGAGTATCCAATCCATATTCTGATAAGTCCTCTACATCTTCTAATACACGGTCAGATGTAAAATCAGCAAAAACGCCAACTGCATTTGTCAATACATCCTGAGCAACAGGAAATTCTTCTTCATCCTGCTTAACCCATGTATCGTTTTCCTTTTTAAAAACAACCTCCTGCTTATCAATTAAAAATTCAATTGACCTGACTTTTTCTGCATCCGCAGTAAAAATACTGGCTGCTTCATCCTCTTGCACACTATCCTCAGTCTCTTTTTTTGAAACATAGGATTTCATACCAAAATAAACCCCAATCAATACGACCAGAACAATAAAAGCAGAGATCATTTTTAACATTTTACTTTTCATTATGCTTTTCTCCTCTTAAACCATACAACAAAGCCTGCAACAAGGAAAAATCCAGGAATCAAACCAATTGTGCAAATTGTCCAGAAGCTAATATCATAAGAAGTCAAATTTAAATAAGAAACCTCTAAGCTTTTAGAAGGAATCGAAACCATTGTACTTTCATCAGTGCTGCACATCCAATTCAGCGATGACATTACCAAAGTTTCATTCCCTCCGGATACCATTTGATTAATCTGGCTGTCCAGGAGATTTGACGTTGAATAGTAAACAATCTGCGTCTCTTTATCATTTTCCACGTTTTCTGTAATGCTGACACCTAAATCAAACGGTCCTTCAATATCCTCTTTTTCCTTTTCCAAAGTATCACTCTGCATATTTGTTTTGGAATAAGCACTGTCCGTTGTGGTAAGTAAGCTTTCAATCGTAACCGTATCTCTGACACTTTCTGTTTTCTGAATTCCCTGTGCATAAGGAGCAAGTACATAATATCCGGCAGCCTTTGATACGGCTTCTGCGCTTCCAATATCCGGCACAAGATAATAAGGTGTCTGCATTGCATAATGCTGTGTATCATTCTCTAAAACAATACCTTCTGTTCGTTTTACGCCGTAATTTTCAAGAATACTATCAAAATTTTTCATTTTATTCTGATTATAATCTGAAAAAATCATAGCTTTTCCACCATTTTCCAGATACTCTAAGATTGCTGTTTTTTCATCCTCTGAAATATCGGAAGAAGGCGAATTAATCAACAGACAATCTGCATTCTCAGGCACACTGCATTCTGTCAGCAAATTTAATGCCTTGATTTCTATATTGCTTTTTTCTATTGCTTCCTGAATCGCAGATGCCAATTCTCCTTCTCCATGTCCTTCTAATTCATAAAGAATCGGAAGATTCTCTGAAGTCACATAAGCAATCGCACTTGTAATCTGCCCCTCGCCGTCAAATCCCGTTGTGCTGTAGCTATAGGTGCTGTAGTCCATGGATGATTCATACAAATTGTTATATTCAACTACTTTATTTCTATCTCCGCACACAACAATCAAACTGTTTGTTGACAACTGATCACTTGTATACTCTGATACAAATTTCGGATTTACAATAGGATCTTTCTGTTCTACCTTAATATGATCAGATTCATCTTTATATTTCTGCAGAAGATTCTTAATTGTCTCATCCTCTGAACCGCTTTGAGCGATCTGATAAATCGTTACATCTTTCTCCAAATCTTTCAGTAGGGATTTGGTCTGATCACCGATACTGTATAATTTTTCATCGCTGATGTCTATCTGTGAATACTTGGATGGTATTTCTCCTACAATCAAATTTATAACAATAATGATAATCACAAATACAACGCTTATCGCTATACTATAGGAGCCGTTTTTCAGGTATTTTTTATTGATACTCTTCTTTGTTCTTTTTTGATGAATATTGTTAAATTTTGTTTTACTTAACTTTTCTTTCAGATTCATATTCTCCACCTCCCTAATTCCAACGTCTCTTGATTATAGACTGTATTGTAAAGAATATGCAGACCGATATCACAGAAAGAAAATAAACAACCCCGGTAATATCTAAAATGCCATTAGCAAAATTATCAAAATGCCCGCTCAAATTAAACACCTCAAGAACCTTTTGTATTCCTCCCTCGAAGAAGCTTGATTTTATAACATAAATAACAATTAGTGCAATTTCACCAACAGCACATACAAGCACAGAAATCATTACATTTTTTATCATTGTATAGATAATGATGGAGGCTGCAAGTATCAATAGGCCAAAGGTAATGCATGTGGACATAGATGTTTTGGAAAAAAATGAGGAAATTCCATTCATCATATAAAAGGCAAACAAAAATACAAAAGTTAAAACTGCCGCAATTACCTGGCTCTCCGTAAGTGAGGAAACAAATACACCAATTGCAAGGTTTGCACATCCCAGCAAAAAGAAGCCCAGAATCGCTGTATATGAGGCACCAAAGGAAACACTTCCGAATTTTCTCATGATCAACGGATAAAAACACATAATTCCTGCCGGAATTGCATAAACCGTCACCAGAGCAAGATATTTTCCTATTACAATGCCTTCAACAGAAATGGGAGCTGTCAAGAGCATCTGATCTGTCTTCTGCTTCCGTTCCTCTGCAAGCACGCGCATGGTTAATAAAGGCACTCCGATCAAAAATACAAAGGTAACAGCACTTAATGTATATTCAAATTTGGGATATGCCGCTGACAACTGGTAAGCAGAAAAATAAATTCCGGTCAAAAGCAGCACAAAAAATATAAACAGGTATCCAATCATGGAGGTTAAATAGCCTTTTAATTCTCTCTTATAAATCGCTATCATGATTTTCTTCCTCCTTTTCCACATTTCCTTCCTCTGAAACCATATTTTTTGACTTGTTTTCCACAGTTTCAACAGAAGCTTTCTCTTTTTCTTCTTCTGTCAGCTCCAGGAATATTTCTTCCAGAGAAACCTTCTTTGACTGCATTTCCAGAATTGGACAATTAACTTCTGCCATTTTATAAAATACCTGCTCACGAATATCTGTCTGCTCTTCCGTAGAAACCTTAATATTCCATATCATCTTCTGGTTCGAAGCTTCAAAGTTTATCTGTCTTATCCCCTCTACCTGTTCCAATGCAGCCTTAATCCTGTCTTTTTCTCCCTTAATCAGCAGGGCAAGATTATTTGATCCTTCAGCCAAACGTCCCAAATTATCCGGCGTATCACTTGCCACCAGCTTTCCGTGAGAAATAATCAATACATAATCACATACTGCACTGACCTCTGATAAAATATGAGAGCTTAGAATTACCGTATGCTTTTTTTTCAGATTTTTAATCAAATCTCTGATTTCTATAATCTGTTTCGGATCAAGGCCAACTGTAGGCTCATCCAAAATAATGACCTCCGGATATCCAAGAATTGCCTGCGCCAATCCCACTCTCTGACGATAACCTTTTGACAGATTTTTGATCAGCCGGTTTTTCATATCTGTAATCTTTACCATTTCCATAATTTCTTCAATCATGGCATCTTTTTTATCTTTGGGAATCTTTTTTAAATCAGCCGCAAATTTTAGATACTCCAGAACAGTCATATCAAAGTAAAGAGGCGGCTGCTCCGGCAGATAGCCGATGCATTTCTTCGCTTTTTCCGGTTCTTCCAGGATATCATGTCCATCAATCAGGACCTTCCCCTCTGTAGAAGCAATATAACCGGTAATCATGTTCATAGTTGTAGATTTTCCCGCACCATTCGGTCCCAAAAATCCATAAATTTTTCCTTTCTCAATATGAAAAGAAAGGTGGTCAACTGCCGTATGATCTCCATAGCGTTTGACCAGATTACTTACTTCAATCACTGAACTCTCCTCCTTTATAGACAATAGAAGATGTTCCCAGGAGAAACAGAGATTAGGGAAATCCTGAGAACATACTTCACCAGATAAGAATTACCATATATTTCTTATCTTCTTATCTATTTTATGAAATATTTGTGATGAAATTAGGATAAATATGTGAGAATTCTGTGAAAGAAAAAGAGCCCTTATGACAAAGGCTCTTTTAAAGGAGTTCCTGCTTTTCTCGGATAACGGACAGGTGTCTGTCTGATTTTTTCGATTACTACGAGAGAACGTTCTATCTCTGAACCGGGAAGCCGAAAATAAAGAATATCCTTAATTTTCCCGCCAAGAATCTGAACAGCCTTTTCCGCCTGACTTATCTCCTCCTGAACTTTCCCTGATTTATAAGAGACAAAACAGCCTCCGCATTTTACATATGGCAGACAATATTCAGACAGAGTAGCCAAATTAGAAACTGCTCTGGATACACACAATTCATATTTCTCTCTATATGCCTTATTCTTTGCATATTCCTCAGCTCTTCCATGTACTGCCTGAATATGTTCCAATTTCAGCAGCCGAAAAGCTTCCTCCAAAAAATTCACTCTTTTCTTGAGCGAATCCAACAGGCATACATCCAAATGAGGAAAAGCAATCTTAAGAGGAATTCCCGGGAAACCCGCACCTGTACCAATATCCATCACATTCCCGGCATTTTTCATATTCACAGCCTTTGTGCAGGCAAGACTATCCAGAAAATGCTTTACCAAAACCTCCTGAAATTCCGTAATTCCAGTCAGATTCATTACCTTATTTTTTTCTGCAAGAAATTCATAAAAATCAATAAACTGCTGTTCCCGCTGGCGGGATAATTCTATTCCCAACTGCACGCAGCCTTGTTCCAGCACATCCAAATCATACGCCATACAAAAATTCTCCTTTTTTCATAAAGCTGTTTATAAAGCTTTTCATAAGCCTTTTTATTAAACCTTTTCGTCATACTCTTTTCCCATACTGCTCCAGATACACCAAAAGAACCGAAATATCTGCAGGAGAAACTCCGGATATCCTGGATGCCTGTCCAATAGAAACAGGACGGCAGGCTTCCAGCTTCTGTCTAGCCTCAATACGAAGGCTTCCTACCTTCTCATAATCCAAATCCTCAGGTATTTTCTTAGCCTCCAGCTTTTTAAACTGCTCTACCTGCTTCATCTGACGCCGGATATATCCATCATACTTAATATTAATCTCTACCTGCTCTGTTACATCCCGGGGCAGCTTAGGACGCTTTATATCAACAGGTGCCAGTACCTCATAGGAAAGCTCCGGACGGCGAATCAATTCTGCCAGGGTGGTGCCTGATTTCAGAGGTGTACTCCCATATTCTTCAAGAAGCTTCTGCACCTCTGCCGTACCTCCGATATTCGTGTGCTCTACGCGCTTAATTTCTTCCTGAATATACTCTTCCTTTTCCCTGACTCTTTTATATTGCTCTTCATCAATCAATCCAACCTGATATCCTTTTTTTCTTAATCTTAAATCCGCATTGTCCTGTCGAAGAAGAAGCCTGTATTCTGCACGACTTGTCATCATTCTATAAGGCTCATGATTTTCCTTAGTCACGAGATCATCAATCAACACGCCAATATACGCCTCTGAACGGTCCAAAATCAACATTTCCCGCCCTTTTATTTCCATTGCCGCATTAATTCCCGCAATCAATCCCTGTGCCGCCGCTTCCTCATATCCTGAGCTTCCATTAAACTGCCCCGCACTGAACAGACCCTTTATATTCTTAAATTCCAGTGTCGGGTACAACTGCCTTGGATTAATACAGTCATATTCAATGGCATAAGCATTCTTCACGATCTTTGCGTTCTCCAATCCCGGAACGGAATGATACATGGCTTCCTGCACATCCTCCGGAAGAGAGCTGGACATGCCGCCCACATACATTTCATTTGTATAATTTCCCTCTGGTTCAATAAACACCTGATGCCTGTTTTTATCGGCAAATCTCACTACCTTATCCTCGATGGAGGGACAATAACGCGGTCCCGTCCCTTCAATCGCTCCTGAAAACAATGGAGAACGATCCAGATTTTCTCTGATGATCTCATGCGTCTTTTCATTTGTATAGGTCAGCCAGCAGGATTTCTGTTTAATCTGTACACTTTCCGGGTCTGTGGAAAACGAAAACGGCACAATTCTTTCGTCTCCAAACTGTTCCTCCATCTTACTGTAATCAATGGTATTTCCTGCAATTCTGGCCGGTGTTCCCGTCTTAAAGCGAAAAATCTCAATTCCCAGTTCCTTCAGAGAATCCGTCAGATAATTGGCAGCCTGCAGTCCATTCGGGCCTGTATAGTTGCTGACGTCCCCATAAATACAGCGAGCCTTCAGATAAGTACCCGTACACAAAACCACTGCCTTACAATAATAGGCAGCTCCTGAATAAGTCTCAACTCCCACAACTCTTCCATCCTTTACAAGCAGCCTTGTAACCTCTCCCTGCCTAATGGTCAGGTTTTGGGTATTCTCCAATGTCCTCCTCATTTCATTACTGTACGCCTGCTTATCCGCCTGCGCTCTTAAAGAATGAACGGCCGGTCCCTTGGACTGATTCAGCATTTTAGACTGGATAAATGTTTTATCGATATTTTTTCCCATTTCACCGCCGAGAGCATCCAATTCCCTCACCAGATGTCCCTTCGAGCTTCCGCCGATATTCGGATTACACGGCATCAAAGCAATACTGTCCACACTGACCGTAAACATGATTGTTTTCAAACCAAGTCTTGCTCCTGCCAAAGCTGCCTCGCATCCGGCATGACCGGCGCCAATAACCACTACATCAAAATTTCCCTCTAATTTTTTCATAATTATATCCACCTGCTAATTAATTCTTCCATATCTTCCCTCTTCTGTTTCCCCCGCGTTCTATCCCCTGCGGACACCTGCATCTCTGACGCGCGTAAGGCGGCTTATCATTTATTTACTTCCCTGTACAGAATTTACTGAATATCTCATTTACCAGATCCTCCCCGACAGCTTCTCCCACAATCCTTCCAAGACTCTCATATGCATTCATCAGATCAATTGAAAAAAAATCCTCCGGCATATTCATTTCTATACTCTGTTTCACCAGCTCCAGGCTGCTTTTTGCTTCCTCCAAAGCCTCCTTATGCCGGGCATTTGTAATATATACCTCATCATCAAAGGAAAGCTTACCGGAGAAAAACATGCACCTGATTTCTTCCTCCAGCTCCTGAATTCCTGTTTCCTCCAATGCGGAGACAGGAATAACCGGATGTCCCGTTCTTTTCTTCAGTTCTTCCATATCCACAACCGCAGACAGATCCGTTTTATTATAAATCACAATTGCTTTTCTTCCGGAAAGCATAGATATAATTTCCTCATCATTTTCATCCAGGGGCAGGGATGAATCCACCACATACAGAATCAAATCTGCATCCTTTGCTGTTTCCTTCGCTTTTCCCACACCGATTTTTTCCACTACATCCTCTGTTTCTCGGATTCCCGCCGTATCTGCCATGCGGAGAGTAATTCCATGAAGAGTAATATATTCCTCCAGAATATCACGAGTTGTTCCTGCTATATCCGTTACGATTGCACGATTTTCTCCAACTAATAAATTGAGCAGGGATGATTTTCCCGCATTCGGCTTACCGAGAATCACTGTTTTGATTCCCTCCTGAATGATCTTTCCATCATCCGCAGATTTCAACAAATTTGAAACCTCCTGATGTACGTTTTCCACAACTTCACTTAGTTCCCGGGGATATCCATCCAAACTGATATGTTCCGGATCGTCCAAAGCTGATTCAATATAAGCAATGTGATAGATCAGCCTGCTTCTGATCTCTTTTACGGTGCGAAGTACAGATCCCCTGAGCTGTTCCATAGAGCTTTTCAATGCATATTCATTTTTTGCCTGAATCACATCCATAACTGCTTCTGCCTGGGACAAATCCAATCTGCCGTTTAAAAAGGCTCGCTTTGTAAACTCTCCCGGCTCCGCAATTTTTGCTCCATTTTTCAACACAGTTTCCAGAACTCTCTTCATGGCATATACACCGCCATGACAGTCTATTTCTACCGTATCCTCTCCTGTAAAGGTGCGGGGAGCCTTCATGATCATCACCAAAACCTCATCAATCAATTCCTCTCCATCATAGATATATCCATAATGTATTGTATGGGTGGAAACCTCTTTGAGCTTTTTCTTTCCTCCCTTGGAACGGTATATTCGGGAAATGACCTCCATAGCTTCTTTTCCGCTGATACGGATAATTCCGATACCGGAAGCACTCATAGCTGTAGAAATTGCGGCAATTGTTGTCTCCATATTTCCTCCTAAATACAAACAAAAAATGTTATTCAAGGGAAAGCACACGTAATACGTGTTATTCACGCTTTCACCTAGAATAACATTCTTCATACTGAATTACCAGCTTATCATATCAAAAATATCTTACAAATTTCGGAAATGATTCACTAATATCTTTTTAATTTTACCACTACATGACGATATGGCTCTTCACCCTCACTGACCGTCTCCACAAATTTATTTCCCTGGAGAGCAGAATGGATAATTCTTCTCTCATATGGATTCATTGGCTCCAGAATTACCGGCTTCCTGGTTTTCTTTACTTTATAAGCAATTCCTCTTGCCAGGTTTTCCAGAGTTTCTTTTCTGCGTCTTCTGTAATCCTCCGTATCCAGCTTCACACGGATATAATTTACTTTTCCTTTGTTTACAACAAGACTTGTCAGGTACTGAAGAGAATCCAGAGTCTGTCCTCTTTTTCCGATGAGAATTCCCAAATCCTCACCTTCAAAATCTACCTCAAGACAGCCATCACTTATGTTATATTTTGAAGTAATATCTACTTCACCAAGCTTCATGGAATCAAATACATCTTTCAGGAATACAACCGCTCTGTTTTCTACCTCTTTGATTTCTTCCGGATCTGTGAGAACTTCAATTGGCTTGGAAACTTTCACAGGCTTCTCTTTTACAGCCTTTTCTTTTGGTTCCTTTGCAGGCTTTTCTTTTGCGGGTTTTTCTTTTGCAAATTTCTCTTTTGCCGGTTTCTCTTTATAAACCTTTTCCTTGGGCTGTTTTTCCTTTGCCGGTTTCGGCTGCTTTTCTTTCTGTTCCTTTACAGGCTCTGCCTTTAACACCGGTTTTGGCGCAGGTTTTGCAGCTTCCCTTTTCTTTTCTTCTTTCATGGATTCTATTTTTATAGAATCCACAATTTTTTCAATTTCCGCATCTTCAGAAACTTCTTCTATTTTGCGTACCTTAATAATTGCAGGTTTGCTTCCAAGTCCAAAAAATCCGGAACTTCCTTCGCTGACTACCTGAATTTCCAACTGATCACTGGATGTACCAAGCTCGATACATGCTTTCGTAATTGCTTCGCTTTTCGTTTTTGCCGAAAACTGGATAAAATCCTCCATTCCGAGCCCCTCCGTTCTTTTTCTTACTTCTTCTTGTTTCTTTCATTAAAATCTCTCACCATATTTGCTTTGGCTGTAATACTTCCGGGTTTCGCATTCGCTGCTTTCTGGTAGGATTCTTCAACCTTTTTTGTTCTTTCATTGATATTGGTACCGCTGCTGCCTTTATCAATCCTTGTATTGATATTCTTCACACTTTGATGCGCCTGGTTTGTAATCTTCTGCGGAGGAAGTCCCGCTTTTTCACGTTTCTTCTCCATTTTTTTCATATTTTGGTTCACCAGTTCATCAATATCAATCTTATTCATATGACGATTGATAATAAACTGCTGTACACTTCGCACGACTGCACTTGCAATCCAGTAAATGCCAAGACCTACCGGAAAAGTAAAACAGAATACGGCAGACATGATCGGCATTACCATGTTCATGGTCTTCATTGAATTCATCATGGCATTTTCCTGATCGCCCGACTGTGCAGCCTGCGGCATCAGCTTCAGGTTCAGCATCTGCGTAGCCCATGCAAGAACCGGGATCATAACTGCGGCAACTGCAAGGATCACTGCACCTCCGGTGAAGGCTGCCTTAATATAGTTCAATGGCTGATCTGCAATATTCAGACCAAAGAAATTCTGCATTTTGGAAATTTCCCCGGCTGTTTTGTCAATAATATCCGAAAATCCGGCAAACTGATCCATAGCAGCCAGGTCCTTCCACTGAGAGGGCGACAGCGCATATAGAAAATCAATGACCGAATTTTTGGTTGCCGCTTCGTTTTCCAGCACCAGCCGCACTCTTGACATCTTATTATCCGCTATAAAATTCTGAAGCAGCTCCGTATAACCGTTTACGCCTACAATCTGCGTTACAGCCGAGGAAAAAATATTCTTAACACTGTCCACATATGCAGGGATATTCTGGATAACCTGCCATAATGCCAGCAAAATAGGCATCTGTATAGCAAGCTGCACACAGCTTCCTGTCGGAGAAACTCCGTACTTTTCATAAACTGCTGAAGTCTCTTCCTGCATCTTCTGCATAGAAGCCTGATCTTTTTTACCCTTATACTTTTTCTGGATTTTTTGAAGCTCCGGCTGCATGATTGCACTCAGCTTTGAGAATTTCTGCTGTTTAATCTGCAATGGAGTCATAATAGCAAAAATCAAAATACTGAAAATAATGATACAAAGACCAAGATTCTGGATTCCGAATAATCCATCCAGCATTTTGTAAATACCGTTCATAATCCAGCCCATGACAGATGCAATCTGTCCTATGATCGGTGTGCCGGTTTTTGTTGCTAATATCATTTCCAAATTCATTTCCTCCTGGAATCCTGCCGTACAGGATTTCTTTCTTTTTTATGGTACAGGATCATATCCTCCATGGGAAAAGGGATTGCACCTTATTATTCTCCATGCTGCCAGCAATCCTCCCTTTAACGCACCATATTTTTCGATAGCTTCCAAACCATATTGAGAACATGTGGGAATATAAGGACACTTTGTTCTCTTCATCGGCGAAATATAAATTTGATAGAGACGTATTATCTTAATCAGAAATTTCTTTATCATGGCTTTTTCCTGCAATGCAGTGTCTGCCGGCCAAATGCATCAGGGCACTTTCGATTTCCTGATAGGTTCTGCCTTTTGCAGAAGGTCTGGCAATCACTACAATATCCAAACTATTTTTAAATGCCATTTCATTCAATCGATAACTTTCTCTGATCAACCTGGTGACTCTGTGGCGTACCACACTATTCCCTACTTTTTTGCTTACAGATATTCCCAGACGATTCTTATTATACTGGTTATCCAGTACATACATCACCAGATACCGATTTGCTTGTGATGTTCCATTTTTATATACCTGTTGAAAATCTTTGTTTTTCTTTAAGGACTCCGAATATTTCATGAATCCTCCTTCTTTCACTCATTCCGGTTAAAAATCAGTATAGAAGAAAAGACCACAAAATTGCGGTCTTATGCTGATAAACGCTTTCTTCCTTTTAATCTTCTTGCAGCTAATACTTTACGGCCGCCCTTTGTACTCATACGGGCTCTGAAGCCGTGAACTTTCGCTCTGGATCTTTTTTTCGGCTGAAATGTCATTTTCATAGGTAAAGCACCTCCATTATCTATTTTCCATCATTCATTTTTCTATTTAGAACATCATTTCAATTATATGCATAAAGTGCCTTCCCGTCAAGCAAAAATTAGCAAAAACAGCGGTAAAATTTAGCCAAAAGGCAGGATAGTTATTTGAAAAGATGTGACGCATTTTTACGGTTTACGTAAGATTATCCACAAAATGTGGATAACTTGTGGATAACTCTTGAAAAATCGAAAAATTTGTCCACTTTTTCCCTGTACTTTTACATCGACCATTTCAAGAAACCCTTTATTTCATGCGTTTTCGACAGTGGAAAACATTATACACAATATTTTTTACATTTTTCCACAAACGAATGATTTATGGTAACTAATTATCCCTTATCCACCGTTTCCACATATATCCACAGTTTGCTTTTTCTATACATTTAGGCATTGCGAAAAAACATGATTTATTATAATATATAAAAGGATATTTATGTCTTGAGAAGACTTTATATTTTACATACATCATCAGAAGCTAAATGAACCGGGAGAAATGAACATGAACAAAGTAATCGAAAAATGGGATGAAATTCTGCAAATCGTCAAAATAGAATACGATGTTGCCGATGTTGCCTTTAATACCTGGCTAAAACCTCTGAAAGTTTACCAGGTTGAAGGAAATGTTGTCACCATCCTTGTCCCTTCAGAGCAAATGGTACTGATTAACATTATTACAAAAAAATACAAACTTCCTCTTCAGGTTACCATCTGCGAGGTTGTGGGGATGACTGATTGTGAAATCCGCTTTATCCTTCCCGAAGATGTACCAAAACAGGAATCTTCTTATAATAATGGTTCTCTTCAGGATCAGCGATGTGAAGAAGCTCATCTGAATCCCAAATATACTTTTGACTCCTTTATCGTAGGAAGTAATAATAAATTTGCTCAGGCTGCGGCGCTTGCAGTAGCAGAATCTCCCGGTGATACCTATAACCCTCTTTTTATTTACGGAGGAGCCGGTCTCGGAAAAACGCATTTGATGCACTCCATTGCTCATTACATCATTGAAAATGATGATGAAAGTAAGGTTCTTTACGTTACCAGCGAAGAATTTACAAATGAGCTGATTGAAACCATCCGTAACGGAAATAATTCCGCAATGACAAAATTCCGGGAAAAATACAGAAATATTGATGTTCTTCTGGTCGATGATATTCAGTTTATCATAGGAAAAGAATCCACACAGGAAGAATTTTTCCATACATTCAACAGTCTGCACAATGCAAAAAAGCAGATCATCATTTCATCGGATAAACCTCCGAAGGATATGGAAATCCTGGAAGAACGCTTCCGTTCCCGTTTCGAATGGGGTCTCATTGCAGACATTACACTTCCGGATTATGAAACAAGAATGGCGATCCTTCATAAAAAAGAAGAAATGGATGGATATAATATCAGCGAAGAGGTTATAAAATACATTGCCACAAATATTAAATCCAACATCCGTGAGCTGGAAGGTGCGTTCAACAAGGTTATGGCATCTTCCAAGCTTGAAAAAAAAGAAGTTACCCTTGAACTTGCCGAAGAAGCCCTGAAGGACATTATTTCTCCGGACGAAAAGAAGGTAATCACGCCGGAATATATTATTTCTGTAGTTTCCGAGCATTTTAATGTCTCAGCGGCAGATCTGTCCGGAAATAAGAGAAATTCCAAAATTGTAGTACCCCGTCAGATTTCCATGTATCTCTGCAGGGACATTATCGACACCTCCTTAAAGACCATCGGAAAGCACCTTGGAAACCGTGACCACACCACAATTATGCACGGAATTGAAAAAATAGAAAAAGAAATGAAGACAAATGATAACATCCGCAACACTGTGGAAATCTTAAAGAAAAAGATTAATCCACAGGGATAATACAGTTTTCCACACCTTAAAAACCTGCTTTTACACGAAGTTATCCAATGGACAAACCATTGATTTTATTGGGTTTAAGTAAGTTTTTCACAAATTCACAGCCCCTAAGGCGGCGAAGACGAATTTCTTTTAAATTATATTAAAAAAAAGACCAGTTCAATCAAGAAGGGAGTTATGCACAACATGAAAATTATCTGTTCCAAAAGCAGCTTACTAAAAAGCGTTAACATTTCTTTAAAGGCAGTTCCATCAAAAACAACTATGCCAATTCTGGAATGTATTTTAATTGATGCTGCTCTGAACCAAATTAAATTTACAACCAATGACATGGAGCTTGGAATTGAAACCATCGTTGAAGGACGTATTGAAGAAAAGGGTATGGTTGCCCTGGATGCAAAAATTTTCTATGAAATTATAAGAAGACTCCCTGACAATGATGTAACAATAAAAACAGACGACAAATTTACTACAACCATAACCTGTGAGAAATCAAAATTCAATATTCCGGGAAAATCAGGAGAAGATTTTGCATATCTTCCGATGATTGAAAGAGATGAATCACTTACAATCTCACAATATACATTGAAAGAAATGATCCGTCAGACAATTTTTTCTATTGCGGTCAATGAAAACAACCGGCTGATGACAGGTGAGCTCTTTGAAATCAAAAACAACTGTTTAAAAATTGTATCCCTGGACGGACACCGTATTTCCATCCGCAGGATGGCACTGAAAAAGAATTATTCAGACCGTAAGATTGTTGTTCCCGGAAAAACATTAAATGAAATCAGCAAGATTCTCTCCGGTGAAGTAGATGACCTGGTAAGCATTTTCTTTACAAAAAATCATATTTTATTCGAATTTGACCAAACAATGGTAGTTTCCAGATTGATCGAGGGAGAATATTTCCGGATTGACCAGATGCTTTCCAGTGATTATGAAACAAAGCTTTCTATTAACAAAAAAGAATTTTTAAATTGTATTGACAGAGCGACTCTTCTTGTAAGAGAAGGAGACAAAAAACCAATTATTATCAATATTACAGATAACAAAATGGAATTAAAAATAGACTCTGCCATGGGTTCTATGAATGAAGATATTGATATTACAAAAGATGGAAAAGATATTTTAATCGGTTTTAATCCCAAATTTTTGATTGACGCCCTGAAGGTCATTGATGACGAAATTATAAATATTTATCTGGTAAATCCCAAAGCTCCATGTTTTATAAGAGATGAAGAAGAAAATTACACGTATTTGATTTTACCTGTAAATATTAACCAGAATCAGGCAAGATAGGAGCAAATCATGTTGGAAATTAAGATCAGGGATGAATTTATCAAGCTTGGACAGGCCCTGAAGCTTGCCGGAGTTGTGGAAGATGGAGTGGAAGCAAAATATGTAATCCAGGATGGCCTTGTAAAAGTAAATGGTGAAGTGGACGAAAGGCGAGGCAGAAAGCTTTATGAAGGAGATGTGATTTCTTTTCACGAAGAAGAAATCAAAGTTGTCAGGTGACATATGTATATTGAGTCCGTTCAATTAAAAAATTTCAGAAATTATGAAACTTTAGAACTGCAATTTGATAAAGCAACCAATATTTTCTATGGGGATAATGCGCAGGGAAAGACGAATATTCTGGAAGCTATATATCTTTGCGGAACGACAAAATCCCATAAAGGTAGCAAGGATAAAGAAACCATACGCTTTGGAGAAGAAGAATCACATATAAGGATGAATATCAAAAGGAATGAGCTTTCATACAAAATTGATATGCATCTGAAAAAAAACAAGGCAAAGGGAATTGCCATCAATGGACTTCCCATCCGAAAGGCGCGGGAATTATTCGGAATAGTAAATCTTGTTTTTTTCTCACCGGAGGATTTGAATATCATCAAAAACGGACCGGGGGAGAGAAGACGGTTTTTGGATTTGGAATTGTGTCAACTGGATGCTCTTTATCTGACAGACCTTGCAGGCTATAATCATATTGTGAATCAGAGAAATAAGCTTCTGAAAGACCTTTTTATTCATCCTGAGCTGAAGGACACTCTGGATGTCTGGGACCTGCAGATGATCCAATATGGAAAAAAAATCATTAAAAAAAGAAAAAAATTTGTTCAGGAACTGAATGCGGTTATACAGGAAATTCACGAAAATCTTACGGGAGGCTCGGAGCATCTGGAGATTATTTATGAGCCCAGTACAGAGAGTGAATTGTTTGAAGAGGCTGTTGGGAGGAATCGGGAACGGGATATTCGAATGAAGCTGACTTCCGTGGGACCCCATAGAGATGATTTCTGTCTGATGTCTGATGGAATTGACATAAGAAAGTATGGGTCCCAGGGGCAGCAGAGAACGGCAGCACTTTCATTGAAGCTCTCGGAAATATATCTTGTAAAAGAAAAAATAAAGGACACGCCCGTGCTTCTTCTGGATGATGTGCTGTCTGAGCTGGACAGCAGCAGGCAAACATATCTGCTGAACAGCATTCATGATATTCAGACATTGATTACATGTACGGGTTTGGATGATTTTATCAGCCATCAGTTTCACATCAATAAAGTATTTCAGGTTGTAAAGGGCGAAGTTTATCTTCCCTGCAAATAAAGTGTTTTGACAAGCATAATAGCATATGTTAAACTATTTTTATCTATGGAAAGTTGGTGAATACATTGGACAAAGAGGAATTTCGGATTAAACTGGAAGAAATTAATCATCTGGTAGAAAAGCAGGATTATAAGAGTGCGATGAGTGTTGTTGACAGCATCGACTGGCGCCGTGTAAAAAATGTCCGTACATTATGTGTTGTTGGAGAGATTTATGCTGCTAATAAACGTTTTGAAGACAGCAGGGAAATTTTCCTTTTGGCATATCATAGAGCTCCCATTGGCAAGAATATTCTCTACCGTTTGATAGAGGTATCCTTGAAAATGGGGGATATTGATGAAGCCATGGAATTTTTTGGGGAATATACGGAAGTTGCCCCGAATGACAATACGCAGTATATTCTCAAATATAAAATCTTTAAAGCAAAAAATGCCTCTCTGGATGAACAGATTAAGATTTTGGAAGATTACAAAGAAAAAGAATTCACAGAGAGATGGTCTTATGAACTGGCAAGACTATATTATAAGGCAAACGAAAAAGAAAAATGTCTGGATTTGTGTAATGAAATGGTGCTTTGGTTCAGCGAAGGCAAATATGTAATGAAGGCATTGGACCTGAAGCTGCGTCTTGGCTCCCTGACCGGTGCGGAAAAGGAGAAATATGAACAGCAGTTTGTACCGAAGCTGATGACGCCGGAAGAGGCAAAAGCTGTAAAGAGTAATGAAGAAGAAGTTTCTTCTGCTGTTTCTGAAGAAATAAAAAAGGCTGCTCCGTTAGAAGAGGAAGCTCCTTTGATCGAAAATATCCGTATGGATGAAAAGGACATTAATAATGCAGAAAGTCTGCAGGAGAAAATATCCAAAGGTATACGTGATATCTTTAGCGGAAAAAAGAAGGAAAAGGATGACTTTTTGAATGAAGAAGAGAAAGAGGAAAATGTCCAGGATGAAATGATTAAGGATATTTCTTCTAAAGATGATTTTTCAGATGTCCCGGAGCTTGAGCCTGAAGATGGGAAAGAAAATAAGAAGAAGCCCGAAATAACTCCCGCAAAAGAACAGGATACTTTTGGGAAGAAATCTCTGAAAATGCCGGAATTGAATATACCGGAATCCATGAAGAATGTAGGAATTCTGGATGCTTTAAATATTCCGGAAATACCCTCTGCCCCTGATGTATCTGTTCCGGGAATTACCACAAAAGAAGATACCCCGGATAGTGTTGATTTTGATTTTAACCTGGAGGATACGATTCTGGCTGCAGCAACTGCACAGGGAATTGAGATTCCGGATGAAAAGACGGAGACAAAGAAAGCTTCAACTGTACAGGTATTTATGGATGATGAGGAAGAAGAGATTTTAAGTGAAGAAGATCTCCGGAGAGCAGAAGAAGAATTTTTGAACGGACCTTCCAACGTACAGAGATTAGAATCAGAAAATGAACTGGCAGATAAAACAGAAGATTCCCATGATATAGCGGGAACAGAATCTGAACCGGTAATTGAAGAGAAACCGGAAACCGATGAGGAGCCGGAAGTCGATGAGAAGCCGGAAGTCGATGAGGAACCGGAAGTCTATGAGGAGTCGGAAACCGAAGACGGACAGGATATGGAAGAGGACAGTTTGGATTTCTATGATGACGACGATGAAGATTTTCTGGACGATCTTTTCGAAAAACCTCAAAGACAAAAAAAACCTGAAGGAATGAATACCGAAGTATTTAATTTCCAGGAGGAGATTAAAAAAGCTTTAAAAGAACAGGAAGATAAGAATGATCCATTAGTAGCCGCATCGCCTGAGGAGGTCAGGTTTAAAGAGGGGTCTGAGGAAGAAGGGAAGTCTGAAAAAGCAGAGCCTTTGTCTGAAGAGGAAGAGCTGGAGCAGTTTATTGAATCCATTGAGACAAAGAATGGAAGAAGCCCTCTCGATATCATTCCGAGAGAAAGAAAAATGACTGAAAGCGAAACGAAGATGTTTACATATCTTGCAAAGGTTCCGGGTCTGAAGGAGCAGATTGTGGATGCACTTTGTGATGCACAGATGGCAGCTTCTGACAAAACCTCAAGAACCGGAAACATCATTGTTATGGGTGGACGTGAAACCGGAAAAACAAGATTGATATCCAGTCTGATTCCTGCAATCTGTAAGGAATTGAAGCTGGAGGCATCTAAGGTTGCGTATGTATTTGCAGAGCAGATCAACGGAAAGGATATTACAGCAATTGTCAGCAAGCTTGCCGGTGGCTTCCTTGTAATTGAAAATGCAAATCAGATGACGTCGGAAACTGTTGAAATGCTTAATAAAGCAATGGAATTCAGAACAGATGGACTGACTGTTATTATTGAGGATGAAAAAATAGGCATGAGAAAGCTGATTGCAAAATATCCGAAATTTGCCAATAAATTTACCTCAATGATTAATATTCCTGTATTTACCAATGATGAGCTTGTTAATTTTGCAAAGGTTTATACCAAAGAAAATGGATATACGATTGATCAGATGGGAATGCTTGCTCTATATAATTTAATTGGTGTGAATCAGAAGGAAGATGAGCCGATGAATGTGGGGGCTGTAAAAGAGCTGATAGATTCTGCTATTGCCAGGTCAAAGGGTGGTATTCGTAAACTGAAACGCAATATATCCAAAAAGCGTACGGATCATGATGGATTTATCGTTTTGTACGAAAAAGATTTTAGTTAAAAATAAATAAAGGAAGTAATGATTATGACCAGACCTTATCTTGGAAATCCTAAATATACCATTGAAGTGCTTCAAAAGTATGATTTTGTTTTCCAGAAAAGGTTTGGTCAAAATTTTTTGATTGACACGCACGTTTTGGATAAAATTATCTGTGCCTCAAAAATCACAAAGGATGATTTTGTATTGGAAATAGGTCCGGGAATCGGAACAATGACGCAATATCTGGCGGAAGCTGCAAGGGAAGTAGCTGCCGTAGAGATTGATGACGCTTTAATTCCTATTCTTCAGGATACATTGAAGGAATGGGATAATGTAACTGTTATTCATGGAGATATTTTAAAAACAGATATCAACAAGCTTGCCATGGAAAAAAATAACGGAAGGCCAATCAAGGTGGTGGCTAATCTGCCGTATTATATCACCACTCCGATTATTATGGGACTTTTTGAAAATCAGGTACCGCTGGATTCTGTTACCATTATGGTGCAGAAGGAAGTAGCAGAGAGAATGCAGACGGGACCAGGAACAAAGGACTATGGAGCGTTGTCATTAGCAGTCCGGTATTATGCAAATCCTGAGATTGTGGCAAATGTGCCTCCAAATTGTTTTATGCCCCGTCCCAGGGTGGGAAGTGCGGTCATTTGTCTGACCAGACATGAGAATCCGCCTGTGAATGTTAAGGATGAAAGGCTTATGTTCCGTTTAATTCGGGCGTCCTTTAATCAGAGAAGAAAAACACTTGTAAATGGATTGAAAAATTCTCAGGAATTGGATTATACAAAAGAGGAAGTTGAGAATGCATTGAAAGCGTGCGGATTACCCTTAAATATAAGAGGAGAGGCATTGAATCTGGAACAATTTGCAGATTTGGCAAATGCATTTATGAAGAATTAAAAGTATATAATAAAAAGCATCCGTTGGCTGGACGGATGCTTTTTATTATTTCTTGATTTATTTTTTAAAAGGAAGGAGAGTTGATTACCGTTACAGGCAATCAACATATGAAAAAGAAAATTATAAAAATAATGTTGGCTGTATTATTTTTATGATATTAGTATATCCGGAAATTATGATAGAATCGTGTTTAACTTATGAAAAAATAATGAACGAATGTCAAAAGTTTTATGAATAATGGAGTATTTTAAGGGATAAAAACATTTGTAAATATGAGACAGACAGCTCTTTTGAAAGGAATTATAGAAATTTCATAAAAATTTTACAGCATTCTTTCTGAAGTGTGGTATAATACCTGGACAGCAACAAAAGAGGTAAAATTTTATTCAGGAGGATTATAAGATGAGAATAAAAAAATTAAGTGCATTGATATTAGCAGGAGTTCTTTCATGTACAGCACCGGCTGCAGTTTATGCCGGAGATGATACGGTTGATACTGCAGTAGATGCAGCCGTTGATATTCTTAAAGACAGTGAAATTGATTCCCTGCTTTCAGACCCGGATAAGGTAGTGGATATTATTATGTATGTGAAGGAAAGTATTGGAAATCAGGATGTATCTGATGAGGATATTGTGCAGGTAATCGGTTTGGCAGAGGAGAGTCTTCAGGTACAGGTCAGCGATTCTGATAAAGAAACACTCATTAAGATTTTCAGAAAGTTCCAGGATATGGATTTGGATGAAGAACAGCTCAAAAGCCAGGTCCATAAAATATATGATAAATTAGAAAGGCTTGGCATTACATCCGATGATGTGAAAGGTATTGTAGAAAAGACTATTGATTTTGTAAAAAGTTTACTTAACTAAAGTGAAAAATAGATAATAATTATACGAAATACACAATATTATCAAGTTGAAGTGGAAAAGTATATGTATTATTTTTATAAAAAGAAGAGGAAAAAATAAAAAAAATTGTGTAAATAAACGAAATATTCACTGCTTGTTCATAGAATGTTCATAAATAACTGTTATGATATATTCAGTTCGAAAGAACGTGCAAAAGACGTTGTAATGTGAATCATTACACATAAATTTTTTCATAATAATTGCCCCGGTAAACCACTGCCGGGGCACTCCTCGTTTTTAGGTCTTTTTTATTCCCAAAATAATGTTATACTATATATATATTTTTTTATAAAAGGAGAACGGTATTATGGCAGAAACAATGAAAGATTATGAAGCAGAGCTGGAGGCGTCCTTTCAGACAATTGAAGAGGGAGATATTCTTACCGGAACAGTAATCAGTGCAGATGAAAAAGAAGTAATTTTAGATTTAAAATATTATGCAGAAGGAATTATTCCGGCAGAGGATTACAGCAGAGAACCCGGATTTAATATCAAGGAAGAAGTTCAGGTGGGAGATGAGGTATCTGCAACCGTAGTAAAAAAAGATGATGGACACGGAAATATCCTCCTTTCCAGAGTTGAGGCAGCGGATGTTCTTGCCTGGGACAAATTAAAGGAATTCAAGGATTCAGGAGAGATTCTGAATGTTGTAGTGAAGGGAATCGTAAACGGCGGCGTAGTGGCTTATGTAGAAGGCATAAGGGGCTTTATTCCGGCTTCTAAGCTGGCCCTTGGCTATGTAGAGGATACAGAGGCATATTTGAATAAACCAATTCAGGTACAGGTGCTGGATGTAGAAAAGGAAGGAAAGAGGCTGATTCTTTCTGCAAAGGAAGTTTTGAGAGCAAAGGCAGAGGAAGAGCGCAAAAATAAAATTTCTAATTTACAGGTAGGACTTGTTACAGAGGGAAAAGTTGAAAGTCTGCAGGCATACGGCGCATTTGTAGATTTAGGAAACGGACTTTCCGGTTTGGTACACATTTCCCAGATTTGCGAAAAAAGAATTAAGAAGCCTTCAGAGGTTTTGGCTGTGGGAGACAAGGTAAAAGTAAAGGTTATTGCCATCAAAGATGGAAAAATCAGCCTGAGCATGAAGGAAGCAGCCGATATCATGGCAAAGGAAACAGAGGAAGAGATTTTTGAGGTCCCGGATGCGGGAGAGCAGGCTACAACTTCCCTTGGATCCTTGTTTGCAAATATCAAACTGGATTAAATAAAGGGTGGATTTATATGAAAAATCAGGAAAAAATTTTTGTCATAGGGCATAAAAACCCGGATACGGATTCCATTTGCTCTGCGATTGCTTATGCGGATATTAAGAACCGTACATGTCAGGACAAAAGATATATTCCCAAAAGAGCAGGACAGATCAATGAAGAGACGGAATATGTTTTGGGCCGTTTTGGTGTACAGCCGCCGGGATACCTGGGAAATATCGGTACGCAGGTAAAGGATATGGATATTCGAATCAGTCCGGAAGCAGATAAAAGCATGTCTTTAAAAAATGCCTGGGATTTGATGCAGCAAAACAGTATTGTTTCTCTGCCTGTCAGGGATAATGAGGGCATTCTGGAAGGTCTGATCACAATAGGTGATATAGCGCAGACTTATATGGATACTACAGACAGTTATCTCTTATCAAGAGCGAGAACGCAGTATAAAAGGATTGCGGAAACCATCGATGGAATTGTTGTGGAAGGAAACGAGCATGGATATTTCGTTGATGGAAAGGTTTTGGTGGGAACTGCAAATCCTAATATGATGAAAGAATATATCGAAGAAAATGATATGCTGATCATGGGAGACAGAAAGGAGGATCACCTGCAGGCAATTGAGCAGAATGTAAGCTGCATCATTGTCGGTATGGGAATTGAAGTTACGGAAAATGTGATTCATCTTGCTCATGAAAAAAATATTATTATCATTATGTCTCCGTATGATACATTTACGATAGCAAGACTGATCAATCAGAGTATTCCTGTCAGATATATCATGAAAACAGATAATTTGATTACCTTTAGTACAGAGGATTTTACAGATGATATTCAGGAAGTGATGATTAAGCATCGTCATCGTGCATTCCCTGTGATCAATAAAAGAGGAAAATGCATCGGAACCATCTCTCGCCGTAATTTTCTGGATATGCATAAGAAAAAGGTAGTTCTTGTAGATCATAATGAAAAAACCCAGGCGGTTGATAATATTGAAAAAGCAGATATTATGGAAATCATAGATCATCATAAGCTTGGATCTCTGGAAACCATGCAGCCCATTTCCTTCCGTAATGAGCCTGTTGGATGTACGGCTACCATAATGTATGAGATGTATGGTGAGCAGAAATTAGAGATATCTCCCAGGATTGCGGGACTTTTGTGTGCGGCTATTATTTCTGACACCCTAATGTTCCGTTCTCCCACCTGTACTTTGCAGGATAAAATGGCTGCGGGAGCACTGGCATTGATCGCGGACATAGATATCGAAAAATTTGCAGGTGATATGTTCAAGGCCGGCAGTAATTTGAAGGATAAATCTCCGGAAGAGATATTCTATCAGGATTATAAGAAGTTTATTGCAGAGGGAGACGTGACCTTTGGTGTTGGACAAATCAGTTCTATGAATGCGGAGGAGCTGAGGGAAATCAAAGAGAGACTGCTTCCGTTTATGATCAGTGAATACGGACGGCACGGTGTATCCAGAGTATATTTTATGCTGACCAACATTATAGAGAAATCCACGGAGCTTTTATTTTATGGAGAGGGAAGCGAAGAAATGGCAGAAGCTGCATTCCATATGGAACCAGTAGATGGAACCTTCCATTTGGAAAATGTAGTATCCAGAAAAAAGCAGCTCATCCCTGCTATGATGGAGGCTGCGCAGCTTATTGAAAGCGATTATTCGTGAGAATTACCGGAGGAGTTCAGTTATTATGGCAAAACAATCCTGGAAACCGGGGAATATGGTATACCCTCTTCCGGCGGTTATGGTTAGTGTCACCAACGGAAAAGGGAAAGACAATATTATAACTGTGGCATGGGTTGGTACGGTTTGTACGAATCCTCCCATGGTTTCTGTTTCTGTGCGCCCCGGAAGGTATTCTTATCAGATGATTAAGGATACAAAAGAGTTTGTAATTAATCTGACAACAGAAAAGTTAGCTTATGCTACGGATTACTGCGGAGTGCGTTCCGGCAGAGATGTTGATAAATTTAAAGAAATGAATCTTACAAGGGAAAAGGCAGATTTTGTTAAGGCGCCTATGATTCAGGAATCTCCTGTTTCAATTGAATGTCGTGTCAGAGAAATTTATGAACTTGGTTCACATCATATGTTTTTGGCTGATGTACTGGCAGTTCATGCAGAAGAAGCTTATATGGATAAGCATAATAAATTTGATTTAAACAAGGCAAGACCTCTTGTATATTCTCACGGGGAATATTCTGGAATCGGTAAGCCAATCGGTACATTCGGTTATAGTGTAAAAAAGAAAAGAAAAACAAACAAAAAATGAGAAAAAAGGGGCAGATTTTGTTTAGGATTGCACAAACTGACATTTTATGATAGAATGAAGAGATAAACGGAGGAAATTATGGACAACATAACATTGATAGGAATGCCTGGGGTCGGCAAAAGTACATTGGGGGTCGTACTTGCCAAGGTATTGGGATATCAGTTTTTGGATTCAGATCTTTTGATACAGAAGCAGGAAAAAAGGCGCCTTTCACAGATTATCAGGCAGGAAGGCATCGAACGATTTAAGGAAATTGAAAATCGTGTGAATGCTTCTATTCAGTCAGAAAATACCGTGATTGCAACAGGTGGAAGTGTTGTTTATTGTGAAGAGGCAATGCAGCATTTGAAATCAATTGGCAAGGTTGTCTATTTAAAAGTATCTCTGGAGGCATTGTCCAAACGGCTCGGTAATTTGAAGGGACGGGGCGTTTTATTAAAAGAAGGACAATCCCTGAAAGATTTATTTGAAGAGAGAATTCCGTTATATGAAAAATTTGCAGATATTGTGATTGATGAGGAAGGGAAAGATTTGGAAGCAAGTCTGCAGGCAGTTTTGGACACACTAAGGGGTGAATAAAGAAACTGTTGCGAAGAGGAAAGCAGAGGCGTATTTTGGAATGAAATAATTTTTATTTACAAATGGGAAATATATGCTATAATAATACATTGAGTATTTTGCATGATAGACCATAGGGATGATCATTGTTTATTTCTGGCGTTCGCTTCGGCTTACGGAGTGAAAATAATTATAGAGGTGTTTTATGGATCAGTATGTGATTAAAGGAGGAAATCCGCTGGTTGGAGAAGTGGAAATAGGCGGTGCAAAAAACGCAGCACTGGCTATTTTAGCCGCAGCTATTATGACGGATGAAACCATTCTTATTGAGAATCTGCCTGATGTAAGAGACATAAATGTTTTATTGGAAGCTATTGCCGGGATTGGCGCCCAAGTGGAACGTATCGACAGATCCACTGTCAAAATCAATGGTTCTACTATTGGAGATGTAAGCGTGGATTATGAGTACATCAAAAAAATCCGGGCGTCGTATTATCTTTTAGGAGCTTTGCTTGGAAAATATAAGCATGCGGAGGTTCCTCTTCCCGGAGGCTGCAATATTGGAAGCCGTCCAATCGACCAGCATCTGAAAGGATTCCGTGCTCTTGGAGCTTCCGTAGATATTCTGCATGGAGCAATTGTAGCAAAAGCCGAAAATTTACATGGAAGTCATATTTTTCTGGATGTAGTTTCCGTAGGAGCTACCATTAATATCATGATGGCTGCCTCCCTTGCTCCCGGACGTACCATTATCGAAAATTCTGCAAGAGAGCCGCATGTGGTTGATGTTGCCAATTTCCTCAATAGTATGGGAGCCAACATCAAAGGCGCAGGTACTGATGTAATCCGTATTAAGGGTGTGGAAAAGCTTCATCGTACAGAGTATTCGATTATTCCTGATCAGATTGAAGCAGGAACTTTTATGTTTGCTGCTGCAGCTACAGGGGGAGATGTAACTGTTAAAAATGTCATTCCCAAACATCTGGAGGCAACAACAGCCAAATTAGAAGAAATCGGCTGTGAAGTAGAAGAGTTTGATGATGCCGTGCGTGTACGTGCAGCCAATAAGCTCCACCGTACTCATGTGAAGACACTTCCTTATCCCGGATATCCTACAGATATGCAGCCTCAGATTGCAGTTACGCTGACTTTGGCAGAAGGAACCAGTATCGTAACGGAAAGTATTTTTGAAAATCGTTTCAAGTATGCAGATGAGCTTTCCAGAATGGGCGCCAATATTAAAGTAGAAGGAAATTCTGCGATTATAGATGGTGTAAAGAAGCTCACAGGAGCGAGAGTCAGTGCGCCGGATCTGCGTGCAGGTGCTGCTCTCGTGATTGCAGGATTGGCGGCAGAGGGTGTGACGATTGTAGATGATATTGTTTATATTCAGCGTGGATATGAAAAATTCGAAGAAAAGCTGGTAAGCCTTGGTGCGGAAATTGAAAAGGTTTCCAGTGAAAAAGAAATTCAAAAATTCCGTCTTCGTGTCGGATAATGCGAAGAATGATCATTAAATAAAAAATATGCTTGACATTCTGTAGAAATGAGTATATTGTATGTCTTACAACAACTAAATAAGAAAATAGCCTTTTATTCAGAGTGGTGGAGATACAAAGGATCTATGAAGCCACGGCAACCCCTGCATAGCAAGGAAGGTGCCAGCCTGAGCGAGTAATCGAACAATAAGAGGATTGTTGATAGAAATAAAAACAGTCCGATTATTCGGGCTGTTTTCTTGTTTCGTAAAATAGCTGCCTTAAATAAAATGAGAGTATATGGAGTGCAGCTTGCAGACTAATTTTTAGCAAAGGAGAAAATTATGGAGAAAATTTTATTTACTTCTGAATCTGTTACCGAAGGACATCCTGACAAAATGTGTGATGCCATTTCCGATGCCATTCTGGACGCACTTATGGCGCAGGATCCAATGAGCCGGGTGGCATGTGAAACTGCGACTACTACAGGTCTTGTATTAGTTATGGGTGAAATCAGTACAAAAGCATATGTAGATATTCAGAAAATTGTCAGAGATACGGTAAGAGAGATTGGTTATACCCGTGGTAAATATGGATTTGATGCTGATACCTGCGGTGTGATTGTGGCTATTGATGAACAGTCCACAGATATTGCCATGGGCGTCGATAAAGCTTTGGAAGCAAAGATGGGTGATGATGAAATTGATTCCATAGGTGCCGGTGACCAGGGTATGATGTTTGGATATGCGTCCAACGAAACGGAGGAATATATGCCGTATGCTATCAATATGGCACATAAGCTGGCATATCAGCTTACAAAGGTTCGCAAGGATGGAACCCTGAAATATCTGAGACCGGATGGAAAGACTCAGGTAACGGTAGAATATAACGAAGAGGGAAAACCGGTGCGTATCGATGCAGTTGTATGCTCTACCCAGCATGATCCGGATGTTACGCAGGAGCAGATTCATGAAGATATTAAAAAATATGTATTTGATGCGATTATTCCGGAAGATATGGTAGATGAAGATACAAAATATTTCATTAATCCAACAGGGCGTTTTGTTATCGGGGGACCTCATGGAGACAGTGGACTTACCGGCCGTAAAATTATTGTAGATACATACGGCGGAGCGGGCCGTCACGGCGGCGGAGCTTTTTCCGGAAAGGATTGTACCAAGGTGGATCGTTCTGCTGCTTATGCAGCACGTTATGTAGCTAAGAATATCGTAGCTGCAGGACTTGCCGATAAGTGTGAAATCCAGCTTTCCTATGCGATCGGTGTTGCACGTCCCACATCTGTAAATGTGAACACTTATGGGACAGGTAAGGTTTCTGATACTAAGCTGGTAGAAATCATCCGTGAAAACTTTGATCTCCGTCCGGCCGGAATTATTAAGATGCTTGATCTGAGAAGACCAATTTACAAACAGACAGCAGCTTACGGCCATTTCGGACGTACAGATGTGGTTTTACCGTGGGAAAAAATTGACAAAGTGGATGAATTAAAAAAATATCTGTAAGAGATGTGGATAACTCATCTGAAACAGAATAAAAGACTCCTCCTAAGGAAATAAGACAGATTTCCTTCGTCCCCTTCACATAAGGAAGTGAAGGGGACGAGGGCATTTCTGTATCAAATTACTGTATAGCTATTCGTGGCTATACAGTTTTTTCTTCTTTGCGTTGCTTGTGCCTTAAGCGTTCTTGAAACATTTCCTCATATTCTTCAGCAGACGGAGCGTTAATAATACCAACACCATTATAGTAAATATCAATGGGATAGACCGTCTTTCCGTCTATAACCTGCTTTTTAGAAACAAGGATATGGTCGATAAATTCATTGACAATCGCTGGCGTAAGCTCCTTGATTACCGTATACCGTTTGGCCTTTTGGATGAACGCTGATACATTTTCCGTTTTGTCATCTTGTGTCTCAATATCGGCTTTCAACTGTGAGAGAGCCTCTTTTAATGTTTTTTGCTCCCCTTCGTAATTTGCCGACATGATTGCAAAACGCTCATCACTCAGCTTGCCAGTTACATTATCCTCATAAATCCGCTGGAATAATACATCAAGTTCAGCAATACGTTTTTCGGATTTGTCTAACTCACGCCGCTTTTTTGCAAGTTCCTTTTTCTGTTCCTCGCTCGATTTATCGAGCTGCTCCTGCACAAATTGCTATTCAAATGCCTGTACATAGAACAGAACTCGCTGCAGACTTTCAAGCACCAAAGCGTAAACAACTTTTTCACGGATGTAATGTGCGGTACAGTTTGCCGTACTCTTGCGGTAGTTAGAACAGAAAAAGTATGCCTGCTCCCGGCTGTAATTGTTGGTTACGCTATAATACAGCTTTTCTCCGCAATCGGCACAATAAAGCAAACCTGAAAAAATGCTGACTTCTCCTGTACGGTTCGGTCTGCGTTTATGGCTTCTAAGCTCCTGCACAAGTTCCCAAGTTTCAGTATCAATAATAGCTTCGTGGGTATTTTCAAAGATTTTCCATTCCTCTTTCGGTCTTTGTATCTTGGTTTTATCTTTGAAAGAACGTGTCGTAGAACGGAAATTAACCGTATGTCCGCAGTATTCAAGCCGTTCCAAAATATCCGCTACCGTCCTTGCCGCCCATTTATGCGGTATGGCAGGAAGTGAAGATGTCTTTCGTCCCTGTGCCTGCCAATGCTCCGTTGGTGTTGGAACATCCTCCGAAAAAAGGGTATTTGCTATCTGTGTTGGTTCATATCCCTCAACGCATAATCTGAATATCTTGCGTACAACCTCGGCGGCTTCCTCATCAACCAGCCATTGGGCAGGTTTAATTTCGTTCTTTTTATATCCATAAGGGATAACCGTTGTGAGTGGCTTGCCCGACATACCCTTATTTTGAAATACTGCCCGCACTTTCTTTGAGGTATTCTTAGCGTGCATTTCATTAAACCAGTCTTGCACGTGAAGGAAATCGCTTAATCCGTCCTTTGTGTCGATATTGTCCATAATGGCAATATAACTGATGCCCAGACGGACGAAATCTTCTTCCAATAACTGACTGACAACAAGACGGTTTCTGCCGAGCCTTGAATGGTCTTTGACAATAATCGTTCCGACTTTTCCTGCTTCGGCAAGCTCCATCAGTTCCATAAAAGACGGTCTTGTAAAGCTTACGCCAGAATATCCGTCATCCACAAAAAACTGGGGATTCTGAAATCCGTTATCCTTTGCGTACTTGCTGACAATAGATTTTTGGTTGATAATGCTCTTGCTCTCCCCTTGTAGCATATCATCACGAGATAATATACAGTATAGGGCTGTAATTTTTTCTGACTGTCTGTTCAAAATAAACTCCTTTCTGACAGTCGGATATGATTTTTGTAGTAATAATATTCTATCATACCTATTGTATTACTTCAATGCTTTAAAGTGTAAATTTAAAATGTATTTACACTTCTTTGTTCAATATCCGATTGACTTTGCTTATCATATCTTCCCTTTGTTCCCTGTCGAAGTGGGAGCAGACAACATAATAAATACCATCAATCTCTTTTGCAAAATCCAAATCTTTTGGTTTTGAGATTTGCTCAAAGAAAGCAAGACGTTCCTCTTTCAGTAAATCCACAAGCAAATCGTAAATGTTGTTGATTGCTTGTCGAATGGTAGCATCTTCAATAAAATCCTCTTTGGTCGTTTCATCTCTATAACTGTTCATTTGCAATAATCCTTCCATAATGAATAGAGTGAGAGAAAAATATCCCTCACTCTATAGCCTGTGGAAAAGCTGATTTTCCCCTCTATTTTCTGAATTCTTTCAATTTTTTCCGCAGATGGTCTAATCGTGCATAGGTAGCCCCAGTAGTTAAATGGACAATCGGTGCAATTTCTTTTGTAGAATAGCCCTGCATTTTCAGCAAAATGACTTGTAAAGTACGCCTGTCCACTTTAAGCAATGCCCGATACAGATTTTCGTTCTCGATTTCATCCAGTAAATCTGTAATGGTCTTTACTTCGGCAATCCGTTCCCTGTCTGCCATTCCCTCAAGATATTCCCCTATATCATTTGTCCAACGATAAAACCGCCTGTTGGAATTAAAGTCTGCCCTGTCGTCAATGAGGATTTGTTTAATGGTATCTTCATCAACTCCGTACTCACGCAATACCTTTTCCTCGGCTTCTTTCCGGATACGCCATTTTCGTTCCTCTCTGCCGTGATTATATGCCATTTCATTTTCCTCCAATCAATCTAAATTTTTGAAAAAATAGAAATCCAGATTGACAGGCGGTGAACGGCATCCAATCCCAGAAACAGCCTTGCGGCGTATTCTTGCATAAAACGACAAAAGAAAAACCGCAAAGGCTAACGCCACATAAGGAAGTAATTTGAAAACAACAGTCAAATATAGAATTATGGGCATTGCAAAGGCAAAGACAGCGTGAAAGGCAGAAATGCTTTCTACGCTGTCTTTCTTTATACAGAAATTCAAATCGCACATTCGCAAAGAAAAATTCTCTTTGCTACAATGTAGGCGAAGGAGGTCAAGCGATATGCGAAATCAAAAATACTACATAGCGATTGACGAATACGAACGGAGAATTATCATTAACAGTCTAAACAATCTGAGGAACAAGCTGATTGCAGAAGGCAGATACACCGATGCTGTTGATGACATTCTGCTCAAAATTGCGGAAGCAAAGCAAAAAAATTCAAAATCATAATGCAGGAGGATTAACAAATGGCAAAGACAATTTTTGAAGAAATGGGCGGTACTTATACACGGATTGGCAATTAACTTCTGCCTGACTTAAAACTGCCTGAAAGTGAAACACAGCCTATTGGAATATAGGGACAGCGACATTTGCGGTATCTAAAGGAGCATAAGCGGGCAACTTACACTTCACTTCTCACAAGCGGCAGGCTGAACAGTTATCTTGCCGATATTGATAAGCAGGCAAAAGATATATTTTCTCGGTTGGTAAAAGAACTTGCCGAAAAGGAAAATGTAACGGAGAAGCTCAAAGCTGAAAATCAAATGCTGTGGGTGAAACTTATGAACAACATCCGTAATCGTGCAACGGAATTTGTAAATGTGGAATTGATTTGTACAGTATAATGTCATCACGAGGGACGGTAGAGACAGAACTCTACCGCCCTTTTATAAAACTATCTGTTATACATGCACTCGATCCTAAAAAGATTATGATAGAAAACTACACTGTTTCATGGTTTTTCCCTATATAAGAGAAAATATGATTTTGAAAACTTTTCGGAATTTTGTTATTGTCATATTGACAATTTCGTTCAAACGAATATAATTATAGATGTAGGATTATGTATTATTTGGTATGAGGTGTAGATTATGAATGGATTCATCACGGCACAAGAAGCCGCTGAAAAATGGGGCATTACTCCTCGACAAGTCCAAATTCTGTGCAAAGCCGGCAGAATAGAAGGTGCGACACGTATGAGTCGTATTTGGATTATTCCTGAAAATGCAGAAAAGCCGACAAATGACAAAAGAAAGGTAGTGCATAGCGATGGATAATCTGACCGAATTGCAGAACCTTGTAAATCGTTTTGGTGCTAATATTGATTTTTACAGGGATTCAAGAAATGCATATAACGAGCATTCTTGCCGAATTGAATACATTGATCCTCTGTTAAAGCTTTTAGGTTGGGATGTGGCAAATGAAAAAGGACTGGCACCTCAATATCGAGAGGTTATTGCGGAGAATTATTCCTCCCGCACAGATCGCCCCGATTATACCATTACACTTAGAGGTGTGCCTAAATTCTTTGTAGAAGCAAAGAAACCTGCAGTAGATATTACCAAAGATTCAGCACCCGCAGTTCAAACCAGGAAGTACGGTTGGAACGCAAAGCATCGACTGGCGGTTCTGACGAATTTTGAATATCTTGCTATCTATGATACCTGCCATATCGCCCATGAGAATGATGGATGTGCTGTAGCCAGGTACCGTTTATATCATTACACTGAGTATGTAGAAAAGATTGAAGAAATCACAAAATTGATTTCAAGAGATACTGTATACTCTGGTAAATTCGACTCCTTTTTGGACGAAAATTTTCCTGCCACTGGTGGACAGACTCAACAGGTTGATGTTCTATTTCTGTCTCAGATTAACAACTGGCGTGTAGATCTTAGCAATGAACTCTATATAAAAGGCGGTCGTTACACATCGTTGGAAGTATTAAACGATGTTGTCCAGGAATTTATTAACCAAATTGTTTTTCTTAGAATCTGTGAAGATAAGAACTTGCCTTTGTATCACAAGTTGAAAGATACCATCACAGACGATGATCAGTTGAAAGCTAAACTTGAGGAATTGTTCCGTTCTGCTGATCGTCGCTATAATTCCGGAATGTTTTCCGGCGATGACATTATTTTCGATCTTTCGTGTGAAGTCATTAAGGACATGATTGAGGATTTGTATTACCCTCAGAGTCCGTATTTGTTCAATATTATTGAGCCCAATCTGCTTGGAAAGATTTACGAAATATTCTTGACCGAACAGTTAGTTTTGCTTGAAAATAACACAATTGGTCTTAGAAAGAAGAAAGATTGTCAGAACAGATCTGTCGTAACTACACCCACGGAAATAGTTAAATACATGGTTGATAAGACCCTTTCCAAAGTGTGTGCAGGAAAAACACCTTCTGATATTTTGGATATCAGTGTTGCAGATATTGCTTGTGGTTCTGGTATTTTCTTGGAAGAGGCATTTGCATTCTTGCAAGATTATTGTGTGCAGTGGTATGTCTGCAATGGACAAACGGATCACTTAATCGAGACGGGCATTGAGTTATACAAATTACCCCTTGAGGAGAAAAAGAACATTCTTTGTTCCTGTATTTATGGCATAGACATCGACATCCATGCTGTTGAAGTTGCCAAGTTCTCTCTGCTAATTAAATTAATCGAAGACGAAACCGCTCCTTCGGTAGCAGACGTTGTGCCGATTCTTCCTGATTTAAGTAATAATATTCAATTTGGCAACTCCCTTGTCAGTCAAACTGAGTTGAATGGAATTAGTGATGCTGACAATCAGATAATGGAGATTATCCCATTTGATTGGAGTACGATTAACAACGGATGGGGCTTTGATACAATTATCGGAAATCCCCCGTATGTAAATACTGAAGGTATGCATACGCTGTTGCCAAGTGCCGAAGTAGAAGTCTATAAAAAGAAGTATAAGACATCGCACAAGCAGTTTGATAAATACTTCATTTTTATAGAGCAAGCTATTAACAAAGTCAAAGAGAATGGGCTTGTATGCCACATCGTTCCCAATAAATTTTTCAAAATTGGAGCCGGCGAAAAACTACGTAACCTAATTGCAAAGGAGCATATGCTTGTTAGTCTGGATGATTTTGGAGATGCACAGTTATTTGAGGACAAGACAATTTATAGTTCGATTATCCTGCTTTCTAAGATACAACAATCGACATTCGTTTATAGCAGCATCGATTCCGCAAACAAGCTATGGGCAGGTGAAGAAGTAAATTCCATTGAATTCAATTCTTCAGTATTGAATAAGTTACCATGGAGGCTGACAACCGATTTTGAATTTTTGACAATGCTCCAAAGATTGGATGAAGTTTCCGTTCCGATTACAAAGCATACGGAAATCTTTAATGGTATTCAAACAAGCGCCGAAAGGCCAACTCCCATATATTGGTTCTCCTCGGATGAAATTGTGGCTGAATATGCTGATACTATCGAAATCAGTAGGGATGGTAAAAATTACACCATTGAGAAAGCCTTGCTTCGCCCTTATTTCAAGCCGACCAAAAAAGCAGAAAAGGGCTTGAATTCGTATAGTATTCTTGCAACCGATAAGCAAATTATTTTCCCTTACGATAACAATGGACATCTTATCCTCATAGATGAAATGCAAAATAGTTATCCGGGGACATACGCTTATCTCTTAGCACATTATGATCGTTTGGTTCCTAAGTGTGTTTCCTCCAATGGAACTCGTGACGTGCCAAACGCCACCGCAGACACATGGTATCAGTATGGGAGAACACAAGCATTGACTGCTTTTATTAACACGCCTAAATTGATAGTTGGTGTGCTGAGCAAAGAACCCATGTATGCGATGGATACGAATGATATTCTGATTGCGTCAGGCGGTACTGCCGGATATTGTGCAGTTAGCAAAAAAGATGGTAGTCCGTATGCGCTTGAATACATCCAGGCGTGGTTATCAAACCCCATTACAGAGCAAATCTTGGAGATTGTAGGCAGCGATTTCGAAGGCGGATTTACAGCTCGTGGTACATTCGTCCTTTCTACGCTATCCTTTGTTGAATTGGATTTTGCCGTAGAAGAACAAAAAGCTATTCATGACAGAGTAGTAGCAGCAAGTCGAGAAATATACGAAATCAATGATGCACTGTCTGGCCGTCCAGCAAAACGTATTGCAAATCTGTTGCAGAGACAGAAAGAAGCACTTATTTCTGAGATTCAGGGATTGATCGGTCGGGTATATAGACTCGATTATTAAGCGAGGTATTAATAATGAGACTCAAAAAGGATAGTTCAGAGCAGAAATTAAGAGGAGCGTATTATACGCCATTGCAGCTTGCAGATGCCATGGTGGAGCTTTTTGCGTCTCAAAATATATCTACTGTATTGGAACCAAGTTGCGGAGATGGAGTGTTTCTTGATGCGCTACAAAACCTTAATCTGCTGAATAAAGTGGATAAACTAACGGCTGTTGAAATCGAACCTGACGAAGCCGAAAAAGTTCGAGATAGGTATTTTGAATTTGAGCAAATCGCCGTATATACCGAAGACTTTTTCGACTTCTATAACCATGTTCTCGGTAAGGAACAGTATGATTTGATTCTGGGTAATCCTCCTTACATTCGCTATCAATATCTGAAAGAAAGTCAGCGAGAAATGCAGTCTCAAATTTTGACTTCACATGGTATGAAAGCGAATAAGCTGATAAATGCATGGGTTGCATTCATTGTAGCCTGTGTACAGCTATTATCCGAAAAAGGCAAGATAGCGTTTGTTATTCCGTCTGAAATACTCCAAGTTGCGTATGCGGAGGATCTGCGCCTATACTTGGCAAATAATCTCGCTAAAATCACTCTGATTACATTCGAACAGCTTGTATTTCCTGATATTGAGCAGGAAGTTGTTATATTTATTGGCGAGAAAGGCGAAGAAGAAAAAGGTATTTGTATTATTGAAATGAACGATCTTGATGACTTTTCTCAATTAGATTTAGCACAGAATGGTTTCCAAAAGTTACAGCATGTCAAGGAAAAATGGACAAAATACTTCGTAAATGCAGAAGAAATGGATCTTATTCAAGAGCTTCGTGCAGACAAGCGTTTCGCCAAATTCTCCGAATACGGAATTATCAATGTTGGAATTACAACAGGAAATAATAGTTATTTTTCCATTACAGAAGAAACATCTGAGCAATATCAGTTAAGCGAAGTAACACTTCCTCTGATCGGCAGAAGTTCTCATGCTCATGGAATATACTTTACAACGGAAGATTGGGAGAATAATAAAGTTTCGGGTAAACGTGCACGGCTAATTAACTTTCCTGAAATTCCATTTGATGAATACCCTACTAAGCACAAAGAGTATATTTCGTTTGGAGAAAAAAATGGTGAACACGAGGGCTACAAATGTTCTATTCGGGATAGATGGTATATTGTTCCCTCGGTGTGGGTGCCAGATGCGTTTTTCTTAAGAAGAAATAACTTTTATCCAAAGTTTGTGCTAAATGAATGTAATGCAGTATCAACTGATACAATGCACCGCATGAAATTTAATGATGGCGTTGATCCGCAAAATATACTTCTTGCCTATTACAATAGTATTTCTTTCGCCTTCACTGAAATTTGTGGTCGAAGCTATGGCGGTGGTGTGCTTGAAATCTTGCCAGGTGAGATGGGACAAATTTTGTTACCAAAAATAGAAAAGATTGATTCTGTGCTTAGAAACAGGTTACTTATGTTTATTGATACTGTGGTGCGTAATGATGATGATATTGAACTTGCTCTGGATGCCGTTGATGCAGAGCTACTTGTAAATGAATTAGGTATTGATTCCGAGATATGTCAGAAATGTCGTGTAATCTGGAAGAAAATGCAGAAACGAAGATTAGGACGAGGATAAGAACAAGGATTCCGCCTTAAAGCGGAAAGAAAGGAGGAAAATCTATGGAATGGAGTGGCTGTATGAGTTTGCGCCAAGGATATTTGGAAAATAGTCCTTTAATAGTTTTAGGTTCAGGTGCATCCATGCCATATGAGCTTCCTTCTATGGGAGGGCTTGCAGAGGAAATAAAGAAATCGAGTACCGTTATCTCCGACCCTAATTACAGTGCTTTTTGCACAGCAATAGACAATTCAGGATTGGAGGGAGCAATAGATGCAGTGAATCTTCTTCCCGATACACTGAAAGAAATTCGTAGCGTTGTTTGGAAAGCAGTCAATGAGAAGGATATTCTCTATTTTGATCAACATCTTATAGACCCACCAAAAGCATTGGTCGAGTTAATCAGAAAGGTACTTACCCCAACGCCAAATAAAGCGGCTATTGTAACTACTAATTATGACAGGTTGGCGGAGTACGCTGCCGATAGGGTTGGCGCAACTACAGTCACAGGATTTGAAGGTTCTTTAATTAAAAAATTAGAGCTTCCCTCAACTCCGTTAAAAACAAAGCGTACACGAGCTCGTGAAAGAGTTGTTGACATTTGGAAGGTTCACGGTTCTTTAGATTGGTTTGTGGCTTCCAATGGAACGGTCATATCATTTCCTTTTGCTCGAACAATCCCCAATGATTTTCAACCGCTGATCGTTCCACCTGGTAAAGAAAAATACAGCAGTACACATGATGAGCCGTATCGCACTGTTATTGCAGAAGCAGACAATGCCTTTGTGCAAGCAGGTGCATACTTATGTGTAGGCTATGGATTCAACGATGAACACATTTAGTCAAAACTTTTGGCACAAATTTCCAAAGGAAAACCTATCGTTATCCTTGTCAAGACTATGACTTCAGCTTACAAAAAGCACATTGTTGAGGCAGGCATAAATAAATACCTTATTTTTGAATTTTCAGATTCCACCCATACAAAAGTATATGGTAACGGATGGGAAGAAATATACGAGGGACAATATTGGCTCTTGGATAATTTTATGAATATCTGGTGAGGAGGGATAGAATGAGTATATTTGAATATACGCCCGAAGAACTACTCGGTACCGTTGAAAGCGTAGATACATCTACTGTAATAGTAAAAGTTGAGAACGATGACAAACTGCGGGGATTACAAGTAAACAATCTGATCTCTATTCAGAGTTCTAAAATCGGACAGCACTTAATTGGTCTGGTATCAAAAATAATACAATTCTAATAGGAACCCACTTTGACAAAGATGCAGGTAAGGATAATGTGTTCCGTCGTTCATTGGCTACCATTCCAACCATAAATGCAGAATGCCATCTTATTCACGGAGACAGATTGAAACGGTTTATGCAAGCAATATCTTCTATTCCAGAAGGCGAAGATGCTGTTAGCTTACAAATCGGAAATTATTCTATCGACGAAGATGCAACAGCATGGCTAAATGGCAATAAGCTGTTTCAACGTCATGCAGTAATTGTTGGCAGTACAGGTTCGGGAAAATCGTGGTGTGTAGCTAAAATACTTGAGCAAGTTGCATCTCTCAAATCAGCAAATGCAATACTGTTTGATATTCATGGCGAATACTCCACCCTGGAAGGTGATAGATTTACCCATCTCAAAGTAGCCGGACCGAATGATGAAATGAGTGAAGGAATGCTTTTCCTACCATATTGGCTGCTCACTTATGAGGAAATGTTGTCACTAATGCTTGATAGAAGCGATAATAATGCTCCTAACCAAGCCATGATGTTCAGTAGTGCTGTCATTGAAGGAAAAAAAGAATTCCTGAGAAATGCAGACAAAGCTGAAATGGAAGCAAACATCACATTGGATAGTCCTGTTCCATATAGCCTTGATATACTCCTTGAAGCCTTGAAAGCCAAGGATACAGAAATGGTTCCAGGAGCGAGGGGGGAAAAACAAGGCACATATAACGGAAAACTCACACGCTTTATTCAGCGTTTGGAAACTAAGCAAAAAGATAAGCGATTGAATTTTATGTTTGCATCAGAGGATGATTTGCTCAGTTACGATTATATGAGTACGCTCTGCAACAAGTTAATGTTACCTTCGGTTAACGGCAAAAAAGGTGTAAAGATCATTGATTTTTCCGAAGTGCCGTCAGATATTCTTCCCTTAATAGTATCTCTTATTGCCCGTGTGATTTTTTCGGTTCAACAATGGACAACTGTTGAGCATAGGCATCCAATAGCAATTTTCTGTGATGAAGCACATTTGTATATCCCTGCCAATACAGAAAAAAGCATTGATGACGCAAGCTTAGTTACTTTTGAACGAATATCAAAAGAAGGCAGAAAATACGGAATTGGCTTAGTTGTTATTTCGCAGCGACCTTCCGAAGTAAATCGTACTGTACTGAGCAAAAGTAACAATTTTATAGCTATGCGTCTTACTAATGTTGATGATCAGTCCGTTGTGAAACGTCTTTTGCCTGATAGCTTGGGGGATTATACGGAAATGTTTCCAATTTTAGATATCGGAGAAGCACTTGTCGTTGGTGATGCGAGTTTACTGCCGAGCAGAATTAGAATTAGTCCACCTAACATGAAGCCACGAAGCGCAACTGTTGATTTTTGGGACGAATGGTCTAAGGAAAACAATTCAGTAGATATTTGCGGTGCAATAGAAGCATTGAGAAAACAGTCAAAGTAAGGAAAGCAAAATTTGTTGCAATCAATATAGATAACCTAATGCGCTTACATGGTATTTTTACATGTAAACGCATTTTCTTTTATCTGACCTTTGGAAAAGCAATAGATGTTTTGCGTTTTCAAACCAAATAGTATACCCGAAAATCCGAAAATATTCAAAAGATTTCCGAAAAGTATTGACAAACAGATGTTTGTGGATGTATAGTAAAATGCTATTTTCGGAGAGTAACAACTGAATATGGACTTACACAGATTTTGAAGGACGGCTTAGAGCCGACAATGCTGCAATATGCTAATGAAAATATTGCTACCGTTTTCAACGCCTTTTATTTCGGGGCGGAAATGGGAAAGGACGAAACACGACTTTGAATTTCAAAGCCGGTTACATGAGTGTGAAACCAAAACACCAAGGGGGAATTCTACCTTTTTGATGAGTCGGTACATATTTGTGTGCCGGCTTATTTTGATGCCTAAAACGCCGGTTTACAACTGAATGACCGGCTGAATGGGATATGTTTTTTCGGGGAAGTACCGCCAAGATAAGTGCGTACCAAGAGAAACGAAACGCCGCCTGAAACGGGGGCAGGAACTGCATTCAGGCAGACCGGCAAAATTACCCGCAGGAACGGCATCGGAGATGTCGCATACCGTAACAAGCAGGGAACTTGTACGGCAAGTTCCAACTCAAAACAGGCGTTTTCGCCTGTTTCATCTTTAGGTACTACCGTCCCTAACACCCTCCGACTTTGCCAAAAAGAACGGATATTCCAATACGATGTTCTTCATAGACGATGGCGTATCGGGAACAACCTTTCAAAGACCGAGCTTTATGCGTATGGAGCAAATGGCGGAAAACGGGGAAATTGATACGATTATCGTAAAGGATTTATCCCACTTCGGGCGTGAGCAGGTGGAAATGGGCAGACTGACGCAGGTGGTTTATCCGTCGCTTGGAATCCGTTTCATTGCCATACAGGAGCGTGTGGATACGCTGACCGGCGATGGAGTGGAAATGTTGCCGTTTCATAACATTTTCAACGAATGGTATGCGGCGCAGACCTCCAAGAAAATCCGTGCGGTATGGCAGTCCAAAGCGGAGCACGGCGAGCGTGTTTCTTCAACAATACCCTATGGTTACAAAAAATCCGAAGATAACCCGAAGCAGTGGGAAATCGACGAGCCTGTCGCCAATGTGGTACGGAAGATTTATGCTCTTTGCCTTGCAGGGCGTGGTCCGATGCAGATTGCCAGACAGCTTGAGGATGAACGGATACTCGTTCCCGCCGCCTATTATGAAGCTGTCGGCAGAAAACATTCGCAGAAAGTACCAGAAAATCCCTATGTGTGGGAACAGGCAACCGTCGGATATATTCTTGAAAACAGGCAGTATACCGGCTGTGCTGTAAACTTTAAGAGTACGACTGTAAGCTACAAGGTTCATAAGAGAATCAACCACGATGCAGAGGATTATCAAATCATTTCCGATATGCAGGAAGCGATTATTTTCGAAGATCAATGGCTGAGAGTAAAAGAACTGCGAAAAAACAAGCGCAGACCAACTAAAACAGGTCGGACAAGCCTTTTTTCGGGATTAGTGTATTGCTATGACTGTAAGGCTAAAATGCACTTTGCGGCAGCCAAAAGTGTAACGAGAAAGCAGGAACACTTCCGTTGCTCAAACTACAAATCGGGGCGTGGTGAATGTGCAATGCACTTTATCCGTGATGTCGTGCTTGAACAGCTTGTTTTGGAGGCCATCAGCGATTTAGCCGATTTTGTTCGTTGCTATGAGCCGGTGTTTCTGTATATGCTTGCAAAGAAAAATACCGCAATGCGGCAGGCAGAACACAAACGGCTTCAAGGCTGTGGAGAACGGCACAAAGCGGATTGCCGAAATCGACAGGTTGATTGAAAAGGTCTTTGAGCAGAACGCAAGCGGAATACTCTTTGACGAGCGATTTTCTAAGATGCTGCAAAATTACGAAAATGAGCAGAAAACGCTAACGCAGGAGGTCGCAACGAACCAACAGACCTTGCAGAAAGCCGAACAGCAGGCAATGGATTTAAGGCTTATGCTTCGTACTCTTCGGGAGATGACGGATATTAAGGAGCTTACCTCTACCCTTGTAAACTCGCTGATTGAACGCATAGAAGTTCATAACAGCGATGAATCAAGCGGTCATTGCCATGTGAAGGTGGATATTTACTTTACAGCGGTAGGAATGATTGATATTCCCACCGAAAAGGAAATCCAAGCGATGATTGAAGAAATACGAAATAATCCGCAGGACTTCAAATTCGTAGCATAACGAAAGATACGGCGCAGTCTTACCGACTGCACCATATCCCTTACATAATTACTTCCTTATCTGGCGACAGCAAAGGCTGTCACACCTTTACGGTCTATGGAGATTCTATTTCTAATATATAGAAATTTGACTTCTACTTGCAGGGTGCAAAGCCCCCATGCAATGACGGAGATTTTTTTAACGGGTTACCCATCCATCCCTTATATGGTATATGTAAATAGAAGTCGTTGCCTGCAGGCAATAAAAATCCCTCCAAACTTGAAAAAATCGAAGTCGGAGAGATTTCAAAGTATGACAAATCAACCCACCCGAACATCGTTTTTTTATTCGGTGGGCTTGTCTCCTGCCTATGGTTATATAAAAGACAGAGCCGAAAAACTGTGATTTCTCACAAGTTCATCGGCTCTGCATCTAACGTGTCTGGCTCTTTAATGACTGTTACTTGTAAATTTTTTGCTTTAATCAATGTTTCCTTTCTGCATTTTGGACAGTAGAAAGGATAATTTATCAGAACAGTATCCTCCCTTATTCTGTCACAGGTCTTGCCTCCGCATATAGGGCAGATTATCCATTTGTTTTCCATCATTATCTTTCTTGTTTTTTAACCTTTTTCTCTGAGATATCAGAACGACCACGGCTTTTTTTGAACTGATATTCTAAAATGTGTTCAAAATCATTATTTAGAACATAGTAAACATTGTTTTCGCTAACCGAATATACAAAAGAAACTCTTGTCGCCCAAATTCCTTCTTGTTTTACAGATTTTAATATGCGGAAGGCTTCAACAACCGAAAAGTTATCTCCACATTTTTTAAGCTGTTTGTCAGCTCTTTCAAATCTATCATCACCAGATACGATATAAGGTTTTGTTATTTCGGGTCTTAATACAGAATAATTAGTAATAAGTGAATATTGTGCCTGTT
>ERZ781272.228-NODE-228-length-62270-cov-5.237178_pt1 | contig 62270 bp, 64 predicted proteins | sample MGYA00375850_ERZ781272 | MGnify/ENA primary metagenome ERZ781272 (study PRJEB29790, sample SAMN06051246) | human gut metagenome | host: Homo sapiens | place: USA: Cincinnati, Ohio | collected 2013-06-21 | study: EMG produced TPA metagenomics assembly of the Gut...
AGAGCATCTGCCTTACAAGCAGAGGGTCATAGGTTCGAGCCCTATAGGCCCCATATCTTATAGGAAATGCCGCAGTGGCGGAACTGGCAGACGCCCGGGACTTAAAATCCCGTGGGTAGTGATACCCGTACCGGTTCGATTCCGGTCTGCGGCATTATTGAGAGGTACTTCAAACCCTTGTAAACAGAGGTCTTGGAGTACTTTTTGTTTTGGCGGAAAAGTTGTACAGCCAGTAACCATGTGGGTTACGCAATATTCCAACCATTTCAGTGAACCGTCCCCACCAGCATAGACAGCTAAAATGAAAGGATTCTATCCAACTCTTAGTTTTACTTGATTTTTCTCGCTTTTTTATCCGTTCCGGCTTACAGAAGAGGTTTTTCTCTATCTGCCATGTCCATGTGAGGATTTATTTAAAACAGCTATGCTGCTTTCAAATCTGTCTGATGCTGCCGGTAGTATTCCTCCGGTGTCAGATAACCGTTGGCCGCGTGGATGCGCCTGCGGTTATAAAATATCCGGATATATTCAAAGGTTGCGGCTTTTGCCTCCTCCCTTGTATGAAAATGCTGTTCATTCAGCCATTCGTGTTTCAGTTTCTCCCAGAAGCTTTCCATCGGCGCATTGTGCCGGTTCAAGTCCGGCTACCCGCACCAGATAATGATAATCTGAACCCGGTTCCAATCGGAGACGGCTTCGGATTTTTAGTATATCTTAAGTGCTAAAGCAAAAACGGCGGTATCGTGAGTGATACCGCCGTTTTTGTTATACGCCCCTTTTTTTTCCGTTTCCTTTGCCCTCTGTGCTTTCCATTCTTCAAACTCTTTCTTTCCCTCCGTGCTTTCAAAGAATATTTGAATTTCGGGAAGTAAGCACCGGGCAAGAGTTTCTATTTCATGCTGTGGGATATTTGTGTCCCCTTCGGCGGGATACGGTCAACAAGTCGCTGAATGTTGTGCAGTTCGCTTTCCAGCATTGCCGGTTCCATTGTGCCTTTCATCTTGTCCTTTTCGCTGGCTTCTAACTCCTGATTTTCTTCTAAAAGGTCATTTATCGTGACCTTGTACTTTTTCAGTTGCCCGAAGAAGTTCTCCATCTGCGGAAACCACTTTTTCAGCAGGGAGAGCGCTTCCTCTTTCTTCTTTCCGGCGTTGATGGGGTTGATACCGTCCAGCGTGACTTCAATCGCCCTTGCCTGTTTGGAGAGGTTGACTGCCTGCTTGAACAGCCGTTTGGGGATATGCTTTCTGCCTGACTTGCTGGCGCTCTCCTCACGCTCCAAGTCGGGGTGTTTCTCTACTATATAGGCGTGAAAATTGTCCTGCCACTTTTGTCAGGCTCGCCCGGTTGCCGATGATTTCTTTGGCGCAAAGGCGGTTGTCCTCGGTCAGAGGGACAAAGACCATGTGCAGGTGTGGCGTCTTCTCGTCCATGTGAACCACCGCCGATGCGATATTTTCTCTGCCTACCCGCCTGATTAAAAAGTCAGCCGCCCGCTGGAAAAATGCCTGTATTTCCTTTGGGGATTTCTTCTTGAAAAACTCCGGGCTGGCGGTAATCAGCGTATCCACAAACCGGGTGCTGTCCCTGCGTGTCCGGCAGCCAGTTTTCGTACTTCAAGAGGATTGATGATCGTACTTCACGGGTACGGTTTTCAGTCCTCCAGCGTACCATAATCGGATTTCTTGAAGTCGGTGTTTGGAACCGCTTCATAGGATTTTGGGTAAATGAGGTTGGGTTTTCCACAGCCCTGCTTCCGGATATCCACCAGTCCGGCGTATTGCAGCTCCCACAGGGTGTTGACCGATTTCTGCCGCCTACAGTAGAGCAGATCCACAACCTCGTTGCTGGGATAGTAGAGGTAAATATGCCCGTATTCGTCCGCCCAGTCGTTTTTTCGGGATAAATCTGTCCGACGTAAGATAAAGGCGTACAGTACCTTTGCTCCGTTGGACAGGGGCGTGAATGTGGGGCTTCAAAAAGGAAATTGGGAAGCCGGGTAAAGCTGACCGCTTTTTCCGGCTGATGGATATGAATGGTGTTTGTCATATCGTGTTTTGTGGACAGTTAGAAGCCCGTTTTCGGGGGCAGACAGTAGTTTCTATTACCTGCCCCGGTTCTCTGCTTGCAAAGCCTTGTAAATGGGCGTTTTCGCATACTTATAAAACGATAGCTTCTATTTTTAAATTGTATCAATTTGATTACGCAATATGGTGTGAGAGGTCGGAATTTCTCATAGTTGAGAAATTCCTCCTACTCGATTTTGTAAAATATTTACAAAAACTGCCAGGCATATTTGTTGAAGAGCGCTGAATTCACGAAAAATGATAAGAAAAAATTGCATGTGTTTTAGAGATGTGCTATCATACTAGTTGAATGGAAACGTTACCGGTAACATTTCCGGAATGAAAAATACAGAGGTGATTTTAGAGAAAAAAATGGATTGCCAGGAGGTATGACAGCCATGAAAAGACAGGTAAATTGGAGAAAGCAGAAATTTGTCCTAAGACCAGCCAGAGAAAAAGCAATGTATCATCTTCATTTCATAGATGAAATGCCGAAATCCCAGCTTTACAGAGTATTCTGTAATGGGGAAGAGCTTCCAGCGTACCATACGGAATTTTTTGATTATGTGCTTCCGGTTGCCCGTGATCCTATGGGTCTGCATTTTCAGATCCAGATCAATGAAGAATTTCAGAAGATAGAGATTCGCCCCAGAAGTAAGAAGCAGGACTTTCTTTTAAAAGCAGATGGGATAGAGCTTACCATGGAAAAACCGGAGAAGCTGATCATTGAAATGGATGAGGATATCCTTCGTCCGCTTTATTTACTTTGTGAATCCTATGTGGAAAAACCGGAAGCGGTCACATATTATTTTGAGAAGGGAAAGATATACAATATCGATTGCCTGACCCTGCAGTCTGGGGATACCGTCTATATCGAAGAAGGAAGTATCGTCTGCGGCCGTTTTTATTCAAGGATGGCGGATGGCATCAGGATACTGGGAAATGGAATCCTTTATGGCGGAGTGTGGCATAACTGGGATGAGAATTCCGGAGAACAAATGCTGTGTTCGGTGCTGGGAAAGAATATCTGCATTGAGGGCATCAGTATTGTGGACGGCGGTTCCTGGGGAATTGTTCCCATTGCCTGCCAGGATGTGCAGATCCGGAATGTGAATATTATGTCCAATGTAATTACCGGAGACGGGTTGGATATTGTAGGCTGTGAGAACGTTGTGGTGGAGGACTGCTTTATTAGAGCCAATGACGACTGTATTTCCATTAAAGGATGCGGAAATATGGATCCGTCAGGAAGCTGCGATACGAAGCATGTGCGTGTCAGGAATTCCGTTTTTTGGAATGCGGAGTTTGGAAACGCCCTGGAGATTGGCTATGAAACCCATTGCTCGGAAATCAGTGATATCCGTTTTGAGAACTGCGACATTGTTCATTGTGAATATGAAGGCAACCAGAGCGGAGGAGTCCTGACGATACATAATGCAGACCGAGCCCATGTCCATGATGTCCATTATGAAAACATCCGTATTGAGGATGCCCAGGAAAAATTTGTGGATATCAAGACGCTGGATTCCAAATATTCTACAGACCGCAAGCGGGGAATGATTTCCGATATTTACTTTAAAAATATAGAAATTACCGGCGGCGTATTCCCGGTTTCCATTATCAGAGGCTTTGAAATGACAAACGAACTGTGCAGACCGAAGGACTTTTATTTTGATAATGTGGTGATCCTTGGCAAAAAGGTCATGAATAAAAATGACATGCACATGGTGGTGGAACTGGCGGACGATCTGCATTTCCGGTAGAAAAGGAGCAAGTTTCCGTCTGCCTGATCGAGCGGAGAAAAAGCCGACTCAATTGTCCGGCACTGCTGGATTTGAGAATAAAAAATTATTCTTTAGGAGGTATGTTTATGAAAAAAAGAATGTTGGCAGCTTTGTTAGCCGGCGCAATGACTTTGTCATTGGGTAGCACTGCAATGGTGTACGCTGACGACAAAGTAAAAGTCGAAATGACCGTATGGAGCGGCGAGTGGGGCGATCAGCTTGATCGTATTATGGAGGATTTCAACAGCACCCATGACAATGTAGAGCTGAATATTACCATGCAGTCCGGAGATTATTCCGACTTTCTCGGAACTGCTGCTGCTACAAATGACTGGCCGGATATCTTTATCCTGACACCGTGGGCACAGGTACAGACATTTGCAGAAACAGGAAGAATCGCTGAGATTGGGGACATGGCCTTTGTAGATAAGGTATATCCTACAGCATTAGAGGCTGGTATGTATGACGGCAAGGTTTATGCTTATCCGGCAAATACAGAATATCTTGGCGTATTCTATAACAAAGCAATGTTTGAAGAAGCAGGAATTGAAAGCGCTCCGACAACAAGAGATGAATTTGCAGATGCCTGTGCGAAGCTGGAAGAAGCAGGAATTGCTCCTATTGCATCGAACTTTAAGGAATCCTGGACTTTGAAGCATCTGTTCAGCGTAATGATGTCAAATGTAGTACAGGATGATATGAGCGGATTTCTTGACAGCTTAAATTCCGGTGAAGGAACTTTTGATGTTGACGGTGTAGATGATGTATTTGCAATTGCAGACATTATCAAACAGTATTCCGGAAACAATCGTATGGATTGCGATTCTACCTCTGGATTTAACGCTCTGGCAAATGGCGATGCAGCTATGCTTCTGACAGGAGAATTCAGCCAGAATGTAGTGGCAGCACTGGACAATCCTCCGGATATCGGATACTTTGCGCTTCCTGTAAGCAATGATGCAGCAAGAAATAAAGCTGCAGTTGATGTAGGTATTGTGTATGCGGTCAGCGCATATACCGAAAACATGGATGCCTGCAAAGAAGTGATCGACTACTTAAGCGATCCTGATGATGATGACGGCTATTTTGAAATCGTGTGCGGAAAAGCCGGCAATGCACCGCCTGCAATGGCATGGGATGGCGGAGTAGAAAGCTCTTCCTCCAAGGATTATCAGGAATATGTAAATAACGGAAATGTAACTCCATGGATTTATCAGCAGTATGTAAATGGTTTTGATGTTATTTCCGGTGATATTTTCCAGGGATACATGGCAGATGCATACGGCAAAGAGGATGTAATTGAGAAGCTGAATGAGGCATATCTTGAATATCTGGATCAGTAATAAAGATTGATTGTGCGCTGTGTAACAGTAGTAATTCCCGGGGCATGTGTACCCGGGAATTATTTGTTAGAGAGTATATGAGACTTCTTTTGTTTCAGATGAAAAAGAAAACCGCGAAACAATCGGGAGGGGAAATATGTCTATATTATATAAGAAAAATAGAAAATTTTACTTGCTGCTCATATTGCCGGCACTGGCAGTATATGCACTGGCACTTCTTGTACCGCTGTTCGGAGGAACGATTCCTTATTCTTTTTTAAAATGGAATCTGATGAGCGGAAAGAAATCCTTTGTAGGATTAGAGAATTACATTAAGCTTTTTTCAGATACGGATTTTTGGAAAGCGTTTCTGTTTAATCTTAAAGTAGGTGTTTTCATGATTGTAGGAAGCAATATTATGGGCTTTGTGCTTGCATATTTTCTTAATGAAAATATCAAAGCCAAAGGTGTGGTAAGAGCAATGTTCTTTATTCCGAATATTGTCAGTGCTGTACTTGTTTCCTTTATCTGGGTATTTATTTTTACCTGTGCAATGCCGGCGATCGGAAATGCATTGAGCTGGGAGGGACTGGCAAATGTAAGCTGGTTTGGAACGCCCCGGATGGCCACCATTACAATTATTGTGGTATCCATATGGCAGAATATAGGTTTCCTGATGATTATTTATACAGCAGGACTCCAAACGATTCCAAAAGACGTGATGGAGTCGGCCCAGCTTGATGGGTGCAGCGGACTTAAGAAAATTCTGAAAATAGAGATTCCACTGCTGATGCCGACGGTTACAATCAATCTTTTTGTTTCCATATCAGGTACCTTTAAGATGTTCGATATTCCGAATGCAATGACCGGCGGCGGTCCTTACGGTTCTACCATGCCGGTAGCAATGGATATTTATCAGGAAGCGTTTACAAAATATAATCTGGGTTATGGTTCTGCAAAATCTGTCATACTGTTTTTGACAGTAGCAGCAGTTACCCTGACTCAGTTATATATTACCCGTAAGAAGGAGGTGGAATATTAAATGCGCAAAAAAGAATGGCTGCCTACAATTATAATGTTCCTTTTTGGAATTCTGTTTTTGATGCCAATTCTGCTTCTTGTCATGAATGCATTCAAAACCCAGAATGATATGATACAGAGCTTTCTGTCCTTTCCGCATTACATATATTTTGGGAACTTTTCAGAAGCGATTGAAAGAATGAAGCTGTGGATGGTTGTTGGAAATTCTGCCATTGTGACAGTAGGAACCATGCTTCTGTGTACAGTGACCTCCTTCATGGCAGCTTATGGGATCGCTCATATTGAAGGCAAGCTGAGCAGTGCAATGTACCTGATCTTTACACTGGGACAGATCGTACCGTTTCACTCGATCATGATTGCGCTGTCCGTACAGCTTACGAATATGAAGCTGTTAAATAATCTGTTTGTGCTGATCCTTCTGTATGCAGGCTTCCATGGAGCTTTTGGTGTATTTACCTATGTGGGATTCCTGAAATCCATTCCCAAGGAGCTGGAAGAGGCAGCAGCTATTGACGGCTGCGGCGTATTCCGCTGTATGTGGCAGGTGATTTTCCCGCTGGTGCGTTCAACCTCTGTGACTCTTCTGGTACTGTTCTTCCTGTGGACATGGAACGATTTCCTGATGCCAAGTCTTTATATTTCGGACAGTACAAAGAGAACGCTGACAGTAGCGATTTATATGTTTAAGAGTGCATCCGGTTCTGAGTGGAATCTGATGCTTGCAGGACTGACAATTTCCATTATTCCAATCGTCATCATTTATATTGCGGCTCAGAAATATATTACAAGCGGTCTTACAGCCGGAGCAGTAAAAATGTAAGGATGGAACAGGGATTATGGATAATTTAAATCTGCGAAACATTGACGGATATGTGGGACAGATGGTAACCCACGGAGTATGGGCCATTGATGAATTTGGTACAGATATCATATACCTGGTGGAAGGAAAAGAGAAGGCAGCGGTGATTGATACAGGAGCAGGTTTTGGAAATCTTAAACATGTAATCGAAACACTGACCGACCTTCCCTATGTTGTGCTGAATACTCATGGTCATGTCGATCATGCAGGCGGCAACCATGCTTTTGGACAGGTATATCTCAGTGAAAAAGACTATTTCATGGTAGAGACGGATTATATTACCAATGGATGGAAGAACTTTGTCTGCAAAACAAAAAAGGAGCCGGGATTTTATGGAGAACCCTATATGGAAAAGGACTGGATTCCCGGTGATTTTGAACGGATTCCACTGAAAGAACATCAGGTATTTGAACTGGGAGAGAGAAACCTGGAGGTGCTTTTTACCCCCGGACATACGCCGGGAAGCGTAGTTTTTCTTGACCGTGCCAATAAGCTGCTGTTTTCGGGAGACAGCGTTGTTTCCACACCAATCCTGATTTTTGATACTTATTCCACTACCGTAAAAGAATATAGCGAGGCATTGAAGAAGCTGGATAAGGAAGATTTTGAATTGATTTTTCCCGGACATTTTTTACGCCCCATCGGGAAGAAGGTACTTCATGATCTGATTGTCTGTGCGGAAAAAATTGCACTGGGAACCGCTATTCCGGAAGATATCGATTTTAGTCATATTTCAAAAGAACCGGCTGTGATCTACAGGTACGGAAGTGCGAGTATTGCATATAATGATAAGCATATAGGCTGAAATGGTACTCTCCTTCTGCAGTTAGAGCTGATGAAAAAAGAAAAAAGGTTTGTCATAGGATGATGGATTGTATATAATTGCCTTAGCAGACATGAAATATGCATGTGTACCAATAAATTTGCAGAGGTTGATTATGGAACAAATAACAATTAAAGAAGTGGCTAAATTATGCGGAGTTGGTGTAAGTACGGTTTCCAGAGCGATTAACAATCATCCTGACATAAATGAAGAAACGAAAAAAAAGATTATGGATACTATTGAAAAGTACCAATATGTGCCGAATAACAGTGCCAGAAATCTGAAACGTTCGGATTCCAATACAATTGCCGTGATCGTTAAAGAAATCAGCAATCCTTTTTGGGGAAAAATGCTGGAAGTAATGGGGCGCGGAGTGATGGAGAGAAAGTATTCCCTTGTTCTGCAGAATGTTGAGGATGATGAGAATGAGGTGGAAATAGCCATTCAGTTGGAAAAGGAGAAGCGCCTGAAAGGAATCGTATTTCTTGGCGGCATGTTCAATTATGATGAAAGGCAGCTTAAGCAATTGACGGTACCCTTTGTCCTCTGCGGTTCAGGAAGAGAACTGCCCAGGGTTTCAGACAAATGTGCTATTATTACGTCAGAGGGTGTAATAGAAAGCTTTGATATGGTAAATTATCTGTGTAAATGCGGACACAAAAAAATCGTTCTTCTTACCACCTCCAAGGAGGATGGTCTGGGCGAATTCCATATGGAAGGATACATACGGGCTTTGAAAGCAAATGGAATCGAGTACGATAAGAATCTTGTTGTTACCATTGAAAAGGAAGCACAGGTGTATACTATAGAGAATGGATACCAGGCAACTGCAGAGCTTTTAAAATCCGGAAAGGATTTTAGCTGTATTTATGCAATCTGCGATACCCTGGCTATTGGAGCCTGCCGTGCTGTGTTTGATGCAGGAAAACGTGTGCCTGAGGATTATTCTGTTGCAGGTTCAGACGGGCTTCCTATGGCAGAGTATTACCGCCCATCAATAACGACAATTTTTAAGTACAGGGAAGAAATTGCAGAAGATAGTATCAGAATTTTGTTTGCTTTGATTGACGGGAAGGATGTAGAAAGAGTTCACATGTTTCAGGGAAAACTGGTGGTGAGAGAATCCACCAGATATGTGTGAAATATCCGGACTTCATTAAAAAAGTAAATACTTGAATCCGTGAAGTTCAACTCGCCATAATCCTCGGACAACGCGCATTTTCAACAGATTCATGGGCTTCATATGTTTTTAATTTTACACCTGACGGGTGAAGATCAGAAAAGCGGGAGTATCCCGTACCTATAAAGGATACGCTGGATATGCCCCCCATCATGGCTTATATCGGATGGAAGGATATCTGGTCAATGCCCAGCTCCGTGAGGGGAAACTAAAACGCAACCTCTGCCGTGAAAGCAAGGACGGCTGGTTTGAAATGGCAAAAGCCAATTCGAAAAATGTCACAAAGTACACAGACGCAGGATCCGCACGGTGATCGGGAACATGATCATGATGGCAAGCCATGTCGCGGAGCTGGTCATGGGACTTGGCGGGAGCAATGTCTGGCGGCATACATTTGCCGAAATATATACAGCATTTGCCCAGCTCAGCCTGTAATAAAAACAGATAGCATTGCTTCACAAACAATCAAAGGGGATAATGTGTCCTTTTTTAAAGCTCCATGTGGATAATCATTCTAATAAACGTGGCGCCGCCGACAACAGTGACGGCGCAGTATAAAATTTTCGGTTGTTGATTCGCTTTCATAGGAAGCAACATTAAAAATCTATGAACTTCACGGATTCAGGTAAATAGAGAAAATAGCATGGGGTACTGCAGTTCAGATGAATTTTATCTGGAAGGCAGCGCCCTTTTAAAACGGAAGGAGGAAAGAAGTGAAGATTCAAAATCCAGTTTTAAGAGGATTTCATCCGGATCCCTCATTACTTCGGGTAAAGGATGATTATTATATCGCAGTATCGACCTTTGAGTGGTGTCCTGGTGTGCGGATTTATCATTCAAAAGATCTTGCTCATTGGGAATATTTTTGTTCCCCTGTGGATGAGATAAAAGCGGATTTACGGGGAGCGGCATCGTCAGACGGTATCTGGGCGCCGTGTTTAAGCTATGACGACAGCTATTTTTATCTGATCTATACGCTATCCCACGGCGCAAGGGAATTTCCTGTTATGGATATGTCGAATTATCTGATCCGTGCAAAAAACCTGAAAGGACCGTGGTCGCCGCCTGTATATCTGAATTCCAGCGGCTTTGATCCATCGCTGTTTCATGATGAGGATGGAAAAAAATATCTGCTGAATATGGAATGGGACTACCGGGAGGATAACGGAAAAAGAGCCTTTGCGGGAATTTTGCTGCAGGAATATGATGTGCAGCTTCAATGCCTGGTGGGAGAGCCCCGGAAGATTTTTTGCGGAACAGGAATTGGAAGGACGGAAGGTCCTCATCTTTATAAACATCAGGGATTTTATTATCTTATATGTGCAGAGGGCGGTACAGGATGGTTTCATGCTGTGACTGCTGCGAGAAGCAAAAATCCGGAGGGACCTTATGAGAAATATCCGGGAAATCCGGTTTTATCTTCCTGGAAGGGATATTTTGACGGGAAAGGGACGAAAGAGAAGAACCTGTTGGAAGAGGTGAGAACAGGGCTTCAAAAAGCAGGACATGCCAGCCTTATGGAAACAGGGGATGGCAGGTGGTATATGGCGCATCTGTGCGCACGTCCTGTAGAGGGAACAAAATGCTGTCCCATGGGCAGGGAGACTGCACTTGAGGAGATCGAATGGAAGGATGGCTGGCCGGTCTTGAAGGCTGGCGGGCATCTGCCGCAGGCGTTTGTAGAGATTCCTTTGGAGGAAGAAACAAAAACCTGGCAGCACGAGCAAAAAGAATACACTTTCTGGGATGAGGATTTTCTGAAGGATTTTCAAACTTTAAGGATTCCTTATAAAAGTGCAGGAATGACCATTCATGAGCGAGCAGGCTGTCTTCGCATTTATGGACAGGAATCCATTTATTCCAGATTCTGCCAGGCGCTTCTTGCCAGAAGGCAGACGGAGCTTTGCTTTCGCGCAGGAACTAAATTTGAATTTCATCCGCTTTCCTACCAGCATTGTGCAGGGCTGATTTACCGTTATGATGAAAAAAATCAGATATATGCTTGCGTGACCTATGAGGAAAGCTGGAAAAACGAAGCAGTGTGTCTGTGGTCAGTGGTTCGGGGACGGATGGAACTTGTTTTTAAAGCTCCCATAAAGGCGGCTGTATATGAGCTGGAGGTACAGGTAAATAACCGCGAGGCCAGATTCTTATATATGGAGCAGGGGCAAAAAAAGCAAATGGGAGGACCGGTCGGCATTCTTCATATGTCGGATGATCTTGCCAATGGATTTACTGGTTGTTTTGTGGGAATGTGTATACAGGATCTGCGCTCCAGGGAACGGTATGCAGATTTTCATTCTTTCTGGTATGATGCAGTTCCCGATGGACAGAAGAAATCTGTGGAATAAAAGAGAAAGGGGAATTTATGAGTTTTCAGGAGAATTTTGTATGGGGAGCAGCAACTGCGTCCTATCAGGTGGAGGGAGCCGCTTTTTTGGATGGGAAAGGGCTGAATATCTGGGATGTGTTCTGCAAAGAGGATGGACGCATTTATGAGGGACATAACGGCGGGTCTGCCTGTGACGCTTACCACCGTGTGGAAAAGGATGTGGCCTTGATGAAAGAAATTGGACTGAAAGCATACCGCTTTTCCGTAAGCTGGGCAAGGATACTGCCGGAGGGAATCGGTAGGATTGAAGGAAGAGGCCTGGCGTATTATGATAAACTGGTGGATACGCTTTTGGAAAACGGGATCGAGCCGTATATGACATTGTATCACTGGGATTTACCCTATGAACTGCATAAAAAGGGCGGCTGGCTCAATCCTGCTTCTTCGGAATGGTTTTATGAATATGCAAAAGTCATTGCAGAGCATTTTTCTGACAGGGTGACGCACTTTTTTACCATAAATGAGCCTCAGTGTATTGTGGGTTTGGGATATCAGACAGGGGCACATGCACCTGGGCTTAAAGTGGGGCCTTTCGATTATTTTGCAATCTGGCATCATGTGCTGAAAGCCCATGGCAGAGGTGTGGAGGCTCTCCGGGATTTTTCACGGCAGCGTGTGCATATCGGTATGGCGCCTTGCGGAGGGCTTTATATACCGGAGACAAATTCCAAAGAAGATATTGAGGCTGCCAGAAAGGCCACCTTTTCCCTTTCGGAAAATTCCTTAGACGCATGCTCCTGGGATGTGGCTCTGTGCTGCGATCCTGTATTTCTGGGACATTATCCGGAGGATGTTCTGAAACGGTTTGGACAGTATTTTCCGAAGATTACGGAGAAGGATATGGAGCTGATTTCTTTGCCCTTGGATTTTTACGGACAGAACATATATAATGGAGTAACTGTAAGAGCCGACACTGAGGGAGAGCCTGTGCGGGTCAAACGGTATCAGGGCTTTCCTGTGACAGCTTTGAACTGGCCGGTTACACCGGAGTGTATGTACTGGGCGCCGAAATTTCTGAATGAAAGATATCATAAGCCGGTGATTATTGCGGAAAATGGGATGGCTTCTCATGACTGGGTTGCTGCAGATGGCCAGGTACATGACAGCAGCCGAGTGGATTTTATGTACCGCTATCTGCGGGAACTGAAAAGGACGGTACAGGACGGCACAGATGTGAGGGGGTATTTTTCCTGGTCATTAATGGACAATTTTGAGTGGACTCTCGGATATTCCGCGAGATTCGGGCTGATATTTATGGACTATGAGACGCAGCAGAGAAAAATCAAGGACTCCGGCTGGTATTACAAAAAAATCATTGCTTCCAATGGCAGGATCCTTTAAATGGAGAGAGGAATATAAAGTTTCCTGTGCCGACATAGTGTCATCGTAGATAGCTCGAACCTTGAAATGGCCGAAGCCCTTTCGGGATGTCTTTCGTTGTTGCTTTTAGTATTGTCCAGATGTATGTGGCGCAAGCCATCTTACATCTGCTTGATTACCCGCTACAACGACGGGATGTTGATGCCAAGGCTGCGTAGCACTGCCAAAGGCGGCTTGACCTTGATATTAGCAGCACGGTGTTGTATCTGCATCAGGCGATATGGTCAGTCATCATCCCCCACATAAAGCCTGCAAGTTCTCTGGCGACAGCTGTTTTGGCTACATTTGACTTCTTGTTTTTTCCAAGAACCATTTTGTAGTAACGACATCTCAGCCTTTCATTGGGTTTGTCTGCATAAGCGATTACACCAGGCGTGTTTCCACTTTGGCGTGATTTCAGATCTTTTGATTTGAATCAGATTTGACCACGAGAATAGCACTGTACAGCCTCTGTTAGCAGCATACGCACGTGACGATTACCGGCTTTGGTTATTCCTGGCCTTGTCTGGTCGTCACCGCTGGAGTTTTCGCCTGGTAAAAGGTCAGGAACAGGAAGATAAAGGTGCGTATGGAAAGCTTGAGCGGGTCTTCTGCTTCGATCCCCGCACCGGCGAAATAGTTTTTAAAAAGCTGCCAGACCCAGTTCACAAGGATGAGTCCGATGGCCAGTATAGAAACCTCCTTTGATAAAAGCGGGCAGAGTGTAAGTACCCTGCCCGCCTGCTTATTGTTTTCTGCCTCAGCCGGTTTCCCGGCAGCAAAAAGCAGCCCGGTCAATACAGGCTGCCTGATGCAATGGAACCATATGAACAGGGCGTAGATTGTTTACTTATTAAGATGCCGTGTAATCTTGCAATTTTGGGACAGAATAAAGCAGAAGATATTATGGAAGCCTATGAATATAAGCACTGGTATCTGGCAGGACATTCCCTGGGTGGAGCGATGGCGGCCTCTTATGCTGCAGGGCATGCGGAAAGTTTAGATGGACTGATCCTGCTGGCTGCGTATCCAACCAAGGATCTGAAAGGAGAGCAGTTTTCTGTTTTGTCTGTATATGGAAGTGAAGATGGCGTCCTGAATGTGGAAAAGCTGGAGGAAGGAAGACTGCTTATGCCTGCAGGTTATACAGAACTTTGTATGGAAGGCGGAAACCATGCGGGTTTTGGAAATTATGGGAGGCAAAAAGGAGATGGCGAAGCCAAAATTTCTTCAGAAGAGCAGCAAGAGCAGACCGTGGAAGCGATTACACAGATGATAGATGGGAAGAAAGAAACGAAGCAGGAGGAAACGGACATGAGCTATCAGCAGATTACTGCACAGGAAGCGAAAAAGATCATGGATGAGGAAGCGGACATCTGCATTTTGGATGTGCGGACACAGGAAGAGTATGATTCCGGACATATCAAAGAATCAATCTGCCTTCCCAATGAGGAGATCGTGGAGGAGCCGGAGGAACTTCCAGATAAGAAACAGAAAATCCTGGTGTACTGCAGGAGCGGAAACCGCAGCAAACAGGCAGCACAGAAGCTGGTGGACATGGGGTACGAGAACGTGCTGGAGTTTGGCGGTATTTTGGATTGGCCTTATCAGGAAATGGTGGAATAGGTGACAGAGCATGGACCAGAACTCCATTGACCTGCGTAACAAGCGGAATATGAAGATGCTGTCTAAATTCCCGGAACTGAAGGAGATTTATAAAAATGTAAGGAACTGCTGCGTTCTGGATGGGGAAGTGGTGGTACTGGTTAATGGTGTGCCTGATTTTTACCGCCTTCAGAAAAGGACATTGCTGACGGAACAGTTTAAAATCGAACTGGAAGTATCCAGGTATCCGGCATCCTATGTGGTCTTTGACTGTATTTATGAGGGAAATAAGGAATTAATATGGGAGCCTCTGCTGGAACGGAAAGCCTGCCTTTCCGGATTGGTGACGGGAAATCCAAGGATGGCGGTGTCCAGATATATTGAGTAACAGGGAGTGGCGCTTTTTGCAGCGGCAGAGGAGAGAAAACTGGAAGGCGTTGTGGCAAAAGGAAAAACGAAATCTATTATATGGGTAAAAGATCCAACGAATGGGTCAAATTCAAACGTATGGCTGACGAAGATTATGTTGTAGCGGGATATATCCAGAAAGGTCACCATGTTTTCAGCATGGTTATAGAAAAGTACCGGGGAGACATGCTGCTGTATAAAGGCCATGTGACTGCCGGGGTGACGAAGGAAATTGTTTCCATGCTTGAGGTTACAGGAAGAAATCCATTCCGGATGCTTCCAACCGGAAACGAAGATGCTGTATGGGCAAAGCCGGATCATGTCTGTGTAGTGGAGTATTTGCAAAATACCTTGAATTCATTGAGGCAGCCGGTATTTAAAGGGTTCCGGGATGATATATTTCCAAAGGAGGTGCAAATGGAAAGCTGAAATGAAAAAATGGGGAACTTGATTTCTCTCATCCCCCGGTGTATAATCAAAGCATGAAAGGTATTCAGATGCAAGATCTGATGCCCTCAGTAAATTTAACTGTCTATGTATAAGACATAGCATCCATCAAACTTTCCTAGGGTATGTGGATGCTATTTCTTATTATGTCTATTATCTAAATAGGTCAAGGCCGCAAAAACTACCAATAGTAAAGTCAGGACTTCCATTGTGTTCATGGGCATCACCCTCTTTCCTAAGACTAGAGGGCTTATCGAAATCGCATCCGCCGTTCATGTTCAATTATACGGTTCGACCAGACTGAAAGGTTCATCAAACTGTTCGCAATATTTTTTTAACGCTTGATATAAGTGGGTATAATGAATATCTGTTTTAGGTGACCATTTAAATAAATCAGGACAAGAAATATCCGGTTCGTTGCCCATATATTTTGTGGTATCATTCCAATCAGAGGGTTTTTGCCCCAATCCATGTAGCAAAATACATTTCATAAACAACTTTTTATATGTACATTTTGCTTGCAGTATTACTTATTTTTTTGCAATAAAGTACCAATAATCTCCATGCACCTCGCCCTGCCCAACAAATGAGCGCACCAAGAACTAGTGAAATAACAAACTCTATGATAGGATTAAACTCTACAATTCCCCCAAGAAATATTCCAATATTATCTACATAAGGAATACCAAGAGCAAAGATATAATCAATCATTTTAACAGCTCCCAGAAGAGACGTAGTAATACCACAAACGATAAAGGTAGGAGCTATAATAGCCAAAGATGGAATAATCACCATTCCTGAAAAACCCACTAAGCTATAAAAAGCAGAAATAACCTAAAATCTGCTCCGAAGAAATATTTTCACTTTCCATTTCTAAAATAGAGCCTTTAATCTCTTTCACAATATCCACTCTTTCAGAGGTTGGAAGAGGTTTTAAACATTTATCCACTTTGTCTAAGTATTTTTCAAATGTTGCGTTCATAATCTCTATTCTCCTTTCAAATCTGACATCGCATTTAATAAATTATCCCACTCTGTATTCATTGCCTCCAGATATGCCTTTCCATCTGGTGTCAAAGAATAATATTTACGTGGAGGAAGTCCTTCTGTTGAGTCTTGCCAAGTGGATTGCAAATAGTTTTCTTTTTGCAATCTTCTAAGCAAAGGGTAGACAGTGCTTTCTGTAGAAGCCAGCATAGGTGACTTGCTTAATTCTTGTAAAATCTCATAGCCATAATAGGTTTTTCTATTCAACATGAGTAAAATACAATATTCTAATGTACCTCTTGCTATCTGTGATTTCCATTTGTCTAAATTCATTCTGCTCACCTCCGTTGTTCTTTTCATGGGTATATCGTACTACATAGTATATGCTGCGTCAATGGTATATTCCCCCAAATAGCATTTTTGAAGCATATAAAACCGCTGATATGGAATGATCCATACGGCGGTATATCCGCAGAGGTTCGATTCCGGTCTGCGGCACTTAATTTAAGGCTGATTCTTGTGGGAGTTGGTCTTTTTTTATTTCTGTTTATTTCTATTTTCGGGCAGCATCTCCCGAATATCCCAATTTGGAACTATACTCTGGGGAATACGAGCTGAAACTGGTAATCATATTTGCAGAAAATCTAAAGATGCATGAAGTGTTTGAGGTTGGGAAGTTTCCAATAATTGCGTTTGCCGTATTTACTTTGTGGGTATAATCAAAAATCAAAGGATTGCCGCTAAAACAAGTTCACACGGCAGGGATTAGAGTGTCTGAATGCGCTATAGAAAGGAACTTGAATATGGTCTTCTATAATGAGCTGCAGCTTGACATCCTTGGATTCGTATTATAAGATAATTATACAACTAAATTGAGATTCAGTCATGAATATTTTCCTGTCATGAAATAATTTATGAATATAGGAGGTAAAAATATGGCAGCATTAGATGGATGTGAAAGCAAATACAGAACTCCGGTGCCGGAGGAGAGAACCTGCCCGGTCTGTGGAAAAGAGGTTGAGGTGTTTACTTCAAGGGGAAGAATTGTGGAAGATTCAGCATGTTCATGCGGATATGTTTTTGAGACAGAAGAAGCAATTCCTTTAAAGGTAGAGAAAGAAGAAAAATAATCAGCAAAATAGAAGACCAGCCAAAGCCGACTGGTCTTCTGTTGTTTATAGTATGAGCGATTGAGAGGCAGGGCCTGTATATTATCATGGCTCAGTACGGCTTGTCAGGAGAGGGAACAGGCAGTCAAGGTGCGCGTTGCTGCGCTCCTGAAAAAAGAGGCAAAATAATAGTGGGTGGCCGCGGGGGAAGAGAAAAAAGTTGATTGACAACCAATAGTAAATAGTGGTACCTTTGTACCGATGGAATAAAATAATCACAGAAACAGGCGAGGTATAAACAATGCAGGAAATGAAACCTATTAAAGAAGGTAAGGTACGTGAGATTTATGACAACAAGGACAGCCTGATTATGGTTGCAACAGACCGCATCAGTTGTTTTGACGTAATTTTGAAGAATGAGGTGACAAAAAAGGGCACTGTATTGACCCAGATGTCTAAGTTCTGGTTTGATATGACACAGGATATTTTGCCGAACCATATGATTTCAACCGATGTAAAAGATATGCCGGAGTTTTTCCGGCAGGAGAAATTCGACGGCAACAGCATGATGTGCAGAAAACTGGAAATGCTTCCGGTAGAATGTATTGTCCGTGGATATATTACAGGAAGCGGTTGGACAAGCTATCAGGAGACCGGTACGGTTTGCGGTATTCAGCTTCCGGAAGGTCTGAAGGAATCCGATAAGCTTCCGGAACCAATTTATACCCCTTCTACAAAAGCCGAAATTGGTGATCATGATGAGAATATTTCTTTTGAGGAGAGTATTGCTCATTTGGAAAAATATTATCCGGGCAAGGGTCTGGAATATGCGGAGAAGCTTCGTGATTATACAATCGCTCTGTATAAAAAATGTGCGGAGTATGCACTGAGCAAAGGAATTATCATTGCAGATACCAAATTTGAGTTTGGTTTGGATGAGGACGGAAATATTACACTTGGAGATGAGATGCTGACACCGGACAGCTCCCGTTTCTGGCCGGAAGAGGGATATGAACCAGGCCATGGACAGCCTTCCTTTGATAAGCAGTTTGCACGTGACTGGCTGAAGGCCAATCCTGACAATGACTGGACCCTGCCGAAGGATATTGTGTATAAGACGATAGAGAAATATCAGCAGGGCTATGAAATGCTGACGGGAGAAAAGCTGGCATAAAGAGAGACGAAAAGGGCGTTTGATGATGGATAGCATTATCAAACGCCTTTTTGTTTTGTGGTCAAACTGCTCAGGGGAGATTCTTCGGGTGCAAACAGGAAAGGCAGGGTACCAAAAAAAGGGCTGCCTGCGTGCAGGATGGAGGAAATTACAGGGCAGTAATTCACAAAAGGATGGTGCCGCCGCCTAAAACAATGTCACCATCATACAGTACCGCCGCCTGACCAGGCGTGATGGCGCGCTGAGGTTCATCAAAGGTGATCAGTATCCGGTCCTCTTTGGTCTGTTCCGCAACAGCCCACTGTTCTTCCTGACGGTAGCGTATTTTTACCTTACAGCGGACAGGAGCGGTTAAGCGGTCGAAAGAGATCAGGTTGATGTCGGAAATAGAGCAGCTTTTGGAAAAAAGATCCGCGTTTTTGCCGAGGATCACTGTATTATCAGAAGGACATTTGCCGCATACATAGAGGCGTTCCGCCGATGGAATGCCAAGTCCCCTGCGCTGTCCAAGTGTATAGTGAATCAAGCCCTTATGACAGCCAAGTACTGTGCCGTCTTTATGAATGAAATTTCCCTCCTGTGAGGTATGGTCTGTATATTGTTCAATAAAAGCAGCGTAATCTCCATCCGGAATAAAACAAATATCCTGACTATCCGGTTTGGCTGCATTGAGAAATCCCTGCTCCTTGGCAAGAGCACGGATTTCTTTTTTTGTGTAATGCCCCAGTGGAAGGAGCGTGTGTGCAAGCTGGTCCTGGGTCATGGCATAGAGAACGTAGCTTTGGTCTTTGGAGGAATCCAGGCACTTTTTCAGGAGATACCGTCCGGTACGGGAATCCTGTTCAATTCTGGCATAATGGCCGCTTGCAAGGTAGTCAATTCCCAGGATTCTGGCACGCTTCAAAAGTGCGTCGAATTTCAGGTAACGGTTGCAGTCAATACACGGATTGGGTGTATTTCCCTGCAGATAGGTGTCCACAAATTTCTGTATGACCTCCCGTTTGAACTGTTCCTGCATGTCCCATACATAATAGGGAATTTCCAACCGGGCAGCAACACTCCGGGCATCCTCCGTATCAGACAGGGAGCAGCAGGTTCTTTTCCCTGGATCAGCATCAGGCGGAAGACCGTACAGCTTCATGGTAACACCTGTACAGTCATAGCCTTCTTTTTTTAGTAAATAGGCAGCCACACTGGAATCTACACCGCCGCTCATGGCGATCATTACTTTTTCAGACATTTGGCGATTTCCTTTCTTCATTTATGAAATATTCCGGAGCAGGGCAACGGTTTCTTTGACTGCGGATATGATCTGGCTCACTTCCTGCTCTGTATTTTCCTCTCCGAGAGTCAGACGCAGCGAGGCTTTGGCAAGTTCCGGTGAACGGCCAAGGGCAAGCAGCACATGACTGGGATTCAGGGAGCCGGAGGCACAGGCAGAGCCCAGAGAGGCGGCTATGCCTTGCTGATCCAGTAATAATAGCAGCATTTCCCCGTCAATTCCCTCAAAGGAGAAATTTACATTACCGGGAAGCCGCCGCATTCTGGAACCATTCAGCAGACTTCCGGGAATTAGGGAAAGTTCTTCTATAAGATGGCTTCCAAGTGCTGTCAGATGTGCGAAATTTTTTTCCATGTTAGCGCACGCGTCCCTGAAGGCGGCAGCCATTCCTGCGATAGCCGGCAGGTTTTCTGTGCCTGCACGCTTTCCTCGTTCCTGTGAACCGCCGAAGATAAGAGGCTGCAGGGGAGTTCCCTGTCTGGCATAAAGAACCCCGATACCGCGCGGACCGCAAAATTTGTGAGCGGAAAGTGTGAGCAGATCAATGCAAAGCTCCTTCATGTTTAGGGGAAGATGACCGGCAGCCTGTACAGCATCTGTATGAAAAAGGATACCCCGGCTGCTGCAGAGGTCTGAGATTTCTGCAATTGGCTGAATGGTACCGATCTCATTGTTGGCAAACATGACAGATACCAATGAAGTATCCTCCCGAAACGCGGAAGCAACGGCCGTTACTTCCACAATGCCCTCGCTGTTTATCGGAAGCAGGGTAACAGAAAAGCCTTCAGAGGCAAGCTGTTTCAGCGTATTTAAAACAGCGGGATGTTCTATGAATGTAGAAATGATATGCTTTTTGCCGATACGTGCTCCTGCATATGCAGCGCAAAGCAGTGCCTGAGTATCGGATTCGCTGCCTCCGGAGGTAAAATAGATTTCTTTGGGAGAAGCCCCCAGACATTGCGCGATGGTTTCTCTTGCTTTCTGCAGTTCGGCGGAGGCATTTTGTCCAAGGCGGTAGATACTGGAGGGATTGCCCCAGCATTCTTCCATGCATTTCAGCATGGCTTGTCTGGCTGCAGGAGATAATTTTGTAGTTGCAGCGTGATCCGCGTATATCATAGAAATCTCCGTTCTGCCGCTTTTCTGCGGCGCAAAGCATAATCACATTTTTGTAAAATCCTATCATTAAAAACCTATTATGTCAATAGGAAAGAGGGCAGTCTGTGAACAACAAAAAAATTATGTAAATTATGTAAAAAACCTACAAAACATACTTGACAAATAGGAAATGGGGGCATATAATAGCATCAACAACCTAGTAATGAGATAGGAAATAGGAGGAAGCGTAATGGCGAACATTTATAAAGGAACCCTGGGACTGATTGGAAATACCCCATTGGTGGAGATTACCAATGTGGAAAAAGAGCTTGGTCTGGAAGCAACCATTTTGGTAAAGCTGGAATATTTTAATCCGGCCGGAAGTGTGAAGGATCGAATTGCCAGGGCAATGATCGAGGATGCTGAGGAAAGAGGGATTTTGAAGGAGGGCTCCGTGATCATAGAGCCAACCTCCGGAAATACGGGGATTGGTCTTGCCTCGATTGCGGCTGCTAAGGGATATCGAATCATCCTGACCATGCCGGAAACGATGAGTGTGGAGAGAAGAAATATTCTGAAGGCATATGGAGCAGAGCTTGTATTGACAGAGGGCTCCAGGGGCATGAAGGGTGCCATTGCCAAAGCAGATGAATTGGCAAAGGAGATTCCGAACAGCTTTATTCCGGGACAGTTTGTCAATCCGGCGAATCCGGCGGTTCACAGGGCAACAACAGGTCCGGAAATCTGGAACGATACCGATGGAAAGGTTGATATTTTCCTTGCCGGTGTCGGCACGGGCGGAACACTTACAGGAACAGGTGAGTATTTGAAATCCAGGAATCCGGATATCCGGGTTGTGGCATTGGAGCCGGCCAGCTCTCCGGTTCTTTCCGAAGGAAAGGGCGGACCGCATAAGATACAGGGAATTGGAGCAGGCTTTGTACCGGATGTACTGGATACGAAGATTTATGATGAAATTATTACGATAGAAAACGAGGATGCCTTTGCTGCAGGCAGGCTGCTTGCGAAACAGGAAGGGGTGCTGGTGGGAATTTCCTCAGGTGCAGCTCTTCATGGTGCGATCCAGTTGGCAAAACGTCCGGAAAACAAAGGAAAGACCATTGTTGCAATTCTTCCGGATAATGGCGACAGGTATTATTCCACCCCGCTGTTTGCGGAGTAAACGGAGGAATTATGAAGCTTTCGAAAAAAAGCAGATATGGTTTGAGAGCATTGGTTGATTTGTCTGTTCATTCTAAGAACGGGCATGTATCTTTGAACAGTATTGCCGAGAGAAACGATATTTCTTTGCAATACCTGGAGCAGGTATTTGCAAGCCTTCGAAGAGCCGGAATTGTAAAAAGTATCAAAGGCCCCCAGGGAGGTTATCTGCTGAATCATGATGCAGGGGAAATTAAGGTTGCTGAGATTTTGGTTGCACTGGATGGAAGTTACCGTATTGACGGCGAGGAAGGGAAGAATTGCGGGATTTCTTATGCCATCCAATCACTGTTAATTGACAGGGTAAATGAAAAGCTGGATGAAATTTTGGAGAATCTGACACTGAAGGATTTGGAGGAGGATTCTCTGACGTACAGCGGATACGAACAGGATATGTACTATATTTAGAGAAGAAGGGAGCGGGAAACATGTATAGAAAATTTGCAGAACAGAAGAATCTGATGTGTTGTTTTATGAATTATGAAATGTGCATGGATATTTGTTGCTGTATGTCTATGCTTTGTTGTGCAGATTTATATGGAATGTTTCCTGCCGGTATGGTTCGCGACAGTGGGCCATGACCTTGTTGTGCGGTAATGAGCGGAAGGCTTGATATCGTTCGACTTATATTGACAGGAAGCTGTATTGCTTCCTGTTTTTTTGCTTTTGTACAGTGATTTGATAATTCAATAAAGCGGCATGGAAGGTAAATCGGAAGGAGGAGACATTGGATACAGAATTTATTGCGGAATACATACCGATGTATGCGGAAGCTGCAAAACTGACCATCGGCATTGGCTGTATAGGAATTGTAATTTCCATGGTCATCGGTGTGATTGGTTCTCTGGTGGAATATTATAAGGTCCCGGTACTGAAGCAGACATTTGATATCTATATTGAATTGTCGCGAAATACACCATTGTTGGTACAGCTTTATCTATTGTACTTTGGACTCCCAAAGGTGGGAATTGTCTTAAGTTCAGAGGCATGCGCCATTATCGGACTGAGTTTTTTGGGAGGAAGCTATATGACGGAAGCCTTCAGAAGCAGCCTGGAGGCAGTGGAAAAAATTCAGCAGGAATCGGCGCTGAGCATTGGACTGACTCATGGGCAGGTGATGCGGTATGTGATATATCCGCAGGCGCTGTCGACAGCAGTACCTGCCGTGTGCGCAAATGTCATTTTTTTGATCAAGGAAACCTCCGTATTCAGTGCGGTTGCACTTGCAGATCTGATGTATGTGGCAAAAGACCTGATCGGCCTGTATTATAAGACCGATGAAGCACTCTTGATGCTGGTAGTTTCCTATCTGATATTGCTGCTGCCGGTTTCTTTATTTGCCGCATGGCTGGAAGGGAGGCTTCGATATGCAGGATTTGGGAATTAAAGTACTGTTTATGGGGAGCAATTTCAGAAGACTTCTGGGAGGTCTTTGGGTTACCATAGAGATTTCTCTGCTGGCAGTGCTGCTGTCTATCGTTTTTGGAATTTTACTTGGAATGCTTATGATATGGAAAAATCCGGCGGCCCGGTTTTTGACGAAATTATATCTGGAGTTTATCCGTATTATGCCGCAGCTGGTTCTGCTGTTTCTGGTATATTTCGGATTGACCAAAGCCTTTGGAATCAATCTTTCCGGTGAGATTTCCGCAGTGATCGTCTTCACTCTATGGGGAACTGCGGAAATGGGAGATTTGGTGCGGGGCGCATTGATTTCCATTCCGAAGCATCAGTATGAGAGCGGAGAAGCACTTGGCCTGGAGAAAGCGCAGATATACTGGTATGTCATTATTCCGCAGACCCTGCGGAGATTGATTCCGCTGTCTATGAATTTGATCACCCGAATGATCAAGACCACTTCTCTCATCGTGCTGATCGGTGTTGTGGAGGTTTTGAAGGTTGCGCAGCAGATCATTGAGGCAAACCGCTATACAGTGCCGACGGCGGCACTCTGGATTTATGGAACAATTTTTTTGCTGTATTTTGCCGTGTGCTGGCCTGTTTCCAGGGCGGCCGGTCTTTTAGAGAAGAAATGGTCAGTTACGTAGTCGAGATCAGCCGGTTCGGCTGATGGGAATAAAAGAAAAGGATTGAGAGGTAACAGATGTGGAAAAAACAGAAAAACTCCTGGAAATACATCATCTCCATAAAGATTATGGAAACGGGCCCGTTTTAAAGGACGTATCCCTGGATGTGCATAAGGGAGAGGTAGTTGTTTTGATCGGCCCTTCAGGGTGCGGCAAGAGTACCCTTCTTCGATGTATGAACGGGCTGGAGTTTATCCAGTCCGGGGAAATTCTCTTGAATGGCCAAGTGATTACCGAAGGGAAAACGAAATGGAGCGAAATCCGTCAAAAGATCGGTATGGTTTTTCAGAGCTATGATTTGTTTCCCCATATGAACGTTATAGATAATATTCTTCTCGGACCGATGAAGGTTCAGAAAAGGATAAAAAAAGAGGCGGAGAAAGAGGCTGAAAGTCTTCTGGAAAGAGTTGGACTTCTGGATAAGAAGGATGCATATCCGCGGCAGCTTTCCGGAGGACAGAAGCAGAGAGTTGCCATTGTGAGAGCACTGATGATGAAGCCGGAAATCATGCTTTTTGATGAGGTGACGGCAGCCCTGGACCCGGAAATGGTCCGGGAGGTTCTGGATGTAATGCTGGAGCTTGCCAAAGGCGGCTCGACTATGGTGATCGTTACACATGAGATGCAGTTTGCAGGAGCAGTTGCGGACAGAGTTATTTTTTTAGACGGCGGTGAAATTCTGGAGACAGGTACGCCGGAACAATTTTTTGATCAACCGCAGACAGAAAGAGCACAGCGGTTTTTAAATACATTTACATTTGAATAAATCTAATAGAAAGAAGGAAATGATTATGAAAGTTAAAAAATTACTTACCGGAGCATTGACAGCATCCCTGGCTCTTACTTCCCTCGCTGGCTTCCATACGGCAGTAAGTGCAGCGGAAAATGAGACAAAAGAATCAGATGCAATTTATCGTACCTTAGAAGAAATAAAAGAGAGCGGCAAAATTACCATTGGTGTATTCAGTGACAAGAATCCATTTGGTTATGTGGATGAAAATGGAGATTATCAGGGCTACGACGTGTATTTTGCAGAACGCCTTGCAAAGGATTTGGGCGTGGATGTGGAATACGTTTCTACGGAAGCGGCAAATCGTGTGGAATACCTGGAAACAGGAAAGGTAGATGTGATTCTTGCTAACTTTACAGTAACAGAAGAGCGTGCCGAAGCCGTAGACTTTGCACTTCCGTATATGAAAGTGGCACTCGGTGTGGTATCGCCGGATGATGCACGGATTACCTCTCCTGAAGAGCTGGAAGGAAAAGAATTGATCGTTGCAAAGGGAACAACTGCAGAAACTTATTTTACAGAGAATTATCCGGATGTGAAGCTGCAGAAATATGATCAGTATACGGAAGCTTACAACGCACTTCTGGATGGAAGAGGAGCAGCATTTTCCACAGATAACACAGAGGTTCTGGCATGGGCGATCCAGAATCCGGGATTTACGGTAGGTATTGATTCCCTGGGAGATGTGGACACGATTGCCCCTGCAGTTTCCAAAGGAAACGGGACGCTTTTGGACTGGATCAATGATGAGATCGTATCTCTGGCAGATGAGGAATTTTTCCATGCGGATTATAAAGAGACTCTGGAGCCTGTATACGGTACAGAAGTAGATATTGACAGCCTGGTAGTAGAAGGCGGCGTTGTAGATGCAGAGGCAGCAGAGGAAAAAGGAACAATTAAAGTAGCAGCTTCCGCAACGCCGCACGCAGAAATCCTGGAGGAGGCCGCACCGCTTCTGGAAAAAGAGGGCTGGAAGCTGGAGGTGACCGTATTTGATGACTATGTGCAGCCGAATCTGGTAGTAGAAAGCGAAGATTTTGATGCAAATTATTTCCAGCATATTCCCTATCTTGAAAACTTTAACGAAGAGCAGGGAACACATCTGGTAAATGCAGGCGGTATTCATTATGAACCATTTGGAATCTATCCGGGAACAAAAGCTGATTTAAGCGAGCTGGAAGAGGGAGACGTGATTGCAGTACCGAATGATACAACAAATGAGGCAAGAGCACTGCTTCTGTTGGAAGCTAACGGCGTTTTGAAACTGAAAGAGGATGCGGGACTGAATGCAACCGCTAAGGATATTGAAGAAAACCCGAAAAATATCGAATTCCAGGAGCTGGAAGCAGCACAGGTTTCCCGCGTAAAGGATGAGGTTGCCTTTGTCGTACTGAACGGAAACTACGCACTGGAGGCTGGCTTCTCTGTTGCAAAGGATGCGATCGCATATGAGACCTCTGATTCTGAAGCTGCAAAAACGTATGTAAATGTCATTGCGGCAAAGGAAGGAAATGAAACAAGTGAGGGTGTGGAAGCTTTGGTAAGTACATTGAAATCTGACGAAATCAAACAATTTATCAGGGATACTTATGATGGAGCAGTAATTCCGTTCGAAGAGTAATACGGAAAAAACGGCAGGAGGTTACAGAGATTATGGAACCATTGATACAGGTGGAAAATCTCAGTAAGGTTTTTGATGTCAGGGGCGGCCATGTGGAGGCAGTAAAAAACATCAGTTTTTCGATAGAAAAGGGAGAAATTTTCGGCATGATCGGCCTTTCAGGAGCTGGCAAAAGTACCTTGGTGCGCTGCCTGAATCTACTGGAAACGCCGACTTGCGGAACCGTGCGTATCCAGGGCAGAAGCCTGACAGAACTGTCTGGCAGAGAACTGCGGGAGGCGAGAAGAAATATTGGGATGATTTTTCAGCATTTTAATCTGCTGATGCAGAGAAATGTGGTGGATAATGTCTGCTTTCCAATGGAAATTGCGGGTGTGAAGCGAAAGGAGGCCAAAAAGCGTGCTTTGGAATTGCTGAGAACAGTTGGACTGGAAGAAAAAGCGGCGGCATATCCGGTGCAGCTTTCCGGAGGGCAGAGGCAGAGAGTTGCCATTGCAAGGGTTCTTGCAAATAATCCTGAAATTCTGCTTTGCGATGAGGCCACCAGTGCCCTGGATCCTCAGACAACGAAGTCTATTTTGGAGCTGTTGAAGAAGATCAATGTTACATATGGGATCACGATTGTGGTGATTACCCATGAGATGAGTGTGGTACAGGAAATTTGCCACAGGGCGGCTGTTTTGGAAAACGGAGCGCTTGCAGAAACCGGAACCGTGGAAGCATTGTTCCATAATCCTAAAACGAAGGCCGCAAAACGTCTGATCTTCAATGGAAGAGGGCAGATTGCAGAGATGAAGGGGAAACGCCTGATACGAATCACCTTCCATAAGCAGTCCGCGTTCCAACCGGTGATTGGAAATCTGGTACTGGAATATAAAACGCCTGTAAATATTTTATATGCAGATACAAAAAACATAAACGGTCATGCAGAAGGAGAGATGATTCTGCAGCTTCCGCAGGAAGAAGCGACAGCCGATAAGATGATCCGGTATCTGAGGGAGATCAATATGAGTGTAGAGGAGTTGAAGGAGTATGCTGGATAGCGGGACGATCATGATGCTGGTGGAAGGAACAAGGGATACGCTGTATATGACGCTGATGTCTACCCTATTCGGATATGTTCTGGGGCTTCCAATGGGAATTCTGCTTGCAGTAACAGACAAGGAGGGAATTCAGCCGAACAGTTTTGTCTATAAAATTTTGGATTTTGTGGTCAATGTCGTCAGGAGCATTCCTTTCCTGATCCTTCTGATCCTGGTAATTCCTCTTACAAAGGTTATCGTGGGAAGAAGTTATGGTTCAAGTGCGACCATAGTTCCACTGGTCATCGCGGCAGCCCCCTTTATTGCCCGTATGGTGGAGGCTTCACTGAAAGAGGTGGATCATGGTGTGATCGAAGCAGCGATCAGCATGGGAGCCGGCACCGGAACTGTGATATGGAAGGTTTTATTGGCAGAAGCAAGAACGTCTCTGCTGGTAGGAGTTACCATTGCAACAGGTACGGTTCTGGGATATTCCGCTATGGCAGGGGTTGTTGGAGGAGGCGGACTGGGGGATATTGCGATCCGGTATGGATATTACCGTTACCAGACGGATATTATGGTGTTCACGATTATCGTACTGGTGGTACTGGTGCAGATTCTGCAGGGATTAGGAATGATGCTTTCTAAGCATTTTGACAGGAAACGTTCATGAAATTTCCTGACGAAAAGGTGCGAAAAGTGTAATATTAGAAGGAATTTATACTTTTTATAAAATTATTAGAATTTGGTCAAATTTTCCTCACATTTATCCTGTATGATAAAGACATCTTAAAAGTGATACAGCTTTTAAGAATCCGGTAACACTTCGGTGCCGGGAGAGTTACCGGAACTCTTTCCTTTCCCTAAAAATAAAAAGAACAAAATAAATCGCCGCTTAACTGGCAAGATCGTCAGTGAAGCGGTGATTTTGTGTTTCCGGCATATAAGAAAACGTTCCGGTGGATAATGTCATTACGTTGTTCTGCGTTTTCTTATCAAACAGGGAATCCGGCAGGGAGACTGTTTATGCTCTCCGATAACGGTTGAAGCAGGAGAAGATTTCCTGTACACGGGGCATTGCATATCCGCAGGAGATATAAGAACCATCTGACAGGAAGGAGAGTCCTTTATCCCTGAGCTGGCTGTCCAGAAAGGTGATGATTTCTGCCAGGGTCCGTTGTCCGTCGATCAGATGTTCCACCGCATATTTCAGAAGCAGTCCAAGTGCGGCCGTCTGTTCCGTATCGATAAGCTGTTCGATATAGCGGAGGTCAATTTCCTGTCTGCCGAGTGCAAAGCCATCCTGTCCATGTACTTTGATTTTCAGACGCTCTTCTTTTCCATGCTCTCCGCGGTGCGGGCGAGGGGCGGAGTGCTTTGTCATGATGCGGCTGCTTTGCGGCAGGGAGAATGCCGGTGCCTCGGAGGGAGTCAGCGGATATTCCCTGCACAGATTTTTGGCGGCCCGGGTGATGTCCAGCGGATAATAGCTGTCCATTTGGATGATGGTATCCGCAATATGGAAAAAGGCGCCGGAGCTTCCGGCAACCAGGATGGTGGAAATGCCGGCTTTTTTGTATAAGTCTCCGGCACGTTCCAGAAACGGTGTGATCGGCTCCTTTTCCCGAAGGACTACCTTCTGCATAAAGGAATCCCTTACCATGAAATTGGTGGCGGAGGTGTCCTCATCCAACAGGAAGACCCTGCTTCCTGCTTCCATACCTTCGATGATCCCTGCAGCCTGGGAGGTGCTTCCGCTGGCATCCTCCGTAGAAAAGCACCGGGTATCCTTATGGTTTGGAAGATCATTGATAAAGAGAGAAATATCCACGTCCCTGATAAAACGTCCGTCCTCTGAACGAAGCTTCAGGGCCGTATCGTCGGTGATGACATATTCACGGCCATCTCCGGGGATATGGTTGTACACCCCGAGCTCCAGAGCATTTAAAAGAGTGGATTTTCCATGATAGCCGCCGCCTACGATCAGGGTAATGCCCTGAGGAATCCCCATACCTGTGATGCTTCCCTTATGTGGGAGCTCCATAGTGATTCGCAGGCTTTCGGGAGACGTAAAGGGAACAGAATCCTTCATGGGCCGGGAGGAAATACCGCTTTCTCTGGGGAGGACGGAGCCATCTGCTACGAAGGCCGTCAATGAGCGCTCCTTTAGCTGGCTGCGGATGTAAGCCTGGTCTTCTGCGAGAAATATCGTCTGCTGGAGGTGCTTGGCATTCAGGTTGCGGTAAACAAAGGCTTTTTGTACACACAAAGGCAGGAATTCAAAGAAAATCTTCTCCAGTTCCGGCGCATTGATGGTGCGTCCGTTGGCCGGAAAGCCGACGAAGAAACGTGCCGTGATGCCGGATTCCGTGATTTCACAGGCCGTACGTTCCAGAACCTCCTGTCCGCATCGGCTGACGGAGATCAGACCACTTTTACCGGAGCCTTTGGCACGGAAGGTGTAGCGGTTTACCTGCTGTTCGAATTGACGGGTCAAATAGTCACAGAGCGTGATTCTTGTGATCCTGTCCTGATAGTATTCCTTCGGAAAGCCTGCATCTTTGTGAAGGATTTTTACGCTGATATGGGAAGGGGAAGCAAAAGGATCCCCCTGCACATGGTCAATGGACAATACATATCGGTCGAATTGGTAGCTTCCCTTCAGAGATTTGTAGGCCGGATAGCTTTTTCTGTGAACCGAGCGAAGTAAGCTCTGCAGATCGTCTGCTTGTTTCATAATTTTAATATACCTCCTTGCAATGGATAAAGTCAAATTGTATGAAATACTGCTTTAAATATAGTAAATTTAGAGGAATAAAGCAACTTTTTTTCCGGGATTGTGTTAAAATTCATAATTGTACCAACCCGCAGCCGGGATTTGTATGGGGACTGTATTCTCTCCACGTGTGCCAAAACGGGGACTGCAGCATGTAAGCCACAGGAATTAACAGATAAATCGGAGTGGCGGAATTACGTGCCTGGGGCTAGCCGCCGTGCCGGCGGTCTGGTACAATAAAATGCAGATACGAATATGCAGAGGAGGCGAAGAATATGAGAGATAAGATTGTAATCGCGGGTGCCGGAATCCTGGATGTACTTGTGCAGCCTGCAAAAGAGGACATTTTTCTGAAGGGCTCTGTTCCTGCGGATACCATAAAAATCTCCACAGGGGGAGATGCCTTAAATGAAGCTACCGTTCTGGCAAGGCTGAAGAGGCCGGAGCAAAAAACAGAAGCCGTATATCTTTTGACCGTGCTCGGAGAAGATGAAGCCGGAGGGATGATTGCTGCCCGCTGCAGGGAGGAAGGAATTTCCATGGAACTGGCAATCAGGGACGCTGATCTGGAAACAGGCATCAATGTGGTACTGGTGCAGGAGGACGGACAGCGAAGCTTTTTTACGAATCCTCAAAGCTCCCTGCGTAAGCTTGCATGGAAGCATTTTCCTGAGCGGTTTCCTGAGGATGCGGGGATTTTTTGCATGGCAAGTATTTTCGTCTCGCCAGAGCTTGGCGAAAAAGAACTGAAAGAAATATTCCAAATGGCAAAGGCGCAGAATATGATTGTCTGTGCAGACATGACCAGGTGTAAGAATCAGGAGTCGGCACAGGATATGAGAGAAGCGCTTGCCTGCGTGGACTATCTGTTCGCCAATGAGGAGGAAGCGGCGCTGCTGACGGGAAGAGGAATGCCGGGTGCTGCAGCAGATGAGCTGTTTGCCTGTGGGGTTAAGAATGTGATCATCAAATGCGGGGACAGAGGCTGTTATGTGAAGAATGCATCCCTGGAACGGCAGTTCCCGGCCGTACCGGGAACCCGTTGCATCGATACGACAGGCGCGGGCGATGCGTTTGCGGCCGGTTTTCTCTGTGCACTTTCCGAAGGAAAGAGGCTTGCTCAATGCGTCCGCTGGGCGAATGCCTGCGGCTCTATCGCAACGGAGGCAGTGGGGGCCTGCGAGGGAATTGGAAGCAGGGAGCAGTTGAAAAAAAGACTTGAACGGTATGCATGAAACTAATTTGACAATAAAGGTAGAATTCAAATTCATTTTGCTCTATAATATAGTGCAGATTGTAAATACTAAAAATGACAAGGAATAGTCAAAATAGCAGAATAATGCGTTTATGGCTGTAAGAAGAAAGGCGGAATAGAAATGGAACGAAAAAATGCTTGGCTTGCTTATACGGAGACAGAAGAGAGAGAAATGGAACAGGTAGTGGAATCCTACCGTCATTTTCTGGATGCAGGAAAAACAGAGCGGGAGTGTGTGGCGCAGATTGTGAAGGAGGCGGAGGCTGCCGGCTACGTATCTCTGGATGAAAAGCTTGCAAAGGGAGAGAAGATTCAGGCGGGCGATAAAATTTATGCGGCAGGCATGAAAAAGATCATTGCTCTCTATCATATTGGACAGGAACCGTTGGAAAAGGGGATGAATATTCTGGGAGCGCATATTGATTCTCCTCGTTTGGATATTAAACAAAATCCGCTGTATGAGGACGCGGATCTTGCGTATCTGGATACGCATTATTACGGCGGTGTTAAGAAATATCAGTGGGTAGCCCTTCCGCTGGCCCTTCATGGTGTTGTGGTCAAAAAGGATGGCACCGTTGTGGAGGTGAATATCGGAGAAGCTGAGGACGATCCGGTGCTTTATATCACGGATCTTTTGATCCATCTTTCCGGTAAGCAGCTTCAAAAAAAGGCGGCGGATGTGGTAGAGGGAGAAAATCTGGATATACTGATTGGCAGCAGACCGCTGAGGGACGTTGCAGATGAGAAGAAAAAAGAAGCAGTGAAAGAAAATATCCTGTGTATCCTCAATGAAAAATACGGAGTGGAGGAAGAGGATTTTCTCTCGGCAGAGCTGGAGATCGTTCCGGCAGGTAAAGCAAGAGAATGCGGTCTGGACAGAAGTATGCTCGTGGCTTATGGACAGGATGATCGCGTTTGCGCATATACCTCTTTTCTGGCAATGCTGGAAATGGAGGCCCCGAAGCGTACAAGCTGCTGTCTTCTGACAGACAAGGAAGAGATTGGAAGCGTTGGCGCGACCGGTATGCAGTCCCGTTTCTTCGAAAACAGCGTAGCCGAGCTTCTGGAAGGAATGGGAAGCTATTCTGAGCTTGCTCTGCGCCGCGCGCTGCGTAATTCCCGTATGCTGTCCTCAGATGTAAGCGCTGGCTTTGACCCTGCATTCGGAGAATATTTTGAGAAAAAGAATTCTGCTTATCTGGGCAGGGGAATTGTGCTCAATAAGTATACAGGTTCCAGAGGAAAATCCGGCTCTAATGATGCCAATGCAGAGTATGTGGCACGTATAAGAGGGATTTTTGATACCCACGGCATTGCCTTCCAAACAGCAGAGCTTGGTAAGGTAGATGTGGGGGGCGGCGGTACGATTGCGTATATTGCAGCTCTTTATGGAATGGAAGTTATTGACAGCGGTGTAGCTGTTCTGAGTATGCACGCACCATGGGAGGTTACCAGCAAAGCAGATATTTACGAGGCCAAAAAGGCGTATCTGGCATTTTTGCTGGATGCATAACTGAAGCAAGAACAGGCATTTCCCGTGTTGCAGTGCAAAGTTTTGAAAATATTGGGAAATGCCCGTTTTTTTGAATCTTTTCTTAAAGCCGTTTCGTTATATATATAGAAACCTTTCATATATAATGTAAGAGACGTATTATTGGGAGAAATTATGAGTGATACATTGATAAAGGTGGAAGACCTCTGCAAAATTTATAATCCGGGTGAGAATGAGGTTAGAGCATTGGATCATATAAGCCTGGAAATCAAAAAAGGTGAGTTTGTGGCAATCATCGGACAGTCCGGCTCCGGAAAATCTACATTTATGAACATGCTGGGATGCCTGGATGTGCCGACTTCCGGAGAATATTATCTGAATGGAACGGATGTATCCACTATGAAGGACAATGAGCTGTCTGTAGTTCGGAACAGGGAAATAGGGTTTATATTTCAGGGCTTTAATCTGATCGCGAATCTGAATGCAATAGAAAATGTGGAACTGCCTTTGATTTACCGGGGAATTGACAGAAAAACCAGGCATAAGCTGGCTGTAGATTCTCTGAAAATGGTGGGGCTGGAAAAAAGGCTTCATCATAAGCCAAATGAAATGTCGGGAGGACAGCAGCAGAGAGTTGCCATTGCGAGGGCAATTGCAGCGAAGCCTCCGGTCATACTGGCAGATGAGCCCACCGGAAATCTGGATTCCGCATCCAGCAGGGAAATTTTGGGTATTTTGAAGGAAATGCACAAAACCGGAAAAACCGTAATCCTGATTACCCATGACAATGGAATTGCGGCTCAGGCAAGACGGGTAGTACGGATTATGGATGGCAGGATAGAATCGGATACAATAAATGAAGATTTTGACAGCGAGGAGGAAAACGAATGAAAAGGCCAGGTAAGCCAAAAAAGAAAACAGTTGCCATATGTGTCGGGGCAATGGCGATCGTACTGGGAGGAATTGTGGTTGCCGGTAAGGCAGGGCAGCAGGAGGAAATGATTCCGCAGGTGGAAGTAGTGGAAGCATCCCGCGGTGATGTCAGACAGACGGTGGATGCCAGCGGGACAGTAGCCAGCGGAGAAGAGAAGACTTATTTTTCTCCGGTAAACGCAGAAATAGAAAAGATTTCCATAAAGCAGGGTGATACGGTAAAGGCAGGTACCAAGCTGGTGGAATTTAATCTGGCGGATCTGGAAAAAGAAGAGAAGAAAGCAGCCCTGAACTTAAAGTCCGGAAAAATGGATTACAAAGATGCAGTGAATAAATCCGATAAAGCGGTCAAAAAGCAGAAGGATGCCAAAGGCAATGTGGCATCTCTGGAACAGAAGGTAAAAGAACAGAAGGATTATGTAGCTGCTTTGAAATCGCAGCTTGCAGCCGTAAACAGGCAGTCGCAGATTGATGCGCAGGAGGTAGCCAGGGCGCAGGCAGCGCAGGCGGCAGCGGAAGCACAGAGACAGGCGGAAGCGGCCCGGGCAGCGCAGGAAGAAAAAAACAGGGAGATTCAAAGAGAATATTCTGCAGCACTTGCTACATATCAAAATGAGACGCTTCCGAATTACCAGAGAGAGCTGGGAATTTTAAATTCTCAGGCAGCGCAGGCACAGAGTGCATATAATCAGGCGGAGAATGCTTATCAGATGGCATTTGCTGCCTGGGAGATGAATCAGAACGATGAAAATGCTGCAGCAGTAGAGAATGCGGAGCAGGCCAGAAGTCAGGCACAGATTGCTTATCAGGACGCACAGAATGCTTATGAGGCGCTCAGCTCGCAGCCGCCGGAGATGCCGGTTATGGCGGACTTTATGAATCAGACCTCAGGAAGTGAATTTGTGTCGGATGGTACGGATGCAGATCTGACGGATACGTCTTCCGCTGGAACTGCCTCCGCAGATACCTCTTCCGGAACCAGTTCCTATATCGCACCGGATACCTCGGGAATAGAGAATGCGCTGGAACAGGCAAGCAGTGATCTGGCTGAGCTTCAGTCCGAGCTGGCTTCCGAAAAAGCAATCGCAGAGGCGGAAGCGGCTGAATTGACAAAAGAAGAAAAAGAAAAGATGAAGATTACCAACAATCTGTCTGAGATAGATGCGAAAACGGCAGAAGAATTGGTAGAGGATGGAAAAAAGGGCATAAAGGCAGAGTTTAACGGCATTATTTCCAAAACTGCTGTTGTGGAGGGAGCAACGGTTACCAGAGGCATGGAATTGTTTACTCTCCAGAATACCGATGACGTGAATGTGGATATCAATATCTCAAAATATGATTATGACAAGGTGGCGGAGAACCAAAAGGCAGAGATTACGCTGGCGGGCAAAACCTATGAGGGAACTGTAACAAAGATCAGCCATATGGCAGTTCCGAATGAGAAGGGGACCCCATTGATCTCGGCAACGGTTAAGATTGACAATCCGGATGAAAGTGTTTTCCTGGGCGTGGATGCCAAGGTGAAGATTGAAGCGGCAGAAGCCAGGGACGTAGTCATTTTGCCGGTAGAAGTAGTGAATATAGGAAAAACAGGTTCGTTTTGTTATGCTTTGGAGGACGGTATCATTACCAGAAAGGATATCACGACCGGAATCAGTTCTGCAGATTATGTAGAGGTAACAGAGGGATTGGAAGAAGGAACACAGGTTCTCCGTGATCTGGGTGGAATGACAGAAGGAATGCCTGCGCAGGCGATTGCAGAGACAGGAGAGGATGCCAAATGAGCGGCATATACGAATACATAAAGATGGCAGTCCAGAATATCCGGGCGAATAAAGGGCGTTCTTTTTTGACCATGCTCGGGATTATTATTGGCATTGCTTCCGTTATTGCCATTGTTTCCATTGGTGAGGGAACCAAGAACCAGATGAACAGTGAGATCAATGATGCGGCAGGCGGTCAGATTTATATCAGTTGCAGTTCGGACGCCCAGGATGCGGATGAGTGGATATTGCCGGAGGATATTGAGGCGGTTCGAGAGCTGGACAGCGTGGAGGGTGTGAACATTTCTGAGACCTACACTGGAGAGACCGTTACCGGTAAGGGAAGTTTTGATTTGTATGTGACGGCAGAGGGACAGGACGCCCGCCTTCTGAATAATGCGGATATGAAGCACGGTAGCTATTTCGGAGAAAAGGAAGTGGAAGAGGCGCAGAATGTTTGTGTGCTTTCAGATACGGATGCCAGGCAGCTATTTGGAACTGACGATGTGGTTGGGATGAGTTTGGACATTACCTGCTATGGCTTATCCAAGAGCTTCCGTATCTGCGGAGTGACGACGCAGAAGGAGAACGGTACCTTTGTCAGTTATACATATGAAGGAATGCCTGTGAGCATCAATGTGCCTTACACGGCCATGGACGATTTGGTAGGAAATATGGATTATTTCTATGCAATGTATGTCCAGGCTGATAAGACCCAGGATTCTCAGAAGGTTACAGATGAAGTGATCAAGCTTTTGGAAAAACGGCATCAATGCGCAGGAGAAGATTATTACCGCGTGGAAAGCTTCCAGGATGTCATGAAATCCATGAATGAAATGCTGGGTATGGTCACCATGTTTATTTCCTTTGTAGCAGGAATCTCACTTTTGGTCGGCGGTATCGGTGTTATGAATATTATGCTGGTGTCCGTTACGGAGCGTACCAGGGAGATCGGAATTCGTAAATCTTTGGGAGCCAAAACCTCATCCATTATGCTGCAGTTTCTTGCGGAGGCAGCGATTCTGACAATTATCGGAGGAATCATAGGAATTTTATTAGGTATCGCAGGCGCACATGGAATCTGCGGGATCATCAGTGCAGGTATGGGGATGGCCATCCAGCCTGGAGTCAAGCTTGCCACAATATTGGCGGCCACGATATTTTCCTGTGCAGTGGGTGTTTTTTTCGGAATTTACCCGGCAAGGAAGGCTGCAAAGCTCAGTCCGATCGAGGCTTTGCGGAGAAATTAGGTGTGGAAAATAAAAAATTCAATTTCTCTATTGACAAATGCTCTATGATAGAGTAAAATACTCATTGTTGCGAAGGTGATTCGCAAGGATGTGCGTTTAGCTCAGCTGGATAGAGCGTTTGGCTACGGACCAAAAGGTCGGGGGTTCGAATCCTCTAACGCACGGTTGAAAGGCCTTACAAATAAAGGATTTCAAAAAGAAAAGCACTCCATGAAGGGGTGCTTTTTTCGTTGACTAGCCTTTGACTAACGGAATATTAAAAACATTTACTACAAGGCCAAAATCCCCGTGATTGAGCTTCTTTTAAAGTGACTTTTCTTGCTCTGGCAGGGTTCATTCTACCGCAATGATCAATTTTATGATATTTATCGCCGGTTGCAGAAAGCCAGACATATTTTATTTGTGCAGCAGGGTTTTTTACCGTGATTTTACAGGTATACTTTTTACCTGATACAGTTGCATAAATTTTGCAGGTACCAGCTTTTTTTCCTGTTACCATTCCGGATTCGGAAACAGTAGCAATTTTGGTATTAGAACTTTTCCAAATTATTTTTTGGCTGGTTCCGTTTACTTTCAGGCGAATCTTATTGCCTTTGACAATAGCTTTAGAGGTACTGCTGATTGCAGGAGTCTGGACTGTGACTTTACAGGTATATTTGTTTTTTCCTAATTTGGCAGTGATTACTGCAGCACCCTTCTTTTTAGCAGTTACAAGTCCTTTATCGGTTACGGCAGCCACTGATTTATTGCTGCTTGACCATTTTGGGGCTTTTGATGTTCCACTGATCTTTAACTGCTTTTTCTGACCTTTAATGAGAGTTATTGTTTTATTGCTTATTTTGGTATCGGCTGCTACTGTTTGCGTTGTTCCAATAAGAGGAACAGAAGCGGGGGCTGCTAAAGATAAAACCAGCATTAGCATCAATAATAAATTTTTAATCTTTTTCATTTGTATCCTCCTGAAATTTTCGGCTTTTGTCTGTAAATACATTAGGAAATCTTTATACTATTTGCCACCTGATATGTTGGATAATTTATAATGCTCTTTACCAACTAACCACAGACCTGGAATTCCTTTTTTGGGCCATGATAATCACCTCCTTGATATTTTGATACTGATATTATACATCAAAAGATATCTAAAATCATCAGTATACTGTATGGGGAGCTGACAAATGAGCCGGCTCTTTTTTATGTTCCCACATTATTCTTGAAAAGGCTCCTCAAACCTCGTATAATTGACAGTATCAGAGGTAAATCGACTAAATGCGAGGGGGGTATCCCATGAAAAAGACCATAACCATATGTTTCACGAACAATAAGGGCGGAAGCGGCAAATCCACGACCTGTTCCAATCTGGGAGCCGCCATGGCACGGGCGGGGAAACGGGTTCTGCTGATTGACGGCGACATGCAGTTGAACCTTTCTCTTTCCTTCTTTTCGGAGGAGTGGGTGCTGGATATGGCCGCAGGAGAAAAGAATCTGTATTATGCGATCAGAAAGCAAAAGGATTTGGCCGGTTTTATTGTACAGACACCTTATGAGAATCTGGATCTGATTCCGTCTTCAACCTTGATGAGCTCTATTGAATATGAGCTGTTTACAAAATGGCAGAGGGAATTTATTCTGAAAAAATGCTTACAGAAGGTAAAGGATTCCGGTATTTATGATTATATTCTCATTGATGCGCCGCCGACACTGGGAGGCTGGGTCATGAATATTCTGTGCGCATCTGATAAAGTGCTGATTCCTGTGGAAGCAAGTCCATGGGGGATGTTTGGCCTGGCAAATATGTTTGATTTTCTGAGCGAGGTGCAGCAGATTGAGCCGGAGCTGACGGTTGCGGGGATCGTGGTCACAAAAGTGGATACCAGAAAGAGTTATTTTAAACAAACACTGGAAACTTTGCATGAGCTGCCGGATATTCATCTGTTTGAGTCCTGTATCCGTGTGGACAGCTCTATTGAATGGGCGCAGGACAGCAGTGCTCCGGTCGTAGAATTTAAGAAGAGCAGCAGAAGTGCAAAGGAGTATACAGCTTTGGCAGAGGAGGTTATGGATTATGTCAGTAGGTAAAGCAAGCATCAGGCGCGCGGCAAGTGCAGGCGCGGCAAAAAAGGAGGTGAAGGCTTCCGTAGTCAGTCCGGTGGGTACAGAGGAAATTCAGGCAAGGTTCCTTTCGAAGGAAGCGCTTAAGCAGGGGGCTGCGGGCCGTCCGGTGCGTTTGACAGAGGAGATGCCGGTTTATCTGCTGTAATAAGCAGTTTACACTTTTTTTCTGCTGTCAAAAAAGACAAAGGCATCGATGGCATCCAGAATATCGTTAAAATCGTCTCTTGGTGCCAGTTCTATATATCGGCGCAGAAGCTCTGTCTCATGGCTGCGGAAGCGGCCATAAAAGATATCGTACAGATTATGTCCGCGCATGTAAATTTTAAAAGCTTCAAAATTTTCTTTCAGCTCCGTTATGGAGCTGATTTCTTTTTGGAGTATTTCCGTCAGATGGCGCCCACTGGATAAACGATGCAGGTATTCTTTCCATTTGGCGAACAGAATCTGCCAGAAATCCTCCTCACTTTTGACGATTCCAAGCTGTGTCATGACGGCAGGATTCAGAAAATAGCTTTCAAAGGAATAGTATTTCAGGATTAGTACATTGCGGCGTGAAACCTTGGGAAGCTTATCTATGTCTTCCTGATTCCGGTCACTGTAATATTTGCAGAGCTGTCCGGCAAGCTGTTCCGGATCCTTCCCATCACCGTCCCGGATCATCAGAAATTGATCCCGCAGGTAGACCTGGTTCATGTATTTCAGGTTGGCATAGGTCTTGATATTGGTACAACTGTTGGTAGTGATAATAGAAATCCGGGACAGGTTGCCGTAGCTGTCGTGGATTTCCGAGTAATACTTTTCCAACAGCAGAGGAAGACGGCTTTTGTCCTGCTTGCCCTCCACGATGAATACAAAGCTGACATTCAGAAAATCATTGGCACTGTAGCCCAGGTCATCCAGAATATCATCAATGTCCGCATGGCGGCGCACCAGAGAACGTCCCTCCTTATCCATGACCATTTGACAGATTTGGCGCTTTGTGAAGTTTGCTACGATATTCGGAGAATGGGTGGTAAAAATCACCTGGTTTTTCTTGGACAGGCGGTAGAGGATTCGGCTTGCCGTCTTCTGCAGAGAGGGATGCAGAAAAAGTTCGGGGTATTCCACTATAATAATGCTGGGAATCCGTTTTTCGTCCTCTACGTAGGTTTCCAGAAGCGAGAGCATATAAATACTCCGCATGCCGTTGCCAAGGTGTTCGATGGGGCTTAAACGCTGCTGCTCCTCGTGCCAGGCTTCTGTTTTTACCTGAAACAGGGCGTCCGGATTGCAGGATAAGGTAAAGTGGATTTCCTCGAACCCTCCGTTCTTTTTATAATTTTCATTGACTCTTTTTGAAAAGTCCTGAAGATTTAGCTGGTACATTTTGTACTCCAGAAGACGGGCGGTTTCCTGCAACTGCAGGTCTTCCGGTCTCTTCTGGTTGATCAGGCCGATGCAGCTAAAGCAGTGGTTGCAGAGCTTGGCGGAATCAAACATACAGACATTGGAGCGCAGGCGGATAAGCTGCTGGGAATCCTGGAACATCAGAAGGTCTTCCTGCAGAGGTGACAGATTGCGGCCGGTGTCAATGAAATATAGGCGCGGGAGGATTTCCGGAACAAAACGGTTGTTCTTGCGGAATCCGTCCTGGTAGCGGATTTCTCTGCTGCGGTTGATGGAGCAGGTAAACGTGAGCTGTCCGTCCATAAATGCAGGAAGCTTTTCGCAGAAATCACGTTTCCATGTGTCAAAGCGCTTGTATGGGCTGACGATCCCATAGGTATGAAAGCGGTGCAGATCCTCCTCACTGATTTCCAGGGTTATGGAGATTTCGATGTTCTGCTTTTTTTCGTTAAAATCACTTTCCCGGATATCATAACACCCGGCAGCAGCGCGGATTGCATCGAGTACCGCTGTTTTTCCGGTGTTATTTTTGCCTACCAGAATCAGGGCGTTTTCAATATCATGGATTTCCAGATGGCGGATAAATTTGAAGTTTTGGATACGGAGGAAACGAATCTGCATGACAGGACTCCTTTCTGTGTCTTATACTGTTAAAAACAGTATAAGGAAGCTGACAGGAAAATGCAAGCCGGGCATGGCGGAATCTGACAGTTGTTTCTGCAAGCCGTATCTGTTAAAATAGGGGAAGTATGAAAGAAAAGGAATAAAGATAGAATTCCCAAACTTCCGCAGCAGTATCGATAATTTAGGAAAAGAAAGACAAAAGGAGGAAGCTGTAGATGGAAACGAGAGTACTTAAGACAATCGAAAGACATGACAAGGGCTACAACTGTGCACAGGCGGTTGCCTGTACCTATTGTGATCTGGTAGGAATTGATGAGGAAACGATGTTCCGTATTACGGAAGGGTTTGGTGCCGGAATGGGAAATATGGAAGGCACCTGCGGAGCTGTGTCCGGAGCCTGTGCATTGGCAGGCCTGAAGCGCAGCACAGGAAATCTGTCAGCACCGGACAGCAAGGGAAAGACTTATCAGCTTTCAAAAGCGATCCTGAAAGCATTCAAGGAACAGAACAGTACGGTAGTCTGTAAAGAGTTGAAGGGCGTGGGAACCGGAAAGGTGCTTCGCCCGTGTGCGGACTGCATCATGGATGCAGCGCGGATTGCGGAAAAGATTTTATTTGAAGAATGAAGAGGAAATATATGTATAGGAAAGGGGCTGTCGCACTAAGCATTTAGTGCGCAGCTTTATGACTTTAAAATTGTACATGGTGATACGGTAATGTTACTTTTGTGCATCAAAAGGAGCTGCTTTTCCTTTGGGCTGTCCGGCTGTTTGGCAGCGTCAGGATCGCCGCCATCCGTGGGCAGACTGACCGCAATGTCCGCAAGGTGCTGAATACCAAGCTGAAAAAGATTTTTTAGCATCCAACGGTATAACCGTTGCTTATGATTGAAAAAGCTGTATAATGATAATATATTTTTTAGAATGGCCGATTCCGAAACACAGGGGATTTCTATGCATGGAAAGGTTATGATTTTGACATTCTCAATGAATTGGACGATGCTGATTACATACGCCAGGACAGCCGCCGCCTGATGCGGCAGGGCATGGAAGCCTTCGGCGGCAATGCGCCGACCTGCCATATCGACCTTTTAGATAAGCCCACGATCATATAGGATTTCCATTCGCTGCTGCTCGGCATACAGATGATGTTCAGAGCCTCATGCTGACGGGCAATACAAAGCCCGTGCGCCTGTGCAGGCACTGTATGAAGGTCTTTGTGGCAAGCAGGCCGAGCACCGTATTTTGTAGCCCGCAGTGCAAGGACAAAACAAGCTGCATTATGCTGTAACTCATCATACGGCGGCTGAAATCATATATGACCGGGCTGAATGAAATTGTAACTATGTATTTGGACTATGCGGAACGGCAGGCACGGAGAGGGAATAAGCAAAGCCCACGCTTCCAATTTTCATTGCCGGAAGCGTGGGCTTCGATTATAGTGTTTACAGGGCATACACCAACTCATGCAGAATGATTTCTTCCGCACGGTTTCGGATGCTGTTTTGACGGCGCAAAATCCAAATTTTAAAGAAATCCAAACTTTTTTATTAATGTCAGCAAGGTATGTGTTCATTTTGCCGCTGGTGAGAAGATTGATGTATGTACTTTTACGATACTCTTTCAGATAGCACAAATCCCTTTGTCTGAATAAATCTATCGGCTGTTCTTCCTCGTCCGGTAATCTTAAATTGGGGATAAGATGCCCGTTTTCCTCGTAATATGTGCTGCCTGATTGTTCTAATAATGATTTTGTCATTAGGCAATACTTCCAAATAAGATATTCACTCCACTTTACTGTGCCTGCCGCCTTAAACACATTTTCGAGTTTTCTCCTTATCTGGTTTCACTCATACAACAGGTTTCAAAGCTGCAAAGCGACCGGTATCTGTATCTCCGTCACAAATTTTGAAGTATCGTTTGTCAGCCCATAATCGATCATGGTGATCTCTTTGGAGAAACCGCATATGGAATAGTGCCGGGATTCCATATACTCCATAAGCTTCTGGTAATAATGGACAGCCTGTTCATGTCCTCCCTGAAAACGAATGGTGACACAGGTTTCAGGAGGAAGCAGAGTGGTGCTGCCCCTGAAGCTGTCTTCCTCATCCAGAATGAGAAAAACCATGTCGTAGGGAGAATACTGCTTTTTGAGCAGATTCTGCCGTGAAATTCCTACTCCTACTTTTCCGAGAAATGTAACCGTACTGTCTTCGGACTGTTCCAGCTCCCGAATGGAATATTCCAGATCCAGATAGCTCTGGGGAGATACTTTTTTCTTAATGGATGCGATCCGGCGGGAGGGCTTGTCGGTCAGTGTGATAACGTCCAGTTTGGAGGAAAGTGCGTCTGTGATCTGGGCCAGGCGGTTGTCGATCTTGCGCTCGATCAGGGCAAGCTCCTGCCGCCGGCGGTTGACCTCTTCTTTTTGGTTCATTAAAAGATCATGTATGATGCCAATATCCCGATTCCGGAGAAATTTGGAGATTTGCTCCAGAGGCATATCCAGCGCCCGCAGATAGCGTATGGTATTCAGGCACTCAAACTGACGCGTGCTGTAATAGCGGTACCCGGTATGGGGGTCTGTATATTCCGGCTGTAAAAGGCCGATTTTATCATAATGGCGCAGAATGCTGATACTGATGTGAAAGAGCTTAGATACCTCGCCTATCTGAAATAATTCGTTGTTTTTCATTTCTTTTTCCCCCGTATATGACATATACAAGAGTATAACATGCCATGATGCCGGAAACAATAGGTGCAATTTTGCCAAGCATTCCCAAATCCTCTGCAAAGTATTTTCCGAAAAGATATACCATGGGAACGCGGAGGAAAAGCGCACCTGCGCTGCAGCTAATCATCGTCCAGACAGTTTTCTGACAGCCGTTCAGGTATCCGTTCAGGCAGAATACAATGGTTACCAGGAAATAGTCGTAGCTGCAGGAGCGGAAAAACGGTACGCCTGCGGCAATGACATTCGGATCACTGGTAAAGACGCGAATCATGGACTGCGGATGAATCTGAGCCCAGAGCCAGAAAAGCAGGGATACAAATAAGGCAAAGCCGAGGCCGTACCACAGAGATTTTCTGGCGCGCCGGGGCTTTTTGGCTCCAAGGTTCTGGGCGGTGATCGCAGCCAGGGCATTTGCCATAGAGGTTGCGGAAAGCATGGCAAATACATCAAACTTGCTGCTGATTCCAACGACCGCTGCAGCATAGATGCCGCAGCGGTTCATCACGGTCATTAAATATAGGAAGGAAATCCGCACCATAAGCTCCTGAAAGGAAATCGGGATTCCCACATAGGCCAGCTTTTTGACAAGGAGGCCGACAGGCTTGAAGCTTGCCGGTCTGAAATCAAACAGGAAATTTTTTTTCTTTAAATAAAGGATGGCGGTGATCATGCTGACTGCCTGGGATATGACCGTGGCAAGTGCCGTTCCGCCGACGCCCATATCAAAGCCCCCCACAAACAGGAAATCCAGTACGATATTGATGACGCACGCAATTCCCACAAATACCATGGGACGGGTGGAATCTCCATAGCCGCGCAAAATGGCGCTGATGGCGTTATAGCCGCAGATAAAGATATTTCCCAGGGCGCAGATTGCCACATACTGCATGGTCAGATCGAAGGCTTCCTCCGGTGTTTGGAGAATTGTCAGAAGCTGCCGCTGGAATACCAGCATCAGAATGGTCAGGATTGCGGCAACAACAGCAAAGATTGTCAGGGTAGTGCCGATGTTTTTTTTGACACGCTCGTAGTCCCTGCATCCCATATATTCCCCGATGATAATGGTACTTCCCAGAGTAAGGCCGGTGATGAGACTTGTTACGATCTGGGTAACCTGCGTGCCGGTGGAAACGGCAGCAACGCTTTCGGCAGTGCAGTATTTTCCTACTACAAATAAGTCTGCGGCGCCGTAAAGGGACTGCAGGATATTGGCAATTAAGAAGGGAACCGCAAACAAAAGCAGGGTTTTAAGTATGCTTCCTTCAGTCAGATGATGTTCGTTCATTTTTTGTTCTCCGTTTCTGTATGTCATTGACTTTAGACTAAACCCTGCAATTGTTGCAGACTCAAGAGGGGATTTTAAATTTTAAAAGATTTCGATTTGAGATCGCTTAACAGAGGAATTTTGGCATACATGGGGATATTGAGGTTCGGGGAAGAATCGGGTATAATGATACCGAATAAGGAGAGAATGCAGTCAAAAAGAAAGAGGGACGGGCAGACTCCGCGTCTATTCGTCCCAGCCTTCATAAAAGCGGATGTTTACGGAAATATTCCGGACAATATCACCTTCCAGGAGCTCCAGATCGTTTTCATCTGAAATGGACGGAAGCTGACAGTCTTCCTCGGAAAGCTCCAGGGAAATCCAGTCATAGGCTGCATCATTCGCCCTGTCAATGGCTTCATCGAGGGTATCGCCCTCTGCGTAGCAGCATTCCAGGTCGGGAAAAAATGCCCGGTAGGTTCCGGCTTCTGTTTTGCGGAATACGGCAGGATATATAAATTTCATAGCTTCTCCTTTTTCAATCTTAGATATGGTATAGTATGTTGCAGATAGTCTTTGTTTATTATATAAAGTTTTGCAGAAGAAGACAATAGCAGAATATTTTTTTCTGCTGCGGAGGCAGCACAGGAGCGCTGCTTGAGTGAGAACAGGGAGGAATACTTATGGGGATCAGACTTATTGCAAGTGATTTGGACGGTACACTTTTAACCGATAAAAAAGAGCTTTCCGATAAGACAAGGGAAGCAATTGATAAGGCAGTCCGTCAGGGAATCTGGTTTGTTCCGGCAACGGGAAGGTCGTTTCGGGCTGTGCCGGAGCTTTTGAAAACGTATCCCGGCGTGGAATATATTATGACTTCCAACGGCGGAGCAATTTATTCCGTTTCACAGAACAGGAGAATATACGAATGTCTGCTGAGCGGAGAGGCTGTGGATGCGCTTCTGGCTCTTTTGAAGCCGGAAGGGATGGTTATGGAGGCTTTTGTGGAAGGAGTTCCTTATTCAGAGGCACGTTATGTGGAAAATCCCAGAGCTTATGGAGCTACGGAATATGGGGCGAAGTATGTGAAGCAGACGAGACTGCCGGTGGAGGATATGGAAGGCTTTGTGGCTATGCACAGGGAAAGGCTGGACAGCATGTCTTTTATCTGTGGTGACCCGGAGGTGCGGAAACTGTTTCGGGAACAGATCGCCTTAAGTGTTCCGGATATTTTTCTCACTTCCTCTGTTCCGCATCTTCTGGAAATCGGGAATTGCCGTGCAGGAAAGGGAAAAATGCTGAAGCATCTTTTAAGGCTTCTGGGAATTTCAACTGAGGAGGCCATGGCATTCGGAGATGCGGACAATGATGCGGATATGCTTTCCTCCGTAAAATATGGGATTGCTATGGGAAACGCATCGGAAGCCTGTAAGGAAGCGGCATCTTACATAACGGATACAAATGAAGCAGATGGGGTGGCAAAAGGGATTTTTCGATTCATATAGTCAATTCTTTGTCGGAAATGCTGAATAAGCATTTCCGATTTCTGTTAAAAAAGTAGAAAATATTTAAAATCCTCTCTAAAATAGTCACAAAATATTTCAGGAAATTTTGGTTATACTTCCGACTTGTCAAACTACGGTATTTCGGAGTAATATGATATTACAAACAGATGTCATACAATCATACAATATTACAAAAAGGAGGAGAAGGTATGTATAAAAAGGTATTGGCAGGGATGTTAAGTGTAGCAATGGCAATGGGAACTGTTATGGGAGCAGCGTCTGTTTCAGCCGGGGAAAACGAACCCTATAAAATCGGTGTTTTCCTAAGGTTTTCTGATGAAGCGGGAACAAAGATGCAGGCCACGATTAACAAAGCTTTTGAAGATATCAATGAAGCAGGCGGAATCAATGGACATCAGGTAGAAACGATTATGTATGATACGGAGGGTGATTCCCCGAAGGCCATCGATGCATTCAGCCGACTGATATCCCAGGATGAAGTGCTTGCGGCAATCGGACCGACTACTTCAAGCTGTGCGCTGGCAGTTATTGATATGGCAAGGGATTATGAAATTCCGCTGATGACACCTCAGGCAACCAATACGGATATTACGAAAGAATACGGAAATGAATGGTTTTTCCGTAACTCTGTAGCAGACATTTATCATTCCTATACCCTGTGCGACTATATCGTAGAAGATATGAAAGCAGAAAAAATTGCAATTGTGCACGAGACAGGAACCCTTGGACTTGGACAGTATGAGAATTTTGTGGAACGTCTGAAAGATGAGCATGGTATGGAGCCGGTAGCAGAACAGGAGTGGAATGAGGGTGATGTGGATTTTAAAACGCAGCTTCTTGCAGTAAAGGATGCAGATCCGGACGTGATTGTATTTGCAGGCCATGAGGCAGAGCTTGCGATTGCAGTCAGCCAGAGACTTGATGTTGGTATTTCTAAGGATATCCCCATTTGCGGATTTTCTTCGATGTCTTCCTCTGACTACTATAATGTAGCAGGTGATGCAGCAGTGGGGTCTGTTTTTGTTACCACATTCAGTCCGACGGATGAGAGAGATGATATTCAGGCATTTGTAGAGGAATATAAGGATGTTGTTCCGGCTATGGATCATAACAGTGCACAGGCGTACGATACGGTGCAGCTTCTTGCAGATGTCATGGACGGTTTGGAAATCGGCAATACTTCAGAATCCCTTGCAGATGACAGAACCATGATTCGTGATGCTTTGGCAGAAGTTAAGGATTGGCAGGGACTTACGGGTGTGACAAGCTTTGGACCCGGAGGCGGACCGGAGGACCGCGATGGAAAGACCGTTGCATCTGTATATCAGCTTCAGGATGACTTTACATGGTCCTGCCTGAAGGCAGCAGAATAACCGTGGAAGTGTTCCGGGGGGAAAGGTATGGTGATTGATTCATGGCGCATATTTTTGATCTGCTGATTGTCGGCATCGCTGTTGGCGCTTTGTATGGACTGCTGGCATTGTCCGTATCATTGATTTATGCATCTTTGGATATCGTCCACTTTGCACAGGGGGAAATTTTTACATTCGGTGCTTTTCTGGGCTGGGTTCTGTATATGAATCACGTTCCGTTTATTCTGGCGGTTATTTTGGGAATGGCAGGGACCTGTATTTTCGCAGTACTTATTCAGAAAACTATTTATAACCCGATTTTGAAAATGAGCGGTGGCTTCTCTGTCCGCGGATTGACTTTTGTTGTAGCCGGCTTTGGTATGTCTGCAATTTTGCAGAATTCCTATTGGCTGGTCTTCAATGCAGCATCCAAAAGCTACAATGTAGATTTTGGAGACAGTATTTTGCTGGGCTCCATTTCCATTCAGCCTATTTATATCGTCATTCTGGTATTGGCACTGCTGGTTATGGCGGCGCTTCATCTGATGTTTAAAAAGACAAAAATCGGGCTTGCAATGAAAGCAGTTTCCTATAACAAGGATATTTCTTCTCTTATGGGAGTAGAGGTAAATACCGTAGTTTCTTTTGCATTCGGTTTGGCGGCAGCTTTAAGTGCCCTTGCCGGAATTCTGAGCGCACAGATTATTTTTGTACGCTATAACATGTGTATGATTATGCTGCTGAAGGCTTTCAGTGCGGCAGTTGTCGGCGGCTTGGGAAATGTGTACGGTGCGATGATCGGCGGCCTGCTGATCGGAGTTGTGGAAACATTGGGCGGCAGTGTGATCGGGACACAGTATAAAGATATTGTCAGCTTTGCCATTATGATTGTCGTATTAATGGTAAAGCCCGGCGGATTGTTTGCAACGAAGACAAAACAGAAGGCATAAGAGGAGAAGAGTATGGATAAGACGCTGAATTATATAAAAAACCATAAAGATTTTTCTTTGACAGTTCTTATGGTCGCAATCATCTCAATTGTGCCCCTGGTTTTGAGCAATGATTACTTTATTCATATCGGATGTATGATAGGTATTAATATTCTGCTCGCGCTTGGCATGCATCTGGTAACAGGCCTTGCCGGACAGATCAATATGGGGCAGTATGGGTTCTATTGTATCGGGGCATATGCGGGAGCAGTACTGACTACGAGGCTGGGGCTTGGCTTTTGGCCGGGTGTGATTGGTGCAGTGCTCATTTCTGCCTGCTTCGGTTTCCTGATCGGGATTCCCTCCCTGAAGGTAGAAGGACCATATTTGGCATTATGTACGATTGGTTTTGCAGAATCTGTCCGCTTGATTATTAACAGTGCCGGCTGGGCAGGAAAAGCGAACGGAATTATGAGAATTCCCAGGCTGTCCGTTTTCGGAATTGAAATGCGTTCCAAGCTGCAGTGCTATATTTTTATTATGTGCTTTGCAGTAGTGGGAGTGATTCTGGTGAATAATCTGATGCGCTCTAATTATGGAAGAAGATATACGGCAATTAAGGATGATCCTCTTGCGGCTTCCGTTATTGGCATCAATGTCCGCAATGTAAAGCTTATGGCATTTGTTCTCTGTGCGGCATTTGCCGGAGTGGCAGGATGCCTGTATGCAAATTATTCGGGCTACATCCAGCCGACGACCTTTATTCAGGCACTTCAGACAAACTTTTTGCTGATGATTGTGCTGGGCGGCCTGGGAAGTTCCTGGGGCTCTGTCCTGGGGGCAGTGCTGATTACGGTAATTTATGAATATACACGAGCTTATGTGCAGTATCAGAAGATTGCATTTGGTATCATTATGATTCTGATCGTATTGTTCCTTCAGCGCGGCATTGTAGGAACATTGGTTCACCGGAAGCAGCAGAGGATGATCAGAGAGCAGCATAGGCAGGAAAAAGAGACCGGACAGGAGGGGAGATAAGCATGGCGATATTGAATGTAGATGAGCTGACCATGAAATTCGGCGGCGTAACAGCTCTGGATCATATCAGTTTAAAAGTGGAGCCGAATACGATTCATGGCATTATCGGGCCGAATGGTTCGGGAAAGACGACTCTCTTTAACTGCATCAGCGGAATTTATAAGCCGACTTCAGGTACGGTCAGTTTTAATGGAAAAGACATTACCGGGCTCAGGCCCCATATGGTCACGCGACAGGGAATTGCAAGAACCTTTCAGCTTCTTCGGATATTTCCGAGTCTGACAGTTTTGGATAATCTGATTTTGGCACAGAACATTAATGATAAAAGCAATCTGGCGGATGCTTTGCTCAGCAGTCCCCGGTCACGTGCCGAACAGAAACGGATGGAAGAAAAAGCATTTGAAATTCTGAAGATTCTCGGTCTGGAGAAGAAAGCCTACAACTCAGCAGAGGGCATCTCTATCGGTCAGAGAAGGATGCTGCAGCTCGGCATCGGCGTCATCAATAAGCCGAAGCTCCTGCTTCTGGATGAATGTGCAGCGGGCCTGGACCCGCTGAATGTGGACAAACTGATTGAACTGGTGAAGCTCTTTAAGGAAAAAGAGCACATTACTGTTTTGATGATTGAGCATATTATGGATGTTGTGATGAATGTCTGTGAAGAGCTGACGGTTCTGGACTACGGTGAGAGAATCTTTGTCGGGAAGCCGGAAGATGCGCAGAATGACCCGAAGGTTATTGAGGCTTATCTGGGTACACAGGAATAAAGGAGGGGAGAAGGGTGTTAAGAGTTGAAAATATTTGTGCGGGATATGGGAAACTGCAGATTTTAAATGGCATGACCATTTATGTAAAAGAAAACTCCCTGACAGCAATTCTGGGTGGAAACGGATGCGGAAAAAGTACAACGCTTAAGGCAATTACAGGGCTTTTGAAAGTTACAAGCGGAGATATTAAATATAAAGGGGAAAGTCTGGCCGGCACAAAGCCCCAGCATATCGTCCGGAAGGGGATTGCCTATGTTACACAGGGCAAAGATGTTTTTCCCTCCATGACGGTGGAAGAAAACCTGCTTCTGGGTGCGTATACCATTAAGGATAAGGCAAAAACGAAAGACAATATAGAAATGGTATTGGAATCCATGCCCCGTCTGAAGGACAAATTTAAAAGCGCTTCAGGAGTTCTGTCGGGCGGCGAACAGCAGATGTTAAGTATCGGACGTGGATTGATGTCTAATCCGGAGCTTTTGATCCTGGATGAACCTTCTGCAGCGTTATCCCCCAAAATCAGCGATGAGATTTATGCTTATGTAAAAAAGCTTCATGAGGCCGGACTTACGATTTTGCTGGTGGATCAGAATGTACGTAAGGCAATGGAAATCTCAGAGTATACCTACATTCTGTCGGAAGGTCATGTTGTGTTTGAGGACAAGACGGAAAATCTGAAGAGGCTGGATGATATGAAATCATTTTATCTCGGCAATATGCCGTCTAAATAATCAGGAAAAGGAGATAAAGCTTATGTATGAGAATCATTTAAAGGAAATTATGAAGAAACGCCCGGTTTTTGGTATGACGGTTTATACCGGTTCCCCTGCAGTCATTGAAGCCCTCGGCCATTTTGGGTTTGATTTTGCATTTATTGATGCTGAGCACACTCCGATGAGCGTAACGGAATTAAAGGATTGTGTCATGGCGGCAAGACAGACGGGCGTCAGCCCATTGGTGCGTGTGACCAGGCCGGATGAGATTGAAATAAGAAAGGCTTTGGAAATGGGTGCAGAGGGTGTCATTATCCCCCATGTAAAAACAAAAGCAGATATGGAAGCCTGTGTACGAGGAGCAAAATTCCCGCCAAAGGGCCGCAGAGGCTATGATGCTACCGTAAGAAGTGCCGCATACGGCGGAGCCGGTTTCAATGCCAGTGAATATATTGAACACAGCAATGAGACAGAGCTGGTGATTCCTATGGCGGAAGATTTTGAATTCATGGACAATATCGATGAGCTGATGAGTGTGCCGGGGGTGGATGCCATTAACTTCGGTCCCGCTGACTTTGCGTTATCCAAAAATATCCGTGTATTCTATGACGTAAATCAGCCGGATGTACAGGATGCTATGAATGAGATCGCCAGGAGAACCACAAAGCTTGGGATGGGACTTATGGCGCCTGCGATACCGCCTACGGAGGAAAGCGCCAAAACTCTGATCGGGCGTGGTGTCAATATGGTTATTATGGGCAGCGATATGTTTAATTTCCAGAACGCATTGAAGAATATCAAAAATAATGCGGTCAGTAAAATCATAGACGAAAAATAGAAACAGAGACAGAAATCTGAAAACCGGGAAGAGGAGAAGAAAATGGGAAATGATCCGTTATTCAGCGTAGAAAATAAAGTTTGTATAGTGACAGGAGGACTGGGGCAGCTTGGTGCACAGTATACAAAGGCACTTCATGAAAGAGGAGCAAGGGTGGCAGTTTTTGGCCGTAACATTTCAGAGGAAAAGATTGAGAAGGTATTTTCCCGAATTGGGTGTACCCGGGATGAAAATCTTCGCTTTTATACGGTAGACATTGTAAAGAAGGAAGACCTGGAAAAGGCCCTTAATGATATTGAGCAGGTGTGGGGAACACCGGAGGTTTTAATAAACAACGCCGGAATTGATACACAGCCCAGTGCACCGCCGGAAGTATCCGGACCGTTTGAGAATTTTCCGGAGGAAGTTTTTCGGGAGGTTGTAGAGGTCAATCTGGTAGGGACCTTTCTGGCATGCCAGGCAGTAGGTGCGCGAATGAAGGCTGCGGGAAAGGGAGGCTCCATTATCAACGTAGGTTCGATTTATGGCATGGTGTCGCCGGTGCAGGATATTTATGCCTACAAAAAGGAAATGACGGGTATTCCGTTTATCAAACCAGTCGCATATTCCGCAGCCAAATCAGGTGTATATAATTTGACAAGATATTTGGCTACATACTGGGGAAAGGACAATATCCGCGTGAATACCTTCACCCCTTCCGGCGTCTGGAGAGATACCCAGGATGAGTATTTCCAGAGAAATTACTGCAGCAGAATGCCGATTGGAAGAATGGCACAGGAGGATGAATACAATGGAGTAATCATTTTCCTTTCTTCCGATGCGTCCAGATATATGACCGGTTCCAATATGATCGTGGATGGAGGATGGACTGCATGGTAAATTCTATTGAATTGGAAAAGATTTTTTCCGCGCTGATCATACCGATGTATGAAGACCAGAGCATCAATTACGATGCTCTGGGACGTCTGGTTGACCTGCAGATACAGGATGGCGTGGAAGGCTTTTATTGCTGCGGCTCTTCCGGAGAGGGACTGCTGCTATCTTTGGATGAGCGTAAAAAGGTGCTGGAAACCGTTATGGAAAAGGCGTCGGGAAGAGTTCCTGTCATTGCTCATGTAGGAACGATACGTACGGCAGATGCGGTTGCGCTTGCACAGCATGCACAGTGTGTGGGGGCTAACGCCATTTCCATGATACCTCCCTATTATTATCACTTCAGTATGGATGAAGTGACAGGCTATTATGAAGATATTTTGAATTCCGTGCCCGGACTGCCGGGAATTATATATAATATTCCCCAGTTTACAGGCGTGGAATTCACCAAACAGAATGCCGGACGCTTGTTGGATAATCCGGGAATTATGGGAATCAAACATACGTCTCAGAATTTGTATTCTATGGAAAGAATGTCTCACGCATATCCGGGGAAGCTTATTTTTAACGGGTTTGATGAGCAGTTTCTGGGGGCTCTGGCATTAGGCGCCACCGCGACAATAGGTACGACCGTAAACCTTTTTGCTCCATTATTTTTGAGGGTGCGGAAATTGTATCAAAACGGCCGGAATCAGGAGGCTCTGAGAGTACAGTCTGAAATTAATAAACGCGTGGAGATAATGGCGAATGCCGGTATTTTTAACGCGGTCAAATATGGCTGGACTCTGCGCGGAGTGGATTGCGGTTCCTGTCGTTCGCCGTTTCGAAAGCTTACGGAGGAACAGAAAAGGGTAATAAAGTTGTTAATAGAAGAGTGAAATACATAAAAAAAGGATAATTCTTGTTTTTTAATATTTTCTATTATATACTAAAAATAGTATAAAATGCCATTGAATGACTGAATTTTGAGTTTGCTTTATAGAAAACGGACGGGAAAGCAGATGCGGATATAGTAGGGATATGGCTTTGGGATTGGGGTGTAACCATATGCAGGCAATTGCAAAAGTATCGGTTGTTCAGCAGGCTGAAAACGAAATCAAAAAATACATACTTAATGATTCCGTGCAGATCGGAGACAAACTGCCGCCGGAAAAAGTGTTCTGTGAGGAAATGAACATCGGCAGGGGTTCCGTCAGGGAAGCACTTCGCCTTCTGCAGGCCAAAGGTCTTGTGGAGGTCATTCAGGGCAAGGGGGCGTTTGTTGCCCGCAAGGAAGAAATGAAACAGGAAGAACTGGCAGAATGGTTCCGGGACAATGAAATCGAAGTGAAGGATATCAATGAAGTGCGAATGGCGATTGAGCCCCTGGCAATCCGTCTGGCCATTGAAAGATGTACGGAAAAAGAGTATCAGCGGCTGCAGGATATCCATGCAAGAACCATGGAGGCTGCAAAAAAGAAGAATGGTGTGGAGATTGCAGGCTGTGACGAAAAATTTCATACCTGCATTGTTGAAAGCAGCCATAATAAATTGCTGATAGCTCTGAATAAAGAAATTGTAAGGAGCTTAAAGAAGTTCAGGGAGCAGACCTTCAAGCTCGGAAACAATATTGAGAATTGTATTCCGTATCATACAGCCATTCTGGAAGCCTTCGGAAGGAAGGATGTTGAGCTGGCGCAGAAAAGACTGATGGAACATCTGGAGCGTGTTGAGATTGATTTGGAATCCAGCAAAAATTTTACAGAGAATTAGAGGGCGGATTTCAGGTAAATGCTTGACAAAAGTGAGATGATATGGTATTTTGATATAAATTTAATAAGCTAAACCGATGAAGCGGAGATAAAAGCGATGATGCGCGCACAGAGAGTCCGGGTAGGTGAGAGCCGGGCCGAGATGCAAGTTGCCAAATGGACCGCAGAGGGCGCAGTGAACAGCTTCGGCTCAGTATTCTGCGACGTAGGGCATACGTCAGTTGCCGGAAATATGAAGGTATTTTGCAAAGTGCACGGGTCGTTCCGTGAATCAAGGTGGCACCGCGGGTGATATGCATGCGCTCGTCCTTGGCAGAGGGTAAACTCTGTCATGGGCGGGCGCTTTTTATGTGGTGCGCACGGCTGCAAAGTTCCGGGTGCTGCCCACAGTATAGTCTTATTGAAATTATTCACAGGAGGTATTTTCCATGTATCCAACAATAGAAACAATCAAGAAGCTTGCAGCATCCGGCGAATACCGGCGTATCCCTGTCTGCCGGGAATTGTATGCGGACAGATACACGCCGGTGGAAGTAATGCGTACTCTTTGCAAAGTCAGCAGACATTGTTATCTGCTGGAAAGTGCCGGCCAGTCAGAGGTCTGGGGGCGGTATTCTTTTCTGGGCTATGACCCGGCTATGGAAATTACCTGTACAGACGGACTTATGAGGATACGGAGCACAGGGAAGGATGGAGAGTCAGAGGAAGCGGTGAAGCGGGTGGCGCACCCGGGAAAAACACTCCGTGAGATCATTAATGCCTTCAAAAGCCCGGTTGTAGAAGGTCTGCCGCCTTTTACCGGCGGTTTGGTAGGGTATTTTTCTTATGATTATATGAAATACAGTGAGCCGAAATTAAAGCTATCGGCGCATGAGGAGCAGGATTTCCGTGATATGGATCTGATGCTGTTTGACCGGGTCATTGCCTTTGACCATTACAGACAGAGAGTGCTTTTGATTGCCGGAGTTATGACAGAAAATCTGGAAGAATCTTATGAGAAAGCAGTGCAAAGGCTGCAGGAAATGGCAGAATTGGTCAAAGCAGGAGAGAAGAAAGAATTTCCTGTATTGAAGCTTCATTCAGAAATCCGGCCGCAGTTTCCGAAAGAAAAATACTGCGGTATGGTAGAAAAGGCAAAGCATTATATCCGCGAGGGAGATATTTTTCAGGTGGTTTTATCCAATCCCATGAGAGCAAAGGCAGAGGGGAGCCTGTTCGATACTTATCGTGTTTTGCGTGCGACAAATCCGTCACCATACATGTTCTATTTTTCCAGTGATGATATCGAGCTTGCCGGTGCTTCACCGGAGACTCTGGTGAAGCTGCAGAATGGTAAATTGAGTACCTTCCCATTGGCTGGTACAAGGCCGAGAGGCAAAAACAGACAGGAAGACCGGAGGCTTGAAGCTGACCTCCTGAAAGATGAAAAGGAACTGGCAGAGCATAATATGCTGGTGGATCTGGGAAGAAATGACATCAGCAGGATCAGTCGGATCGGAAGTGTGGAGGTTGAAAAATATTTATCCGTAGAGCGGTTTTCCCATGTCATGCACCTGGGAAGCACCGTGACCGGAGAGATTCGGGAGGATAAGGATGCCGTGGATGCAGTAGATGCAATCCTTCCGGCAGGAACACTTTCCGGTGCCCCGAAATTTCGGGCCTGCCAGATCATTGAGGAGCTGGAGCAGAGTAAAAGGGGCATTTACGGCGGGGCTGTGGGTTATCTGGATTTTGCCGGAAATCTGGACACCTGTATTGCCATAAGACTGGTTTATAAAAAGAACGGAGCAGTCTGCATCCGTTCCGGAGCAGGGATTGTTGCGGACAGTGTACCGGAGAAGGAATTTGAAGAATGCTGCAACAAGGCAAGAGCAGTCATGCAGGCGATTCACCAGGCACAGGAGGGATTGGAATGATTTTACTGATTGATAATTATGACAGCTTTTCCTACAATCTGTATCATTTGGCCGGGTCTGTGGAGCCTGACATCAGGGTGGTGCGGAATGATGAATATACAGTGGGAGAGCTTGCGCAGATGAGACCAGAGGCTCTGATTCTGTCACCTGGTCCCGGACGCCCTGCGGATGCAGGAATCTGTATTCCGGCAATCCGGTATTTTGCAGGAAGGCTCCCGATACTGGGGGTGTGCCTTGGACACCAGTCTGTCTGTGAAGCTTTTGGCGGCACAGTGTCCTATGCAAAAGAGCTGATGCATGGAAAACAGAAGAAAATCAGGGTAACCGGAGAGAGCATTTTATTTCAGGGAATGGGAGATTCTTTCCTGGCTGCAAGATATCATTCTCTCGCGGCAGTTAAGGAAAAATTACCGGAAAGCCTGAAAATAACTGCTGAATCGGGGGACGGTGAGGTCATGGCAGTGGAACATGCGAAATATCCTGTATTTGGCGTACAGTTTCATCCGGAATCTGTGATGACTCCGGATGGGCACCAGATGATTCGGAATTTCATGAATGTAGTGAGGAGGAAACAGTAATGATTAAAGAGGCAATTTTAAAATTAACGAAAAAAGAAGATTTATCTTATCAGGAAGCAGAAGCGGTTATGAATGAGATTATGGACGGAGAAGCGAGTCCTGTGCAGATGTCTGCGTATTTGACGGCGCTTTCTCTGAAAGGGGAGACGATCGACGAGATTACGGCATCCGCATCCGGAATGAGAGCACACTGCATTAAGCTGCTTCATGACATGGATGTGCTGGAAATCGTAGGAACCGGAGGGGATGGTTCCAATTCCTTCAACATTTCCACAACTGCATCCCTGGTAATAGCGGCAGGAGGTGTTCCGGTAGCAAAGCATGGAAACAGAGCAGCTTCTTCCAAATCCGGTGCGGCAGATGTATTGGAGGCGCTTGGCGTAAAAATCACAGTCTCTCCTGAGAGAAGTGCGGAGCTGCTGAAAAAGCTCAACATCTGTTTCTTATTTGCCCAGAATTATCACATTGCGATGAAGTATGTGGCACCGATTCGCAAAGAACTTGGAATACGTACAGTGTTCAATATTTTGGGACCTTTGAGCAATCCGGCAGGAGCGAACATGGAGCTAATGGGAGTGTTTGATGAGGCATTGGTAGAACCGCTTGCACAGGTTATGGCAAAGCTTGGCGTTGTACGGGGAATGGTGGTATACGGGCAGGATAAGCTGGATGAAATCTCTATGAGTGCGCCGACAGCCGTATGTGAGATCAAAGACGGATGGTTCCAGTCCTATGTACTGACACCTGAGCAGTTTGGTTACACAAGGTGCAAAAAAGAGGATTTGGCAGGCGGAACCCCTGAGGAAAATGCGGCGATTACAAGGGCGATTCTAAAAGGCGAAGAACGGGGTGCAAAACGTCAGGCAGTCTGTCTGAATGCAGGTGCTTCTCTGTATATTACCGGAAAAGCGGCAACCATAGAAGAAGGTGCCAGAATGGCAGAAAGCCTGATTGACAGCGGAGCTGCTCTTGCAAAGTTAGAGGAATTTGTCCGGGAGAGCAATCAGTAAGATGAAAAAATGAGTGTCCGGCTTGTATATAAATGCTGTTGGGACAGAGACGAAAGGAATTAGAGATGAACATTTTAAATGAGATTGCCGAGAGGACAAAAGAGCGGATTCAGAAAGCAAAAAGAGAGATTCCTGTTTCTGTTTTAGAAGAGCAGATGCGGATGAGGAGGTTTATGAAACAGGAATCCGGCCATCAGGAACATGAATCGAAGATGACGTTTTATCAGGCGTTAAGAAAGCCCGGGATGTCCTATATCTGTGAGGTAAAAAAAGCATCTCCCTCTAAGGGGCTGATCGCGCCGGATTTTCCGCATCTGGATATTGCCAGGGAGTATGAGCGGGTAGGGGCATCTGCCATCTCCTGTTTGACCGAGCCGTTCTATTTCATGGGCGCGGACCAATATCTGAAGGAAATTGCCGCCGCTGTCCGGATTCCTGTTTTACGCAAGGACTTTACGGTAGACGAATATATGATATATCAGGCGGGTACACTGGGAGCCGCTGCAGTACTTTTGATCTGTGGGATTCTGGATGATAAGCAGCTCAGGGATTACAGGATTCTGGCAGAGGAGCTGGGAATGGACGCCCTTGTGGAAGTCCATGATGAGGGAGAAGCAGACCGCGCCCTGGGTACGGGGGCAAGAATCATTGGTGTCAATAATCGGGATCTGAGAACCTTCCGGGTAGATATGAGCAACAGTGTCCGGCTGAGGAAAATGGCGCCGGCTGATGTGGTGTTTGTCTCCGAAAGCGGCATCCGCACCCATGAGGATATAAAAATTCTGTATGAGAATCATGTAGATGCAGTACTCATCGGGGAGACACTGATGCGCAGTTCTGATAAGAAAAAGGCGCTGGAAGAATTGAATGGAGGGGCACTTTGAATCAGGCAGGAACAAGGATTAAAATATGCGGACTGAGACGGCGGGAGGATATTCTGGCAGTCAACAGGGCAAAGCCGGATTTCTGCGGATTTATTGTGGAAGTTTCCAAAAGCTTCCGCAGTATTTCCGCAGAGAAAGTGAGGGAATTGACAAAAGGTTTAGCGGAAGGTATCCTTCCGGCGGGCGTGTTTGTAGATGCGCCGCCGGAGCTTCCGGTGAAGCTTTTGGAGGAAGGAAGTATCGCAATGGTACAGCTTCACGGACAGGAGGATGAGGCTTATCTTATGACGCTCCGCAGTTATACGGAGAAACCGATCATTCAGGCTTTTTCAATCAGGACTGAGGAGGATATTGAAAGAGCACTTACAAGTACCGCAGATTATATCCTGTTGGACCAGGGAAGCGGAGGAACAGGTAAGGTATTTAACTGGTCGTTAGTTCCTGAGATTTCCAGACCATTCTTTCTGGCGGGAGGGCTGGGCCTGGAGAATCTTAAGGAGGCAGTCTGCCAGGTGCATCCCTGGGCGGTGGATTTAAGCAGCAGTCTGGAAACAGACGGAAAAAAAGATGCGGATAAGATGCAAAAGGCAGTGAAGCTTGTGCGGAATCTGTTTTAGAGGAAGCGGAAGATAGCTCCGGTATCATGCCGGAGTTCACCACGGAGAGAGGAGAATACGGATGTCAGATGGTAGATTTGGAACCCATGGAGGCCAGTATATTCCGGAGACGTTGATGAATGCGGTTCTGGAGCTGGAAGAGGCATATGGGTATTATAAAAAGGACCCGGAATTTAACCGGGAGCTTACGGAGCTTTTGAACGAATATGCAGGGAGACCGTCACGTCTTTATTATGCATCGCATATGACGGAGGATTTGGGCGGGGCTAAGGTTTTTCTTAAGAGAGAGGACTTGAATCATACAGGTGCGCACAAGATCAACAACGTATTGGGCCAGGTACTTCTGGCAAAAAAAATGGGCAAGACACGTGTCATTGCAGAGACGGGAGCAGGGCAGCATGGCGTGGCAACGGCAACTGCCGCAGCACTTATGGGCATGGAATGTGAAGTGTTTATGGGAAAAGAGGATACAGAGCGTCAGGCTTTGAATGTATACAGAATGCGGCTATTGGGAGCCAGAGTTCATGCAGTGGCCTCAGGAACGGCTACATTAAAGGATGCCGTATCCGAGACCATGCGTGAGTGGACCAATCGTATTGCGGATACGCATTATGTGCTGGGTTCGGTTATGGGACCGCATCCTTTTCCGACGATTGTGCGTGACTTTCAGGCAGTAATTTCCAGGGAGATCAAAGAGCAGATGCTGGAAAAAGAGGGCAAATTGCCGGATGCGGTGCTTGCCTGTGTAGGCGGCGGTTCCAATGCCATCGGAACATTTTATCATTTCATTAAAGATGAAAATGTGCGTTTGATCGGATGCGAGGCAGCAGGAAGGGGAGTCAATACAGCGGAAACAGCGGCGACGGTCGCAACCGGGAAGCCGGGAATCTTCCATGGAATGAAGTCTTATTTCTGTCAGGATGAATATGGTCAGATTGCTCCTGTTTATTCAATTTCAGCAGGTTTGGATTATCCTGGAATCGGACCGGAGCATGCACATTTATATGATATTGGAAGAGCGGAATATGTACCCGTCACGGATGAGGAGGCAGTAGAAGCATTTGAATATCTGTCCAGGACAGAGGGAATCATTCCTGCCATCGAGAGTGCCCATGCAGTGGCTTATGCACGGAAAATTGTTCCTGCTATGGATAAGAATCAGACTGTCGTAATTACAATTTCCGGACGAGGAGATAAGGACTGTGCGGCAATTGCACGTTATAGAGGGGAGGATATTCATGAATAAGAGAATTACAGACGCATTTGCAGGGGGTAAGGCATTTATCCCGTTTATTACCTGCGGAGATCCCTCGCTGGAGATAACAGAGCGGCTTGTATATGCTATGGAGGAAGCGGGAGCAGATTTGATTGAACTGGGAATTCCCTTTTCCGATCCGACTGCCGAAGGCCCGGTCATTCAGGAGGCAAATGTACGTGCATTGTCCGGTGGTGTGACTACAGATAAAATTTTTGATATGGTAGTAAAAATCCGCAGAAGCAGCTCCGTTCCAATGGTATTTATGACCTATGCAAATGTTGTTTTTTCTTATGGGACAGAGCGTTTTTTAAAAAAAGCGGCAGAAACCGGGATGGATGGACTGATCCTTCCGGATGTTCCCTTTGAGGAAAAGGCAGAGTTTGACCCCATATGCAAAAAGTACGGACTGGATCTGATTTCTTTGATCGCGCCGACCTCGCAGGAAAGGATCACACAGATTGCCAGGGAGGCAGAGGGCTTTGTTTACTGTGTATCTTCTCTTGGAGTAACCGGAATGCGTACACAGATTACCACAGATATCAGAGCAATGGTGAGGCTGGTAAAGGAAGAGAAGGATATTCCCTGCGCCGTTGGCTTTGGTATTTCCAATCCTGAGCAGGCGAAAAAAATGGCAGCACAGTCGGATGGTGTAATCGTTGGTTCGGCCATTGTGAAGCTGTGCAAAACTTACGGAAAAGACTGCGTTCCTTATGTGAAGGAATATGTAAAGCGCATGAAGGAGGCGGCGAATGCAGGATGAAAAGTAAAAACAGAGCAGCCCGCAAATGTATTTTTGAGGGCTGCTCTGTTTTGGGTTTTATTTTTATGGAAGAGTCTCTTTGAGTGAATATTTGCGGGGGAGAGCTTACAGCTTCGAAGCCCGAAGCTCCCCCTCAAGGTTATCAGAAAAGACCAGTGATCTTTCCGGTTTCGTCTACGTCGATTCTCTCGGCAG
>ERZ781272.232-NODE-232-length-60745-cov-9.745180_pt1 | contig 60745 bp, 65 predicted proteins | sample MGYA00375850_ERZ781272 | MGnify/ENA primary metagenome ERZ781272 (study PRJEB29790, sample SAMN06051246) | human gut metagenome | host: Homo sapiens | place: USA: Cincinnati, Ohio | collected 2013-06-21 | study: EMG produced TPA metagenomics assembly of the Gut...
AAAAAACTTTTCCCAAAACGGGAAAAGTTTAAAAAGCCGGGAATAGAACGGCGGGGAAAAAAAAAAAAAAAAAAACCCCCCCCCGCCGTGACGGCGGGGGCTGGACAGCGGCCTCAATCGGTGAGCCAGTTGGTGGAAGAGCGGATGACTGAACGCTCCTGCTCCGAGAGCTGGGACAGGAGATCCTCCGGGCCGGTTTCAGAGGGGGCATAGTCAATGATGATGCGTCCATCCTGCGGATCCACATGCACGCGCTTCACACCGGGGAGGCGGCGGAGCAGAGCACTTTGACGCTCGACAGCGCGGGGACCGGACAGATAGTCCGAGAAAAAGGAGTACAAATCCATCACCTCTCACGGATAGAATCCCGGCATAGACATTCCGGGTTTGACCAAGGGGAAGGGCTAAATCACCAGCGTGCCGGACTCGTCCTCAAGAAGAATGAGGATCTTTTCCTCCTGGCCGGTCTGCGCGTTGATATAGACCAGAACATGCCGGCCATCCGCAGACTGGCACTTGAACTCGTGCGTGAGCACCTCATATTCTCCGCCGGTGGGGATCAGCGCCAGTCGGTGGGAGAGGATATCCAGCTCGGGGGAGAGGGCCGCCTGGGCCTTACCCAGACTGACGGGGGAACGGGGCAGGTCCCGGAGGGTGTGGTTCATCAGATAGCCCTCCGACTCGAAACCCACGACCCGTCCGTTGTCCAGGGCTACCGAGACCTTCACCAGGTCGGGATAACAGAGGACCTCGCCCTGCTGGGCGGCAAAGTTGATGGTGAGCACGTTGCCCTGGTCGATGAAGTAGCTTTCCGTCATATTGGGATACCCGCGGCTGGTCAAAAAAGCGGCTGCGGCGGCAACGGCCTCCTCCCGGGAGAGCGCCGCGGACTCCACCGGCCTGGAATGGAGCAGTTCCACCACCAGGCCACCCCGGCGGGTGACCTCCACATACAGCTCCCCGCCGTCTACCATGGCGGAGAAGGAGTAGGTGGGCAGTCTGCCGCTCCCGGCGGAGACCAGCGTAAAGAGCTCGGGCTTCAGGTCCAGAAATCGGGCGGCGGCCAGCCGGGCCTCGTCCTGCGTGACGTCCTCCCGGCCTTCCAGCATGGCGGGTGTCCGCCCGGCAATGTGCTCGGAGAAGGGACCGTCGTAAATGAGGGAGGGGAGCTCCGGAAAGTCGCTCTCCACCGTCTGATAGGAGGAATCGGCCAGCGTATGACCGCTTCCTTCGGCGGCGGAAAGGCGGGCCTCGGCGGCCTCCAGGTCTTCCAGGGTAACGGCTCCGCCCATCAGGTCGCTCTGGAGCCCCGCCACCCGGGCGGACAGGTCGCTGGCCCCCGCCGAGAGCCCGCGCAGGGCCTCCCGCTGCTCGTCTGAGCAGACCCCGGTGACGGAGGCGGATCGGGAAAGCGCGGCGGCGTAGTCTCCCGCCTTGGCCAAAAAGGCGGCGGTCTGCTCCAGCTCGACGTTGCTGTAGGGCAGCTCACCCAGCGCCATCTGGGCGGACATGGCCTTGCCGTAGATCTGGGTGCAGAGCACTCCCAGCATGGAGGGGGAGGTGGCGTAGATCCCCTTTTGCAGGGCCACATCCAGTTCGTTGAGATTGGCGGAGAGCTCGGCAAAGGCGTGACGGTAGCCGTTTTCCAGATAGAGGCGGTAGGCCTCTGCCCGGGCCCGGGCCTGCAGAGCGAGGCCGCCGACTACCACAAAGGCCGCGAGCAGAAAGCTGGCCGCCCGGACCAGGGTCCTGCGGCGGAAGATTTGTTTATGCATAAGAATGCCCCCTCTTTGCCATGCCCGCGCGCCGCGGCACAGCCATGTCGCCCCCATGACGGGCGGCGGCCTGAAATCATATCCCTATCTTGGTCCGGGCATGGATACCTTATTCCTCCGGGGCTGTGAGAAATTTTGGCGCGGCGCTGCAAAGAGCTTTGAGACCATGCCCAGAGCCCGGTTTGACAAGCTGCGGAGGCTATGCTATATTAAACATAATATCGTAAGATTTGAGGTGAGAGGATGCGCAAATAACTTGCTGAACTGCTGTACAGCCAACGAGGTGGCCCGGGAGCCGCTGGTTTGCTGTGCCCGTCGGCAAGCGACTGCGCTTCTCTCACGTTTTGCGCCGCCTATGGACAGAAGGGGCGCGGAGCGTGGCCGCTCTGCGCCTTTTTTGTGCATATGGAGGTTTTTTTATGGCTTTGATTGACATTTCCCGCCTCTCGTTTACCTACGAGGGCAGCTATGACCCGGTGTTTCAGGACCTGTCCCTGCAACTGGACACCGACTGGCGGCTGGGCCTCATCGGCCGGAACGGCCGGGGCAAGACCACCCTGCTCCGTCTGCTGATGGGGCAGGAGATATACCGGGGGACCATCTCATCCCCGGTTGCCTTTGACTATTTTCCCTTTTCGGTGCCGGATGGGGCGCGCACCGGGGAGGAGGTGGCGGAAGCGCTTCACCCCGGCCTGGAGCGGTGGCGGCTGTTGAGGGAGCTGCACCTGCTGGACCTGGACGAGGGCGTCCTGTACCGCCCCTTCGGTACGCTCTCCAACGGGGAGCAGACCCGATTCCTCCTGGCGCTGCTCTTCCTGGGAGACCACCGTTTCCTGCTGATCGACGAGCCAACCAACCACCTGGACCTGGCGGGCCGGGACCTGGCGGCAAACTATCTGGCGGGGAAGCGAGGGTTCATCCTGGTATCCCATGACCGGGCCTTCCTAGACCGCTGCGTGGACCACGTGCTGGTGTTCAACCGGGCGGGGATGGAGGTGCAGAAGGGGAATTTCTCCTCCTGGTGGGAGAACAAGGCACGGCGGGACCAGTTCGAGCGGGCGGAGCAGGCCCGGCTGAAAAAGGACATCCGCCGCCTGGATGAGGCGGCCCGCCGAGCCGCCGGGTGGTCCAACACGGTGGAAAGGACCAAGAAGGGGACCAAAAACTCCGGTCTGCGCCCGGACCGGGGGTTTATCGGGCACAAGGCGGCCAAAATGATGAAGCGCTCCAAGGCGTTGGTGGAGCGGCGGCAGAGCGCCGCAGAGGAGAAGTCCGAACTCCTCCGGGATTTGGAGACGGCGGAGGCGCTGAAGCTCCACCCCCTGAGCTACTCCCAGCGGCGCATCCTGGAGGTGAAGGACCTCTGCGTGGATTACGGCGGCGGGCCGGTCTGCCCACCTCTCTCCTTCACCCTGGAGCGAGGGGAGCGGGTGGCCCTCCGGGGGCCCAACGGGGCGGGGAAGTCCAGCCTGCTGAAGCTGCTGCTGGGCCAAGAGATCCCCCACACCGGCACGGTGTGGCTGGCGGGGGGATTGCAAATCTCCTATGTGCCCCAGGACACCGGCTTTTTGCGGGGGAAGCTGGGGGCATTTGCCCGTGAGAGCGATATTGACGAGAGCCTTTTTAAGGCCATTCTGCGCAAGCTGGACTTCCGGCGGGTGGAGTTTGAAAAGGACATGGCGGACTACAGCGGTGGGCAGAAGAAAAAGGTCCTTCTGGCCCGCAGTCTGTGTCAGCAGGCCCACCTCTACCTTTGGGACGAGCCGCTGAATTTCGTGGATGTGTACGCCCGGATGCAAATAGAGGACCTTTTGCTGACGTACCAGCCTACCATGATCTTCGTGGAGCACGACCGGGCCTTTACCGAGCAGGTAGCCACCAGCGTGGTGGAGCTGTAGGTGCCGGTCCTTATCGAAGATGGAAAAGCGGCGTCCTCCCAAGGGAGGACGCCGCTTGGGTACAGGCGATCACTGGGCCAGCTTTTCCATGCCGGTCTGGATGCGGCGGAGCGTCTCATCCTTACCCAGAATCTGGCACAGCTCCACCGCCCCACCGGGGGTGACGGCCTTGCCGCTGAGGGCTGTGCGCACCGGCCACATGATGCGGCCGTTCTTCAGCTCCAGCCGTTCGGCCAGGCCGATGAGCGCGTCGTGGATGGAGTCGTAGGTCCAGGGCTCTAACTGCTCCAGCACGGGCAGCACCTGCTGCAGGGCCTCCAGGGAGTTTTCCAGATTGGTCTTCATCTTCTTGTGAACGTACAGCTCGGTGGAGTAGTCGGGCAGCGCATCAAAAAAGTCCACCTGGGGAGCGATGTCCTCGAAGGTGTCGCATCGGGGCTGGACTAGGGGAGCGATGAGCTTCCAGTCAATGGCGGGATTTCTCACCGCTTGCCTCAGATAGGGCTCGGCCGCGGCGCAAAAGGCGTCCGCATCCATGGACCGGAGATATTTGGCGTTGAAATACTTCAGCTTCTCCCGGTCAAAGATGGCGGGCGACTTGGAGATGCCGCCGATGTCAAAGCTGTGAGAGAGCTCATCCAGGGTGAAGAATTCCCGCTCACTCTCCTCGCCCTTAGGGGACCAGCCCAGCAGGGCCACGTAGTTGACCACAGCCTCGGACAAAAAGCCCATGGCCAGCAGATCCTCATAAGAGGGGTCCCCGTGGCGCTTGGACATCTTGTTGTGCTGGTCACGCATGACGGGGGAGCAGTGGATATAGGTGGGGACCTCCCAGCCGAAGGCCTGATAGAGCAGATTGTACTTGGGGGCGGAGGAGAGATACTCCGAACCCCGGACCACATGGGTGATGCCCATCAGGTGGTCGTCGATGACGTTGGCGAAGTTATAGGTGGGCAGGCCGTCGGACTTGATGAGAACCTGGTCGTCCAGCGTCTCATTTTCCACGGTGATGTCCCCAAACACCGCGTCGTGGAAGGTGGTGGAGCCGCTGTCGGGGATACGCTGGCGGATCACGTAGGGAACGCCGCGTGAAAGCTTCTCGTTGATCTCCTCCCGGGTGAGGTGGCGACAGTGGCCATCATAACCGCCGATGCCGTTTTCTCCGTGGAGGGACTCCAGCCGCTCCTTATCACAGAAGCAGTGGTAGGCGCCGCCCTTTTCCACCAGAAGCTGGGCATACTTTCCATAGAGTGCCCGGCGCTCCGTCTGGATATAGGGGCCCACCGGCCCGCCCAGATCGGGACCCTCGTCCCAGGTGAGGCCGCACTTGCGCAGGGTGGCGTAGATGACGTCGGTGGCCCCCTCCACCAGCCGCCCCTGGTCGGTGTCCTCGATGCGCAGGATGAATTTGCCGCCGGAATGGCGGGCGATGAGCCAGGTATACAGGGCGGTGCGCAGATTTCCCACGTGCATGTAGCCGGTGGGAGAGGGGGCGAACCGGGTGCGGACCTCTCCGGTCGGGATGCGGCGCTCCATCTCCTCAAACCAAGTCATATCCATGACGATTCCTCCAAAACGATCTTTTGTGTGTCTGGGACCATTCTAACGGTGTGGGTAAAACTTGTCAAGCGGTGCGGGATGTGATATGATAATCAAGTATGTAAATCCAGGGTATCGAACCTGATTTCGAGGTGTTTGAAGCATGGAAAACGAGAAGAAAGTGATTCTGTCCGGCATCCAGCCCAGCGGAGAACTGACGCTGGGCTCCTATCTGGGGGCCATCAAGAACTGGGTGGAGCTGGCCGATGAATACGACTGTTACTATATGATGGCGGATATGCACTCCATCACGGTACGTCAGAACCCCGCCGACCTGCGCCGGCGGACGCTCACCCAGATGGCGGCCTATATCGCCTGCGGCCTGGACCCGGAGAAGAACACCATCTTCATCCAGTCCCATGTGCCCGCTCACGCCGAACTGGCCTGGGTGCTCAACTGCTACACCATGTTCGGGGAGCTCTCCCGCATGACGCAGTTCAAGGACAAGTCGGCCAAGAATGCCGACAACATCAACGCCGGGCTCTTCACCTATCCGGCCCTGATGGCCGCCGATATCCTCCTTTATCAGGCCGACCTGGTGCCGGTGGGCGGGGACCAGAAGCAGCATGTGGAGATCTGCCGGGATATTGCCAACCGCTTCAACGGCGTGTATGGAGAGGTGTTTCAGATCCCGGAGCCCTATATCCCTAAGGTGGGGGCCCGCATCATGTCCCTCACCAGCCCGGACAGCAAGATGTCCAAATCCGACAAGGACCCCAACGGCTGCGTCTACGTGCTGGAAAAGCCGGAGGACATCCTGCGCAAATTCAAGAAGGCCGTTACCGACAGCGACACCGAGCGCTGTGTTCGGTATGACCCGGAGCAGAAGCCCGGCGTGTCCAACCTGATGACCATCTACTCCGTGGCCACGGGCCGGAGCTTCGACGAGATCGAGGCCGAGTTCGACGGCAAGGGCTACGGCGCCTTCAAGCCCGCCGTGGGCGAGGCCGTGGTGGAGATGTTCCGCCCCATCCGGGAGGAGACCGAGCGCATCCTGGCGGATAAGGCGTATCTGGAGTCCGTCTACCGCGCCGGGGCGGAGAAGGCCGGCTATGTGGCCAACAAGACCCTGCGCAAGGTCTATAAAAAGGTCGGCTTTGTGGCCCGCTGATACAAAGGAGTAACATACCCATGCCTTTGACCGAATTGAGCTTTCTCGGGCTGGTGGCCACCGCCCTGATCACGGCGCTGCTCATCTCCTTTGTGGCTACGCCGGTGGTCAAATCCTTGGCGCAGAAGGTGGGCGCGGTGGACGTGCCCAAAGACGGCCGCCGGATGCACGACCACCCCATCCCACGGATGGGCGGGCTGGCTATCTTCCTAGGCTTTACCCTGGCGGTACTGGTCTTTGCCGACCTGACCCGGCAGCTCCAGGGGATGCTGCTGGGGGCGGTCATCATCGTCGTCCTCGGCATCTTCGATGATATCTACGCCCTGCGGGCCTCCTTCAAATTCGTGGTCCAGATCATCGCCGCCCTGGTGGCGGTGCTCTACGGCGGCAACGTGATCTCCGTGCTGTCCAACCCCAACATCTTCAGCAGCAACCCCTGGTGGGTGCTGGGACCGCTGTCCATCCCCGTCACCGTGCTGTGGATCGTGGCTATCACCAACGCCGTCAATCTGATCGACGGGCTGGACGGCCTGGCGGTAGGGGTGTCGACCATCAGCTCCATGACCCTGCTGGTCATCGCCCTGACGGTGGCCGACTGGGAGGTGGCGGTGCTGATGGGGGCCTTGGCGGGGGCCTGCATCGGGTTCATGCCATACAACCTGAACCCCGCCAAGATTTTTATGGGGGACACTGGCTCCACCTTCCTGGGCTTTGTACTGGCGGTGGTGTCCATTCAGGGACTGTTCAAATTCTACACCATCATCTCCTTTGCAGTACCCTTCCTCATGCTGGGACTGCCTATTTTTGACACGGCCTTCGCCTTTATCCGCCGCATCGCCCATGGGCAGAACCCCATGTCGCCGGATCGCAGCCACGTCCACCACCGCCTCATTGACATGGGCTTCAACCAGAAGCAGGCGGTGGCGGTGCTGTACGTCATCAGCGCCATTTTGGGCCTGTCCGCCGTGGTCCTGACCACCAGCGGCGCGCTGAAGGCGATGATGCTGCTTCTGGCCCTCTGCGCCGCCGGGGCGGTCTCAGCCCGGCTGTTTTGGGGCAATAACAACGGGAAAAACCACCCCGATGAACCGAGGAAGAACAAGCCGGAAGCCAAACCGGATGGAGGAGAGGACAAGCCATGAAGCCAATCCGTGTGATGACCATCTTCGGCACCCGGCCAGAGGCCATCAAAATGGCCCCGCTGGTCCGGGAACTGGCCGGGCGGGACGGCATCGAGAGCCTCTGCTGCGTGACGGCGCAGCACCGGCAGATGCTGGACAGCGTGCTGGAGATTTTTCGGCTGAAGCCGGACTACGACCTCAACATCATGGAGCCCAATCAGACGTTGTCCACCATCACCAGCAAGTGTCTGGCCGGGGTGGAACAGGTCCTGGGTCAGGCGAGACCGGACCTGGTGCTGGTCCACGGGGATACCTCCACCACCTTCGCCGGGGCGCTGGCTGCGTTTTACAGCAAGGTGGCAGTGGGCCATGTAGAGGCCGGGCTGCGAACCTATGACAAGTATTCCCCCTTTCCAGAAGAGATGAATCGGACGCTGGTGGGGGATATAGCCGATCTCCACTTCTGTCCCACGGTGGCCAACCGGGATAATCTGGCCAGGGAGGGGATCACCAAGGGTGTTTTCATTACCGGGAATACGGTGATTGACGCCCTGAAGACCACAATCGTAAAGGATTATCACTTTTCAACCGATGGTTTGAACTGGCTGGACTTTGCCGGCAAAAAAGTCATTTTGGTGACCTGTCACCGGCGGGAGAATTATGGCCGCCCCATGGAAAACATCATGGCGGCCCTGCGGCAGCTGGCCCAGACCTTTCCGGACGCCGAGCTGGTCTATCCGGTCCATCTGTCGCCGGTGGTGCAGCAGGCGGCCCACGCTGGGCTGGACGACCTGCCGAACGTCCATCTGATCGCGCCGCTCTCCGCGGACGAGATGCACAATCTGATGGGCCGGTGCTACATGGTCATGACCGACTCTGGCGGCCTCCAGGAGGAGGCGCCCGCCCTGGGCAAGCCGGTGCTTGTCCTGCGGCGCGAGACCGAGCGGCCGGAGGCCGTCGCCGCCGGAACCGTCAAGCTGGCCGGCACGGAACAGGAGGATATCTTCCGCATGGCGGCCGAACTGCTGGAGTGTCCCGAGGCCTATGCAGCCATGGCCCATGCGGTGAATCCCTACGGCGATGGATTTGCCTGCCGACGGATTGCGGACGCCATTGAGTGGCATTTTGGCCTGCGGCCGGAGCCGCCCCAGGCGTTTCGCGCGCAGTAAAAAAGGACGCCGCAGAAGGCGGGGGAGGTGGGACCGGCTTGGGACAGAAGAATAAGACGGTGCTCGCCCTTCTGATTGCCATCGTCATTGTGGCGGCGGTGGGCGCCAGCTCCCTGTTCAATCTCATCAGTCCGGGGACCCCTGCTGTGGTGCTGCCGGCGGCGACTGAGCCCGGCAGCACGGAGGAGCCGGGTACACCCGGCGGTGACTTTTTCACGCCGGTGGAGGTCACGCCGGAGACGGTGCAGAGCGTGATCGAGACTCTGAGCCGCCCCAGCAACTATGCCCGGACGGTTACCATCCTCACCGCCGTCGGCGGGGATGCCTACGCGGCGGACACGGCCCGGGTGTGGGTGGACGGTGCGCCGGACACTACCTGGCCCCGGTGGACCCAGACGGAACGGACCAGACCCACCGGCCAGGTGGAGCACAGCATCATTGAGGAGACCGGAGAAGGGGAGGGAACGCTCTACCTCTGGTATAACAACGACCGGGAGTATCGCAGCTACCCGGCGGACCGCTGGTCGGCGGATCTGTCGCAGCGTATTCCGACCTACGAGGATGTGCTGGCGCTGGAACGGGACTCCATCACGGATACGGGTTACGAGGAAAAAAGCGGTACCCCCTGCATTTATGTCGAGGTGGAGGACCCGGAGCTGCACTACCGGCAGCGGTATTGGGTCTCGGTCAGCGACGGGCTGCTGGTGGCGGCCGAGACCGTCAAGGACGGCCAGGTGGTGCTCAGTGCCAGCGCCTCTGGCATGGAGTCCACCGAGGGCACCGCGTTCACCCTGCCGGACGGGACGGTGCTCCACCGCACCAGTGACTGAGCATGGCAGACAGGCACGCAGAGGGGCTCCCTCCGCGTGCCTGTTTTGACCTTATTCTTTTTCCTTGTCCTTATCTCTGCCGCCCAGACTGAACAGGAGCAGCAGGCCCAGGATAATGGCCATTTCGATGTTGTCTCCGTCGCCGTCCAGAAACAGGAACAGCAGGATGAGCAGCAGAAGGATATCGCCGGTATCAATCTCGTCCAGTTTCAAGCCCTTCAGAAGACCGGACAGCCAAGAGGCTTTCCGGTCCGGACCGCCCGGCGGCCCGGATGGTCCGGGAGGCGGCTGGTGGGCGGTATGCGCTCCCGCCGGCCCGGGGCCAGGGGAGGCGGCCCGGTGGGCCTGGTGAGATTCCGCTGCGTGAGTCATCTGCGGCGGCGGCAGGTGCGCCTGACGGGAGGAAGCGCCGCCACGGGGCGGCTCGGGACGCCGGAAGGGAGGGGCGTCCTCCTCCACGACCCGGGTGTAGGTTGTGCCGTTGGGGATGTACCGGTTATACATGTTCGCCTTCGCCCCCTTCCTTGCTCTCGCGGAACATTCGAAGGGCGGCCCGAACCACCCGGGCCAGCCGGGCGGCCTGGATCGCCCGGTCTACCTTGGCGAACCGTTCTTCCTTGACAAAGGGGCGCAGGGCGGCCAGCAGGGCGGTCTTGTCATCGGCAGGACTGTTGTACTCGCTGATCAAACGCATCCCCAACTGGATGAGCCTGGGGTCCAGATCGGCCAGGGCGGACAGAGGATTGCCTCCGCCGTTCTGGAGCGCGCCTCCGCCGGAGCCTCCGTTCAGCAGACCGCCCAACCGGTTCAGCATCCCGGATAGATCCGGGGCGGCGCTCTGCGGCGCCTGGGGCGGCAGGGCGGGCGGCGCGGCCTGGAGGGGTTCGGGCTCTGCTGGCGGCGGCGGAGGTGGCGCCTGGGACGGCGATGCCTGCGGCGGCGCGGCGTTCCCGTCCCCGGTCAGGGCGCGGGCGATGGACATGATCTGGCCCATGGCCTCCGGGTTGCCGAGTACGGCATTGAGTTGTTCCGTGAAGTCGTCGGCCATGGTTTGATCCCTCCAATCCAGTGCCGGGGAACTTCAGACGGGGGTGCCCGTCATTTTCCCTGAATGGTCTTGTTGAGCTGTTCTACCACCTTGGCGCCGTTTGGGTCCTTCATCAGACGGTCCATCAGGCCCATAAGCTGGGAGGTGTCTCCCTTCATGGCGGCCTCCGCCGCAGATTTCAGGCCGCCGCCCGCGCTCTGGTTGAGGAGATTCATCAGATGCTGGGTCTCGGGGGCCTTGGCCAGGTTTTCCACCGCCGTCCTGTTCTTCAGAAGCTGGGCGGCTTGAGGGCTTTTCATAAGGTCGTTCATGTTGGGCTGACGATTTGCCATGGCAGTTTCCTCCTTCGAAGGCGGTACGGCCACGCCGGTCCGCCGGTTGGGGTTCCTAAATTTGGGTTCAAACTATTATATGTGCCGCGGCAGGTAAGGTGACTGCGCAGCGGCAGGTTCGGAAGAGAGGCACGAGATGAAAGCAGTGGTTTTTTCCGACTCCCATGGGGACACGGCTGCCATGCGGGAGGCGGTGGAGCGGGAGGCTCCCGATCAAATCCTCCACCTGGGGGATCTGGCCGGAGACGCCGAGCGGCTGGGCATCCGGTTCCCCCAAATCCCGCTGGAATATGTCTGCGGCAACTGTGACGGCTTTAGCCTGGCGCCGGCTGTGCGGCTTTTGGAGCTGCGGGGGCGGCGGGTCCTGATGATGCACGGGCATACCCATGGGGTAAAGACAGGCTATGGAGGCGCCATCGCCGCCGCCCGGCAGGTGGGCGCGGATATCCTGCTGTTCGGCCACACACACCAGGCGTATGCCGAGCGGCTGGAGGACGGGCTATGGGTGATGAATCCCGGTAGCTGCCAGAGCTGGGGTAGGTCCACTTACGGCGTTATTTTACTGGAAAAAATGGACACGCTGTGTTACACTGTACCAGTATAAACAGTATGAGCCCGCACATGGGAACATGCGGAGGAGGAAGTGCAATGCTGCTTGCCATTGATGTTGGAAATACCAATATGGTTTTTGGCCTGATCGAAGGGGACGCTCTGACGGGGAGCTTCCGGCTGATGACCGACGCGAACCGTACCTCGGATGAGATCGGGCTTGCGGCCTGGGACTACTTCCAGCGCTTCGGGCTGAAGACGGAGGATGTGGAGGACGTCATCATCGCCTCAGTGGTCCCCCAGGTCATGCACACGCTTTCCAACGCTATCATCAAATACTTCAACAAGATCCCCATCATCGTGGACGACGGAGTAGATCCCGGCCTACCCTACGGTGTCAGCGGTGACGAACGGCTGGGCCCGGACCGGGCGGTGGCCTGTATCGGGGCCATGGCCAAGTACGGAACGCCTCTGATCGTGTTGGACTTCGGGACAGCCACGACGTTGGACGCAGTCAACCAGGCCGGGGAGTACATGGGCGGCTGCATCACCGCGGGAGTGCGCATCGCGGCCGACGCTCTGTTTACGCAGACCGCCATGCTGCCCAAGGTGGAGCTGGTCAAACCGGACACGGTTCTGGGCTGCACCGCTGTGGGACAGATCCAGGCCGGAGCGGTGGTCGGCTATATCGGCGCCATGGAATACCTCATCCGGGAGGCAAAACGGGAGCTGGGCGGCGGCGATATCCGGGTGGTGGCTACCGGCGGACTGGCCCGGCTGATCGCGGACAACACCGGGCTCATCGACGATGTGGACCCGAGTCTCATCCTGGAGGGACTGCTCCTCATCTATAAGCGGTACAAGGAACAGGCGTAAGGGCGGCGTGCCGCCGATAAAAGAGGGAAGGGGGGGTACCCATGCCGGAGCAGGAAATGGATATGACCCGCGGCAGCCCCATGCGGCTCATGGTGCGCTTTTCCCTGCCGCTGCTCTTTGGAAATGCGCTGGAGCAGTTCTATAACATGGTGGATAGCTGGGTCGTGGGAAATTTTGTGGGGACCTCCGCCATGGCGGCGGTAGGCATTGCCTTTCCCATTATCTTTTTACTCACCTCGCTGTTTATCGGAATGGCTGTGGGCACCAGCATCCTGATCGCGCAGTTTTTCGGCGCAGGGGACCGGGATGGGGTCCGCCGGTCGGTGGACACGGTGTACGGCGCGCTGATGGTGAGCATCTTGCCGCTGACCCTGCTGGCTCTGCTGGCCTCCGGCCCCATCCTGCGGCTTATCCAGGTGCCGGAGAGCGTATATGAGGAAGCCCATATCTATTTGATGGTGGTTTTTGCCGGAATCATCGGCAATCTGGGCCATAACGTCAATGCCGGTATCCTTCAGGGGTTGGGTGACAGCCGGACGCCGCTGCTTTTTCTGTCGGTGGCCTGCGGCATCAACATCGTGCTGGATCTCCTGTTCGTGCTGGTGTTCCACTGGGGCGTGTTCGGTGTGGCGTTGGCCACCATTCTGGCCCAGTGCTTTTCCTGGATATTTGGTGTTTTTCACATCAACCGGACCTATAAGACCTTCCGCATCTGCCTTTTCAGAAGCCCCATGGATCGGGGACTGCTGAAGCGGGTCCTGCGGCTGGGCATACCCTCTGGCATCCAGCAGTGCCAACTGGCGGTGGCGGTCTTGGTGATCCAGGCCCTGATCAACAGCTTTGGTGAGGCCTTCGCTGCCGGGTTTTCAGCGGCCAATAAAATTGATACTTTTGCCTTCATGCCGGTGGACAGCTTTTGCCTGGCGGTCACCACCTACGTGGGCCAGAACGTAGGGGCCGGTCGGCTGGATCGGGTGAAGGATGGAGTGCGGAAGTCGCTGCTCCTGTGCGTGGGGACCTGCCTGGTCATTTCGGTGCTGGTGGTACCCAATTCGGCGTGGCTCATCTCCATCTTCAATAAGGACCCGGCGGTTATTGCGGCGGGACAGGCCTATTTGGTGCGGGTGCTGTCCACTATGTGGCTGCTGTCCATCATGTATCCGCTCAACAACGCCCTCCGGGGCGCGGGCGCATCGGTGGTGCCGATGGTGTCCAGTATTGTGGCCCTGTGGGAGGCGCGGGTGCCGGCGGCCTATGTGCTGGCTCATTTCTTTGGCAAAGAGAACCTCTACTGGGCCTATCCCATCGGCTGGACGGTGGGGATCGTCATCTCCGGGACCGTATACCTCCGGGGCAAGTGGAAGCTAAAATGCGCGGCTAGCCTGGAGTCTGTGCCAGATCCCGTGAAAGACTAAACGAGCGCGCCGCGAAACAACTGTTTCGCGGCGCGCTTTTCGGTCGGAAGTAGTGTAAAGGACGTTACAGCCCCGGGGCAAGCTGGTCCAGAAGGCCCTGGACCGCCTGGAGAAGCTGGGCGACATGCCACCCATCCAGCAGCCGGTGATTGAGCTGAACGGCATAGGGGAGGATAAGCCGCCCATTTCGCTCTTCATATTTGCCCCAGGTGATGCGGGGGATGGAGTCGTCTGGGTCGCAGTCCATCTCGTTGGAGAGTGAAGTAAAGGAGAACCAGGGTGTGCAGGAGATGTAGACCAGATCATCCCGGTTCTCCTGCTGAGCGTCGGGAAAGGGTTCCTTCTGAGTTAAGACCTGTTCCTCCGCCCGGCGGCAGAAAGCCTCCATTGTTCCGTCCAGAGGAACGTTGACTATTTTGATCAAGTGGGTGTCTTCATCCAGCACCACAAAACTGGGGTGAAGCCTGTCGTGGCGGACGATCCGATCCCCGCGGATTTTATAGAGGAAATCAGGCAGGCCGTTCATGGCTGTCAGGGTCGCATAGATAAGGGCGTAGTAGAAGGACAGTCCGTGTGCTTTGACATAAGACCGGAGGTTGGTCACGTCCAGGGATAGGGTCACGCCATAAAACGGGAAAGAGAGGCTGGAGAAAAAGCGAAAATGCTCTTTTCTCGGCCAGGAATGAAAGTCAATGTATTCCAAATCATGCGCCTTCCTTGCGGAAAAAGTCGCACCAGGGCCGCAGGGTGCAGTTGGGACAGTCAGGCTTCCGCGCCATGCAGACCGCCCGGCCATGGAGGACCAGCCGGTGGCAGAAGTCGTTGGATTCCTCCGGAGGCAGGATTGCCCGGAGCTGCTGCTCCACCTTGCCCGGGTCTTTGGTGCCGTCGGTGAGACCCAGCTTGCCGGAGATCCGGATACAGTGGGTGTCCGCCACCACTACCCCCGGCTTGTGGTAGATGTCCCCTAAAATGAGGTTGGCTGTCTTGCGGCCCACCCCGGGGAGGCGCAGCAGGTCCTCCATGGTGTCGGGGACTCTGCCGCCGTACTCCTCCAGAAGCATCCGGGAGGCGGCGACGATATCCCGAGCCTTGGCACGGAAGAAGCCGGTGGAGTGGATGTATTCCTCCACCTCGGTCACATCGGCGCTGGCCAGGGACTCCAGGGTGGGGAACCGGGCGAAGAGGGCGGGCGTGACTAGGTTCACCCGCTCGTCGGTGCACTGGGCGGCCAGGCGGACGGAGAAGAGCAGTTCATAGTCTTTGGGGTAATCCAGTGAGCAGATGCCGTCGGGATAGCGTATTTTCAGCTCCTCAATGATATGCAGCACGTCAGCTTTTTTCTTCATATGTGGGATTCCTTTCTTTTGTGTCGATTCATGGTGTTATCATACCATAAACGGCGGTGAAATGCGACGGCCTTTTTCTGAGTATGACAGTTGTATTTCCTGGGAAGGTCCGGTATAATACCAATATATCGCTTTGACACATTACTTACTTAAGGAGAGGTGCGACGGCAATGGTTCAAGAAATGATCGACTTTCTGACTGCCAGCGATCCCGAAATCGGGGCTTCCGTGGCGGCCGAGCTGGCCCGCCAGAGACGGAACATCGAGCTTATCGCCTCCGAAAACATCGTCAGCGAGGCGGTGCTGGTGGCCATGGGGACAGTGCTGACCAACAAGTACGCCGAAGGCTACCCCGGCAAGCGGTACTACGGCGGCTGCCAGGAGGTGGACGTGGCGGAGAACATCGCCCGCGATCGGGCCTGCAAGCTCTTCGGCGCCGACCACGCCAATGTACAGCCCCACTCCGGCGCCCAGGCCAACTTTGCCGTCTATCAGGCCCTGTGTGAGCACGGCGACACCGTGCTGGGCATGGATCTGGGCAACGGCGGACACCTGACCCACGGCTCTCCCGTAAACTTCTCCGGCAAGAACTACCATATGGTGGCCTATGGCCTGGACGACAGGGGCTACATCGACTACGACCAGGTCCGCGATCTGGCCCGGCAGCACAAGCCCAAGATGATCATTGCCGGCGCCTCCGCCTACCCCCGTATCATCGACTTCAAGGCCTTTGCCGACATCGCCCACGAGGTGGGCGCTTATCTCTTCGTGGACATGGCCCACATCGCCGGTTTGGTGGCCGCCGGGCTCCACCCCTCGCCCGTGCCCTATGCCAACGTGGTTACCACCACCACCCACAAGACCCTGCGGGGTCCCCGGGGCGGCATGATCCTCTGCAAGGAGGAATTGGCCAAGAAGATCGACTCCGCCATTTTCCCGGGCTCCCAGGGCGGCCCGCTGATGCACATCATCGCCGCCAAGGCGGTGGCGCTGGGCGAGGCGCTCAAGCCGGAGTTCAAGGATTATCAGGGCCGTATCGTCAAAAACGCCCAGGCGCTGGCCGCCTCTCTGACCGCGTCCGGCTTTGATCTGGTCTCGGGCGGCACCGACAACCACCTGATGCTGGTGGACCTGCGCAAGGCGGGCATTACCGGCAAGGAGCTGGAGAAGCGTCTGGACGAGGTGCACATCACCGTCAACAAGAACGCCATCCCCAATGACCCGGAGAAGCCCTTTGTCACCAGCGGCATCCGTGTGGGCACCCCTGCCGTCACGACCCGCGGCATGGGCGAGGCGGATATGAAAGTCATCGGCCAGTTGATCTGGGAGACGGCTACCGATTTTGACGCCAAGGCGGACGCCATTCGGGAGACCGTGGCGGGCCTGTGCGGAAAGTATCCCCTTTACGAGTAATCGAACGTATGTTAGAATAGGGCAAACGGGGCGACCGTTTGCCCTATTTTTGCAGAAGGAGGGATGGCGATGGCATACCGGCCGTTGGCGGATGAAATTCGACCCACCAGCCTGGACGAGGTGGTGGGTCAAAGGCATATCCTGGGGGAGGGCGGCCTGCTCCGGCGCCTGATCGAGCGTGGGGACATCCCCAATATGGTATTTTACGGCCCGTCCGGTACCGGCAAGACCACAGTGGCCAATATCATTGCCGCACGGACCAACCGGACCCTGCGGCGGATCAACGCCACCACCGGCTCGCTGTCTGACATCAAGGAAGTCATCGCAGACGTGGGCACCATGCTGGCGCCCAACGGCATCCTGCTCTATCTGGATGAGATCCAGTACTTTAACAAAAAACAGCAGCAGTCCCTGCTGGAGGTCATCGAACGAGGGGATGTGACCCTCATCGCCTCCACAACGGAAAACCCGTACTTCTATGTCTATAACGCCGTCCTGAGCCGTTCCACTGTCTTTGAATTCAAGCCCATTGAGGCAGATGACGTGCTCCCGGCGGTGGACCGGGGCATGGCCCTGATGGGGGAGCGCCTGGGGGCGGAGGTAAGCTGTGAGGACGGGGTGCGGGAGTACATCGCCTCCTGCTGCGGCGGCGATGTGCGCAAAGCCATGAATGCCGTAGAGCTGCTGCTCAACGCTGCCAAACGCAGGGAAGGAAAACTCCTTGTCACAATGGAGGACACCAAAATGGCAGCCCAGCGCTCCGCCATGCGATATGACCGGGCGGGAGACGACCACTACGACATCCTCTCCGCCCTCCAGAAGTCCATCCGCGGTTCCGACCCGGACGCCGCCTGCCACTACCTGGCCCGTCTGCTGGAGGCGGGAGACCTGATTTCCGCCTGCCGCCGCCTGATGGTCATCGCCTGTGAGGATGTGGGCCTGGCTTACCCACAGGTCATCCCCATCGTCAAGGCCTGTGTGGACGCGGCCAACATGCTGGGGCTGCCCGAGGCCCGTATCCCCCTGGGGGACGCGGCGGTCCTCATGGCGACCGCGCCGAAGTCCAACTCCGCGCACCTTGCGCTGGATGCGGCCATGGCGGACGTGCGGGCGGGCAGGACGGGGGATTATCCCCGTCACTTACAGAACGTTCATGCGGATTCCACCGGCTTGGAGCGGGAACAGGGCTACCTGTATCCCCATAACTTCCCGCATCACTATGTGAAGCAGCAATACCTGCCGGACCAGTTGGCGGGGGTCCGGTACTACGAATACGGCGAGAACAAGACCGAGCAGGCAGCCAAGCAGTACTGGGACCGCATCAAAGGAGAGACGGATTAGCCACCGAACACCGTCTCCATCCCCGATTTGGCGCAGCACTCGGGGGCATAGCGCCAGCGCGTCAGGGTGCCGCCGGTGATGTAATAGGTAAGCGGAGGCGGTGCAGGCTCGGCAGGCAGCCGGTCGATGACCAGCAGCTTGATTTTCATCCGCTCGGGCAGGACCGCCTTGAGGTAGACCGATACCCGGTCCCCTTCCTGCAGCGCGGCGCGGGGCTCGGCCAGGCCGGAGAGGTTGGGAAACAGCTCGATGAAGGCACCGTAATCCTTAATGCCCCGGACATAGCCGGACACGGTCATGCCGGAGGAGAGGCGGGCGGCGTTTTCCTGCCAGGTGCCCAGCAACTCCCGGTGGGTCAGCTTGACCCGGCCCAGCTCCGGCTCGGTGTCCAGAACGGCCGTGAGGATCTCCTGCCCCACGGTGAAGCGGCAGCCGGGATGGGGGATGCGGGAGACGGAAATGCGCTCGATGCCGATCATCGACACCAGCCCGCAGCCGATGTCTACGAAGGCGCCGAAGGGTTCCAGATGGGTGACGGTGGCGGGGATGACCATGCCGGGGCGCAGCCGCTCCATGAGGGCCTCCTGAGCCTGAAGCTGGGCCCTGCGCCGGGAGAGAACGATGCGGAGATCCGGCTCTTCTCCTTCCACGGACTCTACTGTAAAGCAGACAGGCTTTCCTACCCTGGAGAGAATGGCAATTTCCCGGGTGGTGCCTTCGGAAATGCCCAGGGCGGCCTGGTCCCGGGGGATCCGGCCGGTATAGGGCCCCAGTCGGACGATGAGGTCGTGGTTGGCGTCGCAGAGGAGGACGCGCCCTTCCAAAATGGCGCCCCGGTCCTGTGCGGCCAGCAGGCCGCCCTTGGAGGCGCAGGCGGCCAGGTTATCCGGGGCGGACAGGCGTCGGCCCTCGGGCAGATAGCGGTCCAACATGGCTCACATTCCTTTCTCTTGTCCACGCGCGGAGAGCGATGGAGGCTGATAGGCCACTATATGCGCTGGCGGAGAAGGAATTGACAGGGGACAAGGTGAAACCTATAATAATGTCTACGGCGTTACAATACGTCTTTCCGCTGGAGCGCCGGATTGCTCCGGCGGAAGGTGCAAGGTTTTCTGGCTCATTTGCCATAAAATCTTGCACTGGAACAAAGCCAATTGGCCTCGAAAGCCTTTGGATTCAAGGCTTTTGGATTTGTTCAGTACGTATTATAATAGTGGCGATTGATTCGCGGCGTTGTGACTGAAAACGCAAAAGGGAGGGAGCGGCATGGACGTCCAGGTCGGCGACGTGCTGGAATTGAAAAAGGGGCACCCCTGCGGCAGTAAGAGCTGGAAGGTCCTGCGGGTCGGCATGGATTTTCGTATGAAGTGCGAGGGCTGCGGCCATGAGCTCATGCTGCCCCGCAGCAAGGTGGAAAAGAGCATCAAAAAAATCAAACGCCCCGGGGAGGCGGAATCATGAAGAAATTTTGGAGCAAGCGGATTCGGGATATGGTCCCCTATGTGCCGGGAGAACAGCCCAAGGATCGGAAATTTATCAAGCTGAACACCAACGAGAACCCGTATCCGCCGTCCCCGAAGGCGCTGGAGGCCATTCGGGCGGCTGTGGGGGACGGCTTGCGCCTCTACCCGGACCCGGAGTGCGCCGAGCTGCGTGACGCCATCGCGGAGTATCACGGCCTCCCGTCCGATATGGTCTTTGCGGGCAACGGCTCTGACGAGATCCTGGCGTTCTGCTTCCAGGCCTTTTTTGACCCGGACCGCACCATTTTGTTCCCCGACATCACCTATAGTTTTTACCCGGTTTATGCGGCCTACTTTGGTTTGACCTTCCGGGAGGTGCCTCTGGACGGGGACTTTGGAATGCCGGTGGCCGAGCTGTGCCGCGGCGGCAGCGGAGGCGTGGTGGTGGCCAACCCCAACGCGCCCACCGGCCGGGCCATCGAGCTGCATGCGCTCCGGGCCATTTTGGAGTCCAACCGGGACTGTGTGGTGCTGGTGGACGAGGCCTATGTGGACTTTGGGGCCCAGTCGGCGGCCGGGCTGGTGCCGGAGTATGACAACCTGGTGGTGGTCCACACCCTGTCCAAGAGCCGGTCCCTGGCGGGCCTGCGGGTGGGCTATGCGCTGGGCCAGCCCAACCTGACGGCGGCGCTGCGCTGTGTCCGGGACTCCATCAACTCGTATACCGTGGACCGGCTGGCCCAGGCGGGGGGAGCCGCCGCGATGCGGGACCGGGCCTACTTTGAGGCGACGGCGGCCAAGGTACAGGCCACCCGGGAGCGGACGGCGGCCCGCCTGCGGGAGCTGGGCTTTACGGTGTACCCCTCCGCCGCCAACTTCATTTTTATCTCCCACCCCGACCGGGCCGCCCGGGCGCTTTTGGCAGGCCTGCGGGAAAAGGGCGTATTGGTCCGCTGGTTTGACCGGCCCCGCATCGACAATTACCTGCGGGTCTCCATCGGTACCGACGAAGAGATGGATGCCTTCTGCGCCGCCGTGCAGGAGCTGCTGACAAAAACCTGACCGCAGAAAGGAAGGATAAAACCCGATGCGTTATGAAGGCGACATTTACCGGCCGCCCGGCGAGTGGAAAAGCTATTTGCTCCAGACCACCATAGGCTGCTCCAACAATACCTGCACCTTCTGCGGGATGTACCTGGATAAAAAATTCCATATCCGGCCCATGGCGGACATCCTGGAGGATATCCGTATGGCCAGGGCTTATTACGGCGACGTGGAGCGGGTGTTCCTCTGCGACGGCGATGCCATCATCATGCGGACGCAGGAGCTGCTGACCATTCTGGAGGCGCTGCATCGCGCCTTCCCCTCGCTCCAGCGGGTGACCACTTACGCCGGACCCCGCAGCACCCTGACCAAAACGCCGGAGGAGCTGCGGACCCTGCGGGAGGCCGGGCTCACCCGGGCCTATTTGGGGGTGGAGACCGGCTGCGACGCACTGCTGAAGCAGGTGAAAAAGGGCGTGGACGCCGCACAGATGCTGGAAGCCGGCGTGCGGCTCCGGGAGGCCGGCATGGACCTGTGGGTGATGGTCATTCTGGGGCTGGCTGGGACGGGAGAGCCCTCCCGCCGCCATATGCTGGACACCGCCGCCATGATGAACGAGATGAAGCCCCGGCATCTGTCCGCGCTGACTCTGACTCTGGACCCGGGGACTGAGCTCTATCAGGATTACCGGGCGGGGCGGTTTCACCCCATCACGCCCCGGGAAAGTCTGCTGGAGGCCAAGCTCCTGCTGGAAAATCTGACGGTGGACCCGCTGCACTTTACCTGCAACCACGCCTCCAATTACCTGCCGCTGAAGGGTGGACTGCCGGAGGACCGGGACCGATTCCTGGCCATGCTGGATCGGGCGCTGGCCGGGGAACAGGAGCTGCGGCCCGAGTGGAGCCGTGGATTCTGAGCGGGCGGGACTTTGCTGAAATACCCCAGAAAGCTGACAAGCACTTGTGCTTGTCAGCTTCTTTTTTGTACCGGCCCCGGTTTGACCTTTTTTGAGCGGTCGGGCCCGTATAATAATACCTGCGTATGATCCCCGGACCGGCTCCGGGTCACGGAGGAGGAGCGGCTTTGACCGTCGTATACATAGACGCGCTGTTTTTACTCAACTTAATCGTCAACTATCTGCTGCTTCTGGCGGCCGCAAAGCTGGCGGGGGAGCCGCTGCGGCGGCTCCGGCTGGCCGCCGGGGCGGCTCTGGGCGGCCTGTACGCCGCGGCGATCTTTTTCCCGGGCATGGGCTTTCTCACCCACCCCCTGTGTAAGCTGGGGGCGGCGGTGCTGATGCTGCTGACCGGGTTCGGGGGCAGCCGCCGGCTGCTGCGGGTGACGCTGGTCTTTTTTGGGCTGTCCTGTGCCTTCGGCGGCGGTATCTTTGCCATCGGCCTGCTGGGCGGCCGGGGACTTACTCTGCGGAACGGCGTCCTTTACTCGGTGATGGATCTGCGCATTCTGCTGCTGTCCGCGGCGGTGTGCTACGCGGTGCTGACCCTGGTGTTCCGGCGGACGGCCCGCCACGGGCGGCGGGAGGTCTTACCCGCTGTTCTGACTCTGGAGGGACGGCGAGTGGCGGTCAACGCCCTGGTGGATACGGGCAACACCCTGACCGACCCGGTGACGGGGCGGCCGGTGATGGTGGCCGAGGGGAGTCTCCTGAGCCCTCTGCTGCCCGGGGAGCGGGTTCTGGATGAGAAGGCCCTGCGGGACCCGGTGGGCACACTGGAGCGCTTGTCCAGAGGGGGGCGGGGCCGGCGGTTTCGCCTGCTGCCCTACCAGGCGGTGGGCGTGGAATGTGGCATGCTGCTGGCCCTGCGGCTGGACGACGCCAGAGTCGGAGCCGAGGACTACGGCGGCATCTTGGTGGCCTTATCGCCCAATCCGGTGTCGGACGGGGGCGGCTACAGCGCCCTGATCGGAGAAACCTGACAGAAAGTAGAGGGAATGGAATGAAGGGCTGGACGCTGCGCCTGTATGTGCGCACGCATAGACTACTGGCCCGGCTGGGCCTGATGCTGCCGGGAAAGATCATGTATATCGGCGGGAGCGATACCCTGCCGCCCCCCCTGACCCGGGATGAGGAGTCGGAGCTCATCGCCCGGCTGGAGGAGGGGAGCGAGGAGGTACGCTCCCAGCTCATTGAGCGGAATCTGCGGCTGGTGGTCTATATCGCCCGCCGCTTTGAAAACACCGGCGTTGGCATCGAGGACCTCATCTCCATCGGCACCATTGGACTCATCAAGGCGGTGGGGACCTACAAGCCGGCCAAGAACATCAAGCTGGCCACCTACGCCTCCCGCTGCATTGAAAATGAGATTCTCATGCACCTGCGCAAGACCGCCAACCTGAAAAGCGAGGTCTCCTTCGATGAGCCGCTCAACACCGACTGGGACGGCAACGAGCTGCTGCTCTCCGATATCCTAGGCACCGAAAACGACCTGGTGATGCGCCCCATCGAGGAGGATGTGGACCGCAAGCTCCTGTCCGACGCACTGGAAAAGCTCAATGACCGGGAACGGCTCATCATCACCCTGCGTTTCGGGCTGGACGGCCGGCCGGAGCGGACGCAGAAGGAGGTAGCCGACCGGCTGGGGATCTCTCAGTCCTATATTTCCCGTCTGGAAAAGCGCATCATCTCCCGCCTCAAGCGTGAGATCCTGCGGATGCTGTAAAAAACGGAAGGCGCCGGTTTTCGGCGCCTTCCGTTTTTGGCCGCTCAGGGGATCAGGCCCAGTTCCCGCCGGACGGTTTTGGTCAGCTTGGCCGTTACCAGCGCGTAGGACATGTCGCACATGTCCCGCAGGATCTGGTCAGGGACCTGTCCGTCCAGATAGACGGAGTTCCAGGTCTTCTTGTCGGAGTAAAAGCCGGGCACCACATCGGGGTACTGCGCCCGAAAGGCCTCGGCCAGACGGGGGTCACATTTCAGGATAATCATGGTGCGCCCCGCATGGAGCTTGTGCTCCGCGCCGGGGGTGCAGACCGCCGCAAACATCCTGCCCCGGACCAGATAGCGCTGCCACTGCCACTCCAGCTTATAGTCCTGCTCCGCGCCGGGCCGGTCCATCAGGTAGCCATCCAGCCATGGATAGCGATTCATTCCGCCACCTCCCATAATCGTACAAACATTCTATCACGGGGCATCAAGCTTGTCCAGGGAAAGAAGTCCATCGAAAACCGTCCTACGATAAAAAATATACCCGCCGCCCAGACCGTATGAACCGCACCTCTCAGGAAAAAATACGGATATCAAAGCACGGGAGGGAGATCCAAAGTGCAGGGCAAGGTGGAGATTTGCGGCGTCAATACAGCCAAGCTGAAGGTGTTGAAAAATGAAGAGACGGCGGAGCTGCTGAAAAGGACCAAGCAGGGCGACATGAAGGCGCGGGAAGAGCTGATCGCCGGGAACCTCCGGCTGGTGCTGTCGGTCATCCAGAAGTTCACCAACCGGGGGGAGAACGTGGACGACCTGTTCCAGGTGGGGTGCATCGGCCTCATCAAGGCCATCGACAATTTTAATGTGGACCTGGATGTGCGCTTCTCCACCTACGGTGTGCCCATGATCATCGGGGAGATCCGGCGCTACCTGCGGGACAACAGCTCGCTGCGGGTGTCCCGTTCCATGCGGGACACGGCCTATAAGGTCCTTCAGGCCAAGGAGAGGTATATCAGCGAGCACCAGAAGGAGCCCACCATCGAGGAGATCGCCAAGATGCTGGAGATCAAGCGGGAGGAGGTGGTTTTTGCCCTGGACGCCATCGTGGACCCGGTCTCCCTCTATGAGCCGGTCTACTCCGACGGAGGCGACACCATCTGTGTCATGGACCAGGTGAGAGACAGCAAGAACACCGACGAGAGCTGGCTGGAGCAGATTGCGCTGAAGGAGGCCATTTCCCGCCTCTCAGAGCGGGAGCGCCACATTTTAAACCTCCGCTTTTTTGAGGGCAAGACTCAGATGGAGGTGTCGGCGGAGGTGGGGATCTCCCAGGCTCAGGTGTCCCGGTTGGAGAAAAACGCCATCAATCAGATCAAAAAGAACCTGTGAATGCAGCCGCCCGCCGGGCGGCTTTACATATTTGTGGGGAAATCGTATACTGGGGAAAAAGCGGAGAAGAGGTGAGGGGGACATGCTGTGGTATTTTTCTCCTACCGGTACCGGCAGATGGGTGGCCAAGGGGCTGGAAAGGGCATTTCCCGGGCTGGAGACCGCCGATCTGACGCAGCCGGCGGCGCGGGCAGAACCGCCGGAGATCCCTTCCGGGGAGCTGTTCACACTGCTCTTTCCGGTGCATGGACACCGTCTGCCAGGACCGCTGCGGTGCTGGCTGGGGCGGCTGCCGGAGACCGTAATTCATCAGATATTGTCCCTCCAGCCGCCAGCGGGACTGCAAGACAGGAATCATAAGGGCGCCTCCTTTCAGTATATCCATTGCCGGGGGTCCAGACCATAGAGCTGCACCACCTCGAACAGGGGAGAGCGGGCCAGGTCGTCCACCGTCACCAACCGTCCGCCGTCGGCGTCCACATCGTAGCTGAACTGCTGGAAGGCGTACCAGATCAAGTGGGCGCATTGCACCCCGAAGCCGGGAAGGCCGGGGTCGGGCGCCTTCGGCCCTAACAGACCGCTGAACAGGCGGTAGGGGACACCCTCCAGGTGCTCCAGCGCCCAGGTGGTCAGCTCAGACTGGAGTTCCGGCGATTTCTCCCGCAGGCGCAGGACCAGATAGTTGGAGTAGGACCGCCAATGTCCGAGGTTGGTCACCGCGGCATCGCTGCCGATGACCACGGCCTCCAGCACCTTCTGCCCGGCTGCATCGACGACCAGACCGGCGTGGCCATGGCGCCAGCCCATGGAGTGGGTGGCATAGGTCAAAAGCACGTCGCCGTCCTCCAGCGTGGGCATTGGAGGGCCCCAGACCGGCTGGCCGTTTTCGTCCGGGGCCAGACGGTCTTCACGGACGAGCAGGCCGAAGAGCTCGGCGCAGACGGTGGCCGGTGCGGCAAAGAACTGCCGCTGGATGGCCAGGATCTGCTCCCGGCCCTGAGCACCCTGGGCCAGCAGGGTGTCGATGGCGGGCGTCCCCAGGCCGGTCTGTAAAAACAGTGTGTCGTAATCGGCGGTGGAGAGCTGTTCCTGTGCCAGAAGCGCCGTCAGGTCCTCCATGGGGTAATCGGGCGTGAATACGGGGTTCCGATGGGCAAACAGGGTCTGAGCGCCCCAGAGCAGCAGGAACAGAATCAGCAGGACCGCCGCGGTGATGCGAAACAGCCGGGCTCCGGTCCGGGAAAAATCTTTCAAACGGTACACCTCATAGTACAAGCGGAAGGGGTCATAGACTGTGTATATGATTATACACAAAACGAACCGCTTTGAAAATGGGGTGTCAGTATGGAGAGCCGGATGGCTGAGCTGCGGGACAAGGAAATCATCAACATCAGCGATGGGTGCCGCTTCGGATATGTGGGGGACGTGGAGCTGGATCTGGAGACCGGCAAGGTCAAAGCGCTGGTGGTGCCGGGACGGCTGCGCTTTTTCGGACTGCTGGGCCGGGAGGAGGATTACGTCTTTCCCTGGGAATGCGTGCGTCGCTTCGGGGAGGACATCATTCTGGTGGAGGCTGAGCAGACCGCCGGCCGGCCGGCGCTGGACGAGAAACGGGGTCTGCTGGGATAAAGGCGGGAAAAAGTCTTCCGGTCAAGGAAAAAAGTGTTGCATTGCAGGGCATACTATGGTAAAATATCACCGCTGTGCGTAAAAGCACAGTATGACTCACACCGCTGGACGAAGCGTCCTGTGCCCCATTGGGGTTGGCGTCTTCGGATGAACGGGTGGAGGAACAACTAAAAGGAGGAACTTTATCAATGGCAGTCGTATCTATGAAACAGCTTCTGGAAGCCGGTGTCCACTTTGGTCACCAGACCCGTCGGTGGAACCCCAAAATGTCCGCTTATATCTACACGGAGCGGAACGGCATCTATATCATCGACCTGCAGAAGACCGTGAAAAAGCTGGAGGAAGCTTATAACTTCGTCCGCGACCTGTCCGCCAGCGGCCAGACCCTGCTGTTTGTGGGCACCAAGAAGCAGGCCCAGGAGGCTATCAAGGAAGAGGCCACCCGTTGCGGCGGCTACTATGTCAACGCCCGCTGGCTGGGCGGCATGCTCACCAACTTCAAGACCATGCGCGGCCGTGTGGACCGTCTGAACCAGCTCAAGAAGATGCAGGAGGACGGTACCTTCGACATGCTGCCCAAGAAGGAAGTCATCAAGCACATGGGCGAGATCGCCAAGCTGGAGAAGTATCTGGGCGGCGTCACCGAGATGAAGCGCCTGCCTGGAGCCCTGTTTGTGGTGGACCCCCGGAAGGAGCGCAATGCCATCAACGAGGCCCGCAAGCTCCATATCCCCATCGTGGCCATCGTGGATACCAACTGCGACCCCGATGAGATCGACTACGTTATCCCCGGCAACGACGACGCCATCCGCGCCATCCGCCTGATCTCCTCCGTCATGGCCAACGCCATCCAGGAGGGCAAGCAGGGCGAGGATACCGCCGCTGACGAGGCTGCCAAGGTCAACGAGACCGCAGCTCCCGCCGAGGCCTGATTGAAACATTGACAAGCGCCCGCCGCGCGCGGCGGGCGCTTGTTTACGAGTAGAAGTATAAAAAATGATGGAGGTTTTGTAATATGGCAATCACTGCGAAAGAGGTACAGGCTCTGCGCGAAATGACCGGCGTGGGCATGATGGACTGCAAGAAGGCCCTGACGGAGGCCGAAGGCAATATGGACAAGGCCGTCGAGATTCTGCGTGAGAAGGGCTTGGCCGCCTCTCAGAAGAAGGCCGGCCGCATCGCGGCCGAGGGCGCCGCTTATGCCGCTGTCATCGACGGCGTGGGCGTGGTGGTCGAGGTCAACGCCGAGACCGACTTCGTGGGCAAGAACGAAAAGTTTGTGGAATTTGTCAAGGGCGTGGCCGCAGTTGTGGCCAAGGAGAAGCCTGCCGACATGGACGCCCTGATGGCCGCTCCCTACGGCAATGGCCGTACTGTTCAGGAGGAGCAGCAGGAGATGGTCCTGGTCATCGGCGAGAACATCAAGGTCCGCCGGTTTGCGTTCTTCACCGAGGGCGTGTGCGTGCCTTATATCCACGCCGGCGGCAAGATCGGTGTGCTGGTGAATCTGGAGACCAGCCTGACGGCCGAGCAGGTCAATGAGGTGGGCAAGGATGTGGCCATGCAGATCGCGGCCCTGAATCCCCGCTTCCTGGACAAGAGCCAGGTCGATCAGGCTACGCTGGACGAGGAGAAGAAAATCATGCTGGTCCAGATGGAGAACGATCCCAAGATGGCTGCCAAGCCGGATAAGGTCAAAGAGGGGATTGTCATCGGCAAGCTGGGCAAATTCTATAAGGAAAACTGCCTGCTGCAGCAGGAGTTCGTAAAGGACAGCTCCATGAGCGTGGAGCAGCATATTGCCTCTGTGGCTAAAAGCCTGGGCGGTACCATTGTGCTGAAGGACGCGGTCCGCTTCGAAAAGGGCGAGGGCATCGAGAAGAAGCAGGAAAACTTTGCGGAGGAAATTGCCAAGCAGTTGGGCAAGTAAACCGCCTGTTTGTGGCCAGGGCCCCGGGAGCGTCTCCCGGGGCCCTTTTCTACGGCCCGGGAGAGGCAGGGGCCATCGAACAGGTAAGAACAATTTGTAAAAAATCTGTTCTGGGCTCTATGCAAACGGGCAAACTTATATTAAAATAGAGAAAGCGTAATTCCGCGCGGAGGTGAAAACCGGCCGCGCGGCAAATGACGAGAACAGGTTTAAGATAGGGGCTGATGGAATGGCTGAACCGCAGTATAAGCGGGTGCTGCTGAAGGTCAGCGGCGAGGCCCTGGCTGGCGATGCCAGCCGTGGGCTGGATTTTGACGTCATCGGCAAGGTCTGCGATGTCATTAAGAAGTGTACACAGGCCGGCGTCCAGGTAGGGATCGTCGTGGGCGGCGGCAATTTCTGGCGGGGGCTCAAGGATGGCGGCGACCGGATGGAGCGGACCCGGGCCGACCACATGGGGATGCTGGCCACCGCCATCAACTGCCTGGCCATTGCGGATGTGCTGGAGCAGAAGGGTGTGGATGTGCGCGTACAGACGGCCATTGAGATGCGCTCCGTGGCCGAGCCCTACATCCGCTCCAAGGCCATCCGGCATATGGAAAAGGGACGGGTGGTCATCTTTGGCTGCGGCACCGGCAACCCCTTTTTCTCCACCGATACCGCGGCGGTGCTGCGTGCGGCGGAGATCGACGCGGACGCCATCCTGCTGGCCAAAAATATCGACGGCGTCTACAGCGCCGACCCCAAGAAAGACCCCAACGCCGTGAAGTATGACTCCATCTCCTACGATGACGTGCTGGCCCAGCACCTGCAGGTGATGGATTCTACCGCGACGTCCCTCTCCATGGATAACAAGATTCCTGTGATTCTGTTTGCCCTCAAGGACCCGGAGAACATCTACCGGGTGGTCATGGGTGAAAAGATCGGTACCATTGTCAAGGAGGAACAGTGATATGAAGGAAGAGCTGAAGGTTTACGACGTCAAAATGCAGAAGACTGTGGATGTGGTAGTCTCCGACTTTGCCAGTGTCCGGGCCGGACGCGCCAATGCTTCCGTGCTGGATAAGATCGCCGTGGACTATTATGGCAGCCCCACCCCCATCAATCAGGTGGCGGCCATCTCCTCGCCCGACCCCCGCAGCTTGATGATCCAGCCCTGGGACGCCACGCTGCTTAAGGCCATTGAAAAGGCGATTCAGACCTCCGATTTGGGCATCAATCCCCAGAACGACGGCCGCGTTATACGCCTGGGCTTCCCCCAACTGACCGAGGAGCGCCGCAGGGACCTGACCAAGCAGGTAAAAAAGTATGGAGAGAACGGCAAGGTGGCGGTCCGCAATATCCGTCGGGACGCCATGGATAAGTTTAAGGCCATGCAGAAAAAGTCAGAGATCACCGAGGACGAGCTCAAGGAGTTGGAAAAAGATCTGCAGGATATGACGGATAAACGCTGCAAGCAGATCGACGAGCTGACAGCCAAGAAGGAGACGGAACTGATGGCTGTGTAGGAGATTTCCTTTACACAGCTTGCGGTGCGGGGCGCCCCGGCGCCCCGCACGCTTCGTATTTGAGACAACTTGAGGTGGGACGGAAGCCGCCCTGCCCGACAGGAGCGAGGACATGCCGCTGTTCAGAAAAAAGGAAAATACGGCCGCGCCGGTAGACTTTGATCGTCTGCCGCGGCACATTGCCATCATCATGGACGGAAAGGGCCGCTGGGCGACGAGACGGGGCCTGCCCCGCACCGCCGGACACGCCGCGGGCGCCGAGACCTTTCGTACCATTGCGACCTACTGCAAGGACATTGGATTGGAGTATCTGACGGTCTACGCTTTTTCCACGGAGAACTGGAAGCGCCCGGCGGAGGAGGTCTCCGCCATCATGGGTCTGCTGAGGAAGTATCTGCTGGAAGCCATCGGGCGCATGGAGAAGGACCGGGTAAAAATGCGTTTCTTCGGGGATTTGTCTCCGCTGAATGAGGAGCTGCGGACCTTGTGCCGGGAGACCGAGGCGATCTCCGACCGCTATGAGGGGTGCCAGGTAAATATCTGCCTCAACTACGGAGGCCGGGACGAACTGCTCCGGGCGGCCCGGGCCTTTGCCGGGGATTGCGCGGCGGGCAGGGGAGACCCCAACCATCTGTCTGAGGCGGAATTTTCACAGTATCTGTTTTCCGCCGGCGTGCCGGACCCAGACCTTGTCATCCGGCCCAGCGGCGAGCTGCGCATTTCCAATTTTCTGCTGTGGCAGTCGGCCTACGCGGAGTTCTATTTTACCGACGTGCTCTGGCCGGACTTCAGCAAAGACGAGCTGCACAAAGCGCTGGCGGCCTATCAAGGGCGGTCGCGCCGATTTGGAGGGATCTGATGCATGGGTAAGCGGATCATGGTAGCGGTGATTTTTGTCCCGCTCATCATTTTGATGCTGTTTTTTGCGCCAAGCTGGGTATTGCCCGTTGTCGTGTCCGGCCTGGCCATGATCGCGCTGCACGAGGTGCTGTGGTCCACTGGATTTGTCAAAAATCCGAAGATCTCCGGCCTGGCCATCGTCCTGGCGGGCCTCATCCCCTTCTGGGTCTTTGTAGGAGAGCGAATGCTGCCCGCACTGGTGACCCTCTTCCTCTATGTGGTACTGTTGTTTGCAGTGGCTATGAAAAGCCACTATACGGTGACTATGGAGAAGATGGGGGGCTCTTTCTTCCTTTCCATCGTCATCCCCTATTTCCTGTCCACCTTCATCCGCATCCGTGAGATGCCCGACTGGCGCTACTATATCCTGCTGCCCTTTGTGGTGGCCTGGCTCAGCGACGCTTTTGCGCTGTTTGCGGGCATGGCCTTCGGAAAGCATAAGCTGGCCCCGGAGCTCTCCCCCAAAAAGACGGTGGAGGGGGCGGTTGGCGGCGTGGCAGGCTCGGTCGCTGCTACGCTGATCTACGGCTTTGTGATGTCCGCCTGTTTTGGGGCTGCCGCAGTGCGCTATGGGCTGCTGATCCTCTACGCACTGCTGGGGGCAGTGGTGGCCCAGTTTGGCGATTTGGCCTTCTCCTACATCAAGCGGCAGTATGACATCAAGGATTACGGCACGATCTTCCCCGGTCACGGCGGAGTGCTGGACCGCTTTGACAGCGTCATCTTCTGCGCTCCGCTGCTGGAGATCCTGATCGTCTATTTCCCGGCTATCCAGGGGGCGGTGGGATGAAAAGGACTCTTTCGGTGCTGGGGTCCACCGGCTCCATCGGGCGGCAGACCCTGGAGGTTGCGCAGGCCTGCGGCCTGACGGTGGCGGCGCTGACCGCCAACCGGAATTCTCTGCTGCTGGAAGAGCAGGCTCGGAAATTCCGGCCCAAGCTGGTGGCGGCGGTGGAGGAGTCGGCCGCCGCCGATTTGAAGGTGCGCCTGGCGGACACCCCCATCCGGGTGGCGGCCGGACCCCGGGGCGTTTTGGAGGCAGCCACTCTGGCGGAGGCCGACACCGTGGTCACCGCCGTGATGGGGGTGGCCGGGCTGGAGCCGACCCTGGCCGCCATCCGGCAGGGCAAACGCATCGCCTTGGCCAACAAAGAGACCATGGTGTGCGCCGGGGACCTGGTCATGGACGAGGCGGACCGCTATGGGGCCGAGATTGTCCCGGTGGACTCGGAGCACTCGGCCATTTTCCAGTGCCTGCAGGGCTGCCGCGACCGGGGAGAGGTGCGCCGCCTGATCCTCACCGCCTCCGGCGGGCCCTTTTTCGGCTGGAGCCGGGAACAGCTTGCCCGGGTGACAAAGGCTCAGGCGCTGCGCCACCCCAACTGGGCCATGGGGGACAAGATTACCATCGACTCCGCCACTCTGATGAACAAGGGCCTGGAGTTGATCGAGGCCATGCGCCTTTACCGAATGCCGCCGGAAAAGATTTCGATTGTGATCCATCGGGAGAGTATAGTTCACTCCTTGGTGGAATACTGTGATAATGCCGTATTGGCGCAGTTGGGCGCGCCGGATATGCGCCTGCCCATCCAGTACGCCCTCACCTGGCCGGCGCGGGCGCCGGGCCTGGCGGCGTCACTGGACCTGTTGTCCTGCCCGCCGCTCACCTTTGCCGCCCCGGACTGCGAGACCTTCGAATGTCTGGCACTGGCCCTTCAGGCGGCCGCGCAGGGGGGCACGGCGCCGGCTGTGCTCAGCGGAGCCAATGAGGCGGCGGTGGACCTCTTCCTGCGGGAGGAGATCGGCTTTCTGGACATCCCCAGACGGGTGGGAGAGGCTCTGGAGCGGGTCAAACCGGTGGAGCGGCCCTCTCTGGAGGACATCCTTCTGGCCGACCATGCCGCCAGAGAGGCGGTCCGCTGCGCCCGGTAATACCCGTCAAGGAGACTGAATACGCTTATGCTCTATATCATCATCGCCATTCTCATGTTTGGTATCCTCATCGCCCTGCATGAGTTCGGACACTTCATCACCGCCAAGTTGCTGGGGGTGCGGGTGAACGAATTTGCCATCGGCATGGGGCCGCTGCTGTTCTCCACGCAAAAAGGGGAGACGCAGTATTCCCTGCGCGCCATCCCCATGGGCGGCTTCTGCGCCATGGAGGGGGAGGACGACGCCTCCGACGACCCCAGGGCATTTTCCAATAAGCCGGCCTGGAGAAAGTTCATCATTCTGGTGGCGGGATCCTTTATGAACTTCCTCACCGGCTTTGTCTTGCTGGCGCTGCTCCTGGCCCAGAATACCTTCTTTGTGGTCCCGGTCATCGACACGCTTATGGAAGGCTTTCCCTATGAAAATGCCCAGGGGCTGCTGCCGGGCGACCGGATCGTCCGGGTCAACGGCGAACGGATCTATACCAAGAGTGATTTGGATCTGTTCTTTGGCCGTGACGAGGACGGCATCATGGATCTGGTCATTGAGCGGGACGGCGTACGCCTGGACCGGCCGGGCTTTGATCTCCGGCCCCGGGAATACACCTACGAGGGCGAGACTGTGCAGATGCGGGGGCTTATCTGCGTCCGGGAGCCCTTTCACGTGGGAAGTTGGCTGCGTCAGAGCTGGTATAATACCATTGATATGGTGCGGATGGTGCGCCTGTCCCTGGTGGATCTTTTTTCCGGCCGAGCCGGTATCCAGGACATGTCCGGCCCGATCGGCATCGTAACCATGATGTCGGACGTGGGGGCCCAGTCTCCCAATATGGTGGCCGCACTGGCGAATATCCTGTGGTTCGTGGCCTTCATCGCCATCAACCTGGCGGTGATGAACCTGCTGCCCATCCCCGCCCTGGATGGCGGGCGCATTTTCTTCCTGGCGGTCAACGGATTGTTCTCTCTGCTTACCCGGCGGAAGCTGGACCCCAAATACGAGGGCTATGTGAATATGGCGGGGTTTTGCTGCCTGATCCTGCTGATGGTGGTTGTGGCCTTCAATGATATTGTCAAGCTATTTGCGTAAAGCGAAATTACTTTCCTATAAGGGATAAAAGGTGATTGTATGACAAAGCAGATCAACATTGGGGGCGTTCCCGTGGGTGGGGGCGCTCCCATTCCCATCCAGTCCATGTGCAACACCCGTACCGACGATGTGGCGGCCACCGTGGCGCAGATCCACCGGCTGGAGGCGGCGGGCTGCGACATCATCCGGGTAGCCGTGCCCGACCAGGCGGCGGCCCGTGCTGTGGGCGCCATCAAAGAGCAGATTCACATTCCGCTGGTGGTGGATATCCACTTCGATTACCGTCTGGCTCTGGAGTCTGTGGCAGCCGGATGCGACAAGGTGCGCATCAATCCCGGCAACATCGGGGACGCCGAACGGGTGAAGGCGGTGGCGCGGGCCTGCCGGGAGAAGGGCGTCCCCATCCGGATTGGGGTCAACGGCGGGTCCCTGGAAAAGCCGCTGCTGGCCAAGTACGGCGGGATAACGCCCGAGGCCCTGGTGGAGTCCGCCTTCGGACACATTGCGCTGCTGCACCGCTTCGATTTTGATGACATCTGCATCTCCCTCAAGTCCTCCGACGTGCGGACCACCATGGCGGCCTACCGGCTCATGAGCGAGCGGTGCGATTATCCGCTTCACCTGGGCGTCACCGAGACGGGGACCATCCGCATGGGAACCCTCAAGTCTGCCATAGGCATCGGCGGCCTGCTGGGCTTCGGCATCGGGGACACCCTGCGGGTGTCTCTGTCCGCCGACCCAGTGGAGGAGGTCTACGCCGCCCGGGACATCCTGAAGGCCCTGGGCATCCGACAGGAGGGTCCCGACCTGATCGCCTGTCCCACCTGCGGCCGCACCCGGATCGACCTCATCGGCCTGGTCGAGGAGGTGGAGCGCCGCCTCAAAGGAGTGGAGAAGCCCATCACCGTGGCGGTTATGGGCTGCGTAGTCAACGGCCCCGGAGAGGCATCGGCCGCCGACGTGGGCATTGCAGGGGGAGACGGCGTGGGCCTGCTCTTCCGCAGGGGAGAGATCGTAAAGAAGGTGCCCCAGTCGGAGCTAGTGGACGAGCTGTTTGCCCTGATCGAGGAATTGTAAAAAAATCAGCGTAGGAGCGTATACATATGCCAGAGCAGAAGAAAATCCCCATTCTGGTTCTCTTTTCCGCGTGGAAGCCATCGGAGGACCTGCGGCCGCTTCTGACCGATATGCTGGTCACCGGTGCGGTCATCGACCGGCAGCAGCGCTGCATCCAGGCGGAGATCCAGTGTGCTCAATGCCCGGATGATGCGCGCAGGGCGCGGCTGGAGCGGGAGCTGGCGGCGGCCTATGGGGTCCAGCGCGTGACGCTGCGGTTTCAGACGCCGGCGGCGGAGCCGCTTCCCCCGCCGGAGCCCCCAAAGCTGCCGGTTTCGGCAGAGCGGCCTCCCCTACCCACCGACGAGGCTGCCCCGCCGGAAGCGGTGCCCCCGGAATCGGAGGACCCGATGGAGGTCTTTCGCCGGACGGAACGCATCCGGCAGGCGGCGCTGAAGAAGATCAAGCCGGCGGCACACACGGAGAAAAGGGGCGGCCGGGAAGGGCCCAAGGAGAAGCTGATTTACGGCCGTATGGTGAAGAAATTTCCCGCCATCGCCATGAACGACATCACCCTGGACTCCGAAATGGTGACCATTGAAGGAGATGTATTCGCCACCGACCATCTGGAAATGAAGAAGCGAGGCGCGTGGATCGTCCGCTTTGACATCACGGATCAGACCAATTCCATCCGGGTGGCCAAATTTCTGGTCGGAGACGAAGGTAAGGAGCTGGCCGGGGCCATCCGGGAGGGGCAGCGCCTTGTGGTCCAGGGCCGGGTCAGCCCCTACCAGGGGGAGCTGCAGATCGAACCCACCGGCATCGCGGAGGGGACGCGGACCGTCCGCCAGGACAAGGCGGAAGGGGAGAAGCGGGTGGAGCTCCACCTGCACACCCGCATGTCGGTGATGGATGCCACCACCGACATCAAGGAGGTCATTAAGCGGGCGGCGGCCTGGGGGCATCCGGCCATCGCCATCACGGACCACGGCGTCTGCCATGATTTCCCCACCGCCTATTCCACCGCCAAAAAGGCTGGCATCAAGATGATTTTCGGGGTGGAGGCATACTTCCAGAACGACGTGGACGACATGCCCACGGTGCGGGGGACGATGGATGTTCCCTTTTCCGGGGAATACGTCTGCTTTGATTTAGAGACCACCGGCCTGGACGCCCAGCGGGACGTGATTACGGAGATCGGCGCGGTGGTGCTGAAGAACGGCCAGGTCACCGACGAGATCTTTTCCACCTTTGTGGACCCGGAACGGCCCATGAACCCCGAGATCATCCGTCTGACCGGCATTACCGACGAGATGGTCAAGGGCGCGCCCAAGCAGGCGGAGGCCATCCGGCAGTTTCTGGCCTTTGTCAACGGGCGACCTCTGGCGGCCCACAATGCCGGCTTTGACGTGGGGTTTCTTTCGGAGGGCTGCCGCCGCTGCGGTATCCCCTTCGAGGCGACGGCGGTGGACACCTTGCCGCTGGCCCAGGCCCTTCTGCCCCACCTGTCCAAGCACAAGCTGGACATCGTGGCCGACCACCTGGGCCTGCCCGCCTTCCACCACCACAGAGCCACCGACGACGCCTCCACCGTGGCCTATATGCTGGTGCCCTTCTTTAAAAGGCTGGAGGAGGAACACGATATCCACTCCCTGGGGCCCATCAACCGCTGGGTCGCCGGACAGAACCAGGCCCGGAAGGGCAAACGCCGGGCCCGGCATCTCATCGTCCTGGCCCGCAACCAGACCGGCCTGCGCAATCTCTATAAGCTGGTCTCCAAGGCTCATCTGGAGCACTTCCAGCGCAAGCAGTATCCGGTGATGCCCAAAAGCCTCATTGATGAGAACCGGGAGGGGCTGCTGATGGGCTCGGCCTGTGAGGCGGGCGAGCTGTTCCAGGCAGTGGTGCGGCACAGCTCCTGGGCGGAGCTCAAGCGCATCGCCTCCTGGTACGACTATCTGGAAATTCAGCCTCTGAGCAACAACGCCTATATGCTCCGGCCCGACAAGAACGGCAAGACCATTGCACGTGATAGGGAGGAGCTGCGGAATTTCAACCGCACCGTCGTGGAGCTGGCCCATGAACTGGGCAAACCCGTGGTGGCCACCGGCGACGTCCACTTCCTGGACCCGGAGGACGAGATCTACCGCCATGTGCTGCTGGCCACCAAGGGCTTTGAGGACGCCGACGCGCCCAATCCGCTTTACTTCCGCACCACCGACGAGATGCTGGAGGAATTCTCCTATTTGGGCGCTGAGACCGCCCGGGAGGTGGTCATCGACAATCCCCAACTCATCGCCGCCTGGTGCGGAGATCTGAACCCGCTGCCCAACGGTCTGTTCGCCCCCAAGCTGGAGGATTCCGAGGGGGAGCTGAAGCGGCTGGTGTGGGGAAAGGCCAAGCGCCTTTACGGGGAGGAGCCGCCCCAGATCGTAGTGGATCGCATCAACGCCGAGCTGGGAGATATCCTGATGCGGCATTATGACGTGATTTACATGTCGGCCCAGAAGCTGGTGCAGGACTCCCTGGACCATGGCTATCTGGTGGGCTCCCGGGGCTCGGTGGGGTCCTCTATCGTGGCCTTTCTGTCGGGCATCACCGAGGTCAACGCCCTGCCGCCCCACTACCGCTGCCCCAACTGCAAGCATTCCGACTTCGAAGCGGCCAAGGAAGGGGGCTGGGGCTGTGGAGCCGATATGCCCGACGCGGTGTGCCCCGTGTGCGGGACTCCCTACGAAAAAGACGGCTTCAACATCCCCTTCGAGACCTTCCTGGGCTTCGGCGGCGACAAGGTGCCCGATATCGACCTGAACTTCTCCGGCGAGTACCAGTCCAGCGCCCACCGCCATACCTTTGAGCTCTTTGGAGAGACCCACGTGTTCCGGGCGGGCACCATCGGCACGGTAGCGGAAAAGACCGCCTTTGGCTACGTAAAAAAGTACCTGGAGGAACGAGGCAAGACCGCCACCAAGGCGGAGATGCTGCGGCTGGCCAAGGGCTGTACCGGGGTCAAACGGACCACCGGACAGCACCCCGGCGGCATGGTGGTCATCCCTCAGGACAAGGAGATCTACGATTTCTGCCCGGTGCAGCACCCGGCCGATGACACGGATACCGACATTATCACCACCCATTTCGAATATCACTCCATGGAGTCCAATCTGCTCAAGCTGGACATGCTGGGCCACGATGATCCCTCCATGATCCGCATGATGGAGGACCTCAGCGGCATGGATGCCAAGACCATCCCTCTGGACGATCCGGATACCCGGAGTATCTTCATCACCTCCAGGGCACTGGGGTACGAGGACGACCCGGTTCTCGGCCCGACCGGAGCCACCGCCATCCCGGAGTTCGGTACCTCCTTCGTCCGGGGCATGCTGGAGGAGACTAAGCCCACCGAATTTGACATTCTGGTGCGGCTGTCCGGTTTCTCTCACGGCACCGATGTGTGGCTGGGCAACGCCCGGGACCTGATCTTGTCCGGCACTGCTACCGTCGGCCAGGCCATCGGCTGCCGGGACGATATCATGCTCTATCTCATCTCCTGCGGCATGAAGGAGAAGCGGGCCTTCAAGATCATGGAGGCGGTCCGAAAGGGCAGGGGGCTTCCGGAAGGGGCCGAGGACGAGATGAAGGAGCATGGCGTACCCGACTGGTACATCGGCTCCTGCAAAAAGATTGCCTATCTGTTCCCGAAAGCCCACGCCGTGGCCTATGTGATGATGGCCTTCCGCATCGCCTGGTTCAAGGTCCACGATCCGCTGGTGTTCTATGCGGCTTACTTCTCCATCCGGGCCAAGGCCTTTGACGCCACCGTGATGTGCCTGGGGATGGACCGCGTCAAGGCCAAGATGAACGAGATCCGGGCCAAGGACAAGGACGCCTCCGCCGTGGAACAGGATATGCTGACCACCCTGGAGGTGGTCTATGAATTCTACTTGCGCGGCTACACCTTTGACCAGATGGACCTGTATCGCTCCGGTGCGGTACGGTTCCAGGTGGACCGGGAGCGGAAGGCCCTCGTTCCGCCCTTCATGGCCATCCCCGGCCTGGGGGAGACTGCGGCAATCTCCATTGTGGAGCAGCGCAAGGGGAAGCAGTACCTCTCGGTGGAGGAATTTTCCGCCGACTGCCCCAAGGTGACCAAGGCCCACATCGAGCTGCTCCGGGCCTGCGGCGCCCTGGGCAATCTGCCGGAGACCAGTCAGATGACCCTGTTTTGAACCCTGTCTGTCTATTTTAAACAATGTGGGGGCTGTAAGCCAGGCCGGATTCCTCTTGACTTTAGTGTGGTAGCGTGATAGTATATAAAAGTATATTTGAGAAGGGGGGAATTCCCTTTGCGCTATACGATCCATACGCCCGAGGGGACCCGGGACCGGCTGTTTTCTGAGTGCCGGGAGCGGCGGCAGGTGCAGAGCGCCCTGACCCGGCTGTTTCAGTGCCGGGGTTATGCCGAGGTTTCCACCCCGGAGGTGGAGTTTTACGACTTATTTCTTCAGTCAGGCAACCCCATGCCCCAGGAGAGCATGCTGAAGATCATCGACCGGTCGGGCAAGATCATGGTGATGCGCCCCGACTGCACAACCCCCATCGCCCGGGTGGCCGCCACCAAGCTGAAGGCGGTGCCGCTGCCCCAGCGGCTCTACTACGACCAGACGGTGTTTCGCTCCGGTCAGGAGCACAAGGGCGGCAGCAGTGAGATTGCACAGTGCGGGGTGGAGCTCATCGGCGCGGCTGGACAAAAGGCCGACCTGGAGATGATCGCCATGGCGGTGGATGCCCTGCGGGCCTGCGGGGTGGAGAGATTCCATATCGAGCTGGGACATGTGGGGTTTTTCCGGGACTTGGCGGGCCGGATGGATATGCCCTCTGAGACGGTGGAGCAGATGCGCGCCCTCATCGAGGGAAAGAATTTTGCCGCCCTCAACGACCTGCTAGAGCCCTATGCGGGACAGGGGGCCTGCGCCGCTTTGAAGCGCTTGTCCAGGCTGTTCGGTGGGGCCGAAGTGCTGGACGAGGCCGAGACCCTCGCCGGGGGCAGCAGCGCCTTGAACTATCTGCGGCGGCTGTATACCGAGCTTTCGGCGGCGGGCTATGGCGGTTATCTCCGCTTTGACCTGGGCCTTGTCCATCAAATCGACTATTACACCGGCGTGGTTTTCCGGGGCTACGTGGAGGGAGCGGGGGACGCCGTCCTTTCGGGCGGGCGCTATGACAAGCTGGTGGAGGCTTTCGGCCGCACCGCTCCGGCCACCGGATTTGCGGTGGACGTGGACGCGGTGGCGGGCTGTCTGCCGCTCCGGGAGCTGCCGAAGGTGGGCCTGCTGGTCCATTTTGAGCGCGGGGAACTGGCCCGCGCCTGGAAGGCCGTGGACGACCGTGCGGCAGGGACTTGTGAGCTGTCTCCCTGCGAAACGCTGGAGCAGACGCTGGAGCTGGCCCGTGAAAAGGGCGCGGACCGTGTGCTGGTGCTGGATGGAGACGGAGAAAGGCTGGTGGAGGTATGAGCCAGAGACTGCGAATCGCCCTGACCAAGGGCCGGCTCCAGGAGAAATCGGTGGAGCTGTTCGAGGCCATGGGTCTGGATTGCTCGCCCATCCAGTCGCCCGGCCGGCGGCTGGTCCACGCCATTCCCAACTATCCTCTGGATGCGGTGCTGGCCAAGGCCCCGGACGTAATCACCTACGTGGAGCACGGAGTCTGTGATTTGGGTATTGTGGGCAAGGATACCATTTTGGAGCAGGGCCGCTCCTTCTATGAGGTGCTGGACCTGGGCTTCGGTAAGTGCCGGTTTGCCCTGGCGGTAAAACAGGGGAGTGATTTTTACGGCACCTATAAGACCCGGCGCATCGCCACCAAATACCCCAACGTGGCCCGTACCTTCTTTGAGAAGAAGGGGATGGACGTGGATATCATCAAGATCGAGGGCTCGGTGGAGCTGGCCCCCATCCTGGAGCTGGCCGACGCTATTGTGGACATCGTGGAGACCGGGGCCACTCTGCGGGAAAATGGTCTGGTGCCCCTTGAGGACGTGGCGCAGGTCAGCGCCCGGCTGATTGTCAATCCAGCCAGTATGAAGCTCCATAAGACGGAGCTCACCGACTTTATAAACCGCTGTGAACGGGAATTGGAGTGTCGCGTATGATACAGATCATCCAGGCCGACGGGAGGGCAGAACAGGCCCGTATCGCGGCGATGCGAGCCCGGGCGGCAGAGGTGGGCGCGGATATCGAAGAAGCTGTCTCTGCTGTGATGGGAGCTGTAAAGGAAAAGGGCCTTTCGGCTGTGGAGGCGTATTCCCTCAAGTTTGACGGCAAAATTCCCTATGAGATTCCCCGTGAGGAGCTGGAGGCCGCCTATGACCGCTGTGCGGATGGGCTGATTGCCGCCATGGAGCGCGCGGCGGCCAACATCCGGGACTACAATGAAAAGCTGCTGGTCCAGAGCATGGAGTGGACCTCCCCGGACGGCGGGACGGTGGGCCGGGTAGTCCGGGGCCTGACTCGGGTGGGGCTCTATGTGCCCGGCGGCACGGCGGCCTACCCGTCCTCAGTCCTGATGAACGCGGTCCCCGCCAAGGTAGCGGGGGTCGAGGAATTGATCATGGTGACCCCTCCCACTGAAAATCTGAACGACGCTGTGCTGGCCGCCGCCAAAATTGCCGGAGTGGATCGGGTCATCGCCGTGGGCGGAGCCCAGGCCATTGCGGCCTTGACCTTTGGGGCCGGCTTCATTCCAAAGGTGGATAAGCTGGTGGGGCCGGGCAATGCTTTCGTGGCTACCGCCAAACGGTTGGCCTATGGCAAGGTGGATATTGATATGGTGGCGGGGCCCTCCGAGGTGCTTGTGATAGCCGACGAGACCGCCAACCCCGTCTATGTGGCTGCCGACCTCCTGAGCCAGGCCGAGCATGACCGCCTGGCCTCTGCCGTCCTTCTGACCACCAGTATGGAGCTGGCTCAGGCGGTGGATGCCGAGATCATCCGTCAGACCGGCTATCTGAGCCGTTCGGACATTATGGAGGCTTCTCTGTGGGACTTTGGCTGCGCCATCGTCTGCGACAGCCTGGAGCAAGCAATTTCCCTTGCCAATGAGATTGCTCCGGAGCATCTGGAGATCGTGACCGAGGACCCCAGGGCGGTGCTGCCTGAAATTCGAAATGCCGGCGCGGTCTTTCTGGGAGAATGGTCACCCGAGCCCCTGGGGGACTATCTGGCGGGCCCCAATCACGTGCTCCCCACCTCCGGTACGGCCCGCTTCTTTTCTCCCCTGTCTGTGGATAGCTTCCTTAAGACCATGAGCATCGTAGCGTACAGCCGCGATGCCCTGGCCCCGATCCGGGAGCAGGTGGTGGCCATGGCGGAGGCGGAGCATCTGACCGCCCATGCCAATTCCATTCGTGTGCGGTTCGAATAGGAGGGAAGGCATGGAGAGAATTTCCAATATTTCCCGGGAAACCAAGGAGACCCGGATTCAAGCGGCCCTGTGGCTGTCCGGCGGTCCGGTCGAGATCGACACGGGGATCGGTTTTTTTGACCATATGCTGCACGCTTGGGCTTTCTATGCTGGCTTCGGGCTGACTCTGACGGCGAAGGGCGATCTGGAGGTGGACGGCCACCATACCGTGGAGGACACCGGTATCGTACTGGGACAGGCCCTGCGGGAGGCGCTGGGAGACAAGGCGGGAATCCGCCGGTTTGGGAGCGCCTATGTACCTATGGACGAAGCGCTGGCCTTCACGGCTTTGGACTTCTCTGGACGGCCTTTCCTGGTCTATGAGGCAGATATGCCGCAGGCCCGGATGGGCGCGTATGACGCCTGCCTGACGGAGGAGTTTATGAGGGCCCTGGCAATGAACAGCGGGCTGACCCTGCATATGCGGGCCCAGTATGGCCGGAACGCCCACCACATTACGGAGGCCCTTTTCAAATCTTTGGGGCTGGCCATGAAAGACGCCGTCAAGATGGAGGGGACCGGAGTCACCTCCACCAAAGGAGTTCTGTGAGGATGAATCACTTTACAGCCATTTTGGATTACGGCGTTGGAAATCTGAAAAGCGTCACCAATGCCATGCGCTATCTGGGATTTGATACCCGCATCACCAGCGATCCGGCAGAATTGGAGCGGGCGGATGCCATCATACTGCCCGGGGTGGGGGCCTTTCCCGATGCGGCGGAGAAACTTCGTGTTCCCGGCCTGGACAAGACGCTGCTGACCCAGGCGGAGAAAAAACCCATTCTGGGCATCTGTCTGGGGATGCAGCTCCTGTTCGACCGGGGAGAGGAGATCCGTCCCTGTGCGGGGCTTGGACTGGTCCACGGCAGTGTGAGGCGGCTCGAGACCGACCGAAAGCTGCCGCACATCGGCTGGAACAGCCTGGCCTTCCAGAACCATTCCCCTCTGTTCCGTGGATTGGACGACGGTGTATACGTCTATTTCGTACACACCTTCTGCGGCGTGGCCGACAGGGAATCCGACGTCATCGCCCGCACGGAGTACGGCCCTTCCGTGGTGGCGGCGGTGTCCTGCGGCAACGTCTACGGCTGCCAGTTCCATCCGGAAAAAAGCGGTGAGACCGGCTTGGTCATCCTGAAAAACTTTGGGGAGCTGAACAAATGATACTTTTGCCTGCCATTGATATGAAGGACGGGCGGTGCGTCCGCCTGAAAAAAGGGGAGTTCCACACAGTCCATCAGGTGGCCAACAGTGCGCTGGAGACCGCCCGGCGGTTCGCTGAGGCGGGGGCTCAATGGGTCCACATGGTGGATCTGGACGGGGCCCGCGACGGTGTGCGGGCCAATTTTCCCCTGATCTATGAGGTCATCCAGCAGTCTGGTCTCCGCGTGGAGCTGGGGGGCGGCGTAAAGTCGATCCCCGATGTCATCACCATCGTGGAGGCGGGTGCCGCCCGGGCGGTCATCGGCTCTGCCGCCGTCACCGACCCGGCGGTCTTGGATTACGCCGTAAACTGGAAGCCGGAGCAGATCGCCGTGGGCATTGACTGCCTGAACGGCAAGGTCCGCACGGCGGGTTGGGAACAGGACTCCGGCCTGGATTATTTGGAGTTCGCCCGGCAGGTGGAGGCAAAGGGTGTAAAGACGATTATCTTTACGGATATTGCAACAGATGGGATGCTGTCCGGTCCTTCCTTTCAGCAGTTGGAGGCTCTGCAGAAGACCGTGCCATGCAACATCGTGGCCTCCGGCGGAGTCGCCACCCTGGATGATGTGAAGCGGCTGCGAGACATGGGCCTGTATGGGGCCATCATCGGCAAGGCCTACTATGCTGGGACGCTGGACCTGCCCCAGGCCGTGAAGGAGGCGGGGCCCCAATGCTAGCCAAGCGGATCATCCCCTGCCTGGATGTCCGGGACGGCCGGGTAGTCAAAGGGGTCAACTTCATTCATATCCGGGACGCCGGCGATCCGGTGGAGCTGGCAAAATTTTATTCCGATCAGGGAGCGGATGAGATCGTCTTCCTGGATATCACGGCTACCAGCGATGACCGGGATACCGTGGCGGACGTGGTGGAGCGGACGGCTGGTCAGGTCTTTGTGCCCCTCACCGTGGGAGGCGGCATCCGTACGCTGGAGGATTTCCAACGGCTGCTGCGGGCGGGGGCGGACAAGATCTCCGTCAACTCCGCGGCGGTGGCCGACCCCGGGCTGATCTCCAGGGCGGCGGAGCGGTTTGGTTCCCAGTGCGTGGTGCTAGCCATCGACGCCCGGAGCCGGGAGGACGGCAGCTATGAGGTAGTGGTGGCCGGCGGCCGAAAGCCCACCGGCATCGACGCGGTCTGGTGGGCGAAGGAGGGCGAGCGGCTGGGCGCGGGAGAGATCCTGCTGACCTCCATGGATGCCGACGGGACCAAGGGGGGCTTTGATCTGGCTATGACCGGGGCCGTGGCCCGGGCCGTCTATATCCCGGTCATCGCCTCCGGCGGCTGCGGCTCCCTGGCCCATTTTGCCCAGGTCTTTGAAGAGACGGACTGTGATGCGGCTTTGGCGGCCTCGCTGTTCCACTTCGGGGAGCTGACTGTGCCCCAGGTCAAAACCTATTTGAAAGGACGGGACATCCCGGTAAGGTGAGGATATGGAGCTGAATCAGCTATTTCAGAAATCGGACCTGATCCCGGTCATCATCCAGGATATAAACACCAGAGAGGTGCTGATGCTGGGCTTTACCAACCGGGAGGCGGTCGAGCGGACGCTCCAAACCAAGACCGCCTGGTTCTGGAGCCGCAGCCGTCAAAAGCTGTGGAACAAAGGGGAGACCTCGGGGCATTTCCTCCAGGTCAGAAAGGTGGTTACCGACTGCGACACCGATACGCTGCTCTATCTCTGCACGCCGGACGGGCCCACCTGTCATACCGGAGCCCAGAGCTGCTTTTTCAATGTGCTGATGGAGGAAAAAGAATGAAAGATACTGTATTACAGGAGCTGTACGGCGTGATTCAGGGCCGGAAGGCCAATCCTCAGGAGGGCTCCTATACCTGCTATTTGTTTGAAGAGGGTCTGGATAAGATTCTGAAAAAGGTAGGAGAGGAGTGCTCAGAGACCATCATCGCCGCCAAGAACGGTGAGATGGGGGAGACTGTGGGGGAGATCTCGGACCTCATCTATCATGTGCTGGTCATGATGGCGGATCAGAACATCCCGCTGAATGCGGTGCTGGAGGAACTGGACCGCCGCAGTCAGAAGATCGGCAACCTGAAGCAGTTCCACCAGACGGACCACGAGACCTGAAAAGGACCTCCGGAAGTTTCACTTCCGGAGGTCCTTTTTGCATCAGAACTCGGTCTCCTGCCAGCCCTTGCAGACGTCGATCCAGCCTGCGCTGCGAGCGAGCTGAGCCAACTCGCAGCAGGTCAGGCGCACAGCGGAGCTGGAGCTGCCGGCGGCGGGGTAGACGGTGTCAAACCGCTGGAGAGACACATCCAGGTAGGAGGTGACCCGATCCGGGTCCACGGCGAAGGGACAGACGCCGCCCACCGCATGCCCGGTGAAGTCCAGAGCCTGTTCCGGGGTCAGCATCTTGGCCTTGGTGTGGAACTGAGCCTTGTACTTCGAATTGTCGATTTTGGCGTCGCCGGTCGCCACGATAAGGACGCACCTGCCGTCCACCAGGAAGGAGAGGGTCTTGGCGATGCGGGCGGGCTCGCAGCCCACGGCCTGGGCGGCCAGATTCACGGTGGCGCTGGATACCCCAAACTCCCGGATGCGGTCCTCAAAGCCTGTTTCACGCAGGAACAGGCGTACCGTTTCAATGGACATCGGTTTCATGGGCCTTTTTCTGCCCGACCTTGGCCAGGAACTTTTCGACGTTGATGACAGCGCGTTTATGGGTGCCCTTGCCGATGACGCCGGCCTCGTCGTAGGCGGTGACGGTGAAGGTGAGGGCGCGGCCATTGACCTCGATAAGCTCGCACTCCGCCCAAACCTTCATGCCGATGGGGGTGGCGGCGTCGTGAGATACGTCCAGGTGGGTGCCTACGGAGCCCTCGCCCTCGGCCAGGTGGGGCGTCAGAGCGTTGACGGCGGCGTTCTCCATCAGAGCCAGCATATAGGGGGTGGCAAAGACGGGGACCAGGCCGGAGCCCACGGCAGCGGCGGTGTTTTCATAGACGACCACGGTCTCGGCGCGGCCCTTAAGTCCAACAGTAAGCGACATAATATCATTTGCTCCCTTCAAGGAAATTTATGCTTTATTCTACACTATAATTTCGTATTAGGCAAGAAAAAGAGCCTCCAGGCGGAGGCTCTTTTGGCCGTTTAGTTATTCATCAGACGGACCCACTGATCGTTGTAGAGCGTGCGGATCTGCGCAGGGAGGCAGGCAAAGGTCTCGCACTGGTTATCCATGAAGTCCTGATCCGGGTAGGCGAAGGGATCGTCCACCACCTCGGCGTCCAACTCCTTCCGCACGGAGAGCAGGGGAGTGGAGTACCAGGTCTCCTCGCAGTTTTTCAGGCCCGCTTGGGTGGAGCACATGAAGTTGATGAAAGCCTCGGCGTTCTCCTGATTCTCGCAGCCCTTGGGAATGCACATGGCGTCCACGTAGCGGTTGGTGCCCTCCCGGGGCAGAGCGAAGGCCAGGTCCTCGTTGCTCTCATACATGGTGAGGAAGTCGCCGTAGTAGTACACGCCGATGGCGGCGTTGCCGCCCTCCAGCTTCTCAAAGATGTCGTCCATGACATAGGCCTGCACCAGGGGCTTCTGCTCCATCAGCAGATCCACCGCGGCAGTGATCTGAGCGGCGTCGGTAGTGTTATAGGAGTATCCCAGCTTCTTGAGCGCGATGCCGATGGTATCGCGGGGATTGTCGAACATGAGGATATCCCCGGCGTACTTTTCGTTCCAAAGCACATCCCAGGTCTCCATATCCTCGCCGGGCTCCACCATGGTGGTGTTGTAAATGATGCCCAGCGTACCAAACATATAGGGCACGGAGTAAAGATTTTCCGGGTCGTACTCCGGGTTTTTCAGGGATGGGTCCACATCGGAGAAGTTGGGGATGTTATCAAAGTTGAGGGGCTCCAGCATATCCTCCTCGATCATCTGGCCGATCATGTAGTCGGAGGGAATAATGACGTCGTAGCCGCCGGAACCGCCGGCCAGCTTGCCGTACATGGCCTCGTTGGAATCATAGGTCTGATAGTTAACCTTGATCCCGGTCTGGGCGGTAAAGTCGTCCAGTACGGACATGTCAATGTATTCGCCCCAGTTGTACACGTTGACCTCACCCTTGGACGGGTCGGCGGCGCTGCCGCCGCCGCAGGCGGTAAGCGCGAGGGTGAGGAGGCTGGCGGAGGCCAGCACGAGGGAGATCAGCTTCTTTTTCAATTCTATTCAGTTTGCTCCTTTCGGGATAAAATTGGTTTGTTCAGGGCCGGGGGCCCAGAAACACAGAGTTATTTGGCGGACAGAACCGCCCGGCGCCGCTTCTCCATGCGCTCCTGCCGAGCTTGACGGAGGTTGACCAGGACCATCAGGGCCACCACCACGAGGAACATTAAGGTGGACAGGGCATTGATTTCCGGGCTGACCCGCTTTTTGGCCATGGAATAGATGACCATGGAGAGGGTCTGGGTGGTGCTCCCGGCCGTAAAATAGCTGATGACAAAGTCGTCGATGGAGAGGGTGAAGGCCATGATGAGCCCGTTGATGACCCCGGGCATGATCTCCGGCAGAATGACCTTGTAGAAGGCGTGGAAGCCGTGGTCGCCCAGGTCCTGAGCGGCCTCGTAGATATTGGGGTCCAACTGGGAGAGCTTCGGCATCACGCTGAGGATGACATAAGGCACGTCAAAGGCGATGTGGGAGATCAGCAGGGTGAGGAACCCCATGCTCCACTTCACGCCGGTAAGCTGGCCCAGGCTGCCGTTCCAGGCGCTGATGGCCAGCAGGAAGAGCAGCATCATGGACACGCCGGTAATGATATCCGCATTGGTCAGGGGGATGTTGTTGACGGTCAGGCAGATGCTCCGGAACCGGCGGCGGAGGTTGCGAAACCCGATGGCCGCCGCCGTGCCCATGACGGTGGAGATCACAGCCGCCAGGGCGGAGACCGCCAGTGTGACCGCCAGCGCATTGAGGATCATGTCGTTTTGGAAGAGCTGCCGGTACCAGTCCAGGGTAAAGCCGGCCCACACCGCCTTGCTCTTGGAGGCGTTGAAGGAAAAGACCACCAGGACCAGGATGGGGGCGTAGAGGAAAAGAAATACCAGGAGCATAAACAGGCGGCTGACAAGTCCGTTTTTCTTCACAGGACCGTCACCCCTTCCTCGCCCTCGCCAAAGCGGTTCATCACGGCCATACAGACCAGAACGATGACCATCATCACCAGGGATATGGCAGAGCCCAGATGGGGATTATAAGCGCTGCCCAAAAACTGCATGTCGATGAGGTTGCCCAGCAGGAGGGTCTTGCTGCCGCCCAGCAGCCGGGAGATGGCGAAGGTGGACACCGATGGGATGAACACCATGGTGATGCCGCTGAGGACCCCCGTCAGGGACAGGGGAAAGACGATCCGGCGGAACACGGTGCGGTCATTGGCGCCCAGGTCCTGGGCGGCCTCGATGACCTTGGGATCAATCTTCTCGATGACGGAGAAGATGGGCAGGACCATGTAGGGCAGAAAGTTGTAGACCATGCCCAGCACGATGGCCCCCTGGGTGTCGATCATTTGGAAGGGTCCCACGCCGAACAGGCCAAAGAGGGTGTTGATCAGGCCGTTGCGCTCCAGCAGGAATTTCCAGGAGTAGGTCCGCAGAAGGAAGTTCATCCACATGGGAAGCATGATGAGCATAGTAGCCATGCGGTGGACCCAACTGGTCTCCCGGGCCAGAAAGTAGGCCAGGGGGTAGCCGATCAGCACGCAGATGACGGTGGCGATGGCGGCCAGCAGGAAGGAGCGGCCGAATGCGGCGGTGTACTGGGCCATGTCCTGAAAATTGGCCAGCGTGAAGCCTCCGGCGTCCGAAGTGAAGGCGTAGACCGTGATGATGACCAGGGGAGCCACCACAAACAGGGCCATCCACCCCACATAGGGAAAGGCAATGGCTTTACTCTTCATCGCCCGCCTCCGCATCCTCGCTGAGCTCATCGTACTCGTCGCTGTAGGAGCTGTAGTCTCCGAACTTGCCGGAATAGGCGCTCTTTTTCATGATGTGGAAGCCGTCGGGGTCGATCTTGACGCCGATTCTGGCTCCGACAGGGGAGAAATCCGTGGTCTGAATGAGCCACTTGAAGCCCCGGAAATCCACGATGATGTCGTAGTGCATTCCCTTGAAGGTGACCTCGGTGACCGTGCCGGTGAGCTGGCCCTGTTCCTCGGAGACGATGTCGATGTCCTCGGGCCGGATGACCACGTCCACCGCCTCGTTGGGAGCAAACCCCCCGTCCAGACAGGGAAATTTCTTTCCGTACATCCCAACCACACCGTCGGCGTGCATGATGCCGTCGATGATATTGGACTCCCCGATGAAGTCGGCCACAAAGGCGTTCTTGGGCTCGTTATAAATGTCGATGGGGGAGCCGATCTGCTGGATGTTGCCCTTATCCATGACGACGACCGTGTCGGACATGGTGAGGGCCTCCTCCTGATCGTGGGTGACGTAGACGAAGGTGATGCCCACCTGCTGCTGAATCTTTTTCAGCTCGATCTGCATGTCCTTGCGCAGCTTCAAATCCAAGGCGCCCAAAGGCTCGTCAAGTAGAAGCACTTGCGGGCGGTTTACAATGGCCCGGGCGATGGCGATGCGCTGCTGCTGCCCACCGGAGAGGGAGTCCACGCTCCGCTTGCCGTAGCCGGGTAGGTTGACCAGTTCCAGGGCCTCGTTGACCCGGCGCTCAATCTCTTTTTCCGGCACCTTGGCAATGCGAAGGCCGAAGGCCACATTTTCAAAGAGGTTCATATGGGTGAACAGGGCGTATTTCTGAAACACGGTGTTCACCTGCCGCCGGTGCGGCGGAACATCATTAATCCTCACACCGTCGAAAAACACATCCCCGGAGGTAGGCTTCTGAAAACCACCGATGATACGCAGGGTGGTCGTCTTGCCGCAACCGCTGGGGCCGAGCAGTGTGAGGAATTCCTTGTCATTGATATACAGGTTGATGGAGTTCAGGACGACCTCGTCGTCGAACACCATGCGGCAATCCGACAAGCGGATGAGTTCTTTGGACATTATCCTCCCCCGTTCCGTCAGAGGCCCCGCTTCCGCAGGACCCGAAATACGCAGATATAGCAAGCTACAATATATATGGTATCGCAAAAAAAGTCAATGAGATTTCCGTATTATTTTCGTGTATATTCGGGGAAATACTCTTCCGCGAAATCCACATGTTCCACCTGCCAGGACCGGCCATTCAAATGATTCAGCACGCCGGCGTCAGTGGAGAAGGAAAAGGTCAGCTTGTACGAGTAAAGCGCCTGGAATTTTCGGTCAAATTTTTTATTCTCCCGGGCTTTTCCATACTTGCCGTCTCCCAGCAGAGGGTGCCCGGCGGCGGCAAACTGGGCACGAATCTGATGGGTCCGTCCCGTAATGAGCTCGCACTCCATCAGTGACAGGCCGTTCCGGACGGCCAGCGTGCGGTAGAGGGTGACGGCGGTCCGCCCCCCCGGCACCGGAGACCTGTGGACTGTGACCTGGTTTTTGGCCTCATCCTTGGAGAGAAAGTCCTCCAGCCTTCCGTTGGAAGGCGTCATTCTGCCGTGAACTACACACAAATAATATTTTTCCAGCTCGCGGTCCTTGATCTTCTGGTTCATGATGCGCAGAGCCTCGGCGGTCTTGGCGGCGATGACGATGCCGCCGGTGTTCCGGTCGATACGGTTGCACAGGGCGGGGGTAAAGGCGTGCTCGGCCCTGGGGTCCCACTCCTTTTTCTGGTAGAGATAGGCCTGGATATGGGTAATGAGGGTATTGACGTACTCGTGTTCGTCGGGGTGGACCACCAGACCGGGCCGCTTGTCCACCAGCAGGATGTGCTCGTCCTCGTATAGGATGTCCAACTGCGGCTTGAAAACGGACAAAAAGGCATTTTCTGGCGCCGGAGCCTCAAAAAACTCGTCATTGATATAGAGCTGGAGCACATCGCCTACACACAGGCGGACATCCCGCTTGGCGCCCTTACCGTTGCGCTTGACCCGCTTGAGCCGGATATATTTCTGCGCCAGGGGAGCGGGGAGAAGGGGAACGGTCTTGCCCAGCCAGCGGTCCAGCCGCTGCCCGGCGTCGTTTTTCCCGACAAGATACTCTTTCATATGGCGCCTCCCGCCGTAGAGATGCTCTATATTGTATCATAAAATAAAAAAAAGTGAAGAAAGTATTTGACATTGACAAAACACTTGACTATAATATTTGTCGTGCCATTATGCGAGGTGTGCCATGCGACTGAACCTAAAAGACATCATCCATGTTCCCGGCGCGATGCGTCCGTTTTCCTTCCGGTTGGACCTGTCTGACCTGGAATTCGGCGGTGCGCGTCCCATTGGCCGTCCGGTCACTGTGGAGGGCCGGGTGAGGAATATGGCCGGTGCCCTGGTTCTGGAGGCGGAGGCCAAGACCGTACTGGACTTGACCTGCGACCGCTGCGCCCGGCCCTTTGCCCGGGAAAAGATCGTCCCCATCGAGACGCTGCTCGCCACGGAGCTGGCGGACGAGACCAATGAGGACGAAATTTATCTCCTGGACGGGGACGAGGTGGACCTGGATGAGGTTGCAACCACAGCGTTTGTCCTCGCAATGGATTCCAAAAACCTCTGCTCAGAGGACTGCAAAGGCATCTGTGCCGGGTGCGGCGCCGACCGGAACGTCGAGCCATGCCGGTGCAAGCCCGAGGTAGACCCCCGGCTGGCATCTCTTGCCAAGCTATTGGAGGACAAAGAGAGCGAGTAAACGAACCGTGCCCGTGCAGGGCATCCAAGGAGGTGTCACAGATGGCAGTCCCTAAGTCGAAAGTATCCAAGCAGCGTCGGAATAAGCGCCGCAGCTCCGTGTGGAAGCTGGAGACCCCCGGCCTCAGCAAGTGCCCCAAGTGTGGTGCGTACCGCCTGCCCCATCGGCTCTGCAAGTCCTGCATGACTTACAATGGCCGCGAGTTCGGCAAGACCGAGGCCACTGAGGCCAAGGCCAACTAAATGCGCGAGAAAAGAAGAGGGGTTTATCCCCTCTTTCTTTTTGCCCGGAAACGGGGTACAATAAAACGGAAAAGGAGGCGCGCCCATGAGTCTGACCAAAATCCGGTCGGTAGACCCAGACAGTCCGGCCAGGCGGGCGGGAGTACGGATCGGGGAGACCTTGACCGAAGTCAACGGCCACCCCATCGTGGACGTGCTGGACTATAAATTTCATACCTATGACCCCAGGCTGATCTTGAAACTGAAAGAGGAAAACGGTCGGGAGCGCACCGTCCGGGTGCGGAAGGCGGAAGGGGAGGACCTGGGCCTCAATTTTGAGACCTATTTGATGGACCGGGCCCGTTCCTGTGCCAATCGCTGTATTTTCTGCTTTGTGGACCAGATGCCCCCCGGCATGCGGGAGACGCTCTATTTCAAGGACGACGACGCCCGGCTGTCCTTCCTGATGGGCAATTATATCACATTGACCAATCTGTCCAGACGGGAGCTCCAGCGGATTATGGACTTGCACATCAGTCCCGTCAACATTTCCGTCCACGCCACGGACCCGGAGCTGCGGGCCAGTCTGCTGAAAAACCATCGGGCGGGGGAATGTTTGTCCATCATGGAGCAGTTTGCCCGGGCGGGGATCACGATGAACTGCCAGGTGGTCTCCTGCCCCGGCATCAACGACGGGCCCGCCCTGGACCGCACCCTGCGGGAGCTGGGCGGTCTCTATCCCGCAGTGAACAGTGTGGCCGTCGTTCCGGTGGGGGTGACCCGCTTCCGGGAGGGCCTGTGCCCCATTGCGCCCTATACGCCGGCCCAGGCTGCCGAGGTGATCGGGCAGGTGGAGCGCTTCGCCGACGCCTTTCGAAGGGAACACGGCACAGCTTTGGCCTGGTGCTCGGACGAGTTTTACCTGATTGCCGGGCGGGACCTGCCGGAAAAGGGCTATTACGAGGACCTGGCCCAGCTCGAGAACGGTGTTGGGATGCTGCGCCTGCTCCAGGGTCAGGCGGCGCTGGCCCTGGAGGATCTGGAGCCGGATGTGGCGCCATCGCCTTTTTCCATCGCCACTGGAATGTCCGCGGCACCCTTTTTGCAGGAAATCGTTGACAGAATCCGGGAAAAAAGTGGTAATATAAAAGGAATGGTCTATCCCATTCGCAACCGCTTTTTTGGGGAGACCATCACCGTGTCGGGGCTGATTACCGGCCGGGACCTAATCGAGCAGCTCCGGGGGCGGGATTTGGGCGCGCGGCTGCTGCTGCCCGCCAATATGCTGCGCACGGGGGAGCGGGTCTTTCTGGACGACGTGACGGTGGAGCAGGTGGAGGCGGCGCTGGGGGTACCGGTGATCCCGGTGGAGGCCGACAGCGGCTTCGACCTGGTGGACGCCATTCTGGGACTGACGGTGGAGCTCCCAGCCTATCGTCTGCCGCCGGAGGCCGAGTATTACCGCTATAACCCGTAACAACAGGAATGAGAGGGATAGAATGAAGCCTTTGGTAGCTATCGTAGGCCGCCCCAACGTGGGCAAGTCCATGCTGTTCAATAAACTCTGCGGCCAGCGGCTGTCCATCGTAGAGGACACCCCCGGCGTTACCCGGGACCGGCTGTACGCCGAATGCGAGTGGTGCGGGCGCTCTTTCAACATCGTGGACACCGGCGGCATCGAGCCCTCGGCCGACACGGAGATTCTGAGCTTCATGCGCAGACAGGCGGAGATTGCCATCCAGAACGCCACGGTCATCGTGTTCCTCTGCGACATCAAGACGGGGCTGACCGCCTCCGACCAGGAGGTAGCCAATATGCTCCTGCGCTCCCGTAAGCCGGTGGTGCTGGCGGTGAACAAGATGGACCAGGTGGGTCCCACCAATCCGGATATCTACGAGTTCTATAATCTGGGCCTGGGGGACCCCATCCCGGTCTCAGCCGTCCACGGACACGGTACCGGCGACCTTCTGGACGCCTGCATCCAGTACTTTCCTCCGGAGGAGGAGGAGCGGGAAGAGGACGACGTCATCAAGGTGGCGGTCATCGGCAAGCCGAACGTGGGGAAGTCCTCTCTGGTCAACCGCATCCTGGGGGAAGAGCGGGTCATCGTCAGCGATATGGCGGGCACCACCCGGGACGCGGTGGACAGCTTTTTTGAAAACAAGCTGGGCAAGTATCTCTTTATCGACACCGCCGGGATGCGGAAGAAATCCAAGGTGGATGACCGGATCGAAAAGTTTTCGGTGCTCCGTGCCACCATGGCCATCGAACGGGCCGACGTGTGCCTCATCCTCATTGACGCCAACGAAGGCGTGACCGAGCAGGACACCAAGGTGGCGGGACTGGCCCATGAGGCGGGCAAAGCCTGTATTATCGTGGTGAACAAGTGGGATGCGGTGGAGAAGGACGACAAGACCATGGACCGCATGCGGGAGGACGTCCGCCGGGATCTGGCCTACATGACCTATGCCCCCATCGTGTTTATCTCGGCGCTGACCGGGCAGCGGGTGAGCCGCCTGTTCGAGCTCATCAACTATGTCAACGATCAGGCCTCCATGCGCATCACCACGGGGATGCTCAACTCGGTGCTGGCCGACGCCACCGCACGGGTCCAGCCCCCCACCGATAAGGGCAAGCGGTTAAAGATTCTCTATATGACCCAGGTAGGCATCAAGCCGCCCCATTTTGTCTGCTTCTGCAACGATGCCAAGCTCTTCCACTTCTCCTACCAGCGGTATCTGGAGAACCAGATCCGGAATACCTTCGGCCTGGAGGGGACGCCGGTGCGGCTGACCATCCGGCAGAAGGGTGACAAGGAGGGGTAGAGATGCTGGAGTTCTGGTTGAGGCTGATTGCTATTGCAGTGATCGCCTATTTCTGCGGCTGCTTTAACGGGGCGGTCATCGTCTCCAAGTATATCCTGCGGGATGATATCCGCACCCATGGCAGCGGCAACGCGGGCCTGACCAATTTTTTCCGCACCTTCGGCGGCCCATTGACCTTTGTGGTCATCCTGACCGATGTGCTTAAGGCCATTGTTGCGGTTTGGTTCGGTATTCTTCTGGCGGGCGGCTTTGCCCCCGGCTTCTGGGGTGGAGAACTGGTGCTATATGGAAAGTACTGGTCCGGCCTCTTCTGTCTGCTGGGCCACATGTTTCCCTGCATGTTTGGATTCCGGGGCGGCAAGGGCATCCTCTCCGGCGGGACCGTTGCCTTCCTGCTGGACTGGCGGCTGGCTCTGCTGGCCTGGGGCGGCTTTTTGCTGCTGACTCTTCTGACCCGCTATGTCTCGCTGGGCTCCATCTATGCCGCCGCGTCGTTCCCGGTGGGGACCTGGCTGTTTGTCAGCCATGACCGGATGATTATGCTCCTGTCGCTCATTATCACGGCGCTGATCCTCTGGAAGCACCGGGCCAACTTTATGCGTCTGATCCACGGGAAAGAATCCAAGCTCACGTTTCACAAGAAAAAAGAGGGGGTATAACCAATGAAGGTATCGGTCATCGGCTCTGGCGGCTGGGGCACGGCGCTGGCGCTTCTGCTGCTGGAAAACGGCCATGACGTCACCCTGTGGTCCTACAGCGAGGCGGAGTCCCAGATCCTGCGGGAGAAGCGGGAAAATCCGGTGCTCAAGGGAGTGCCCCTGCCCGAGACGCTCCGCCTGACCACCGACCTGGCCTGCGTCCGGGGCTGCAAGGTGGTGGTGATGGCTACGCCCTCCTTTGCCGTGCGGAGCACCGCCCATCAGTTGGCCCCCCACCTGGAGCCCGGCACCGTCCTAGTTTCGGTCTCCAAGGGCATTGAGAAGGATACCTCCCTGTGCCTGACTCAGGTGATTGCCCAGGAGGTGGGAGAGTGCTATCCGGTGGTAGCCCTGTCCGGGCCCTCTCATGCCGAGGAGGTGGGACGGCGGGTCCCCACCGCCGTGGTTTCCGCGTCGGAGGACCGGGCGGCGGCAGAGCTGGTTCAGGACCTCTTCATGAACGAACGTTTCCGAGTTTATGCCTCCGACGACGTAATCGGCGTGGAGTTGGGCGCGGCGCTGAAAAACGTCATCGCCTTGTGCGCCGGCTGCTGCGACGGCATGGGCTGTGGCGACAACACCAAAGCCGCGCTGATGACCCGGGGGCTGACCGAAATTGCCCGGCTGGTCGTGGCCATGGGCGGCCGGAAGGAGACAGTAGCCGGCCTGGCTGGCGTGGGCGATCTGATCGTCACCTGCACCTCCATGCACTCCCGGAATCGGCGTGCGGGCATCCTCATCGGTCAGGGCACCCCGCCGGAGCAGGCCGTCAAGGAGATCGGCATGGTGGTAGAGGGCTACTATGCCGCCGTGACGGCCACGACACTGGCCAATAAGCTGGGGGTGGAGATGCCCATCGCCCAGGCCGCCTATGAAGTGTTGTACGAGGGCCGGGACGCCCATCTGGTGCTCACAGAGCTGATGACCCGGGAAAAAAAGCACGAGCTGGAGGACAGTTGGGTGTAACGGGTATGGCCGGATAAGAAGATGATGCTCTACCGATCCGCAGGCGAAAACCGCCCATGCAAATATCATCCGTCTCACCCTACGGAATTGTGTTGGCAAGGTACACGCCCTCGCTACTTATTTTCGTAGCAAGGTGGTAGAGAATGTTTGCAAAACGGAAAAAGAAACAAGTGATCGAGAGAGACTTCTTCTTGATCTGGGGTCCTGTATTTCATTTTGCAGCTCTCGTGAGTTTTGGATGTGACTGGCTGAGGATAGGGTATGGCAGCATCAAGGACTCTATCATTCGTGCACTGTGCTTAGTACCCGTGTATTTAGGCGGCTGTTATGCCACCTATAAACTGATGAGGTGGGAGTACAGACATCGGGATATTCTGCATACCATGGGTGGAATCAATACGAGTCTTGGGGATTAAAATAAAAAATATGGTATATCTGGGGCTCTGTTTTGTCTTTTACGGTTCTGTTTATGATAACAGGAATTCAGATCCTGACCATTTGAGCAAATACAATAGCCTGGAACCAATCTGAAAGAGTAAGAGAAGAGGCGCGGTGGGTTTGCCCGCCGCGCCTTTCCTCTTGCCGCTATTCATCATCGGGTTGGGTCAGGCGGTACTTGAGCCGGGGATTTTGGCTTAAGGCAAAAGAAAAGCCCTGCACCTTGGTGCAGGGCTTTTTGGAAGTATCACTCACACAGCGCGGGTGACCTTACCCGAACGGAGGCAGCGGGTGCAGACGTACACGTGCTTGGGCGTGCCGTTCACGATCGCCTTGACGCGCTTCACATTGGGCTTCCAGGGGCGGTTAGAGCGGCGGTGAGAGTGGGACACCTGAATACCGAACGTAACGCCCTTATCGCAAAACTCGCATTTGGCCATTTCCTTGAACCTCCTCGCTGGTCAAAGTATCAGCTTATCCTGGTCTCAAATCAAAGCATCGAATGATATATTACCAGATGGAGGCTGAAAATGCAAGTATTATTTTTCGCTTTTTCCGGATATTTGGCGGAAGGAGAAGATGGGATTGCCAAATGAAGCAAACGCGGCTATACTAAAGCGGTAAGGAAACGAATGGGGTGATCGTATGGACAGCCACTATTCTGTCAAACTGGGGCAGCTCATCAAGGACTTCGAGCTGGAGGTCCTACGGGGGGCGCCGGGCTTTGAGGACATCCTGATCCAAAAAGAGGATGTAAACCGCCCGGCACTTCAGTTGGCGGGCTTTTTTGACTACTTCGACAATAAGCGCATCCAAATGATCGGCAGGGTGGAGGCCACCTATCTGGCCCAGCTCAGTGCAGAGGAGCGGCGCATCAGCTTTGACCAGCTCCTGGCCCGGGACATCCCCTGTCTCATCATCACCCGGGGCATGGACCCCTTCCCGGAGTGCATGGAGCTGGCAGAGCGCTACAACCGCACCATCCTGCGTACGCAAGAGACAACGTCGGCCTTTATGGGCGCCCTGATTGCCGCCCTGCGCAACTATCTGTCCCCCCGCATCACCCGGCACGGCGTGCTGGTGGAGGTCTACGGCGAGGGTGTGCTCCTGCTGGGCGAATCCGGCGTAGGCAAGAGCGAGACCGCTATTGAGCTGGTCAAGCGGGGACACCGGCTGGTGGCCGACGATGCGGTGGAGATCAAGCGGGTGGGCGTCAAGCGGCTGGTGGGCTCCGCGCCCGAACTGATCCGCCATTATATTGAGCTGCGGGGTATCGGCGTGGTGGATGTGCAGCAGCTCTTTGGCATGTCCGCCGTCCGCGAGGACCAGGACATCGACCTGGTGGTCAATCTGGAGCAGTGGAACGACAACACCATGTACGATCGGCTGGGCCTGGAGGACCTCTATACGGTTATTCTGGACGTGAAGGTGCCCGCCCTCACGGTGCCGGTGAAACCGGGCCGCAACCTGGCCATCATTGTGGAGGTGGCCGCCATGAACAACCGCCACAAAAAGATGGGCTATAACGCCGCCCAGGCTTTTACGCAGCAGATTAACGAGCACTTCGATCAGGCCCTCAGCGCCCAAAACAAATAGTCAAGCCCGAAGCGGGGCGGCCTTACTGCGGGGCCGTCCCGTTCTGCTGTCCCCGTTCTGCTGCGGAAAGAACTGGACGCTGACGGAGGAATATGATATAATATCCCACTAGATTTTGCGTAAAATCAGCCTCGCTTGTCAGAGCCGGGCTGTGGATCAATTGGAGGTAGCTGCTATGTGCGGTATCGTCGGATTCATTGGAACGGAAGAGGCGGCCCCCATCCTGCTGGACGGCCTGGCCCGGCTGGAATACCGGGGCTATGACTCGGCCGGATTGGCCGTGTACGACCAGGTGGAGGGGCTGAAGGTGGTCAAGGCCAAGGGCCGGCTGCAGGTCCTGTCGGACATCGTGGAGGGCGGAAAGAACATCCATGGGACCGTGGGCCTGGGGCACACCCGCTGGGCCACGCACGGGGAGCCGTCGGACGTCAACTCTCACCCTCAGGTCAGCATGTCGGGGCGCATTGCGGTGGTCCACAACGGGATCATTGAGAACTATGTTCAGATCAAGGAATTTCTGGAGTCCAAGGACGTTAAATTTGTCTCACAGACCGACACCGAGGTGGTGGCCCAGCTTCTGGAATACTACTACCGGGGCGACATCATGGAGGCCCTTACCAAGGTGCTCCACCGCATCGAGGGGGCGTATGCCCTCGGCATCATCTGCGCCGACTGCCCCGACCGGCTCATCGCCGCCCGCAAGGACAGTCCGTTGATCCTGGGCTATGGCGAGGGCTGCCATTTCCTGGCCAGCGATGTGACCGCCGTTATCAAATACACCCGGGAGGTATGCTATCTGGAGGATGGGGAAATCGCCGTCCTCACGGCGGACGGCATCACCGTCTACAATCACCCCTACCTCCAACCGGTGGAGAAGGAAAAGCACCATGTGGACTGGGAGATCTCCGCCGCCGAAAAAGGCGGGTACGAGCACTTTATGGCCAAGGAGATCATGGAGCAGCCCAAGGCCTTCCGAGACACGGTGTTTCCCCGCATCCAGGATGGCCGGGTGGTGCTGGATGACCTGAACATCGACGGAGAGTACCTGAAAAATGCCGACAAGATTTACATCATCGCCTGCGGCTCCTCCTACCATGTGGGCATGGTGGCCAAATACGTCCTGGAAAAACTCCTGCGCAAACCGGTGGAGGTGACGCTGGCCTCCGAATTCCGCTACTGCGATCCGCTGGTGAGTGAGCGGACGCTGTGCATCGTCATCAGCCAGTCCGGTGAGACCATCGACACCCTGGCCGCCATGCGTGAGGCCAAGCGGCTGGGCGCGCGCATTCTGTCCATCGTCAATGTGGTGGGCTCCTCCATCGCCCGTGAGTCCGACGACGTACTCTACACCTGGGCTGGGCCGGAGATCGCTGTGGCGACCACCAAGGCCTACTCCACTCAGCTTGCGGTTATCTACCTGATCGCTCTGCGGTTTGCCGAGCTGCTGGGCACCATCGGGGAAGAGGAATACGAGAACATTGTCGCAGAAATCCTTACCATCCCCACCAAGATGGAACGTATCCTGGAAAACCGAGAGGCCATCCAGTACTATGCCTCCATCTACTTCAACCACGAGTCCATCTTCTTTATCGGCCGGAACATCGACTACGCCATCGGTCTGGAGGGCTCGCTCAAGCTGAAGGAGATCTCCTATATCCACTCCGAGGCGTATGCCGCCGGCGAGCTTAAGCACGGTACCATCTCCCTCATCGAAAACGGCACCCTGGTGGTGGCGCTGGCGAGCTGTGTCCAGTTGTTTGACAAGCTGATGAGCAACGTGGTGGAGGTCAAATCCCGGGGCGCTGACGTGGTGGGCCTGACGGTGGAGTCCAAGGGGAGCGCGCTGAAAAAGACGGTGGACCACGCCATCCTGGTGCCGGACACCCACCCCATGCTGCTGCCCAGCCTGGATGTGATCCCCATGCAGCTATTTGCCTATTATGTGGCGCTGATGCGGGGCTGTGACATCGACAAGCCCCGGAATCTGGCCAAATCGGTGACGGTGGAGTGAAACGAAATATGAAGAAGAGACTGACGGTCCTCTGCGCGGCCCTGGCCCTGGCCCTGGCCGCCTGCGGCGGCACGGCGGGGGGGGGGGGCCCCCCCCCCACCCCCCCCCCCCCCCCCCCCGCGGGATTGCCCGGGGCGGGGGAGGAACGCCTCTC